>WLWD01001937.1_pt1 | contig 36369 bp, 19 predicted proteins | sample 6712731 | NCBI WGS metagenome assembly WLWD01 (sample SAMN12718690, study PRJNA576275) | sponge metagenome | isolation source: marine sponge | host: Mycale hentscheli | place: New Zealand: South Island, Marlborough, Capsize Point | collected 2014-11-01 | reverse complement strand
CACGTTCAATGTTCTCCCAGCACGTTCAATGTTCTCCCAGCACGTTCAATGCTCTCCCCAGCACGTTCAATGTTCTCCCAGCACGTTCAATGTTCTCCCAGCACGTTCAATGTTCTCCCAGCACGTTCAATGCTCTCCCAGCACGTTCAATGCTCTCCCAGCACGTTCAATACTCTCCCAGCACGTTCAATGCTCTCCCAGCACGTTCAATGTTCTCCCAGCATGTTCAATACTCTCCCAGCACGTTCAATGCTCTCCCAGCACGTTCAATACTCTCCCAGCACGTTCAATGCTCTCCCAGCACGTTCAATGTTCTCCCAGCATGTTCAATACTCTCCCAGCACGTTCAATGTTCTCCCAGCACGTTCAATGTTCTCCCAGCATGTTCAATACTCTCCCAGCACGTTCAATGTTGTCCCAGCACGTTCAATACTCTCCCAGCACGTTCAATACTCTCCCAGCACGTTCAATGTTCTCCCAGCACGTTCAATGTTCTCCCAGCATGTTCAATGTTGTCCCAGCACGTTCAATACTCTCCCAGCACGTTCAATGCTCTCCCAGCACGTTCAATGCTCTCCCAGCACGTTCAATGCTCTCCCAGCACGTTCAATGCTCTCCCAGCACGTTCAATGCTCTCCCAGCACGTTCAATACTCTCCCAGCACGTTCAATGCTCTCCCAGCACGTTCAATGTTCTCCCAGCACGTTCAATACTCTCCCAGCACGTTCAATGTTGTCCCAGCACGTTCAATGTTGTCCCAGCACGTTCAATGTTCTCCCAGCACGTTCAATGTTCTCCCAGCACGTTCAATGCTCTCCCAGCACGTTCAATGCTCTCCCAGCACGTTCAATACTCTCCCAGCACGTTCAATGTTCTCCCAGCACGTTCAATGTTCTCCCAGCACGTTCAATGCTCTCCCAGCACGTTCAATGTTCTCCCAGCATGTTCAATACTCTCCCAGCACGTTCAATGTTGTCCCAGCACGTTCAATGCTCTCCCAGCACGTTCAATGTTCTCCCAGCACGTTCAATACTCTCCCAGCACGTTCAATACTCTCCCAGCACGTTCAATGTTCTCCCAGCACGTTCAATGTTCTCCCAGCACGTTCAATACTCTCCCAGCACGTTCAATGTTCTCCCAGCATGTTCAATACTCTCCCAGCATGTTCAATACTCTCCCAGCATGTTCAATACTCTCCCAGCATGTTCAATGTTGTCCCAGCATGTTCAATACGCTCCCAGCACGTTCAATGCTGTTGAGAGTGATTTATGAAGGTAGAAGTAGACTGCTTTGGATTGCTGTTGTGATTTTTTGACCTAATTTCTTACTTCAGTACACATCTTCTCATCTCTCAAAATCTCAGTAAATATAATGGTGTGATTTGAGGGCAATTCTGAAGTCCATAAATTGTGTTTTAATCATCCCAGTTTGACTTTTGCCATTGTTTACATTAATAAAATTATAATAACAAATTTTCTCATTCTAACAGCCAATATTATTAATTAAAACTTAACCCTACGTTTTGACTTCCTTCTTTGCGAGAAAATTTGCTATTACATATTATATTTATTTCAGCCGAGAATGACTGAATCATTTAATAAAATCATTATTAGTTTTCCACTTTATCAGAATTTTAATCATGTTTAATTGTCATATTGTGTTACATACACTAACAACCAGTTCAACTGAATGTTGTTTGCACATTTAAGTAGCTTGCCTGACCACTGGTTGTGATATTGAGTGTGTTGATATTGTATTGTTTGTTTGTTCTATAAGGAAGTTGGCTTCAATTCTACCACCTATCCTATCATTTAGATTTGAGAATTGTCTTGAACTCATCATAACACGTCTCACTCACCGCGTCTTTAGAGGATGTACTAGTATTAGTTTATTAACCCTCTCAACAGATCCCGCCACTGATGCTCGAACTTCCTCTCCATTAACATAAGTTCCATGACCTCTACAATGAAAACAAAACAAAATGTAACAAAAACAAACAATAGTTGCTAGGTGGTTCACAACTCTTACATAGTCTGACCTAGTCAGACCCTTTACCCACTAATTGCTATGTGGAGCGAACGGGTCTGGAATCATGCAATACATAGTTGTTGCTACTTGTAATTTGATAGTGATGATATAGTTAGTGATACTAACGTAACCGTTTGGAACCACTCCACGTGTTGCATGATTCTAGTCCCTTTATCTCTGCATAGCGCTCAGTGGGTAAAGGGTTTGGCTATGCCAGACTAAACCTTGCACTCTATTTAAGCCTCTACTCACCCTTTACCCTCTGTACATAACGACTACTGTCCCAGTCACCCTACTCTGAAGACTAAGTACTAACTGGTCGAAATGAGAACGTGACTTTATCCTCTGTGTAACGGGTTTAAGAAGGATTGTGAATGTGTTACACGCGTGAAAACAACCTAGTTTACTGGTTATTGGCCTTGCCTCATATATGCCATATCAGAGGTGATCACGTCTCCAGGGGAGACTAAATGCCTGGACTTGGGCTTCTCCATCCTCGATCTGCTTCCAGCCGCCAGCAGACTCCACCTACCAATCTTTGACTATTAACGATTCGTACCTAATACAACCGAGGTGGTATCGAACACCGAACACTTGGCAAGTTTTAGTGCTCCGGGATTTAGAGGTTCGCCGCTCAGGCAGCCTGAGTAAAATGTGGTCGTCTTATATAACTTGGTGGTCAGTTTTAGTCAGTGTAGTAGTTCTGATAGTGACGTGCTGGATAATTAAGAAATTGAGGGAGAGAAGCGACGGTAAGTGTAATTACTTGACATGGAAATTGTGAGACACATTACTATGACTGGACACACAGTACCAACTCATAGAGGGAGTGAAGGATCTTTAAGGCAAATACCTTCTGGGAGGATGAGAAAAAGAGATCTAGTGGGTTACTATGGGCGCAGAATGATTAGAAAGGTAAGTGCAGAACAAATTAGCACAAGGTGTAAGTGTTAATATAGACGGTAATATCACAATAATGTAGTAGAACATTCTGTAGGACATAGAAGTATAAATAGATGGAACAATGTCACATGTACTAATGAATGTCGAACCAAGCTGCTAGGGAGTAAGGAACGCTCTTAGGTTTAAACCTGAAATTGTTCCAATAAGAGTAATACAACATATCTCATAATGAAGTTTAGTATAATAATTTCTATGTCTTGAAAAATGTTAGTAGCCTTTATATTGCTGCACTGAACATTATTATAGGATGCTTAATCAATTGAACTGTTGTAAGTTTGTAGGGAGGAACTGACTCATTGTGGTGGGTAGCCAATACCGAACTGGTAGTAACATTTGTGGATAAATAAAAGGAAATTAGCCATTGTAGTATAGGTAGTGAGTGTTGTAGAAGTAGAGTAGGTAGTGAGTGTTGTAGAAGTAGTATAGGTAGTGAGTGTTGTAGAAGTAGTGTAGGTAATGAGTGTTATAGAAGTAGTGTAGGTAGTGAGTGTTGTAGAAGTAGTGGAGGTAGTGAGTGTTGTAGAAGTAGTGGAGGTAGTGAGTGTTGTAGAAGTAGTATAGGTAGTGAGTGTTGTAGAAGTAGTGTAGGTAATGAGTGTTATAGAAGTAGTGGAGGTAGCGAGTGTTATAGAAGTAGTGGAGGTAGCGAGTGTTGTTGAAGTAGTGGAGGTAGTGAGTGTTGTAGAAGTAGTATATGTAGTGAGTGTTGTAGAAGTAGTGTAGGTAGTGAGTGTTATAGAAGTAGTGTAGGTATTGAGTGTTGTAGAAGTAGTGTAGGTATTGAGTGTTGTAGAAGTAGTGTAGGTAGCGAGTGTTATAGAAGTAGTGGAGGTAGCGAGTGTTGTAGAAGTAGTGTAGGTAATGAGTGTTGTAGAAGTAGTATAGGTAGTGAGTGTTGTAGAAGTAGTGTAGGTAGTGAGTGTTATAGAAGTAGTGTAGGTAATGAGTGTTGTAGAAGTAGTATAGGTAGCGAGTGTTATAGAAGTAGTGGAGGTAGCGAGTGTTGTAGAAGTAGTGTAGGTAATGAGTGTTGTAGAAGTAGTGGAGGTAGCGAGTGTTGTAGAAGTAGTGGAGGTAGTGAGTGTTGTAGAAGTAGTGTAGGTAGCGAGTGTTATAGAAGTAGTGGAGGTAGCGAGTGTTGTAGAAGTAGTGTAGGTAATGAGTGTTGTAGAAGTAGTGGAGGTAGTGAGTGTTGTAGAAGTAGTATAGGTAGTGAGTGTTGTAGAAATAGTGTAGGTAGCGAGTGTTATAGAAGTAGTGTAGGCAGTGAGTGTTGTAGAAGTAGTGTAGGTAGCGAGTGTTGTAGAAGTAGTGTAGGTAGCGAGTGTTATAGAAGTAGTGGAGTATAGCGAGTGTTGTAGAAGTAGTGTAGGTAGTGAGTGTTGTAGAAGTAGTGTAGGTAATGAGTGTTGTAGAAGTAGTGGAGGTAGCGAGTGTTGTAGAAGTAGTGGAGGTAGTGAGTGTTGTAGAAGTAGTGTAGGTAATGAGTGTTGTAGAAGTAGTGTAGGTAGTGAGTGTTGTAGAAGTAGTGTAGGTAGTGAGTGTTGTAGAAGTAGTGTAGGTAGTGAGTGTTGTAGAAGTAGTGTAGGTAGTGAGTGTTGTAGAAGTAGTGGAGGTAGTGAGTGTTGTAGAAGTAGTGGAGGTAGTGAGTGTTGTAGAAGTAGTATAGGTAGTGAGTGTTGTAGAAGTAGTGTAGGTAATGAGTGTTATAGAAGTAGTGGAGGTAGCGAGTGTTATAGAAGTAGTGGAGGTAGCGAGTGTTGTTGAAGTAGTGGAGGTAGTGAGTGTTGTAGAAGTAGTATATGTAGTGAGTGTTGTAGAAGTAGTGTAGGTAGTGAGTGTTATAGAAGTAGTGTAGGTATTGAGTGTTGTAGAAGTAGTGTAGGTATTGAGTGTTGTAGAAGTAGTGTAGGTAGCGAGTGTTATAGAAGTAGTGGAGGTAGCGAGTGTTGTAGAAGTAGTGTAGGTAATGAGTGTTGTAGAAGTAGTATAGGTAGTGAGTGTTGTAGAAGTAGTGTAGGTAGTGAGTGTTATAGAAGTAGTGTAGGTATTGAGTGTTGTAGAAGTAGTGTAGGTATTGAGTGTTGTAGAAGTAGTGTAGGTAGCGAGTGTTGTAGAAGTAGTGTAGGTAGCGAGTGTTATAGAAGTAGTGGAGTAGCGAGTGTTGTAGAAGTAGTGTAGGTAGTGAGTGTTGTAGAAGTAGTGTAGGTAGTGAGTGTTGTAGAAGTAGTGTAGGTAGTGAGTGTTGTAGAAGTAGTGTAGGTAGCGAGTGTTATAGAAGTAGTGGAGGTAGCGAGTGTTGTAGAAGTAGTGGAGGTAGCGAGTGTTGTAGAAGTAGTGGAGGTAGTGAGTGTTGTAGAAGTAGTGTAGGTAATGAGTGTTGTAGAAGTAGTGGAGGTAGCAAGTGTTGTAGAAGTAGTGTAGGTAATGAGTGTTGTAGAAGTAGTATAGGTAGTGAGTGTTGTAGAAGTAGTGTAGGTAATGAGTGTTGTAGAAGTAGTGTAGGTAATGAGTGTTGTAGAAGTAGTGTAGGTAGTGAGTGTTGTAGAAGTAGTGTAGGTAGTGAGTGTTGTAGAAGTAGTGTAGGTAGTGAGTGTTGTAGAAGTAGTTGAAATAGACAGACAGACAGACATGACAGGTAGAGACGAAAGCAGCATTTAGAAAGAAACGAGTCTATTTAATTGTATAAATTGTCATATGCTCATAGTGTGATGGATGTGTGTGGGTTTATTTGTGATTAATACAGGCTGGTATGGAGTTGCGCCATCTTAGGAGACGCCCTCGGGAACGTGTTGCCAGCATTGCTAAGAAGTAGGTGTCTATTTCAGGGAATGGTGTAATGATTTAGTATAGCTGTGTGAGATGGTTGTAGTGATTTAGTAGAGCTGTGTGAGATGGTTGTAGTGATTTAGTATAGCTGTGTGAGATGGTTGTAGTGATTTAGTAGAGCTGTGTGAGATGGTTGTAGTGAGATGGTTGTAGTGATTTAGTAGAGCTGTGTGAGATGGTTGTAGTGAGATGGTTGTAGTGATTTAGTAGAGCTGTGTGAGATGGTTGTAGTGATTTAGTATAGCTGTGTGAGATGGTTGTAGTTATTTAGTATAGCTGTGTGAGATGGTTGTAGTGATTTAGTATAGCTGTGTGAGATGGTTGTAGTAATTTAGTATAGCTGTGTGAGATGGTTGTAGTGATTTAGTATAGTGTAGTAAGTGTAGTATATGTATGTAATGATTTTGTGTCTGGTTGCCTAGGTTACTGCAGGGCCCAGATATTCCAGAAAGACAGTTGTATAGGGAACCTCCAGAAGCATTTCTAGAGGCAGACTATTTGGAGGTAAGGAAATTGATAGGGGCTATTCAATTCTTGATCAGTGAAAGTAATCAAATGCAAAGGGATATAGTAAGGAAGGCAAGAATACATTAGTATATACATTTATGCATACTACATGCATACATACATACATACATACATACATGCATGCATGCATAAATACATATAAGCGTAGATACGTACATAAATACATATATACATAGTGCACTAATGAGAGAGTTTCGTGTGTATAGTTAGTGTGTGCGGTTTTTATTGTATTAATTGAGAGTGTGGTTTCAGTGGATCACTGAGAGGGTGTGGTTTCAGTGTATAAGTGAGAGGGTGTGGTTTCAGTGTATTACTGAGAGGGTGTGGTTCCTCAGTGTAGTGGTGAGTAGGTGTGGTTCCTCAGTGCAGTGGTAAGTAGGTGTGGTTCCTCAGTGTATTGGTAAGTAGGTGTGGTTCCTTAGTGTATTGGTAAGTAGGTGTGGTTCCTCAGTGTATTGGTAAGTAGGTGTGGTTCCTTAGTGTATTGGTAAGTAGGTGTGGTTCCTCAGTGTATTGGTAAGTAGGTGTGGTTCCTCAGTGTATTGGTAAGTAGGTGTGGTTCCTCAGTGTATTGGTAAGTAGGTGTGGTTCCTCAGAGTATTGGTAAGTAGGTGTGGTTCCTCAGTGTATTGGTAAGTAGGTGTGGTTCCTCAGTGTATTGGTAAGTAGGTGTGGTTCCTCAGTGTATTGGTAAGTAGGTGTGGTTCCTCAGTGTATTGGTAAGTAGGTGTGGTTCCTCAGTGTATTGGTAAGTAGGTGAGGTTCCTCAGTGTATTGGTAAGTAGGTGTGGTTCCTCAGTGTATTGGTGAGTAGGTGTGGTTCCTCAGTGTATTGGTAAGTAGGTGTGGTTCCTCAGTGTATTGGTAAGTAGGTGTGGTTCCTCAGTGTATTGGTAAGTAGGTGTGGTTCCTCAGTGTATTGGTAAGTAGGTGTGGTTCCTCAGTGTATTGGTAAGTAGGTGTGATTCCATTGTATTGCCATGGAGTGGGATTTTTTAGGCCTTTCTATAAGGGGCATTTTGGCCTCCCCCCCCTCCTCCTGAAATTGGTTTTACACCCCCTGAAAATTATTGTCTTTATGGTGACATTTGTCTCAAAATATTCATCAATTTCAAATAAATAAACCCTCCCACTCCCTTCCCCGAAATTTCAAGAATGAAGATTTGATTTGTCTCAATTTTGGTTCTAAAACATACCCTGTTAGTCATTTAGTGCACCAGTGGGAGGGTGTGGTCTTTGATCTTGTCCAATTTTTTTTCCTTCCTTCATTGAGGGGTGTGTACCTTCAATGTAAGTTATATATTAATCTACAGTGTGTACAACTTTACTTTATTTTATTGTTAAATATGGACATGTGCATTTATGGTTTCACTTACATGATAGACCAGAAGTAAGGATGTTGTACAAGTAAATATGGTCTTCTCACATATGTTTGTTTGCAGGGGGACACAAACTTACCTTCAGAAGTTTTATATTTACTGCGAAGTGTAAAGTAAGTGTCATCATAAGAATGACTTTTGACACGTCAGTCACTAGTTTATCCACATTCTCATTCATCCACATTCTCATTCATCCACATTCTCATTCATCCACATTCTCATTCATCCTAAGTATCATTTGTTCACATTCTCATTCATCTGTATTCTCATTCATCTACATTCTCATTCATCCACATTCTCATTCATTCACATTCTCATTCATCTACATTCTCATTCATCTGTATTCTCATTCATCTACATTCTCATTCATCCACATTCTCATTCATTCACATTCTCATTCATCTACATTCTCATTCATCTGTATTCTCATTCATCTACATTCTCATTCATCCACATTCTCATTCATTCACATTCTCATTCATCTACATTCTCATTCATCTGTATTCTCATTCATCTACATTCTCATTCATCCACATTCTCATTCATCCACATTCTCATTCATCTACATTCTCATTCATCTGTCATCATCTACATTCTCATTCATCCACATTCTCATTCATTCACATTCTCATCATCACATTCTCATTCATCTGTATTCTCATTCATCTACATTCTCATTCATCCACATTCTCATTCATTCACATCTCATCATCACATTCTCATTCATCTGTATTCTCATTCATCTACATTCTCATTCATCCACATTCTCATTCATTCACATTCTCATTCATCTACATTCTCATTCATCCACTCATTCATCTGTATTCTCATTCATCTACATTCTCATTCATCCACATTCTCATTTATTCACATTCTCATTCATCTACATTCTCATTTATTCACATTCTCATTCATCTGCATTCCCGTATGCCACATTCTCATTGCGTTACTTCATTGTATTATTAGAGCATTTGGTCATTTTGAGAAGCCTCTATTTATGGAACTTTGCAAACATGTGGAGACTAAGTTTGTTCCTACTGGAGAGCTTCTCTTCAAGCCGGGTCTGATGGATGACAGCATATATGTGGTCAAGAATGGTTGCTTGAAGGTGTTCATCCTAGAGCCGGTGGGTGGAACATGGGGTGTGGCATGTGGCATATGTGTCTATAGGCGTAGTCGGTTTGTCCATTGTGTGTGCGTAGTATGTGTTCATGCATGTATGTGTGTATGTATGTATATATTTATGTATCTATGTATGTATATGGTATAGGATGGTACAGAGTTACCTCTGAAAGAAGCCATGGCTGGTGACAGTGTTCATAGTATGCTGAGTATATTGGATGTAGTCACTGGTCACTCCAAGCCTTTTAAGACAGTAGCAGCTAGAGCTACTAGAGACAGCTATGTTCTGAAGTAAGATACTATTAGTGAGAGTAGCAGCTAGAGCTACCAGAGACACCTATGTTCTGAAGTAACATACTATTAGTGAGAGTAGCAGCTAGAGCTACCAGAGACACCTATGTTCTGAAGTAAGATACTATTAGTGAGAGTAGCAGCTAGAGCTACTAGAGACAGCTATGTTCTGAAGTAAGATACTATTAGTGAGAGTAGCAGCTAGAGCTACCAGAGACAGCTATGTTTTGAAGTAAGATACTATTAGTGAGAGTAGCAGCTAGAGCTACCAGAGACACCTATGTTCTGAAGTAAGATACTATTAGTGAGAGTAGCAGCTAGAGCTACTAGAGACAGCTATGTTCTGAAGTAAGATACTATTAGTGAGAGTAGCAGCTAGAGCTACTAGAGACAGCTATGTTCTGAAGTAAGATACTATTAGTGAGAGTAGCAGCTAGAGCTACCAGAGACACCTATGTTCTGAAGTAACATACTATTAGTGAGAGTAGCAGCTAGAGCTACCAGAGACACCTAAGTTCTGAAGTAAGATACTATTAGTGAGAGTAGCAGCTAGAGCTACTAGAGACAGCTATGTTCTGAAGTAAGATACTATTAGTGAGAGTAGCAGCTAGAGCTACTAGAGACAGCTATGTTCTGAAGTAAGATACTATTAGTGAGAGTAGCAGCTAGAGCTACCAGAGACAGCTATGTTTTGAAGTAAGATACTATTGGTGGGACAGTAGCAGCTAGAGCTACTAGAGACAGCTATGTTCTGAAGTAAGATACTATTAGTGAGAGTAGCAGCTAGAGCTACCAGAGACAGCTATGTTTTGAAGTAAGATACTATTAGTGAGAGTAGCAGCTAGAGCTACCAGAGACACCTATGTTTTGAAGTAAGATACTATTAGTGAGAGTAGCAGCTAGAGCTACCAGAGACACCTATGTTCTGAAGTAAGATACTATTAGTGAGAGTAGCAGCTAGAGCTACTAGAGACAGCTATGTTCTGAAGTAAGATACTATTAGTGAGAGTAGCAGCTAGAGCTACTAGAGACACCTATGTTCTGAAGTAAGATACTATTTGTGAGACAGTAGTAGCTGGGTCTTTAGTAGCTCTAGCTGCTACTGTCTTACTAATAGACAAACCCTATGTTCTGAAGTAAATATATCTGTTCCCAAAACTTATTATCTTATTTGCTTAGTTCTTAATTAAATAAGAAATGTAATATAATTTAATAGATAACAGAAACTTGATTTTTCATACTCTCCCAGTAACTATTAGCATACACTCAGTTTTATATTGTGCTCTCATTAAGCAATGTTTTAATGCTATTATGACATGGATGTGTCTAGTCAGGTACATGTATGTGAAACTTACTAATAAGCTTTTATTTTTGCTGGAGAAAAGAAAGAGTGAGGACACAATATGTCTTGTATTTTAGAGTCAATGGCCATGGGTTTGAAGACTTTTTTGTGGAGAATCCAGACTCTTTACTGCGAATGGTGCAGGTAAGAAAGTGTATAGCCTTAAAATTATAGTTAACTTCTCCAATGTCAACAGATTGTTATGTTGAGGCTGCAAAGAGTATCTTTTTTGGCTCTAAATCAAGTCTTAGGACTGGGAAAGGAGCTTATGAATCAGGTAATTATTTATAACTGGACCACTGCATGAAGAGAGTTGTTACCAAGTGTGTGATACTGTATGAAGAGTTGTTACCAAGTGTGTGATACTGTATGAAGAGTTATTACCAAGTGTGTGATACTGTATGAAGAGAGTTGTTACCAAGTGTGTGATACTGTATGAAGAGAGTTGTTACCAAGTGTGTGATACTGTATGAAGAGAGTTGTTACCAAGTGTGTGATACTGTATGAAGAGAGTTGTTACCAAGTGTGTGATACTGTATGAAGAGTTGTTACCAAGTGTGTGATACTGTATGAAGAGAGTTGTTACCAAGTGTGTGATACTGTATGAAGAGAGTTGTTACCAAGTGTGTGATACTGTATGAAGAGAGTTGGTACCAAGTGTGTGATACTGTATGAAGAGAGGTGTTACCAAGTGTGTGATACTGTATGAAGAGAGTTGGTACCAAGTGTGTGATACTGTATGAAGAGAGTTGTTACCAAGTGTGTGATACTGTATGAAGAGTTGTTACCACGTGTGTGATACTGTATGAAGAGTTGTTGTTACCAAGTGTGTGATACTGTATGAAGAGAGTTGTTACCAAGTGTGTGATACTGTATGAAGAGTTGTTACCAAGTGTGTGATACTGTATGAAGAGAGTTGTTACCAAGTGTGTGATACTGTATGAAGAGAGTTGGTACCAAGTGTGTGATGCTGTATGAAGAGTTGTTACCAAGTGTGTGATACTGTATGAAGAGAGTTGTTACCAAGTGTGTGATGCTGTATGAAGAGTTGGTACCAAGTGTGTGATACTGTATGAAGAGAGTTGGTACCAAGTGTGTGATACTGTATGAAGAGTTGTTACCAAGTGTGTGATACTGTATGAAGAGAGTTGTTACCAAGTGTGTGATACTGTATGAAGAGTTGTTACCAAGTGTGTGATACTGTATGAAGAGAGTTGTTGTTTAAGTCGATTTTTACAAGTTTTGATGATTTGTAGAAACCATCTCCTTTATTGGACAGCTATGCTGTAAACAAGTTGAAACATTTGACTAGATCAGGTATGATACTTACCACTCCATGACAACACATACCACTTTGTGCAATACACATCACTCCGTGACCTTAGATCATAATGTCACTTCATGATACATGTGACTTTAGATCACACTGTCACTTCATGATACATGTGACTAGATCACACTGTCACTTCATGATACATGTGACTAGATCACACTGTCACTTCATGATACATGTGACTAGATCACACTGTCACTTCATGATACATGTGACTAGATCACACTGTCACTTCATGATACATGTGACTTTAGATCACACTGTCACTTCATGATACATGTGACTTTAGATCACACTGTCACTTCATGATACATGTGACTAGATCACACTGTCACTTCATGATACATGTGACTTTAGATCACACTGTCACTTCATGATACATGTGACTAGATCACACTGTCACTTCATGATACATGTGACTTTAGATCACACTGTCACTTCATGATACATGGTGACTAGCTCACCAGTCACTCATGATACATGTGACTAGATCACCACTGTCACTTCATGATACATGGACTTAGATCACACTGTCACTTCATGATACATTGTGACTAGATCACACTGTCACTTCATGATACATGTGACTAGATCCACACTGTCACTTCATGATCCTTGTGACTTAGATCACACTGTCACTTCATGCTACATGTACTAGATCACCACTGTTCACTTCATGATTTACCGTGCTAGATCACAACGTCACTTCATGATACATGTGACTAGATCACACTGTCACTTCATGATACATGTGACTAGATCACACTGTCACTTCATGATACATGTGACTTTAGATCACACTGTCACTTCATGATACATGTGACTTTAGATCACACTGTCACTTCATGATACATGTGACTAGATCACACTGTCACTTCATGATACATGTGACTTTAGATCACACTGTCACTTCATGATACATGTGACTAGATCACACTGTCACTTCATGATACATGTGACTAGATCACACTGTCACTTCATGATACATGTGACTAGATCACACTGTCACTTCATGATACATGTGACTAGATCACACTGTCACTTCATGATACATGTGACTAGATCACACTGTCACTTCATGATACATGTCACCTTAGATCACACTGTCACTTCATGATACATGTGACTAGATCACACTGTCACTTCATGATACATGTGACTAGATCACACTGTCACTTCATGATACATGTGACTAGATCACACTGTCACTTCATGATACATGTGACTAGATCACACTGTCACTTCATGATGCATGTGACTAGATCACACTGTCACTTCATGATACATGTGACTAGATCACACTGTCACTTCATGATACATGTGACTAGATCACACTGTCACTTCATGATACATGTGACTAGATCACACTGTCACTTCATGATACATGGCACCTTAGATCACACTGTCACTTCATGATACATGTGACTAGATCACACTGTCACTTCATGATACATGTGACTAGATCACACTGTCACTTCATGATACATGTGACTAGATCACACTGTCACTTCATGATACATGTGACTTTAGATCACACTGTCACTTCATGATACATGTGACTAGATCACACTGTCACTTCATGATACATGTGACTTTAGATCACACTGTCACTTCATGATACATGTGACTAGATCACACTGTCACTTCATGATACATGTGACTAGATCACACTGTCACTTCATGATACATGTGACTAGATCACACTGTCACTTCATGATACATGTGACTAGATCACACTGTCACTTCATGATACATGTGACTAGATCACACTGTCACTTCATGATACATGTCACCTTAGATCACACTGTCACTTCATGATACATGTGACTAGATCACACTGTCACTTCATGATACATGTGACTAGATCACACTGTCACTTCATGATACATGTGACTAGATCACACTGTCACTTCATGATACATGTGACTAGATCACACTGTCACTTCATGATACATGTGACTTTAGATCAATTGTCACTTCACATGTTTTCTAGTAATATCACATCTATGACATGGTTATGCAGGTGCTGTTCTTATGTGTGTGACTGTAGGCAGTGGAGATTCCTCTCCTTTATTGCATGGTGAATCTAGACAGACTCCAGAGTCTTCCAAGCAGCAGTACCAGCCCAGCACTAACTCAGATCCTGCGTGTCCAGGAGGTCTGTCTTCTCTCAGACAACAGAGTCACAGTGGAGATTCTGATGAGGACTCCTCCAATGCTATGTCCAGACAGAAGACAGTTGCCATCAATACCTCTCAAAACAAGCTATTTACACACAGACTACTGCCAGTTCATTCTCCTGATTTTGATAATGTTATGGATCAGGTGCTTACATAGAAATTATACCTAGCCTAGGTTTCCACATTTTATAGCTATCTTCCACTTAGTGAAACCTACTCTACCAAATTAGCAGCTGCTAAAATATCAGCTGGAGGTGTGGGAAGCCCCTAGAGAGTTTTACAGCCATTGGTACACCCTGGGTTACCAATCCATAAACTACTGCTGTGAAGATATCTAGCATAGAACCACTTACCCCTAGTTTACTGCCTTGATGCTGGCCTCACAGATTCCCCTAGTTTACTGCCTTGATGCTGGCCTCACAGATTCCCCTAGTTTACTGCCTTGATGCTGGCCTCATAGATTCCCCTAGTTTACTGCCTTGATGCTGGCCTCACAGATTCCCCTAGTTTACTGCCTTGATGCTGGCCTCACAGATTCCTCTAGTTTACTGCCTTGATGCTGGCCTCACAGATTCCTCTAGTTTACTGCCTTGATGCTGGCCTCACAGATTCCCCTAGTTTACTGCCTTGATGCTGGCCTCACAGATTCCTCTAGTTTACTGCCTTGATGCTGGCCTCGAACATAGGTGGTCTCTATTTACTTCCTGCCTTAAATTCTGGCCCTCGACAGATTCCTCTAATGTTAGCTGCCTTAGAGCTAGCCCTCATAGATTCCCCTAGTTTACGCCTTGATGCTGGCCCAACAAGATTCCCCTGGTGTACTGCCTTGAATGGCCTGGCCTCGAAACAGATTTCCTCTATTTTGACTAGCCTATTGAGCTGGCCTCACAATCCCCTAGTTTACGTGCCTGATGCTGGCCTTCACAGGTTTCCTCTAGTTACTGTCCTGTAGCTGTCCTCACAGATTCCCACATTTTACTGCCTTGATGCTGGCCTCACAGATTCCTCTAGTTTACTGCCTTGATGCTAGCCTCACAGATTCCCCTAGTTTACTGCCTTGATGCTGGCCTCACATATTCCCCTAGTTTACTGCCTTGATGCTGGCCTCACAGATTCCCCTAGTTTACTGCCTTGATGCTAGCCTCACAGATTCCTCTAGTTTACTGCCTTGATGCTGGCCTCACAGATTCCCCTAGTTTACTGCCTTGATGCTGGCCTCACAGATTCCCCTAGTTTACTGCCTTGATGCTAGCCTCACAGATTCCCCTAGTTTACTGCCTTGATGCTGGCCTCACAGATTCCCCTAGTTTACTGCCTTGATGCTGGCCTCACAGATTCCCCTAGTTTACTGCCTTGATGCTGGCCTCACAGATTCCCCTAGTTTACTGCCTTGATGCTGGCCTCACAGATTCCTCTAGTTTACTGCCTTGATGCTGGCCTCACAGATTCCTCTAGTTTACTGCCTTGATGCTAGCCTCACAGATTCCCCTAGTTTACTGCCTTGATGCTGGCCTCACATATTCCCCTAGTTTACTGCCTTGATGCTGGCCTCACAGATTCCCCTAGTTTACTGCCTTGATGCTAGCCTCACAGATTCCTCTAGTTTACTGCCTTGATGCTGGCCTCACAGATTCCCCTAGTTTACTGCCTTGATGCTGGCCTCACAGATTCCTCTAGTTTACTGCCTTGATGCTGGCCTCACAGATTCTCTAGTTTACTGCCTTGATGCTGGCCTCACAGATTCCCCTAGTTTACTGCCTTGATGCTAGCCTCACAGATTCCTCTAGTTTACTGCCTTGATGCTGGCCTCACAGATTCCCCTAGTTTACTGCCTTGATGCTGCGGTCTCACAGATTCCCCTAGTTTACTGCCTTGATGCTAGCCTCACAGATTCCTCTAGTTTACTGCCTTGATGCTGGCCTCACAGATTCCCCTAGTTTACTGCCTTGATGCTGGCCTCACAGATTCCCCTAGTTTACTGCCTTGATGCTGGCCTCATAGATTCCTCTAATTTACTGCCTTGATGCTGGCCTCACAGATTCCCCTAGTTTACTGCCTTGATGCTGGCCTCACAGATTCCTCTAGTTTACTGCCTTGATGCTAGCCTCACAGATTCCCCTAGTTTACTGCCTTGATGCTGGCCTCACAGATTCCCCTAGTTTACTGCCTTGATGCTGGCCTCATAGATTCCCCTAGTTTACTGCCTTGATGCTGGTCTCACAGATTCCCCTATAGTTTACTGCCTTGATGCTGGCCTCATAGATTCCCCTAGTTTACTGCCTTGATGCTGGCCTCACAGATTCCCCTAGTTAACTGCCTTGATGCTGGCCTCACAGATTCCTCTAGTTTACTGCCTTGATGCTGGCCTCACAGATTCCCCTAGTTTACTGCCTTGATGCTGGCCTCACAGATTTCCCTAGTTTACTGCCTTGATGCTGGCCTCACAGATTCCTCTAGTTTACTGCCTTGATGCTGGCCTCACATATTTCCCTAGTTTACTGCCTTGATGCTGGCCTCACAGATTCCTCTAGTTTACTGCCTTGATGCTAGCCTCACAGATTCCCCTAGTTTACTGCCTTGATGCTGGCCTCACATATTCCCCTAGTTTACTGCCTTGATGCTGGCCTCACAGATTCCCCTAGTTTACTGCCTTGATGCTAGCCTCACAGATTCCTCTAGTTTACTGCCTTGATGCTGGCCTCACAGATTCCCCTAGTTTACTGCCTTGATGCTGGCCTCACAGATTCCCCTAGTTTACTGCCTTGATGCTAGCCTCACAGATTCCTCTAGTTTACTGCCTTGATGCTGGCCTCACAGATTCCCCTAGTTTACTGCCTTGATGCTGGCCTCACAGATTCCTCTAGTTTACTGCCTTGATGCTGGCCTCACAGATTCTCTAGTTTACTGCCTTGATGCTGGCCTCACAGATTCCCCTAGTTTACTGCCTTGATGCTAGCCTCACAGATTCCTCTAGTTTACTGCCTTGATGCTGGCCTCACAGATTCCCCTAGTTTACTGCCTTGATGCTGCGGTCTCACAGATTCCCCTAGTTTACTGCCTTGATGCTAGCCTCACAGATTCCTCTAGTTTACTGCCTTGATGCTGGCCTCACAGATTCCCCTAGTTTACTGCCTTGATGCTGGCCTCACAGATTCCCCTAGTTTACTGCCTTGATGCTGGCCTCACAGATTCCTCTAGTTTACTGCCTTGATGCTGGCCTCACATATTTCCCTAGTTTGCTGATGCATTGACAACACCTGAATCTATTACAATGAGGCATCATAGTCTCAGGAAATGAATGATTTAGTCAGTGAGGAAGCAATTTGCAGCAGTATTTGTGCAGGTGATAAATGACCTGAATGAGTTCTCATGTCGTGGATATTTTTTTTGAATTTGTGACTAAAAAGTCATCTCATGAAGGCTCTGATTTTCTTATGTACAACTTAAATACAAAGTGAAGTAGAGACATGAATGACAGTGTTTGCTGACTCATACATAGTTATTCCTGTAGTAAGCAATGATCAATATTGATGAAATAATGTTTTATTATGAAAATGAGATTGGATGTTATTTGATATGTTGATGGTGGACTTGTTTAGACTAGTTTTATATGTTGGTGGTGTACTGGTTTAGACTAGTTTGATATGTTGGTGGTGTACTGGTTTAGACTAGTTTGATATGTTGATGGTGTACTGGTTTAGACTAGTTTGATATGTTGATGGTGTACTGGTTTAGACTAGTTTTATATGTTGACAGTGTACTGGTTTAGACTAGTTTTATATGTTGGTGGTGTACTGGTTTAGACTAGTTTGATATGTTGATGGTATACTGGTTTAGACTAGTTTGATATGTTGATGGTGTACTGGTTTAGACTATGGTGTACTGGTTTAGACTAGTTTGATATGTTGATGGTGTACTGGTTTAGACTAGTTTGATATGTTGATGGTGTACTGGTTTAGACTAGTTTGATATGTTGATGGTGTACTGGTTTAGACTAGTTTGATAGTATGTTGATGGTGTACTGGTTTAGACTAGTTTGATAGTATGTTGATGGTGTACTGGTTTAGACTAGTTTGATATGTTGATGGTGTACTGGTTCAGACTAGTTTGATATGTTGATGGTGTACTGGTTTAGACTAGTTTGATATGTTGATGGTGTACTGGTTTAGACTAGTTTGATATGTTGATGGTGTACTGGTTTAGACTAGTTTGATATGTTGATGGTGTACTGGTTTAGACTAGTTTGATATGTTGATGGTGTACTGGTTTAGGCTAGAGTAGATCGTCATGAATTCTCTGTGGACACTGCTCATGAAGATGGTTCTCCTCAAACCTGTCACCAAAACAATGGAGCCACCACTGTATCAAAAATGGACAATCCTGAAATATTGAAAGCAGCTATAGTTGACCTTGTCCAGATATTTAAACTTAAGGTCAGATGAGTGCGGTCAGATTAATTTACTTTAGGGTGTTCAAATTGGGGTGTAATTCTAAATAGGAGTAGTCAGTTTAGGTTTAAATTAGGGTGTAATTCTCAATGGGAATTGTCAGATAGGTTTAAGTTAGGTGTAATTCTAAATGGGAGTGGTCAGTTTAGGTTTAAATTAGGGCATAATTCTGAATAGAAATAGTCAGTTTAGGTTTAAGTTAGGGTATAATTCTCAATGGGAATAGTCAGATTAGGTTTAAATTGGAGTGTAATTCTGAATGGGAATAGTCAGTTCAGGTTTAAATTTGGGTGTAGTTATCAATGGGATAAGTGTGCACGTGAGAAGGCTAAGTGGCATTGTTAAGATTAGAAGGTAAGAATTAGATGAGGTTTTAGTGGAAGTGAATAGGCTATTGGAACATGTAAAAGTTAATTAAATCTTTGTATGTATTGTTAGGATGAATCTTTGTTAAAGGGGCGTGTTCAGCTGATAGAAGTTATGGCAGACTCATTGTTGGGTGTGGAGGGAGATTTGGATAGCTGTGTCTATTTTGTTGCCACTGGACGTCTCAAAGTATTCAGATCTGGAGGAGAAGACTCCGCAAAATATTCACAGGCTAATGTGGGTGGTGGGTTAGTGTAGTAGCATTGCCTATGGAAGGAGATCGTAGAAGATGCAAACAGTTAATGTAGTAATGGCTGCTAAGGCAGGGAGGGCTGTTGTACAAGTGGGTGTATATTATGAATATGACTTTGTTTAGTTTGTTGTTGTTGTTGTAATGTTTGTGTTGTTGTAATGTTTGTGTTGTTGTAATGTTTGTGTTGTTGTAATGTTTGTGTTGTTGTAATGTTTGTGTTGTTGTAATGTTTGTGTTGTTGTAATGTTTGTGTTGTTGTAATGTTTGTGTTGTTGTAATGTTTGTGTTGTTGTAATGTTTGTGTTGTTGTAATGTTTGTGTTGTTGTAATGTTTGTGTTGTTGTAGAATCTGTTATATGTTGCATTACCAGGAGAATTTTGTGGAGTATTGTCAGCTCTTACTGGAGAGCCATCCTTCATTTCAATTACTGCAGGCGCTGACTCTAGTATAGTAGCAATCACTAAGACTAACTTATACCAGTAAGTTATAGACACTGATTCTAGTCTAGATAGTTAGTAAGACTACATTTCTTCTACTTGCAATAGCTTGTCTCTACATAATCGAACACATGCTCATGCTAGACATAGCTAGTCAAACATACTTCTACAGACTCTTCTATTTGAGATTCATTTCTATGTTTTTTAAATACATTTATACATGTAGTATCATGTCAGAGTGTCCCCACACTGTTTGAATACATTTATACATGTAGTATCATGTCAGAGTGTCCCCACACTGTTTGAATACATTTATACATGTAGTATCATGTCAGAGTGTCCCCACGCTGTTTGAATGCATTTATACATGTAGTATCATGTCAGAGTGTCCCCACGCTGTTTGAATACATTTATACATGTAGTATCATGTCAGAGTGTCCCCATGCTGTTTGCGGTCTTGCCAGTGACTTAGTTCAACGACTTTCTCCTCTTGTCCGACAAATGGACTTTGCCCTAGACTGGATGGAGTTAGAAGCTGGTCGAGCTCTATATCGTCAAGGAGACGAAGCATCATCAGCTTATATCATTCTAAATGGAAGAGTTCGTTCTGTCATTAGAAAGTCAGAAGGAAAGAAAGAACTAGTGGATGAATATGGCAGAGGAGAAACTATAGGACTAGTAAGTAGACAGACTGATAGATAACTAGAGTACTGTAAAGGTTTGTGAAGCTATAGGACTAGTTAGTAATTGGACAAATAGCTATAGATACTATACCGATGATATATTTGTGTACCTAGCATTGCACTATTTTTGTAGCTAACTATACCAAGTAGAAATCACACTAATTATTTTTTGCTTGTAGGTAGAAGTCATATCATTATTTGTTTATAAGTGGAAGTCACATCATTATTTGTTTATAAGTGGAAGTCACACTAATTATTATTTGTTTATAGGTGGAAGTCATGACTAATTCACATTGTGCCACTACTGTCCATGCTATTAGAGACACAGAAGTGGCCTGTCTTCCCAGTGGTCTGCTAGCAACAATAAAACTGAAGCAACCTCAAGTGGTGTCTAGGTTAATTCAAGTATTAGGAGAAAGAATATTGGGTAGTTATCACCGACTTGATTCTCTGTTTTCTCATCCACGGCTCACTGGATTTCATTTAGATGGTAAGTGAAGGATTTTTCAATCAAGCAGGGTAAGTGAGGTTTCTTCTTGTTTCGTTGTATGTCAGTAAATTGTAAGTGTACTTTAAGGTATTAATATAACTTACAAATATCCTCAGCACTTGATTATTTTTTGTAGCAGGCTGCTTTTAAGTTGCACTAGTGCACTTGTCAATACTATAGTATTTCCAAGTTGAGTTGGCTGCAAGAAAAACTTGAATAACTTTAGAACAGAAGCAGCTACGCATCCGGGGTTTGCACCATTGGAAAGCTTGCGCTAAAGCGGTTAAAAATGTTCCCTCAGTAAACGCCAAAACCGGAGGGAAAGTGCTATTCCGAAACTCAATACAAAAGTCTATGGGAATAGGAAAAACCACAACTTTCCCGCTCTATACGCGCCCAAATTGTGTCACACGGCTCGGTGCAATCAATCACGTGTGAAGTTTTCAATGAGCTGATAAACAATGAACTTTTCCATTCTCGGATGAGTACTTTCTAGCTTTGTATTCCATTACATGTGTGCGCTATGAGTGCCAAAGAGTCGCGCTAGGATACAGGTAAGTCTGATATGCAGGTAGATTTAATTTTTATACCTGTTTAACAACTAATGCCGAGCTGTAAATAGAAATAATGCCAACATTTAGCTTGCAGAGTGTAATATAGCTGGACGGGACTGCCTAGCAAGTGGAAGGCTTTATCCCGGTGAAGTATTCACAGACCTCAAACAAATGGGCTCGTAGCCAACCTGACCGAGGCAAGACTCACTAGCGAGTGTTTGAACGACGAATTCCTAAGTAAAGGGCGTGATCTTCTAAGTTGAACGTTTCCCCGCCTCTTTCCCAACCAATACGTAGGCAAGAGGTCGTAAATCTCTGCTGCCGTATAGTCTAACTTAGACCCTTCTTTGATACTGTCTTGCCTACGAGACAGTATCGCCAATGTATACCTTAATTGTAAAGGAATGACAAGATTAACAAATAAGAAATAGTGAAATACCAATGTAGTTAAAGAAGATACAAAGTTCTGATAGAGATGAGCTGCAAGTGAAGCACACAAGTAGGGAAATGAGTGAAAAGTTTATAATAAAACAAAACTAACAATGTCATAGCAATATAAACAAGTTTTGAAGAACGGGCGAACATCGACAAACTTCGACGAATGACGAACATTGACGAACTTCAACAATAACGCAATGTGCAGGGGGCGAAGGCTCAAGCCTGAACAATAGCTGTAGTGTCAGTGATAAGCTATTGTAAATCGAGCATATACCAATTGTGTGATTGTTAGATCTTTTTTTTAATGCAGATTTCTTACCCTTACACTAATGTTTTTTTTTTCTTTCTAGATTTATTATGGCAATTCTGAGTGATTTCACTTCAGGGTTAGCTATTAAAGAAGCTTTTCATTATAATTCTCATTTCTGTACTATTTGTTCTGTAAATATTAATGGTTATGATAATTTAATTGTAATTTTGTGATCAGTAAAAAATATATATAAATGAAATAATTGACAATAAAAATTAAGCAGTACAAATTTTAGACAAGGACAATAGTTTCATCTTTGTGAACTACAGTAGAATTCTCACAGGTAGACACTGTGGATGTTTCAATACTCTCAAAAAGCTTACAATATTGGGTCGCCTTAGTCTTCTGTGGCTGGTAATTTCACTCCTTCAGGTTCTTCTCTCCAGGTGCGTACCTGTGAACAGAACAGCGCCAGGAAATAACTATTTAGAACTACAAGACGGCCTTGACTAAACTGTGGCAAAAGTTATTGCATTAATAATGCACACCCGAGTAGCCTCCCATTTCACGTGAACTTTGATTTACTCACATGTCAATTGCAATTAGTTCACTGACTAAATGGTTTCCAATTTTTTACCAAGTGAATTCCTTGTTTACCGTGCTTGCGGTCGTGCCAACTCAACTTGGACATACTATAGTACAGTCATGTAACTAGTATTGTTTAGTATGCAGTCATGTATCTAGTATTGTTTAGTATGCAGTCATGTAACTAGTATTGTTAGTGCAGTCATGTAACTAGTATTGTTAGTGCAGTCATGTGCAGTCATGTAACTATTATGTTTAGGTCTTTTGGAGGCCAAGAAGCACATGTCTTCAAACTTGTCTACAGTAGCTGTGGTACCCATTACACCAGATGTCCCATTGGAGAATTTCACGAAGACTTTATCTGCAGCAATAAGTGCAGTAGGTGAGAACCTAGTAATATGTGGAGAACCTAGAGTATCATAGCACAGCAATAAATGCAGTAGGTGAGAACCTAGGAATATGTGGAGAACCTAGAGTATCATAGCATATCAATAAGTGCAGTAGGTGAGAACCTAGGATTATGTGGAGAACCTAGAGTATCATAGCATATCAATAAGTGCAGTAGGTGAGAACCTAGGATTATGTGGAGAACCTAGAGTATCATAGCATATCAATAAGTGCAGTAGGTGAGAACCTAGTAATATGTGGAGAACCTAGAGTATCATAGCATATCAATAAATGCAGTAGGTGAGAACCTAGGAATATGTGGAGAACCTAGAGTATCATAGCATATCAATAAGTGCAGTAGGTGAGAACCTAGGATTATGTGGAGAACCTAGAGTATCATAGCATATCAATAAGTGCAGTAGGTGAGAACCTAGGATTATGTGGAGAACCTAGAGTATCATAGCATATCAATAAGTGCAGTAGGTGAGAACCTAGGATTATGTGGAGAACCTAGAGTATCATAGCATATCAATAAGTGCAGTAGGTGAGAACCTAGTAATATGTGGAGAACCTAGAGTATCATAGCACAGCAATAGGTGCAGTAGGTGAGAACCTAGAAATATGTGTAGAACCTAGAGTATCATAGCATATCAATAAGTGCAGTAGGTGAGAACCTAGGAATATGTGGAGAACCTAGAGTATCATAGCATATCAATAAGTGCAGTAGGTGAGAACCTAGGATTATGTGGAGAACCTAGAGTATCATAGCATATCAATAAGTGCAGTAGGTGAGAACCTAGGAATATGTGTAGAACCTAGAGTATCATAGCACAGCAATAGGTGCAGTAGGTGAGAACCTAGAAATATGTGTAGAACCTAGAGTATCATAGCATATCAATAAGTGCAGTAGGTGAGAACCTAGGAATATGTGGAGAACCTAGAGTATCATAGCATATCAATAAGTGCAGTAGGTGAGAACCTAGGAATATGTGGAGAACCTAGAGTATCATAGCATATCAATAAGTGCAGTAGGTGAGAACCTAGGATTATGTGGAGAACCTAGAGTATCATAGCATATCAATAAGAGCAGTAGGTGAGAACCTAGGAATATGTGGAGAACCTAGAGTATCATAGCATATCAATAAGTGCAGTAGGTGAGAACCTAGGAATATGTGGAGAACCTAGAGTATCATAGCATATCAATAAGTGCAGTAGGTGAGAACCTAGTAATATGTGGAGAACCTAGAGTATCATAGCATATCAATAAGTGCAGTAGGTGAGAACCTAGGAATATGTGGAGAACCTAGAGTATCATAGCATATCAATAAGTGCAGTAGGTGAGAACCTAGGATTATGTGGAGAACCTAGAGTATCATAGCATATCAATAAGTGCAGTAGGTGAGAACCTAGTAATATGTGGAGAACCTAGAGTATCATAGCATATCAATAAGTGCAGTCGGTGAGAACCTAGGAATATGTGGAGAACCTAGAGTATCATAGCATATCAATAAGTGCAGTAGGTGAGAACCTAGGATTATGTGGAGAACCTAGAGAACCCATAGCAGTGGAATAAATATACATGTCTCTAAATATTAGCATCCTGTTAGGGTTCAGTTGCTGAGTTAGGTATAAGAAGCTGGCTTGATCACTTACCACTGAATACAGCGTTTAAACTTTGCCCAGCGGGGAAGCAAAAGATACTGATTATACTAATTAAAAACAAAACAAAAAAAACAACAACGAATTAATGAAATGAATAGTTTGTCTCACTTTTGTTGCCAGTATTACAAAGCTTTTTATAGAGTGAAGTTGTATTTTTCCCAGAGCCTGGCACATATGCAAGTACATACCTATAGCTGTACACCATGAAATTTAGTATATGTATATGCTAGAAAATGGTTCCCATTGGAGTTAGCAATGTAAGCAAGGGGGCTAGGCTAAAAGAAAAACTATAGCTAGAGAATATTGAGTTATTTAGTGTAGTTTTGATATAAATATCTACTAACTAAAACTTTACCTGCTCTACTATAGCTGCTTTTTTTTTTTAAGCTCATTTTCAAGCCCAGTCTTTTTTTTCTTCCCATTTTTGTGTCTCTTTACAAGTTTTCTGCTATTTGGGCAGCTCTCTCTGCACCAGTTTTATGACACTTTTAACCTCCCTAGCTCCCTAACCATTTCTTTTCATTCATTAATACCACGCAGTAAAATGTTGCTAAGACAGTTTGTAACACACACAAACGCATTAGTAGGAAAAAAGTGTACATGTACACGTATGCAAATTTAAATGAAGACATACAGTAGGAGACAAAAAAAAAGTTTCGAATTCCGTTCCGTAGTATGGCCGTAAAACGGTAGTTTTTTTACCGTAGTTTTTATCGTTGCGTTCTGTACCATTCGGACACAACGGCCGACACCGTTTACTAAAACGGTTAAGCTTTTCCGTCGATTCACAGATATTTCCTTGCTAGAAACTCTTCCATAGCTATATCAGCAAGCTAAGGCCATGTATCGACCATTAAACGCTATGGGGATAATGCAAAAAAAGTTAGTACAACAATTTAACTTGCTTCAATAAAGCTGCAGACTGAAGTTCTGATGGGCACAGAGCTATAATGAGGTCCGCACTTCGTAGATCTTCTGTTAGCTACCAATTGACCTCCAGCAGTAAAAAATATAAGCCCGAGGTAGCCCTAACATCGAGAAAACATCGATACTGTACAGTGGTCGAACTATCAATTCTCTGCGAGACAAATTCGAAAATGACGGCTTCAATTTTTTTAAACTCGAAAAGCTCCGCCTCAGGAGCCTGTAAACAAAAAATCGGGAACATTTTATTAGATAAATGATTGTATATATTTCTTTGAGCGAGACATACAGTGAACGAGAAAGATAAAAATGGTAACAAGGTCAAACTGAACGGCTGTTTTTTAGCAAATGGCGTACCATTTCCCCCCCCCCCCCCCCCCCCCCCAGTTTTTTAATCATGAGAGTTCTACAGAACAGAATTCGAAACTTTTTTTTGTCTTCTACTGTAGATACAATGTACATCTGAACTCATTAGTATACATTATTCCACCCTAGATATCTTCACAATGTTCTTTAGGTATGTGCTCAAGTTAGTTATCACATAGTGTTATCTCATGGCTGTATTGCCCATTACCTGAGTAGTTATAGCAACCTGGTCGTCTACCAGTTTTCAGGGTTTTTACAGCTACCTTTACTCTAGTGGAGCCTACCCAGCCAGGTTAGAGCAGCTGCTAAATATCAGCTGGGGGTGCTTATTACACTCACTCTCAGGTTTTATTTTCACTCACCTTTGGCTCTTGAAAATAAATTAGCCTGCTCTTGAAATATTTCTCCAAATCACACTCTGACTCATGTAATAAGTACTATATATATATTATATATATATATATATATATATATATATATATATAGTGTGTGTGTGTGTGCTATTTCACCAGTTCATGTATAAATTCTCTTTAGGATCATCTACTAGACTGACCAGTGAACTAGTGCAACAAGAACTGGGAAGTTCAGCTTTAGAGAGGTAAGACAAATTACTATATTTTTGCTAAGAGCCACACGACAAGGAATATGAGCAATCTTGTGCATTAGGCCTATATGTCACTATACATACAACTGATTGAGTTAAGTCCATTTGTTAGCTGCTGAAGTTATATTAATATGTTTAATAATTAATCATCCTTTTCTGTTTGAATGAGAAAATTCTGTTGTAGGTTACAATTGTTATTAATTATTTTTAGTATTCATGAATATCGATTACGAACATGGTTGGGCCATCAAGAAGACACCCATAGACTGGTCCTGTACCAGGCTGATCCTGATGTGTCACCTTGGACTGCCAGGTGCATTAGACAGGTATGAAGTATAATTCAAGTTTTCAAGTGTGGATAGAGTATCTATCAAGACATGAATGTTACATTGTTACTAATTATTGCACATTAATTGGGAAACTACTGAATAATAATGCCAAAATAATTTTTTTGTGGCTGCTGTGACTGCCTTAGCTTTGTATGATAAGTGGTCTCTATCATTATGCTAGATATATATTCTTGGCTTGTTATTTGAGCTTAATGCAAAATGTGTTTAGTACTCATAGGTGACAATCAACACACATGTGTGAGATGGTTACAATACTCAGTTTGTCAGTCAGTCAATGATTCTATCACACAACAAAGGGCAGATCTTGAAGTTGGTGGCAGCCTCTCGAAAATTTGAAACAAGTATCAAATATTGCACTAGTTATTTTTAGGCCTATAATCAAGAGATTGTTGGTAACGCCCCCTATAGTCACACCGTACTCACGTGAGCAAATAATTTGTTTGCTGCCTGTGATAGTTTGCATTACACTGACAGCATAAATGTCTACCATCTTATTGCGTGAGTTGCACATTGACTTGCTCATGCTTTACATATCGACTTGCATGAGCTACATATTAGCATATTCATATTGATACTACTCCAATTAAATAATTCTTTTGGTCTTTGTAATAGCTAGTGCATAGTAATGCTGAAGGTTCGCACCCTTAGTGCTTCGTTTAGAACTTTTTTTTTTCCTCCTCTAGTCAGTAACAGACAGTAAGCTTCAGTTTTTTCCCAAATAAAAAAAATATTGAAGAAATATTTTGGTAATAATATTTGGCGAGTAAGCTAAGCGAGTGAGACACTGTACAGGGGTAGCTAATTGAGAATCTTGGGATATTTGTTTGTTCATATACATGTGTGGACGTACGTATGTCATTTAGTGTTTCTGTGTTCACTTGGTGGTCGACCCCATTCTCATACTCCACTAAACAGAATCCTTTGGATTATCAATCTTTACTCATATCATGATTTTTTTACCTCTTTGAATTAGGTTGTGTCTAATGTTGCAGCAACTGCTTAGCTAAAGAATAGAACAAGGTAAACATACTACCCAATAAACATATTAGCTGCCTTTACACGGCTTTTTCTGCTACTGCAGCAGTAAGCAAGTCACAATTTAGGGTAAGACAATAAATTGGGCGGTACTTCCTTAGAAATGCAGGGGGTTTTTTTGTTTTGTTTTTTCAATTCAAATAGTTATGGAGAGTGTGGATACTATGGCATGGAAATCCCTTGCCATTATGTGTTTTAAAAATGTGGCCTTTAAAAAGTAGCTGGAGTGCTTTTTGTCAGGAACACAGGTCATTCAATACTGTTACTACTCGGGGAAATTGAGTTAAAGTAATTACATGCTTGTTAGTTAAAATACATAGTCAATAGCTACATAGCTGCTTTTAGGACTAAATAGACTGAAAGATGCCTTCTAGAACTGGCAGGATCTAAGACATTAACTTCAGGCAAACTAAATGAATGTAGCCTTATTGTTGCTTTAGTATACTGATGTTGTGATGGCCAAATCAAATTTTATCAGATTCTACTTGGTTTGATTTCCTTTTGCACAATGGCTCGCTCACCATTTGTGCTGAAGCACATCACTAGTTATCCTACTGTGGACTAAAAAATTATTTTGCTGGTAATCAGCTTATTGGTTAATTACTGAACAAATTTCTCTGTAGCCACTAATAGCTTGATTACTTAATTTTTCCATAGAGTATAATATGGATTTAATGATTGGTTAAAGTTTTAATGCATTTGCTTTGATAGGCTGACTGTATTTTGTTGGTGGGTCTGGCAGAGAAAACTCCATCAGAATCTTTGTCCCCCATAGTGAAACAAGTAGAATCTATTTCTGTCAGAGTTCAAAAAGAGCTTGTATTATTACACCAAGAATCAGTCCTGCATCCAGTGGGTACTGTCAAGTGGTTGAATATTTTGGGATGGCTGTCTTCTCACTTCCACGTGAGTTTAACAAAGTGTACCAATGTTGCTGTTAGTTTAGTGTATGTACATGTATGCGTGGGATAGGTTCGATGTCCCAGCAAAATTTTCTCATCAGACTATGAAGTAAGTATAGACAGTATTTTTGTCTTATATATATATATGTAGGGACTGTCCACAGGTGTATCCAGCACAACTATAGGTTCTGTGGTGCCTGGTTCATGTTTTATATTTAACTATAGGTTCTGTGGTGCCTGGTTCATGTTTTATATTTAACTATAGGTTCTGTGGTGCCTGGTTCATGTTTGATATTTAACTATAGGTTCTGTGGTGCCTGGTTCATGTTTGATATTTAACTATAGGTTCTGTGGTGCCTGGTTCATGTTTGATATTTAACTATAGGTTCTGTGGTGCCTGGTTCATGTTTGATATTTAACTATAGGTTCTGTGGTGCCTGGTTCATGTTTTATATTTAACTATAGGTTCTGTGGTGCCTGGTTCATGTTTGATATTTAACTATAGGTTCTGTGGTGCCTGGTTCATGTTTGATATTTAACTATAGGTTCTGTGGTGCCTGGTTCATGTTTTATATTTAACTATAGGTTCTGTGGTGCCTGGTTCATGTTTGATATTTAACTATAGGTTCTGTGGTGCCTGGTTCATGTTTTATATTTAACTATAGTTCTGTGGTGCCTGGTTCATGTTTGATATCTGAGATAGGAGACACAAAGGTTGTATTTTGTGAGAATTGTTCGATTCTTGTGATTCAACTTGTCTAAAGTAATCCTATCCCATAATCACATCACTTCTGTATATTACTACACTACATCCAGTGCATATTACCGAAGTTACACATTATTAACCCTCAGCACGCATGCGCGAGAAGGTTACAGTACTCGGGTTGTTTGTCAGTCTGTCAGTCAGTTGGTCATTCTGTCTCACAACAAAAAGTGAATCTGGAAGATGGCAGCCTCCCAAAGATTGAAACATGCATGAAATGTTGCGCTAGACATTTTAGGTCATGAAGACAGTATTTATGTCTACTTTTTCATTGTAAGAGTTACATATGCAGGGTTTCATCCAGGGGGGGGACAGGGTTTTTTTTTACCCCCCCAGTCAAAATGCCAGGGGGGATATCCCCCCCACTTTTTTACCTACCTATTAAAGTTAATTGCCTACAAAAAAGTCATATTATATTGGAAAAACAATCAGCAGTATTTTTGCATCACAACAAAATTCGTCTGGGCTTCATCGATTTCTAGAATTTGGAAGACTAATGCGTATTGCAATTGAAGGACCTCAATTAACTGAAGTGAACTTTCACCAAATATTAGATTATACAAACAGCAAAATCATAGAATACCATTATAAATCATAACCACAGAATGCCATTAAGTAGTAAATTATTATTAATTTATTTCATGAAATTCGGGGGGGGGGGGGGGGGGGAATCCCAGGGCGCCCCTACCTCTGTATGAAACCTGGTGATACTACACCAAATAAATTATTGTTTGGGTCTTTGTAATAGCTAGCTAGCTAGCTAATATATAGTAACACTGAGGATTTGCATACTTGGTGCTTCATTCTTTGTCTGTAGTGGAATTGAGGCATGTGAGCTAATGTGTAGCAAAATATCGTTAGGAAAAAAATTCATTTTGACGTTTTACTTGTAATTAGAAACTGCAATTTCATCTTTGCACTATGTCAACAGGTCCCATTCTTGTATGTGTGGCAATGGAACACTAACCCTCAATGGACTTATTTGGTCAGCTATTTTCAAGCACAGTTGCTACATAGGCTTTTGATATCAGTGGAATACAGCTACAAATGCTTCCATTGTTTAATCTCATATTTAGGCCACCGATTACTTCGGGATTTTTGTTAAAAAAGACTTCAAATACCGATATTACATTATCATGTAATTGATGGTCAAAGAATTTTGTGTGAACTCTGCTCATGGCATATAGTTGCATCTTGCTCAGTAATAATCACAACCTTATTGTGTCTGTCTGTGTCATGCACTAACTATTGGGCCCCTAAAGTTGTCAGAATGGACTTTGTGGGGAGCGTATATTTAATGATGTTGTTCTCTTCCCTTCAAATTCGCAGGTTTTGTTGGTAATAGTTTACATTTTCTTGTCAATTCTGATGCAAAAAATATGAAGTTTAAGACACTCCAGATGACTATGAAACCATAGGGGTAAGAAACAGCGCTAGCAATGTAAGAAAGACTTATCTAGAAATAAAAGTAAATAAGCAGCTTCAAAAGACTTCAGAAGACTGTATTTTAGAGGGCCTGGCAGCTTTTAACAGTCTTGCTGACTTTGCTTTAACTGTTACAGTTCTTAGTGGCAGAGCATCAGCAGTGCACTTTCAGCCTCATGGAGCTTATGCTGGGTCCTTGGATGAAACACAGCTGTGAAAACAAATTAACACGGGTCAAACTGCTCACTTTGCTTTAATTTGTTACAGCTACTTTAACTCTGAATACTTGTTTATAATATTCATACCAAACTTTGTTTATAATATTCATACCAAACTTTTGTTTATAATATTCATACCAAACTTTGTTTATAATATTCATACCAAACTTCCTGTCTTGCATTTGCGCCTTAAACATTTCTTCCATGTCATACAACACAATTTTTTTAGAATAAAAAATAAAAGAATATAATTCTAAAATTTTTAAGCATAATCCAGCCCTTCTCTAGAGTGTCTAAAAACATTTCATTACACACCACCCTTATATGATATCTTCAATGCACATTTCATAATGCACCAACTTTGTATAGCTACTTCAATGCACATCTCATAACACACCACCCTTATATGGCATCTTTAATGCAGTGTGTAACTCAGAAGTGGTATTCTATACAACATTGCATTAATGCACAAACTTAGCCTCAACGTGAATTTCATTAATATATAATCTATGAAGTTATTACAACATAGCTATCATTCCTCCTTATCTGTAGGATTCAAGATATTTAGAGTCCCTCTGTCACAGTGCAAAAACTGCACCAGCTATGTTCTAACAGTTATTATGAAATCCTCATAAGGGAGTGCAAGGAATCAGTCACTCTTTATGGTTGAGGTTTTTTGAAAGTTAAAATTCTAATCAAAAGTACATGGCAACGATAGAAAAGGGATTGTTCACTAAATGTTGAGATATTATTATTTTGTCAGGAAGTGTCTTGTTTAAGGCTATTGGATGACTTTTAGTTGGTAATAAATTATGGATCATTGGTGAGTGTCAACAAGACACTGTTAGGGGGGTAACAAAATTGAAAATTTGGATATATTTTTTTTTAGCAATTATGTACCCGTATCATCCAATCCTTCGAATTAGAAAAGAGCGTGACTAAATATGCCAATTTGATTGGTCCGTTGCTTGAATCTAATTCACTTAGAATCATACCCGGGTGCACTTAGAAAACACTTACCTGCGGTTACTGTTGTGATTTATTGCCAAGAAGTATAGTTTTGTGTACTTTAGTTTGTTTGTTTTTATATCGCCATTGTAATTCTGATGCTACAGCTGGGAGCCTTCGAATTTCTAAATCCCGCAAATGTCCATGGTACTGCACTGTAACATTTTTTTTAGAACAGAAGGAACACTAAAATCGTACTACAGTGATGTAACTGAAATAGCTAACTAGTATACCCAAACTGTGACCGCTCATCTTGCCTGGGTGAACCTTGGTGTCATTAACAATGACAATGCAGAAATAATGTGTGTTATTCTAGCCTCCCTGGTTGTTGTTCTTTGCATCTTTTCTGTGTACCTTTGAGTGTACTGAGCAGGCTTTTCAACTAGTGGTATTTGAGTGTACTGAGCAGGCTTTTCAACTAGTGGTATTTGAGTGTACTGAGCAGGCTTTTCAACTAGTGGTATTTGAGTGTACTGAGCAGGCTTTTCTACTAGTGGTATTTGAGTGTACTGAGCAGGCTTTTCTACTAGTGGTATTTGAGTGTACTGAGCAGGCTTTTCAACTAGTGGTATTTGAGTGTACTGAGCAGGCTTTTCAACTAGTGGTATTTGAGTGTACTGAGCAGGCTTTTCAACTAGTGGTATTTGAGTGTACTGAGCAGGCTTTTCAACTAGTGGTATTTGAGTGTACTGAGCAGGCTTTTCAACTAGTGGTTATTTGAGTGTACTGAGCAGGCTTTTCAACTAGTGGTATTTGAGTGTACTGAGCAGGCTTTTCAACTAGTGGTATTTGAGTGTACTGAGCAGGCTTTTCAACTAGTGGTATTTGAGTGTACTGAGCAGGCTTTTCAACTAGTGGATTGATGTGTACGAGCAGGCCTTTCAACTAGTGGTATTTGAGTGTATCGGCAGCTTTTCAATCGTGGTATTTGAGTGTATGAGCAGGATTTTCAACTAGTGGTATTGAGTGTACTGAGCAGGCTTTTCAAATAGTGTATTTGAGTGTACTGACTAGTCAACTAGTGGTATTTGAGTGTATGAGCAGGCTTTTCACTAGTGGTATTTGAGTGTACTGAGCAGGCTTTTCAACTAGTGGTATTTGAGTGTACTGAGCAGGCTTTTCAACTAGTGGTATTTGAGTGTACTGAGCAGGCTTTTCAACTAGTGGTATTTGAGTGTACTGAGCAGGCTTTTCAACTAGTGGTATTTGAGTGTACTGAGCAGGCTTTTCAACTAGTGGTATTTGAGTGTACTGAGCAGGCTTTTCAACTAGTGGTATTTGAGTGTACTGAGCAGGCTTTTCAACTAGTGGTATTTGAGTGTACTGAGCAGGCTTTTCAACTAGTGGTATTTGTGATGAGGAATATGTCGTACTATTTAGCTATCGTTAGTTTCTTCAGTTCCGTCACTGTAGTTTAGTTTTAGTATATCCTTCTGTTCTAAAAATGTTAGAGTGCAGTACCATGGAAATCTGTGGGATTTATAAACCCTCAGGCTCCTAGTAGCATCCTCGCTACGCTCTGAAGCTACAGCCCGGAAACTTCGAGTTTGTATTATTTAGGCAGTTTCTGATATGATTTGAGTGCTGTGGGATGCAGTTAGGTTTTATAAACTTACTGCAGTTCATTTTCTATTAGAATTAGTGGCACTGGTAAGTAATGCGCTGTTTATCATAGCTATACACACTAAGCAACTTACATAACATTTATTGTTTTATAAGTTTAAGTTACACGGAGAATATAATGTTAGTCTTGTGTTGGTATATTCATTGAACAAGTGTGCAGGACCGTGTTGTGTGTTGTAGCTATTTACTTAACTCTTAAGGCAAACACTTTTCCCCCTTAAAGACACAGCTATTTAGGCTTCCTCCCAGTTAATGCATAGGATTAAACTCAAAGTTGTGCAATTAAATTCTTAGAAATGATTTTTAAGCCACAAAAAGATTGCGGTGAGTGGTTATTATGGCATTGAAACCCTTTACCATACGCAGTTTTATAAAACTCGTATTCATATTGTTGTAGCCGAGTGCTTTTATATGATCCTACTTGTCATTTAAATAGTCAGATTGGTTTATTTAAATAAATAAGATTCTACAGAAACCACCGCAATTCAGGTAAGAAATTAAGTCAACATTTTGTCAGCTAAAATTAATGTTCAATCGCTTCATACTAGAATAAATGAGCTTAATACCTTCCTAAAGAAGATGAATAACTAGGAGCTAGAGCATTAAGGCACACCAAATAATTGTTGTTGTTGTTTTGCACACATATTTGTAATGGCAAAAATCCGCTTTTATCATATTTTAAGTGTTTTTTACCTTGTTGTTTGACTTCCTCGTGCTCAGACTCACTTGCCATTTGTGCTCAAGCACATCACTAGTTTCATTGGTATTGGGAGTGGTACTTCTGTTTATCACTAGTTTCATTGGTATTGGGAGTGGTACTTCTGTTTATCACTAGTTTCATTGGTATTGGGAGTGGTACTTCTGTTTATCACTAGTTTCATTGGTATTGGGAGTGGTACTTCTGTTTATCACTAGTTTCATTGGTATTGGGAGTGGTACTTCTGTTTATCACTAGTTTCATTGGTATTGGGAGTGGTACTTCTGTTTATCACTAGTTTCATTGGTATTGGGAGTGGTACTTCTGTTTATCACTAGTTTCATTGGTATTGGAGTGGTATTCTGTTGTACACTAGTTTCATTGGTATTGGATTGGGTACTTCCTGTTTATCACTAGTTTCATTGTATTGGTAGTGGAAACTTCTGTTTCTCACTAGTTTTCATTTCATCATTGGTATTGGAAGTGTACTTCTGTTTATCCTAGTTTCATTGGTATTGGGAGTGTTACTTCTGTTTATTCACTAGTTTCATCTTGGTTATTGGGAGTGGTCTTCTGTTTATCACACTAGTTTTCATTGGTCTTGGGAGTGGGTACTTTTTTTTTTTGTTTATCACTAGTTTCATTGGTATTGGGAGTGGTACTTCTGTTTATCACTAGTTTCATTTGTATTGGGAGTGGTACTTCTGTTTATCACTAGTTTCATTGGTATTGGGAGTGGTACTTCTGTTTATCACTAGTTTCATTGGTATTGGGAGTGGTACTTCTGTTTATCACTAGTTTCATTGGTATTGGGAGTGGTACTTCTGTTTATCACTAGTTTCATTGGTATTGGGAGTGGTACTTCTGTTTATCACTAGTTTCATTGGTATTGGGAGTGGTACTTCTGTTTATCACTAGTTTCATTGGTATTGGGAGTGGTACTTCTGTTTATCACTAGTTTCATTGGTATTGGGAGTGGTACATGTACTTCTGTTTATTCTGGTCTGATTTCATTATATCCCAAAAGATACATTATTTATCTGGTATACTTAATATTTATAGGTGCCCAATGAAATAGACAGGTGAGTAATGTTGATTTATAATATTAATAATTATAGCATTATAAACTTTGTTTCATTGACTCATCATTATTCTGAAGATAGCTAGTACTGAAAATGATTGACTGTCACAATATGCAGGAATGTTTATTGAAAAATAATCTGCTATAGCCAGGAACAATATCAGTAATTATTTTTATTTCTATCACTAGCTTATAATAACTGAAACAGAAAATAGACTTTTTGACCCCCATGCAGATGTCATCATCAGTGAATAGTAAAAAGAAGTGAAAATGCCAAGAGAAATAAATATTTCCCTTGGTATTTTCACCTATTCACATGTTCACTTATTTGTGCTAGTTACTGATGATACACCTGCATAGGTGTCGAAAAGTCGCTTTTTTTAATTTCAGTTATTATATGCTAGTGATAAAGTTAAAATAATTATTGATGCAGAAAAAGTATTGGCAGGATTTATGTATTAATTGTACACTATTTAAAGGAATGATGATTCGTTTATAATATTATTTTCTTTGGATGTAATGACAAAGATTTTTAAGGTTTTAAGCCATCTTTCACTCTTTTTAAAGAGTCAGGACTACAATCAGAACATAGGCTAGCAAGCCTGTCATTGTCATTCTCTTGGTGTAGACTTTGTTTACAATCAGAACATAGGCTAGCAAGCCTGTCATTGTCATTCTCTTGGTGTAGACTTGGTTTACAATCAGAACATAGGCTAGCAAGCCTGTCATTGTCATTCTCTTGGTGTAGACTTTGTTTACAATCAGAACATAGGCTAGCAAGCCTGTCATTGTCATTCTCTTGGTGTAGACTTTGTTTACAATCA
>WLWD01002204.1_pt1 | contig 36386 bp, 16 predicted proteins | sample 6712731 | NCBI WGS metagenome assembly WLWD01 (sample SAMN12718690, study PRJNA576275) | sponge metagenome | isolation source: marine sponge | host: Mycale hentscheli | place: New Zealand: South Island, Marlborough, Capsize Point | collected 2014-11-01 | reverse complement strand
AAGTACCATTTTTCAACTTCAAAAGTCTGTGTGACTTTTGACTCTATATTACTTTTTGATACTTTAAAATGGAATATTTGAGAGCTAGAATTTGTGGTAAATTGAATACTTAGTAATTTATGCTTGATGACAGACATATTTATATCTAATCATTACAACAGTGGGGATGGATATCTGTCAAAGTATAATCTTGAGACACACACACAAGAAATAGATCATTGTATAACAGCATATATGTATTGATTAATCCAACAATTTGGCTCTGGTAGCTTAATCTTAATGATTATCATTGATTGGACCAAATGTTACCAATTTGACTAAAAAAACGATCACTAAACTTTTAACTATAGGCTTTGAGCTCACTCATTCCATTATATTCATAGCTGGGTCAGCTAACTTTAAAATATGAACTGTACCTTATAGTCTTTCAATTCTTTAGGAAGCAAAACAGACTGAATAAATGGCCATTTATTTTGAGGCAGGGTAAAGTTGGAATGAGGGACTGCAAGGGACTTTAAAAGACTGTAAATTAGTCTCAAACTAGAGAGCACAAGAAAATGCAAACTATGTGGGACTAAGAAACCAGGCTACTGCAAGAGATTGTACAGGCCTTTAAAGATCAGAAATGACTATAAGCTAATTAATCAATATCTCTTTTTTTACAACTGTCTCCTGCAGTCATCTAAAGTCTCCACTAGTCTCTTACTTAATGTCAACAGGGCTGTAGCTACAAAAATGGGGGGGGGAGGGGGGTTATTTTATGGACGAAATATATTGAAATCCTTTAGGATCCGCCCAGACCTTATTTGAGGCCAGACTAAATCCTAAGAGACTTCAGCCTATTGGTCAATTAGCGAGAGAGGCTAGCCTCACGACAAGACTCCATAGTCGCAAGCTTAATCAATTAGCTGTGTGAGTCCGTTACTAAAATAATACAAATTGGTTTGTTAGGTAGGCAATTGCTTGTCTGAAGCTCAGTAGTTAGAATTTGGTGGTCCTGGATACACTTGTAGTGAATTCTGGCTGCACTTAGGCACTTAGATAACTTATGCACTTAGATAAAGTAGGACTTAGCGAGCTGACTACATAGTCAAACTTTGTCTTCTGTGCTGTAATACCTCTTGTGGTGAACTGTGCATCAACCTGTGCAAACCAAACTTCGGGGTCAGCAGGCCAGAACGGTGGCAGTTTGATGCTAACAGCAGAAACGGTTGCAGGCTCGTCTGCCATTGGTGTAGGAGTTTAGGCGAACGTGAACGGTCTTCCAGAAGCGATGAGGTAGAAGGGGCGTCAAGAGGAACGTCGAGGTCACCAATGTAGGATACCCCAAAGAGATGATTATCAGCCAGCAGGGTATGCTACTAAATCATTAATCTTTTTATCAAGTCGAACAACTCAGTAACAGAATGGGATGAATGAACAAGTATGGTTATATATGATTGTGAGAGTTAGCAACGAGGGAATGTAGTGAATGAGAACATTAAGTGAAAACATAAGTTATCTAAGTGAACATAAGTAATCTAAGTGCCTAAGTGCAGCCAGAATTCACTACACACTCCCCAGTGCTGGCCAAGAAATTTTCCATTATTCTGTTGACAGTAAGACTGGTAGCATAGCAATACCCATTATGTATAAATAGGGATATGAATTATTAGTTTGTCATTTGGTTGTTGAAGCTTGATCTCACAGTGCTTGGGGGTTTTAATTCTGGTGAATGCCCACATAATATTTTTTATTGTGCATTTTTAAATAATTACTGTGAAAGAGAGATTGCATCTAATGATTTTCATTAGCTATTATTGTAACTGAGTTTAGTGGCTGAGGCAGGTCAGAGCTATGCATCCTAGCAACAGTATTGTACTTAATTGAAAATCCATCACCCATAATAGTCAAGTCACTAATTAAAATGTTAACCTGGTGTTTGTATAATGTAAGTGAAAAGTTTAAAAAAACAAAGACTTTTAAGCTTCCCTACAATTACTACAACATTTTTATATGAGGGCTAAGCTAAAAAGTGTGGTATAAACACTCTTTTCCTAGTCAAAAAGTTAGGCCAAGCAGGGTTTTATCTAGTGGGGGGGGGGAAGCTTCCCCCCCCCCCCCCCCCAAACATCTCAGCTTCCCCCCCCCAAATGTTGCAAGAATGTTTTATTTTTGGTTGTTGTTATATACGCTTATGAGGGCAAGGCTTTAGTTTGTGACATTTAAATGAGACTGCAATTATATTTTAGTACCACAAAACTCACTGAGACAGGCTTCCTTACTGAATTGCAAGTTCAATTCAATTGTGTGTTATCTTTGTAATGGGGGAAAAAAATAAAAATTAAGTATTTCAAGGATGACTTCGATGAATTAAATGAGTCAGAAATTCAACCAAAGTGAGATAAGCCTGAAGCTCTGAAAAGACACCTTAGGCCTCGGGGCTCTTGTTACTCTCAGAGCACCACCTAAATATCACTCTTGCTTTGCTCTATATGTCTACAAAAACCTCTTTTCCTAATCTAGCTAGATTAGCAGCAATCCTGATAGTGTTGCCTGTCACCACTGCTACAGTTGAGAGAACTTTTAGTAGCATTAAGCTATCAAGACTCGACTTCGTAACAGAATAGGTGAAAATACACTATTTGCATCAAAGGTCCAGATCAGTTATCAAACGAACTCTAGAAGACATTTTAGATCATTACAAACATTCTAAGCGCCTAGAAAAATATCAGTTAAACATTGTGCATTAGAATCACCTTTTCTTAAAATTTAAATTATTAAATCATAACTTGCATTCAGTAATGTTCATTGATATATTTGTCTCTTAAATCATAAAAAAATATTCTTAATATCCTGACTCTGTTTTCCATCTGGTCTGCAAAGTTGCTTGATCTTCTCCCCCCCCCCCAAACGAAAATTCCTAGATAGAACCCTGCCAAGTGGTTACTATTGTAATGATTAATCCTTTTGCCTTACATAGTTAAAAACAGGACAAAGCAAACTCGCCCCGTTAATTTTGTTAATTTATAATCAGAATGACTTGTTTATACTACACAAGTTGTCATTAGTGGGAAAAGTGATTTAGTCAAATTTAAAATGTTTTGTTAATCACTGTGGGCAATGGCTCACTCGTAATGTGTGCTGAAGCACATTACTAGCGCATAGCTAACCTTTAGTGTATTTCACGAGGCATCGCTGAATATTGCTGTGGGGCAAGCTAGCAGGCCACACACACTCAGCCACACACACTCAGCGGCTTTAACTTAGCGTGAGTAGTAGTAGCGTTTATCTATTTATCTCGTGATAAAAGTGGGGTAACAAAAATGGCGATCATTATGTTGTTTATATACATTCTTAATCTAAATATGGCTGAGGGTAAGTGACATTAAAATTAAATAGTTCTATCTTTAATAATAATAATAATGATAATAATAATAATAATAATAATAATAATAATAAAACTTATCATTATTGGCAAATATATTAAATAATTAATACCAGTTATTAAGATATTAAAAAATAATTTTAAAAATAATTAATTGAATCAGTTATTATACTTCTTTGTAATGATTAAATATTTTGTCATGTTTCACCATCGATAAATGAATTTACCCTTATTGAAAACGCTCAGTAGCCAATAGAAAGCTGGGCACTGTAACAATACAGTGCATATTTGATTTTTTTTCAGCTTTCTCAATTTTTTCTGCTGTGTTTAAAATGATAGCTACTGACATGGAACTGTAATATCTGCAATAGACACCATTAGGACCCAAATCAGGAAGTTGGAGTCAGTAATAAGACTTTTACTAATCTTCTAGAAGTATATCCAATAGAAAGCACATGAAATTGTTTAGTAGCTACTGCAGGAAAATAATTGTGCATTATTCATAGATGATGACAAATGTAATTGATGAATTAACATTCAAGGTTGTTCAGTTTGCGTTATTACAATGGATCTCTTAAGCTGATTAAAGTTTTATTAATGTAAACTTTCTAGGCATGTCCCACACTATAAAAGGGATCAAGATCATAATGCTTATTGCATTTACTAGTACATTACACACAAAATTCAATTGTTGTTGTTCTATAAGTAACTACATAATACAAAACAGCAACAAATTGCACGTTTTTTTGTTAATTAGTAATTGGAATGACTATCATTACTGGAAAATAATTTTTAGTCAAATTGAAAACGTTTTGTGAATTACTGTGCTGCAATGGCTCGCTCAAATGAGTGCTGAAGCACATTACTACTGCGTAGCTAACCTTTAGCGTATTTACACAAGGCATCGCTGAACACTGGTATGGGGGACTAGCTAGCAGGGCCACACCCACTCAGCGGCTTTAACTTAGCGTGAGTAGCAGTAGCGTTATTCTTGTGATAAAAAAGTGCAGTAACAAAATAGAGATCATTTTGTTATTTCTATACATTCTTAATCTAAATATGGCTGAGGGTACGTGACATTAAAATTAAATAGTTAACAATTATTGTTATAATCATAGTAATAATTATTATTATTAGTTTTATTCTTCTTCTTCTTATTATTATTATATTATTGTTGGCAGATATATTAAATAAAAACTAGGTAATACCTGTTTGTAAGGTATTTAACTAGTGATGTGCTTGAGCACAAATGGCGAGCGAGCCTAAAGACTATACTATTTTTATATGAATGATTTTGACTTCTAACACTGAAGCTACTGAAAATAAGGTCCAGTTTTTAAATTTCGCATACACGGTAAAGGGACTGCCATAGTAACAACTCTCTGCAACTGCTTGAATTGAAGGAAAAAAACAACAACAAAACAATACACATTATTTAAAAGTTTTCTTTGTGATATTCTTTAGTGGTTGTAACACACAATACTTTGACACAACTGGACATGCACCTACACAGACTTACCTTCGCAGTCTAGTGGACAATGTATTTTCAAGTAAATACTGTTGCGCACGGCTTATAACCATGATAAAGAGCGCATTGACTTACTACCGCCACTAACTCGAATTGAAATGGAAGTCCCTTAAGTTTTCAAGTTTAACTGCACCCGCAAAAGAATTCAAACGGTAAACAATTCAATTTCTAGGGTGATACGGGTACTGATCGATAAACCAGAGGATTCTGTTTAGTGCAATTTGGAACGGGGTCGACCACATAACTAACACAAAAACGCGATGACATACGTACGTCCATATATATAAATAAACTAGTGGTGTGCTTGAGCACAAATGGCGAGCGAGCCTGATAGTTAGGTAACATAAAATGTTACTCTTTTTAGCTTACTTCATGCAAACACTATAATAGCAGTTATGACATTAGATTTCAGCAAACAAATACAAAATCACTCTCTTACCTGATTAATGGTAACTTTTGTAGTATCAAACATCAACCATTCTGATAATCTCAATCACCAGTGACTCTTGAACAAGCTCTCAGCTACGATAAAAAATAAAACAGTGTTATTATTTGTAATTTTAGCCAACAAATATGGAATTACTACTTACCTCATTCTTGAGTATTGATAACTTCTGTAATATCAAATTGAAGTTACTTTGACCATCTGAATTACCTCGAATTCTTGACAACAAGCTCTCAGCTACATAAACAGAAGACAATCAATTTTAGCACACAAATACAAAATTACTTTCTTACCTCATTTTCTTGAGCAGTGGTAACTTTTGTAGTACCAAATTTGAGTCATTCTGACTATTGGAATTTACCAGTCACTGTTGACAACAAGCTCTTAGCTGAGTTAACAATAACAGAATTACCTGAATAAACTTAGAAAGCAGTGGCAAAGAAGCGCAGCTTGACAAAGACTTCACAATTATTTCAAGAAGAGAGTAGCTATAAACGTTTTGGTTGAAACAGAGTTGCGTAAGGCAGTGCAGCAGGATTCTCCGCGCTCGTTAATTGAAAAATACTGGAACTGTGAACGCTTTACCTAACTTACGTAATTAGAAGCGCGGGCTAAAACAGAGGTCTCACGTACCCCATAAACAGATAAATAAATAAATATAGCGAAATCTCGATTGAGTTACCCCTGATAGTGTCTCGCTCGCTTCGCTCGCTCGCCAATAAACTAGTGATGTGCTTGAGCACAAATGGCGAAAGAGCCTAAAAACTATACTATTTTTATATGAATGATTTTGACTTCTAACACTGAAGCTACTGAAAATAAGGTCCACTTTTTAAATTTCGCATACAGGGTAAAGGGATTTCAGTGCCATAGTAACAACTCTCTTCAACTGCTTGAATTGAAGGAAAAAAACAACAACAAAACAATACACGTTATTTAAAAGTTTTACAACTGGACATGCACCTACACAGACTTACCTTCGCAGTAGTCTAGTGGACAATGTATTTTCAAGTAAATACTGTTGCGCACGGCTTATAACCATGACAAAGAGCGCATTGACTTACCACCGCCACTAACTCGAATAGAAATGGAAGTCCCTAAGTTTTCAAGTTTTAACTGCACCCGCAAAAGAATTCAAAACGGTAAACAATTCAATTTCTAGGGTGATACGGGTACTGATCGATAAACCAGAGGATTCTGTTTAGTGCAATTTGGGATGGGGTCGACAACCGAACTAACACAAAAACCGAGGGTCAAAGTACAAAAATGCCTTACGTACGTCCATACATATATACAAATAAATAAACTAGTGGTGTGCTTGAGCACAAATGGCGAGCGAGCTTAAACTACACTACTGTTAAATTTGATTTTAACAACTAACACTCAAGCTATTAAAATAAAGTCGAGTTTTTAAATTACGTATGAGGTAAAGGGGTTTCAATGTCATAGTAACCGCTCCCGCAACAGTTTGAATTGAAAAAGAAGCAACAAAATCAAATCACGTTATTTAAAATTTTCTTTGTGATATTCTTAATAGTAGTTGTAACGCACTATACTTTCACACAACTGAGCATACCTACGCAAGACTTACCTTCGTGGTTTGTCTAGTAGACAATGCATTTTTAAGTAAATACTGTTGAGTAGGGCTTATAACTGTGACAAATAGCGCATTGACTTACCACCGCCACTAACTCGAATAGAAATGGAGCTCCCATAAGATTTTGAGTTTTAACTGCACCCGCAAAACAATTCAAAGCCGTAAACAATTCAATTTCTAAGGTGATACGGGTAATGGTCGCTAAACCGGAGGATTCTGTTTAGTGAAGTTTGGGACAGGGTCGAACGCGGAGCGAACACAAAAATACGGAGGGTCAAAGTACAAAATGACATACGTACGTCCATATATATAAATAAACTAGTGGTGTGCTTGAGCACAAATGGCGAGCGAGCCTGATAGTTAGGTAACAAAATGTTACTATTTTTAGCTTACTTCATGCAAAAACTTAATAAACATCAACCATTCTAATCTCAATCACCAGTGACTCTTGAACAAGCTCTCAGCTACGATAAAAAATAAACCAGTGTTATTATTTGTAATTTTAGCCAACAGATATGGAATTACTACTTACCTCATTCTTGAGTATTGATAACTTCTGTAATATCAAATTGAAGTTACTTTGACCATCTGAATTACCTCGAATTCTTGACAACAAGCTCTCAGCTACATAAACAAAAGACAATCAATTTTAGCACATAGTAACTTCCGTAGTACCAAATTTGAGTCATTCTGACTGTTTGAATTTACCAGTCACTGTTGACAACAAGCTCTTAGCTGAGTTAACAATAACAGAATTACCTGAATAAACTTAGAAAGCAGTGTCAAAGAAGCGCAGCTTGACAAAGACTTCACAATTGTTTCAAGAAGAGAGTAGCTATAAACGTTTTGGTTGAAACAGAGTTGCGTAAGGCACAGTGCAGCAGGATTCTCCAGCAGGATTCTCCGCACTCGTTAATTGAAAAATACTGGAACTGTGAACGCTTTACCTAACTTACGTAATTAGAAGCGCGGGCGAAAACAGAGGTCTCACGTACCCCATAAACAGATAAATAAATAAATATAGCGAAATCTCGATTGAGTTACCCCTGATAGTGCCTCGCTCGCTTCGCTCGCTCGCCAATAAACAAACATCCCCGATTTTTTCATTTTTACCCCTGATTTTAATAATTGCCAAACTAGAGGTAAGGCAGAAGACCGCGCAGGTGTACAGACTTTGACAGAGGTATATTCTTTGCATAAAATCTCGGCCTTGTGGGCCTTCTAGTGCAATATGAATTGAATGACAAAAGCCAGATAAGGTAGTGGGTATATATATGTGATACAGTACAATACAATACAGGATGTTTGTGACAGAGTTTTCTTTTAAGGGGTGTGAAACTTTTTTCTTCAGGACACTAGGTGTTGATTACCTGCTTACTGATATGAAAGGACAAGAACAAAGGGTAAGGAACAATGTAATACACAGAGAGGCAAGAGATGACTTAGGAATAGCACATAACAAGACATTGGGTTAAGCATACGATAGGCGAGCGGGGAGTCGGAGGCCGAAGATGACCCGCTCGCCTATCCAACCTCCAAGGTAGACTGGAGGCGTCATATGTGATGCTGGGAGAGAGCACAAAATTAATGCCCACAAGAGGGGCAGAGGAGTAGGAGGGACATAGGGGAATGGTTAGGGAGGGGGGGCATAGTTCATGAATTGTTCCTTAGTAAGACCAACTTCCCTGCTCCTGAGGTGATACCTAGCCGCATCAGAAGTGGAGGGTGTTCCTGCTTTGACGATTAGGGAGGAGACTGTGGCTGGGGCTCTTCTGGCGACTAGGGGGCTGAAGGGAAGGACCAGGTCTGTGAGTGCTTCTTTGAGGGCAGCAGACTTGAGAGCTGGGTGGTTTCTGACTGAGAGGATGGTGGTGCACTCTGGGAGAGATCTGTTGGTGGCGTTCTGGAGGAATGAGACTCTGTCTTCGTACTTGATTTTGTCGGCAACTGACTTGACTATGCGCTTGCTGTACCCTCTGTTGGTGAACCAATCCATCACGTCAATGACTGCTGAGGCATAGATTTCAGGTGAGGAGCTTCTTCTCAAGGTGCGCACAAATTCTCCCTTGACCAGTCCCAGGGTGACAGACCTGTGATGGCCAGAGGAGAAGTGTAGGTAGGCATGGGGGTCAATCAGTTTGGCGAAGGGACGGATGTCCAGGGTTCCAGTGGCTTGAAATCTGGGACCTTTGAACAAGGTGAGGTCCAGAAAATCTATAGAGTTGTAGGAGTGTTCTTCTGTGAATTTGATGGACGAGATTCTGGCATTGAGGTGGGTTAACAGTTCTGCCAAGACCAGGTGCGAGTCTTCCAGGATCATCAAGATGTCATCTATGTAGCGGAGCCATACTAGGGGTTGGGTTCCTTTCCATGTCATGAGGGCATCCTTTTCCACCTTCCCCATGAAGAGGTTAGCCAGAGTAGGGGCTACTGGAGTTCCCATTGCTACACCTCTGATCTGCCTGAAGTTTCTGGCAGCAAACTCAAAGGTGTTCTGTTGGAGGATGTGCAGTAGGAGTTCTTTCAACATGGACTTGAGTGGATGGGCATTGGAGTTGGGTGGATCCGTGGGTATGGCTTGTTGGAGTGCAAAGGCGACGCCCAGGCCTTGAGGGATGGAGGGGTAGAGCGCCTTGATATCTAGAGTGGCCAGGAGTAGTTTGTCTCTTGAGGCTGGTGGAATGGAGAGAGACTCAATGGCATGGATTACTTGGGTGGAGGACGAGACTAGAGATGGTACACCATGGAGGTAGTCTCTCAACAAGTCGTTTGTTAGTTGGGAGAGCTTCTGTGTGGGTCCTCCGCAGCAGGACACAATAGGTCTGAGCTGATGGGGGGTCTTGTGGACCTTGCGGAGGAAGTACATCCTCTGGGTCCTGACAGTATCTAGAGGGGTAGAGTATCTGTCACAAGTGTATTTGGATAACATACCAAGGTCTTTGTATTTCACAAGCAGTTCATTTGCTCTGGTTGCTGTGGCTTGGGTGACATCCGAGTCCAGTTCCACATAAGTGTCTGGGTTGGCAAGTTCTTTGAGGCCTTCTTGGAGGTATTGAACCGTGTCCATCACCACTATGCAGGATCCTTTGTCCGCTTGTTTGATGGTGAGAGACTTGTCCAGTCTCAGTTTGCGGAGGGCTTGCTGGTGTTTGGCAGATAGATTTTTCCAGTGGGCGTGGACTTTGACTTGGTTGTTTGTTTTGCTAGGTCCGAGGTGTAGGCCAACTTGTTCTTTATGGCTGCTAAGTGTTCTTCTATCAGACGTGGAAGGGGCATGTCAGATTTGACTCTGATGAGTTTGTTGTAGACCCTTTGGCATTGATCATGGTATTTGTCAAAGAATTCCAATGGGTCTGGAGCTCTCTCTGGGGTGGGGGCAAATTTTAGTCCCAGCAGCAGAACCTCCTGTTCTTGGACAGACAACTGGCGGCTGGAGAGATCAAGGACAGGATGTATATTAATCCTATCAATGTTACTCACCAGGTTGTGCAGTTGATGGGTGGATGGCATACAGAGTTCTTTTGGGTTCTTCACCAGTGGGTGGTAGTCTGGTGGCAAGAACGAATCCATGGGAGGAGGCTGTTGAGGGGCCGGGGCTGGGGTCTGCTGGGGTTCCCTACTTGTTTTAGCTGGTCCGTGTGCTTCTTTTTCCTTGGGTTTGGGGGAGGCTGACAGGCTGCTCCTTGCTTCTGCTAGGTCTGCTGGGGAGATGGGAGGTCTGGGTCTAGTAGGCATCCTGTTGGGTTGGGCAGCAGGTAGTAGGTCTATGCTGGCTTCCACTAGTCTTTGTTTCCCGTGTTTGTCAGAGAGGGAGCGCTTCTTGCCAGGAGTTGAGGTTGTGGCCTGTTCTTGAGTGGCAACCAGTTCTGGCTTGGGAGGCTGTCTAGCTGGTTGATGGATTGGTGGTGGCTGTGGACAAGAGGGGGCTGGGGCTGCAATGGTTGGTAGAGCTGGGGTGAGTGGATGGATAGGAGCTGGGATTGGGGCCTGGGCAGGAGGCCGCTGAACTGGGGCGGGGATTGGTTGAACAGGAGGGCCGAAGAGGCGCCGGTCAAACACATCAAGAGTGGGGATGAGCTTTTCCGCAGCTCTTCTGCCTGGTCTGTCAAGGAGTTCATTAAGTTTCCTGGTGCTCTCACGTCTGCGGCGGTCGTTTTCTCTGGTGATGTTGGCGTCTGTGGCAGTAAGAAATCTCAGGTGGGTTGTAAGTTCATTGGTAGAGACTTTGGAAGTGAGGTGGTTCATCCTTTGTAGGGTGTTCAGGGCTTCACACTGTTGATGGATGGCTACTGTTCTTAGGTGGTTGGAAAGAATCCTTGTGAGGTCTCTCTCTGAAGACTTGAGGAGCTGCGCATGGCGTTCTGCTATGCTGGAAAGATTTGGAAGCAGGGTCATCAGTGGTTTTCTGAGGCGCAAGCCTTTTGGGGTGATGTCTTTAAGCAGGAGAACTCTAAGTAGCCAGTATTGATGGGCAGAGGCATAGAACCTTGAGCAGGATCTTTTGTAGTCCTTGCGGAGGTTGAGGAGTGCCTGGTCGTTGTGGCTTAGCGGTGGCCTGTCTGGCCTTGAACGGTAGTGGTTGTTGTACTGTGGTGGGCGGCGCCTGGTGTGGGCCGGGTTTCTCTGGTAGTCGATTCTGTCTCTGGATTCGGGCATGGCTGAATAGAGGTCAGTCGAAGAATGGAATGGCTGCCCTGAGATCTTCCTGGTAGAGTTTGGAAGTTGTCTAGTACGGGCCTGGGGTCTGGAAACTACAACTGATTTTAATAATTGCCAAACTAGAGGTAAGGCAGAAGACCGCGCAGGTGTACAGACTTTGACAGAGGTATATTCTTTGCATAAAATCTCGGCCTTGTGGGCCTTCTAGTGCAATATGAATTGAATGACAAAAGCCAGATAAGGTAGTGGGTATATATATGTGATACAGTACAATACAATACAGGATGTTTGTGACAGAGTTTTCTTTTAAGGGGTGTGAAACTTTTTTCTTCAGGGCACTAGGTGTTGATTACCTGCTTACTGATATGAAAGGACAAGAACAAAGGGTAAGGAACAATGTAATACACAGAGAGGCAAGAGATGACTTAGGAATAGCACATAACAAGACATTGGGTTAAGCATACGACTTAGGCAGAAGTATAGGCGAGCGGGGAGTCGGAGGCCGAAGATGACCCGCTCGCCTATCCTTCTGCCTAAGTCGTTTGCTTAACCCAATGTCTTGTTATGTGCTATTCCTAAGTCATCTCTTGCCTCTCTGTGTATTACATTGTTCCTTACCCTTTGTTCTTGTCCTTTCATATCAGTAAGCAGGTAATCAACACCTAGTGCCCTGAAGAAAAAAGTTTCACACCCCTTAAAAGAAAACTCTGTCACAAACATCCTGTATTATATTGTACTGTATCACATATTATACCCACTACCTTATCTGGCTTTTGTCATTCAATTCATATTGCACTAGAAGGCCCACAAGGCCGAGATTTTATGCAAAGAATATACCTCTGTCAAAGTCTGTACACCTGCGCGGTCTTCTGCCTTACCTCTAGTTTGGCAATTATTAAAATCAGAAATATGTCAGATCACAGCATTACTTGATCTGACATTGTGTGTGGTTGATCTGACACAATTATTATAGCTTTGTAACTTCACTTTTATCATTGATTTGTCTCTTTTATACCAGTAGCTATGTTTTTTTTCTTTTCTATAGGCAAAGATATGATTGAATGAAAGAATTTTACTGTGTTAAGGAACAACACTCAACAGTAACACAGCACTGAATTAAAGAACAACACTCAACAGTAACACAGCTAGTAGCTAATACAATATCAAATGTATTGGTTAATTAGTCCAAAGAATCCTGGGTTGATTCCACACACACACCCTCACTAATCCAACTGTCCCATGCTTCAAGGTCCAGTTCAGTTTCAGATTCACTTTCAGAGTCACTTGCTGAAGTGGTAGAAGTTTTCTTGCGCCGTCAATATGTCTTTCGAGGTTTCTGGTTAACTCTTCGTCCAGTTGAATCTTTCCACCATAGCTCTATCGCTGCATCTGCAGAAAAATTATCCAGTGAAGGTCCTTCCACCTTGACCTCTAACAAGTCATCCAAAGTTGAGCCACTAAGTTTTGTTCGTCTCTCATTTTTAATAACTTTCATAGTAGAAAATAGACGTTCCACTTTAGCTGTAGAAAAGGGTAAGCTAAAGAGGAGCTCACACAACATATGACACCAGGCCACTTTGCAGAATCAGGTGATGATTGTAGCTGGTACCAAATTTTCTTGTAACTATTCAACCCTAGACTTAGGTAAGTCCTGGAGTACTCAACAATGTCTTCAATCTCATCAAGAATTGAGCCAAGATAAACCCCTTTGGCTTCAAGAGGAGCTTGAAATACTTCAGAAAGACTTAAAACAGCACACTTGATTTCACTCATTCGATCATCTTTTGAGTTGTCATCACAATCTTGCCAGCTTTGAGTATCCAAAAAGAGAAGAACTGATCTTAACAAATTAATATCTGACCATTCAAGCCGAACACGCAGTTGCTGATCAAGAGAGCTCAAGTCAGCTAGCGCTTGATCTTTACATTGCTTGATGGTAGTGTCGCTATAATGATGCAGCTCTGATCCTTGGTACACCATTCCTCCATGTACATTATCCATCCTGCTTATTACTACTTTTGTCACAGGCCACTCCTCTGGTTTCTGGGAAGACATTTTCTTCAACAAAGTATGACATTTTAGGATGTGCTTGATACCTAATACAATATCCACATCATCATCCTGCAAAGTCAAGCTAAGTATGGAAGCTGGCTTTAGAGCATCTGTATAGAGAGCAGAACCAACTAACATTCTTGCTTCTCTCCACTTCAGCAGGTAACCTTTCAGACGTTGTTTGTCAATGCTCTTGATAGACTGGTCCTCTGTGAGTTTTTCCAAGTGCTTGAGGTAGACCCCATACCTGTCAACAAATCTCTGTAATGCTTTCCTTTTGTATGAAATACAGCGGCTTCCATGAGCTCTCAAAGGACGACTACCACCTTCCTCAGGCAACTTATACACTTCCTTGAGATCATCCATAAGATCAGAGAGCTCACGACATTGCTTAGGCGATTTCTCATATAGATGGTACAGTCTCAATAACAATTCATCTATGTCCTTAAAAAGATGACTAGAAAAGGCATCCTTACTAGCAAGTTCAAGGCGATGAGCATAGCACCATGCCCAAAACAGCCAAGGCAAACTAGCGTGTAGCTTACCTCGCATTCCATTCTGATCAGACACATTAACAGCGGCTCCATCAGTTCCACAGCCGACAATAACTGGATGGTTTTAAATTCCAAGTACATTTTCTCTTGTTAGGACATTGTCAATACCCATACATGCTAAAGCTTGGTTAAGACAAGCTATCAATCCATTAGCATCAGCTTTTGATGGCTCAATCACACACAAATATCTTGCACACGTTTTAACCTCCTGAATTTCATTATCAATTTTACAAAAGAGAATCACAAATAATTCATTCTCAATTCGACCCTTATCAGTAGACCCATCCATCAAAACGCTGTAGAAATTTTGAGAACAAATATTATGATGAAATGCCAACCTTTGAGCCTCTGCAATATAATGAACAAAATTGCTGGGAGAATCTCTGTTTTTATAAGTCGAACCCAGGTTAACTCCATGCTTTTCCTCCAGTTCATGAATTACTGGATACTTAGAAAAGGGTATATGCTCCTTTGCAAAAACAAAACTAAGTTCAAACTTTTTCTTAACCTGCTCTTTAACAGTAGGATCCATTGATGAGGATAAAAGGCCACGAGCAATGGGACTGTAGGTTGTGATAGGCTCATTCCTACTCTTGGCTTGATCCCGACGAAAAAGTGTGATTGCTAACTTATGCTGATCACTGGCAGCATGATCAACAATATTACTGGTTTTATGATTAATAGAACCCTCAATCCATGCCTTTGAAAAGTTTTTTTGTCCAGTAAGCTGCTTCTCAAATTTGCGACAAACAACACACCACAAGGTAGAAACTAGGGACTTGTCCTGGAGGTCCATATCAGCTCGCAACCACGCCAGTAACTGGTGTTCCTTTTCGTACAACCGTTGCCACTTTAAAAAAGTCTCTTTTCTTACTTGTCTTCTTGCCTGCTTGCAGGAACTGCCACAGGCATCAGCAGTACTGCAACTTATACTACGCTTGCTAGTATTCATTGCTGATTGTGCATTTTGATAATCAACCCACTACTTTTTTTTTTAAGTTTGCCCCACCCAGATTGATCGGCTGAAGTGCCGACCGCATGCATAGTTGGACGGCCAAGCAAGCTGTGTGTTCGGATTTTGGCCGATGGCCGACTGCTATTTTCATGCCTGCTCACAGTCTTCACATAGTATTGAGGGCTAGGTCCCTCACAGTCTTCACATAGTATTGAGGGCTAGGTCCCTCACAGTCTTCACATAGTATTGAGGCATAGCTAATGGGCTAGGTCCCTCACAGTCTTCAATTGATGTCCTTCGTGATGCACAAGCACTATTCTTCTGTTGCACCTGACTCAGAGCGAGAGAGAATCAAAGTGCAGCATGTACCTGGAAATCCTTTACCAAGTCACATAACATTGTATTTTGCTCAAGCTATTGCAACCCAAGGCCAGCCAGCACCCAGCCAAATTGTCAAGTTTAAGCCTGGTAAAAAGCAAGAGGAACATTTCAATGGAGTCAGCCATTACGTGATACCACCACACACACAACGAGTATCACTGATGCCGTACTAGTCAACATGTGGCACACACACACATACACACAGCATAAACAACACACACACACACACACATACACACAGCACAAACAACACACACACACAGCATAAACAACAACACACACACACACACACTGAGCACAAACAACAAACACACACAGCACAAACAACACACACACACACTGTACACAAACAACATACACATACACACTTCTCCCAAAATGAAATTCTACTCTAAACTTACCAGACAACATCTGCACCTCCAGGATCGTGCTGCCCTGGTTACGGCACGTCATGCATGTTTTCAACAATGACTCCATGCAGGCCGTGTTTTCCGTACACTTCCGACTGCCCTGGACAATATCTCCGATACATCGAGAGAGTTCTTAGGTGACCCTGTGAGAAAAAATTGTGAGACAAGATTGGCTTGAAAAAGAACAAAGTAAAAAAGTAAAAAATAAATATTGTTTTAAAAGTTTATAGTGGGAGATGTACTTTACCGGTTGATAATTCATGTTTATCATGAAATGTAACTGAATATTATTGAAATGTTTCTCTTATCTTTCTTTCAAAAAAGAAACAAGTGGCTAGCACACCAGGATACACAGTTGCTCTACCATTGAGCTACAACATAAGCCCTAATCCACATCTGTCAAGTCACCAAGATAACTTGATAGACTCTTTAGCAGTCTGATATAGACAGACCCTTTACCAAACCACTAAAAGGTGAGTCTGGGGACAACCGTGCACCTTCGCTGTATTAGCCACACAATTTTGGGGAGTGGTTAGCTAGTTATTCAATTCTCCTAAGAGGAGTAAAAGTAATCAGGTAACCACTACCAAATTCAAACTAACGTGCATGTCCCCAGACCCATTTCCCTGCTATGCTACACTAAATTTGCCGAGTGGGTAGAAAAAAATAACCCATTCAAAATGGAATCAGCTAAATTTTTATTTTGAGCGCTTTGGCGAAAGTTAAAAAAATATGTGTAAAATTACATTAATTGTGGATACTTCGCTGATCAAAAATGTACATCTAACACCTTCTGTTTTGACCTGTGATGCAAATGGCTACTATAGCTAATTATGTACCCATACACAATTTAGCTACAATATCTACACTTAAATTTAACAAACTTGACCCGAAAAAAAAAAAATCCAATTAAAATAGGAACACCTGAACGCACTTAAACTTGCCTGGCAAAGCTTGTACATGTATCTTCCAAGGACCGAACTCCATGACTGTCTGGGGACATGGCTGTACCAAATTTGTTCTGGAGGAATGTGGAAGTGGTGAATGCCCCACCTCCCTTATACCTGAAGCCATGATCGCTAAACCTAGCATGAAATTAGCCATGATCGCTAAACCTAACATTGAAAAGGTGGTTGAAGGGTACAGAAATTCCTAGTTGTGGTTGATGAGGGCTATTCCCGGTAAGGTAATTGACCGTCGCAATACTGCAGAAGAAATTTGGTATGGTCATGTCCCCAGACACATTCCCAGTGTAGCGGTTTGGTAAAGGGTCTGGCTCCCCTCAAGAGATTTCGCGCTATGTGGAAAGTAGTCGTCGATATAATTTGGATAGCGTCCGCACGCACGGAGAACAAGGGCAACGTTAACAGATTAGTCCCGATCGATACATAAACGTTCATTTGTAAGTGCGTTGCAATGGATTTACCCCTTTCCTGTGTGTTAAAATGTAGCGATTTAACTAAAAAAATTAATCGTAAGTTTAATCAAGTAACCTATTGAAGTATAATATTTTAAACAATTGAAGATTTACTTTTTATTGTACTGTAAAGTGTATTCCTCCCCAGATATTTATAATGAAATACCAAAATTTGCTGTAGACTCATCTTAGCATGCAATAGGTAGTACTTTGTAACTGACATTTTTTTTAAGCAATTCATCTATTCTTCTACCACTTTACGTCTTTTTATTTTAAATGGCTTCATCAATCAAGTTCTATAATGTTACATTTTTCTTTAGCCATACTATACAAAAGTTCACAATAGCTATTGGTTGATTTTGATAGATATCAGGATAATTAAAATTCTTGCTCACATAATAGTCTTGCACTTCCTATGAAACTTATCAAGGACTGGTTGTCTTCCGCAAAAGGGATATCTGGAAAGTGGTCGTCGATAAAAATTTTCATAGCGTCCGCACGCGCGTAGCACAAGGGAAACGCTAACAACAAATTGTGTACTTAAAAGCGAGGATGAATTCTGTTTTGATCGGTATCGTAAACATCGATCTGTAAGTTTGCTATATATTCTTGTACAGTAAAATGTAGTTATTTAACTAAATATTTTCACCGTATCAAAAACGTTAAATATAGAATAAAAGATTTACTTTAATTGTAGGTTAAAGTGTATTTATCCTTGGAATAAATTTTAAGCCACCAGTGAAATTAATATTACAATACCACCATTTTCAGCATTACATTCAAATTGGTAATACTGGTAACGAACAAGCTTTTTTGAAGGGAACAATCAGTTCTTGTGGCCAGCCCAGACTTACTTAAGAAATATGAACTTGAAGGACTATCTGAATAGTTATGCAGTGAGTGAAAGAAGTGAATGTGTCAGTTAACTAGCTATGAGTATGAGATTAATTGGCACCTTTCATTGTATGTACTTGTTAGTTGCATGAATGATTGCATCATCTCAAGAGTGGGCTTCTTTTTCCTTTATTTGTATATAAGTTCTGGTTCACTTCATTTTTCTTTTGAGTCTTATTGGTCCTTAAATGTGATAAATCTACTAGAAACTAATGCGCATGCTTTAACTATTTTAAATACCGTTGCCACTCGCAGTTACCTTAGAAACTGTCCTTTGTTTAGCTATGGCCGTGTCTAGTGACTATTTCAGTGAAGACATAGTAGGTTTTGTGAGCGCAAACTTCAGTCTGGAAGTCGAACAGCCTTCACTGTCTGAACTTTTCTTGGCTGGGGTACCTGAGAAAATTATCCAGCAACGGACAGGCCATCGTTCTGTTGAAGCTTTAAGGAAATATGAACATACTAGTGAACAACAGCACCAAGCCGTGGCAAACATTCTTGGATCTAATCAAGAAACAACTTTCGAAAATCAAATGCAACATGTCAACACATCCATAATAAAACAAAACAATGATATGCCATCAATGAATTTTAAAGACTGTCAAGTAAATGTCACTATCAACAAAGAAGTCTCTGATAGTAGCAAAGTGCCAGCTTGTTCTTTTTCAGCATATCCATACAATTGCTTTTCTGGTTATCCTTGGCCTACATACACTCCAACTTCAACACCTCCTTCAGATTGTCATTGTGAAGATGTTCCAAAAAACCTAAATGAAGAACAATAAAAATGTCAAGATTTAATTATCACATGCATCATCATATCCTTGTATAAAAATTAAAATCCAGCAATTTCATCATTCATACAAACTTAATCATTACCTATATTCTATATAAAGCAGTACTAGCATTTTTTATATTAAATCTTAATACAATAGCTGAGAAAAAAAGCTCACAAATTGAGTTCTGCCATAGCTAGCTATACATTTATGAAGTTTAAAATCAACCACAGTGTAAAATTTCCTAAAAAGTTCTGCTCTATATTTTACAAAAACAGCAAGAGAAAGTGGGAAACACCAAAAAAATAAGGACAATTGAATTGAACTTGACTTTATTCACAAATCTGAGCTCAACCCTGGGGTAAAATACACAGTTTACCTGACTAGAGGCAAGTGTTATTGCACACTTGCCAAGTTATTACACCTGACAACAATATAGCAACGGTATTTAATTTAGTATACATTACAAACAATAACAGTAGCATCAGCAGAACAAATACAGCTATGACAAGTTTTGTTTATGTTAGCTTGTTGCATTTTTTAGTAACTCATTAATTCAATGACCCTTCAATGTCATTAAGTACAATTAGTATATGTGATTAAGTGTTAAAGTGCAGCATGTCATCAATGTGAAATGGTATGTCTACAATGTGATAGAGTGCAATGTGTTTAAAGTGCTATGTGTCCATAACGTGATAAAGTGCAAAGTGTCTACAATATAATAATGTGCTATGTGTCTACTATTTGATAAACTGCAATCTGTCTATGTAACAAAGTGTTAAAGTGCAATGTGATGCCTACAACGTGATAAAGTGTAATGTGTCTATAATGTGATAAAGTGCAATGTGTCTGCAATGTGATAAACTGCAAGGAATTTACACGGTAATAAAGTGCAATGTGTCTACTGTGACAAAGTGCAATGTGTCTATTATGTGATAAAGTGCAATATGTCTACAATGTGATAAAAGTGCAAAGTTTCTACAATGTGATAAAGTTCAATATGTCTTCAATGTGATAAAATTCAATGTCTTCAATGTGATAAAGTGCAATAAGTCTTCAATGTGGTAAAGTACTATGTTTTGTGATATGGTGCAGTATGTCTAAATGCGACCAAGTTCAATGTGTCTATTATGTGATAAAGTGCAATGTGTCTACAAGGTGTTAAAGTTCAATGTGTCTACTATGTGAAATAGAGCAATGTGTCTACTACGTGAAAAAGTGCAATGTATCTATTATGTGATTAAGTGAAATTATGTCTACAATGTGTTAAAGTGCAATATGTCTAAATGCGACCAAGTTCAATGTGTCTACTATGTGATAAAGTGCAATGTGTCTACTATGTGATTAAGTGCAAAATGTCTACAATATGATAAAGTGCAATATGTCTACTATGTGATAAAGTGCAATATGTCTACAATGTGATGAAGTGAAAAATGTCTACAATGTGATGAAGTGCAATGTGTCTACAATTATGATAAAGTGCAATATGTCTACAATGTGATGAAGTGCAATGTGTCTACTATGTGATAAAGTGCAAAATGTCTACAATGTGATGAAGTGCAATATGTTTACAATATGATAAAGTGCAATATGTCTACAATGTGTTAAAGTGCAATGTGTCTACAATGTGATAAAGTGCAATGTCTCTACTATGTGATAAAGTGCAAAATGTCTACAATATGATAAAGTGCAATATGTCTACTATGTGATAAAGTGCAATATGTCTACAATGTGATGAAGTGCAAAATGTCTACAATGTGATGAAGTACAATGTGTCTACAATATGATAAAGTGCAATATGTCTATAATGTGATAAAGTGCAATATTATGTCTACAATGTGATAAAGTGCAAAATGTCTACAATGTGATGAAGTGCAATATGTTTACTATGTTATAAAGTGCAATGTGTCTACAATGTGTTAAAGTGCAATATGTCTACAATGTGATCAAGTGCAATGTGTCTACTATATGATAAAGTGTAATGTGTCTACTATATGATTAAGTGCAATATGTCTACAATGTGATTAAGTGCAAAATGTCTGCAATGAGATAAAGTGCAATGTGTCTACTATGTGATAAAGTGCAATGTGTCTACAATGTGTTAAAGTGCAATATGTCTACAATGTGATAAATTGCAATATGTCTACAATGTGATCAAGTGCAATGTGTCTACTATATGATAAAGTGCAATATGTCTACAATGTGATGAAGTGCAAAATGTCAACAATGAGATAAAGTGCAATGTGTTTACTATGTGATAAAGTGTATGTGTCTACAATGTGATAAAGTGCAATATGTCTACAATGTGATCAAGTGCAAAATGTATACAATGTGATGAAGTGCAATGTGTCTACAATATGATAAAGTGCCATATGTCTACAATGTGATTAAGTGCAATGTGTCTACAATGTGATAAAGTGCAATATGTCTACAATGTGATCAAGTGCAATGTGTCTACTATATGATAAAGTGTATGTGTCTACAATGTAATAAAGTGCAAAATGTCTACAATGTGATAAAGTGCAATGTGTCTACAATATGATAAAGTGCAATATATCTACAATGTGATAAAGTGCAATGTGTCTACAATGTGTTAAAGTGCAATATGTCTACAATGTGTTAAAGTGCAATATGTCTACAATGTGATAAAGCGCAATATGTCTACAATGTGATAAAGTGCAATGTGTCTACAATATGATAAAGTGCAATATGTTTACAATGTGATTAAGTGCAATGTGTCTACTATGTGATAAAGTTCAAAATGTCTACAACGTGATAAAGTGCAATATGTCTACTATGTTATAAAGTGCAATGTGTCTACAATGTGTTAAAGTGCAATGTGTCTACAATGTGATGAAGTGCAATATGTCTACAATATGATAAAGTGCAACATGTCTACAATGTGATAAAGTGCAATGTGTCTACTATGTGATAAAGTAAAAAATGTCTAAACGTGATAAAGTGCAATATGTCTTTGTTATAAAGTGCAATGTATCTACAATGTGTTAAAGTGCAATATGTCTACAATGTGATTAAGTGCAATGTGTCTACAATGTGATAAAGTGCAATTATGTTTACAATGTGATGAAGTGCAATGTGTCTACTATGTGATAAAGTTCAAAATTTCTACAATGTGATAAAGTGCAATATGTCTACAATGTGTTAAAGTGCAATGTGTCTACAATGTGATCAAGTGCAATGTGTCTACTATGTGATCAAGTGCAATGTGTCTACTATGTGATCAAGTGCAATGTGTCTACTATGTGATAAAGTGCAATATGTCTACAATATGATAAAGTGCAATATGTTTACAATGTGATAAAGTGCAATGTGTCTACTATGTGATTAAGTGCAATATGTCTACTATGTTATAAAGTGCAATGTATCTACAATGTGTTAAAGTGCAATGTGTCTACAATGTGATAAAGTGCAATATGTCTACAATATGATAAAGTGTAGCATGTCTACAATGTGATAAAGTGCAATGTGTCTACAATGTGATAAGGTGAAAAATGTCTAAACGTGATAAAGTGCAATATGTCTTTGTTATTAAGTGCAATGTGTTTACAATGCGTTAAAGTGCAATATGTCTACAATATGATGAAGTGGAATATGTCTACAATGTGTTAAAGTGCAATGTGTCTAAAATGTGATAAAGTGCAATGTGTCTACTATGTGATAAAGTGCAATATGTCTACAATGTGTTAAAGTACAATATGTCTACAATGTGATAAATTGCAATATGTCTACAATGTGATCAAGTGCAATGTGTCTACTATATGATAAAGTGCAATATGTCTACAATGTGATGAAGTGCAAAATGTCTACAATGAGATCAAGTGCAATGTGTCTACTATGTGATAAAGTGTATGTGTCTACAATGTGATAAAGTGCAATATGTCTACGATGTGATCAAGTGCAATGTTTCTACTATATGATAAAGTGTAATGTGTCTACTATGTGATTAAGTGCAATGTGTCTACAATGTAATAAAGTGCAAAATGTCTACAATGTGATTAAGTGCAATGTGTTTACAATGTGATAAAGTGCAATGTGTCTACAATGTGATAAAGTGCAATATGTCTACTATGTTATAAAGTGCAATGTGTCTACAATGTGTTAAAGTGCAATGTGTCTACAATGTGATGAAGTGCAATATGTCTACAATATGATAAAGTGCAACATGTCTACAATGTGATAAAGTGCAATGTGTCTACTATGTGATAAAGTGAAAAATGTCTAAACGTGATAAAGTGCAATATGTCTTTGTTATAAAGTGCAATGTGTCTACTATGCAATGTGTCTACAATGTGATGAAGTGCAATGTGTCTACAATGTAATAAAGTGCAATGTGTCTACTATGTTATAAAGTGCAATATGTCTACAATATGATAAAGTGCAATATGTCTACAATATGATAAAGTGGAATATGTCTACAATGTGTTAAAGTGCAATGTGTCTAAAATGTGATAAAGTGCAATGTGTCTACTATGTCATAAAGTGCAATATGTCTACAATGTGATAAACTGTAATGTGTTTGTGATAAAGTGTAGTGTGTTCTCTATGTGATGAAGTGCAATATGTCTACAATGTGATAAAGTGCAATATGTCTACAATGTGATTAAGTGCAATGTGTCTACAATATGATAAAGTGCAAAATGTCTACAATGTGATAAAGTGCAATGTGTCTACTACGTGATAAAGTGCAATATGTCTACAATGTGATAAAGTGCAATGTGTCTACTATGTGATAAAATGCAATATGTCTACAATGTGATAAAGTGCAATATGTCTACAATGTGATAAAGTGTAATGTATCTACTATGTGATAAATGCAATGTGTCTACAATGTGATAAAGTGCAATGTGTCTACTATGTGATAAAATGCAATATGTCTACAATGTGATAAACTACAATGTGTCTAAGTGATAAAGTGTAATGTGTCTTTTATGTGATAAGGTGCAATGTGTCTACTATGTGATAAAGTGCAACGTGTCTACTATGTGATAAAGTGCAATATGTCTACAATGTGATAAAGTGTAATGTGTCTACAATGTAGTAAGGTGCAATGTGTCTACAATGTGATAAAGTGTAAGGAATCTAAAAGGTAATAAATTGCTATATGTCTACTATGTGATAAAGTGCTATGTGTCTACTATGTGATAAAGTGCAATGTGTCTACAATTTGATAAAGTGCAATGTGTCTACAATGTGATAAAGTGCAATGTGTCTACTATGTGATAAAGTGCAATATGTCTACTATGTGAAAAAGTGCAATGTGTCTACTATGTGATAAAGTGCAATGTGTCTACTATGCAATGTGTCTACAATGTGATAAAGTGCAATGTGTCTACTATGTGATATGGTGCAATGAGTCTACAATGTGTTAAAGTGCAAGGAATCTAAAAGGTAATAAATTTCTTTATATCTACTATGCTATAAAGTACAATGTGTCTTCTATGTGATAAATATATGTTATACTTTGAATACTGCAAAATATCACGAGTCTGTCGGGATGTATTGGGACGAGTGCCGCAGGCACGAGTGCCAATACCCCGATCAGACGAGTGATATTTCGCGTATTCAAGTATAACATTTATCATGTACGCATGCGCAAACTTACTCTTAGCAACGACAAAGCTAAACCGGTAAGCTCAACGTTGTTATGGCTGAAGATATTTTATTACAGGATTTTTTTGATGACGAAGTTTTTGAAATGATTGAGAAACAATCTGAATATCTACAGAAACTCCCTATAGAACCAACTGTTGCTAATCCAGTCTATACTAACGGACAAACGGAGGAAACTAAGCACGTAGAAGAAGATGGTGTGTTTGGACGATGTAGAGTTGGAAATGTTTGTGGACCACCCCCAACTATATCTCTCCGTGTCCCTTACGTATTTTTGAAAAGTTACTTCAAAAGCGTCCAGTTGAAATGTGTAAATCGGAATCCCCATTTATCTGGCTGTGAACTACAATTACTCCAATGATGACATTTGGTACAAAAAAAAAGAAGATGGGGAAGGATAGAATCAATACAATAATGAAAAGGATGGCTGCAAGTGCTGGATTGTCTGGGGGGAAAAGAAATCATTCAGCTCGAAAAACAATGGTTACATGTCTACCAAGAATAGTGTACCAGAAACACAGATAATCCAACTAACTGGGCATAAAAATCTACAAAGTCTAATAGCTATAAAAAAAAGCATCATTACAAACAGCAAAAGGAAATGTCTCATGTCTTGAACTCATACAAAAAGCCTGAAACTAATCCATCTTCTTCATACCCTACAACACCATCGAGTGGTACTACTATGAACCAAGATTTAAGTGCTCAGTCCTTCTTTACTGGAGATACAATCACCAATTGTACAATAAATATTGGTTTTCCTACAGCAACACAAACACAAAGTTTCACCACAATGTCCACTGCACCAATGCATGCACTTTTGTCATTGTGCTTTACTGACAATGGGCGAACATTACTGATTCTGGTATCTAGATAACATCATTTTGATAACGCTGTAAAATATTGATGAATGTCATGCAAATAATTTCCAACTAATGTATCAGTTCAGAATATAACAATGAATATCATTAAAATTTAAAGAGGTGGCAGGTCAATCTATTTGTATCAGTCCCTGCCATGATGCATCTGGCCACCCTTCAGCTAGGAAGGTTAGAGCTTTGCTGCACGCACGTTTTACTTGGCCATTTATTGAAGAAAAAAAAAGAAAAAAGGATATTGTAGGAGTTGTGATACCTGCCATTGAGTTAACAGAAATGTTGAGAGGCCGGTAATATCCTAGCCTTTCGAATGTTTAGCAGCACATTTTGTGGGTTGGGTTTGTTCCCAAAGGGAAAGGAAGTGCTCGCTGATTTGCTGACTGCTATCTTCATGGCATGCAGATGACCTGATATCTCACCACTCAAGAATATAACTGCCTAGGCAGTAGCTGCTGGGATAGTAGTATATAATTAGTCATACACGGCTTTCTTAGCAAATTGGGATATTCATGATTAGAACCACACCCTACCATTACCAGTCTACGGGGTCGTGGAAAGGATGCATGGGACCTTAGAAGCAACTCTTGCCCCTTTTGCACTGCAACCATGTCTTAACCAATATACAAGGTTCTCCCTATATCAATTAGTTTATGGGCAGAATGTCAGGACACCTTTGACCCCTTGTAATGCAGGCTTGGCATATAGGTCTGTGATTGTTTGAATGTTTCTGGGTTAGGTTATAGAGCTAGAAAGAGATTAGAGGTATCAAGAGAGTGTGCTTAGGAGACAGGGCTTGTCAGAATAAAGGAAATGTTGACAGATTGTTATCAGTTTTAATTGGGAGGATAGTTGGGAAGGGTCCTATACTGTGAGGTGACCTTTGGTAAGCTGTGCAATGCAACTTGTTCCAAATAGTAGTTATATATTAGATATCCAGACTTATGCTAGCACATTAGGACTTGGAGCTGTGCTTAATGTGATCAGAGGTGGAGAAATGCTGGCAGTATTGTTCTACTCCAGACAGCTCCAAAGAGCAGAAAAAAGATATTAAGTAACTGAACTGGAGGCATTGAGTGTGGTGTCAGCAGTTAACCACTGGCTACATCAGTTATATGAGAGATATTTACCTGTGGTTATTGATTGCTAGGATTTGTGTATCGACCTGGACCAGAAAATACTAATACTGATGGCCTTTCACATCAGGCATGGACTGAAGAGAAGGAGGTTAAGGATTCACAAAAGACATGAGATTGAGATGGAATCCTAGAGATGGATGATAGGCAAAGAAAAGAAGACAGAAACCAAGCCAGAGACCAATCCTTCTGGTGACCACCCCCTGTGTGATTCGACCCAGCCCTCAAGATGTAGGCAGGGTCTTGAAGGGGGTCATGTGGGAGGGGGGGGGGGGGATAGGGTCCCAATGTAACAGTACACATTTTTTTATTATTGTGAGCATGTATGAAGTTACTTAGTGTGTTTTTGTAAGCCATCGCTGCATACATCAGCGTAATTAATATATTCTTGATACGTAAACTGTGAACTTACTTGGACCATTGGCGCGGTCAACCTTAACCCTAGTGGCAGTAACTAAACAACAAGTATTGTAGCTGGAGAGAGTCTGAGGACCAAATATCTGCCATAATACCCACAGCGCACAGAGATCAATGCAAACCTCGTGTCTACTCATGGCATTGTGTTTCTGTATAGCTAAAACATTGCAAACAAAGAATTATCTTTGTTCACTCATTCTTCTTTTTGCCACATTCAAAATAGAAGAGTTGAAAATATAAATGTAGTTACCAGATCTGCTTTCCCCACTTCTTTTAGTGTGCTTTAAATATATTATCAAATTGTAATGATACACAAAAAAAGAAAAAGTGAAACAGTGTAGTACAGAAAGTGGTTTGAATCTATACATCTAGTTTTATAGAATTAGTAAATGAATGAAACACAAATTATTGTAGAACATTTCTTCAGTTATGATTCTACTAATAAAAACAAAAACAAAAATAAACCAGCAACATTAATCGGAGTCTGACATTTGATCCATCAACTCTTGCCTCAGGTCTTCTCTTCTTATTTCTTTATTCGTAAAGCCTAAGTCAGTGTAGATATTGCAATGCGGCAATGCATCGACTAATTCATGTTGGCTGTATATCTTATTGTCTTTCAGATATAAATTCTTGATAGTAATGTGTTTCAGTCTCTCAGCCATACGTGCTGCATTATTAGTTCCAATTTTGTTGCCTGAAAGCGACAATGTTTCCAGAGATTGGCAATATTTCAGACCTTCTGCCAGAATAATAGCACTTTCTCCATCAAAGTTGTTGTTGTCTAGACAGAGAATATGTAACTGTGTATATTTTTGTAACCCACGTGCAAGAATACCAGCAGATTTGGAATCTATTTTATTGTTAGACATATCCAGAAAATGTAAATTTTTACAGAATTGTAGAGCACCTGCTAGAACTGTAGTACCATTCGTGAGTATTTGATTATCAGCAAGATTTAATGTCCTTAGGAAACAGGAATTTTTTCTTGGATGCCTTTTTGAGGTGCTACTAATCCAATCTGCTACTGCTGATGCTCCCTCTGGACCTATACTATTAAACTGTAACTGTACACGTTCCAAATAGATACTATTTTTCAGAGCCTTCATCATTGCAGTTGCTCCATTTGAGCCAATATTATTCCTTCCAAGATAAACAGATCTAATTTCACAGAAATGGTTAATGCCTTCAGCCAAACATGTTGCCCCCACAGAGTCCATGTTGTTGTCACTCAAGTTGAGCTTTACCAAATGTCTGCAGGTTTGTATTCCTTCAGACAGTAACTGAAAATCATTTGAGTCCAGTTCGTTGGAACTGAGATTTAAAATCTTCATCTGAGGGCAATGTTTCAACCCTTCACTCAGCAATTCGGCACCACAAACTTTGTGTAGTTCAATGCTACTAAGATTTAAGTCTACCAGTTGAAAATGTTTCATGTTTTCAACCAAGAGTCCCAGGAATTTCAAATCCACAGTATTCTTTGGGAGATGTAATGTTTTTAGTTCATGATTATTTTCAATTATCGCCTGGACTAAGTCACAAATTTTAGTATTACTCCCAATTCTTAACTCTACTAATTTTGCATCTAACTTTAGATTTTCAACTACTGCTCTAAATCCATCAACATCATAATAGATATAGTTGTCTTCCAGGTTTAAAATTTTCAAGTTACTGTACCTATTTAATTTTTGGAGTAAAACTGGAGTTGTACTTGTCCTATCTGTACTATTGACATTATTTAAGCTCAGATGTTGAATTGACTTTGAAAGTTCCCACAATTGTTTTGTATGTAATGGAAAGTAGTTACCATCTAGATTCAAGCTTTGTAATGCATGGCATTCCTTTAATCCCATTAGTAAAACTTCAATAGCATATGAAATTTCGGTATAGTTCAGATTTAAAGATTGTAAATGTTGGCAATACTTCAATCCATAGCCTAATGCAGCTGCCCCTTCATCGCCTATTTTATTGCCACTTAGATTCAGTTCCAACAAGCTACTGCTCCACTGGTGACCTTCATCTGCATATGACTTGCCGTCTGATCCATTTCTAATCACATGGTTATTCAATGACTTTTGAAGTAAACGGTTTATTCCAATGTATTTATCATTGCAAGATATATCATCTTCCTTAAACTCATATATTCTCTTGCCTATTCTAAGCCATTTTGCCAATGCAGCTGCACCATAGGCTCCTATTTTACTATTGCTCAAATTCAATATCTCTATCTGGATGTTTCTAAAGTAATATGCCACACACTCTATGCCATCATTGTGGAGGTTATTGTAACTGAGGTCAAGTACCTTCAAGCATTTACTCAATATACGATCCTCAAAAGAATTGAAACTATCCTTCTGAACTCTGCCAAACGAGGCACGTGTCTTACTCAAACTGCAGCGACTAAGATTTAAAGTGTGCAGGCATCTGCAGTGTTCTAGACCATTAACTAATTCTTCTAAGGCTGACATAGATATTCTTCTACCACTGAAGTTTACTGTTAATAAGTTCTTAAAACAGGGCATGATTATTTGTGCCGATGAGGGATGAGACAAATTAACGTATTTTGAAACTTGAATTGAACTTTCCTTTTTTATTTCTACTGAATTGCTGAGCTTTTGTATCCTTTCACAAGTTTCATGGGAAATGTGGCTATTGCCTAGTTTTAGTATAAAATTGTCTTGCATTTTATCAGCAGCCTCAGCTAGAGCAAGTGCCCCTTCATCCCCAACATCATTTCCTTCCAAATCTAGCTCTAATAATTTAGAAGAAGGTAACAGAGAATTAGATATAGTAATGGCACCATCACTACCAATCAGGTTACATGACAGAGACAAGTGGGTTAGGTTAGTGCACTTCTCTATAAGTTGAGACAATGCTGTTGTTCCCCTACTAGTGATTTTATTACAATCTAATTGAAGTACTTGCAAGTTTTCATGAACTAGATTCTGTAGAGTGTCTAAGCTTGAATCGCATAAGTCACAGTTCACAAGGACTAAGTGAGGAATGTCTAGGAATTTTGGCACCTGCGATAGCTCAAACTTTAAGTTACTTAAAATACAGATTGGAATCTTACTAAGTGGCTTAATTTTGCACTTGAAATGGTTTAAAAGAAGAATAAAGCATTTTTTGTGTGTTTCATTACTACGTTCATTGTAGCTATATCGTATTTCTTCAAGAGATGACATTTTCAATGACATTTCTTCTAGTAACTTAGTTGGGGATTTGAGTCTAATAGAACTTTTTCTAAGAGGCATACAAATTCCTAGGTACCTCAGACATGGCAGTATGGGTTGATTATTTAATATTTCTATTTCTTCTTCTCCTATCTCGGTATTTTCCAAGCCAATTTCTGTAAGGAACTGGAATTCACTTAGAAATAGTTGGAAAACGTCAAGGTGCTCTTTGCTAAAAGTCTTGGGAAAGAAGCTAAGTGATTCAATGCCATTAATTTTGTCCTGTCTAGTTTTTTCTATGAATATTTGAGCTTCAGCTTCATCTAGATTACACTTGTTGAATACTAATCTGGTGACAGCCTTAGAAGTTTCATTGCAAGTGTAGGATAGTGCATGCCAGTCAGGTGGTAAAAATGTATGGTCATTAAATTCCAAAAACTTGTGTTCCAATATAGAATCACAAACTATTTGTTGTTGTGACTCAAAGGCACACTGCATTCTATACAAGTCATTGGAATGCTTGGAGGTCATAATTTGATTTAAGCTCTCACTGTGGTTATCAAATATGCTACATCCACAAAAAAACTTCCATACATTGAGCATCTCCTTATTATTGGCATATTTTACTACTATTTTCTGTTGTTCTTCTATCGGACATGTGCATATGTGATATGCAGTGAGAAACTCTTGAAAGGTCAAGTGTAAGAAAGAGTACAAATCTTTCACACCAAACAGTTTTGCTGTTTTATCTACAGTAACTAAGCCCAAGGAATGGACATCAGAACCGTTTTTACAAAGAGTGGGGCCCAATGTAATAGTTTGCTTTGACTGTATTGTCATTTCAAAAGCTATCTTGCAAACTTTAGTAAATGACTCAAGTATGTCTCCATCCAAATCATTTAGTGAATCATATTCTAGTGGATTGCCATCACATTCTAACTTGCGCTTGATAGTTAGAAGTGTGAAATATTCATACATTTTAGTCTCAGTTACTGGAATGTCTTCAATAGGCTGTTGGTAGATGAAGCATATCATGGCAGCATGCACAGGCAAATAGCACATGTGTAATAGGTTTACATGACTACTTAAGTAGTCTTTTAATTCACCCGCTTTTTGCATGCTGTGCTCATTTTGCAAGAAATAGGAGTCCACATATTTGAATATAGACTCTCTAGAGAAACCAAGCACTTCTATTCTTTTTGATATTGTAACTGAACGTCTCAAATCAACAGACCCTATAGGACGTGAAGCCACAATAACCATAGAATTGTGGAGGTATTTTCGATACAGAAGTTTATGAATGAGATTGTTGGGATCATTTCTTGGCTGGTATTCATCCAAACCATCAACAATAAAGCAGCACCCTTTGCCATTCTGTTTTTCTATTTTATCTACTAATTCTTTTCTCATGTCAGAACTACTATAAAAAAGTTCCAGAATATAAGATAATGTAAGACCTTGAGAGCTTAACATTCGTAATGAAATTAGGAAAACCAAATTGGCGCCCATTAAAATATCAGGTTTAGACGCCCAGTCTTTACTCATTTTTCGAGTTAGAGTAGTTTTACCACTACCTGGTCGTCCTTCTATCAAGACAAATGCTCCTTCCTCATATTTTTGGAATAATAATTTATACTCTCCTGTTTCCTTCTCTTTCAAAATGTCATCCATGTCTCCCCTAACTGAATCATCATGGATTTTATTGTAAGGTCTGTTCTCCTTTATAAGAGCTAGTTTAATGAAACTAGAGCTTCCTACTGGAGGCCACGAGTCATTGTTTATTTCAGGTATTATTCTGTAAAATTTCAGAAGATTTTTTTTTTCAAGAGAGAAAATAACTTTTAAAGTTGTTGGTTCCTTTTGTCCAATGCTATAGCTATAATTTCCCTTTATTCCTTGGCATGCCTTTTTTATTAGCAGAAACTTCTGGCATACTCCGCTATATTTCAAATCATCACAGAGTGGCTCTCCATTTTTAAGCCAGTGGTACTTTTCTGATTCATTACAAGCACTTGTTGCTTCTAAAATCGTAGACTTACCATCAGAAACTTTGTAGTAGTTTGGTTTTAATGTAAAAGAAGATTTTTTCTGATGTGCTGTTTCAGTAAGAGGAGGTATTAAAGCAATACTTTTATCTTGAAATTCTTTGACAAACTTTTCAGATACCCGATTTTCACTTACAATTTCACTTTTAAGAGCTTTCTTTAAGGCTCCTAATGTTGGGTGGTGATGATCATTATACCATTGTAGCAGTATATTGTATAGACTAAGGTTATTACTATAGCTATTACGACATTCTTCTCTGTTAGACTTAGAAAGATTTAGAGCTATTCCAATTTCCTCCCATTTATGTGACACCTCTTGTAATATCTCTGCTAACAAATTTACATGCATTTCTAAGACTATATTGGTGTCCCCATCAAAGAAATTTACAGCATTAGGTTTACCAGCCTCACTTCCATTGACTTCCTTCAGCAAATTGTAAGTAACTGCTTTCATTTCTCTAAAACTGCTCAATGCTTTAATGAGAGTATTAACCTGGCTTGCCTTAGTATTAGTGGTAGTCAATGCAACATGCAACAAATACCTTGCTTTTAAAACTGGATCCAAATGATCAGGATCAGGATCCAGTGAGCCATAAATTTCTTCTGGAATTAATCCTTGAGAGAACAGAGAGTTAGCAACTTCTTCCAAATTGTGAACCTTCTCTACAGCAGTTAGAAGTGCTGCTTCATATTTTCTCAGAACATCCACTTTCTTTGTGTCAGCCATGGTATAAAGAAAATTGTATAACAACCTCTAAAGAATAGCTAATTATATTTATTATCACATGACCCCATATAAAGCTACTTATATGGCTTCTATGAATTTCGGTAGACCTTGCCACACATATTCACATTACATATCCTAGCAACCATCACTCAATCACTGTTGTCCGTATATGAATTTTTAGTGCAGCGCAATATTTTATCATCAGTCATCACATGTCTGATATCCTAGCAACCATCATTGTAAGGTACATTACTTATAAGTGATTTGATAGCTGATACAATACACAGTTATTACATGATTTGTGCTGTAATGTCATTGGTGAGCAAGTGAGACATTCTTAAGGTGTTGATAATTGGAGTACTAGTGTGGATGGTACATTGTTCCTTTTAGTAGAGCAGGGGTAGTTTGTTTTTCATAAACAAATTTTTTTTTTTTGTTTACCCGGTGTGGGGCCTCCCTCCTGTGAGAGGAAGAAGATCCATGAGAAGTAAAGAAGATCAGGAAGAAAGAAGATTATTATTTTTGTGTCATGTTATTCGTTCAGTTTTGTGCCAATTGTATATTCCCGCTATGGTAAAGGGTCGATCGCAGTTGGGCTCATGCGCGGTGGACTCAATGTTGAACATATATTATGTGCGTGTGTGGTGTTTTGCTCTGTCTGTCTTTTATTTTATTTTGTGCTAGCTGTGTCCCCAACCAGTGCATAGACTATTAATTGAAAGTGCAATTGAGAGCCTAGGCGTACCTGCGGGATACCAGTCACGCTACGGACTCTGGTGGCGACTACCGACGGGATTCGATCGACTAATACTTCATTTGTGGTTGATTGTAGTTCCGTCCCCCACACCAGGGTTATTTCTAATTGACTAAAAATTTTGCCAAAACTAGATTTTACGAATCTAACCTACATAATTGCTTTTTGTAGATAAATCTACACAGCTACACACAAAACACAAATTTATTAAATTTTATAGTGAGTGGTGTGTGCAGACAACAGTGTAGTGTGAATAGTGACAGTACAGGGCTGTGCAAATGAATATCATGGGAGGCTTTATAAAAGGGCAAGGGGGGGGGGGGGCAATTGCCCCTTCTTCCAATCTACTTTTGGTTTATTTCAATGCAACCATTTAGTAGGTATACCTGTGGGTTATATGAATTAGCATATAGCTTCCGCATGCTCAGCTTGCTTTTTCTAAAAAAATTATCACGAAAAAATTTGAAAAGTGGTGTGCGGGAACTGGGTCAGTCAGGGTTAACTGAAGGCCACAGGATCGAAACTATTCAGGGTTAACTGAATACTTGAGAGTAGGCTGCTACCAGGGGCTCCCCAATCACCTGGAGGGTTAACTCTTAATGAACACAAAGTTTGAATGTAATTAGAAATAGGATAAGAGTGGTTAAACATAAAATACACATGGGAAAATACACAGAGAAACAAAACCATAATGTAAAATATAAACAGGTAAACCTAATTAGAAATAATAATATAACACAGTGTAATAGTTCAATGCAGTTCTAATAATGTAGTGACTGTTTCACTACAAGTGGTACAATAAAAAGTCTTAAATCAAAATGTAAATCATCAGTTAATAGTCAGTAATCTCCAAATATACCCTCTCACACATGCGTGCTGAGAGTTATCTAGCCATGACTAGACCAGGAAATGTTTAGTATAACATACTAATACTCTAGACTCTCCTAAATATTGGATAAGTTGCTCTGCTGTCCGTTATTGGAGTGTCTCGACTGCACAGACAGCTCCCTATAGTGTAAATCCGGAAGGTGGCAAGCAAGTAATAATTACATTACAGAAAACACCTGTAGAGCACCAATTCATTATAAACCCACTGAAACACATTGTGCTTTGCTCTCTATCTTCATATAGCCTTAGCTCAACATTTGCTTCTTTCAAATTTAACTTGTTGCTGACAATAAAATTCTATATCCTGAACTGTTACGTTATTGGTTGTGCAGATTAGTCTTGCATTCTTCTTAATTGTGGAGTGCCTCAGTCCCTGCAACATGCACACAGTGTTGCCTGAGCCTTTATCTCTAAACTGTCAACTCTGCTCTTTGATCTGATTTGCAGCCAGCAGTGCTACCTTACTAATCTGACCTCGCTGATCTCTGCTCCTGTACTGTTCATGTAACAATTGCCAGATCTGGTCCTTTGAGTTGCCCAACATCTTCATCTCATGAGTGTGCTTTTTGTGTAAAGTTCTGTTTCACTTCATTTTTCTTTTGAGTCTTGTATTGGTTCTGGTTTGTGCACTTGTTTTTGTCATTAATTGCCAAGTTAAACCACACTTTGTGGCTAACCAGAGTCTCCTGGTGGCAACCACAACTTGGGAGTGAAGGCAAGCTAATCAAATTTTGCGATCTGTTGCAAATGCATGTACTTTTGTCATTATGCTTTACTGACTATGGGCGAACATTACTGATTCTGGTATCTAGGTAACATCATTTTGATAACGCTATGAAATATTTATGAATATCATGCAAATAATTTCCAACTAATGTATCAGTTCAGAATATAACAATGAATATCATTAAAATTTAGAGAGGTGGCAGGTCAACCTATTTGGATCAGTCCCTGCCATGATGCATCTGGCCACCCTTCAGCTAGGAAGGTTAGAGCTTTGCTGCACGCACGTTTTACTTGGCCATTTATTGAAAAAAAACGAAAAAAAAAAGAATATTGTAGAAGTTGTGATACCTGCCATAGAGTTAACAGAGGAAATCATGCAATGTTGAGAAACCGGTAATATCCTAGCCTTTCGAATGTTTAGCGGCACATCTTGTGGGTTGGGTTCGTTCCCAAAGGGAAAGGGAAGTGCTGGCTATTTGGTGACTGCTATCTTCATGGCATGCAGATGATACCACTCAAGAATATAACTGCCTAGGCAGTAGCTGCTGGGGTAGTATATATAGTTAGTCATACACGGCTTTCTTTGCAAATTGGAATATTCATGATTAGAACCACACCCTACCATTACCAGTCTACGGGGTCATGCAAAGGATGCATGGGACCTTTGAAGCAACTCTTGCACCTTTTGCACTGCAACCATGTCTTAACCAATATACAAGGTTCTCCCTATATCAATTAGTTTATGGGCAGAATGTCAGGACACCTTTGACCCCTTGTAATGCAGGCTTGGCATATAGGTCTGTGATGGTTTGAATGTTTCTGGGTTAGGTTATAGAGCTAAGGAAGAGATTAGAGGTATCAAGAGAGTGTGCTTAGGAGACAGGACTATGAGAATCGGAATAAAGAGCTGAATGTTAGAATAAAGGAAATGTTGACAAATTGTTATCAGTTTTAATTGGGAGGATAGTTGGGAAGGGTC
>WLWD01003859.1_pt1 | contig 36408 bp, 27 predicted proteins | sample 6712731 | NCBI WGS metagenome assembly WLWD01 (sample SAMN12718690, study PRJNA576275) | sponge metagenome | isolation source: marine sponge | host: Mycale hentscheli | place: New Zealand: South Island, Marlborough, Capsize Point | collected 2014-11-01 | reverse complement strand
CTGTGTTCTCCCCCTTTCGTCTGAACAGTCCTGATTTTATTTGAAGTAATTAATGACTGAACAATACCTTCCTCCCATTCTTCTGCACTGTTTTCTTGTCTCAAAGTCATTTCATTTCCATGAATTTTTGTGCAAGACGGAAAAAAAAAAGAATGCTTAAATTGAATTTGAATTGTAACAGGGATATAGGAATTATTTAGCGAAGTACTTGGAGTGGCTTGGGTAAGATTTGGGTCTTGCTCGCTTAGAGCCTGTGTAAATTACATTTTGGTAAGTAGTCGTTCCGAGCAGGTTGTCCGGTACGAATCGTTATCTTGGGGGTGTGGTTGGATCAAGACACGTACGTATATTAGATATCGGATACGGATGTGTACTGTATAAGTAACTGGGGCGAATTGGTGCGAGTAGAATTCGTAGTGAGTGTTGTAAGACTTTGCCTGTCGCTGGTACCGACCGTCCTTTCCCTGGTCTGAGCCCGTAAACATGGCTGGTAACGGGCAGGAGTTATTTCCCGAACATTTTGAACTTAGGGAAAATTTGGGAAAGTAAGTTGTGCTCGATGTCCCTGTTTTCTTGATGCTGTAGGCAGGTACATTCTGTGATTTCCTTATGCATAAATATTTGTTTATCTCGAAGTAAATCGTCTTTTAAATGGAGCTGACGTGTTTTTTCTGTTGTGTGTATGTTTGACGAGATTCATTTGTAGATAAACTAATTTCAGTTTCAGGCAAACCTTCGTAATTATTAATGATCAGTTGAAGGAACTGATATTTGTTGTGAACTAGACAGGATTTTTTCATAAGGAACAATTGAATAGCTTCATATACTGGACTGTTTACAGAGTTGTCTATTTTAGTTAGGACAGATGTTTTGCCAATACATTATTTTCTGCATTATTGCACAAAAAAAAAATTAACTTTCTTTGACATTTTAGTGGTTCAAATTATTATGTGGTTAAAAAGACTTTGCTTCGACATACTCATTATATATATATATGTATATATTATGATATTAAATCTCGTTCACACGTTTTGTTTTATCCAGGAGTCAGGATGATAGACATATTGACTCTAAAGATGTAGCGTTGCTAGAAATTGCCGGAAACTTGATGTTTAGATAAGAAGTTGTGTTAGTTTCCTTAACAATTGTCAGGGTTACATACAGGATTTTTTTTCTGGGGGGGGGAGCCCTACACGTCTGTTTGACTGCACCCACTTTTGCTGAAACCACACCCATTTGATTAAAAATCGTCTCAGGTCTAGAATTAGTGACATCAATCATGGAAGAATAATGCATATTGCAATTGAAGGACCTCAATTAACTGAAGTGAACTTTCACCAAATAATTAGATATATACAAACAACAAAATCACAGAATACCATTAAGTAATACATTTATTTCATGAAATTCTGGGTGGGGGGATTCAGCCTGTGGGGGAGGGAATCCCAGGGCGCCCCTACCTCAGTATGAAACCCTGAATTGTATTAATTTTTTAATTATTTCATGATATTTTTTTTTTCATTGCTTTTAGGGGCGCCTTCAGTGTCGTGAAGAAGTGCATTGAAAAGAAAACAGGCCAAGAGTACGCAGTGAAGATAATTGCCAAGACAAAGCTCTCCTCCCGAGGTAAGGAGGGACTGAGTCCACATGTATAGTGACATGTTAACATATTCATGACATTAACTGCATTGTGGGAATATGGATTTATAATAATAATAATAATATTTATGGTAATAAAATAAAAATTATGATAGTAATAATATTAACAGTAATAATAATATTATTATTCAGCGAAGCGAGCGGAGCTGACTCTCTAATGAGTCCGCGATATATATATATATTTAGGTCTAGGAATTGTTTTTGTTCTTGCGTGGGCGTATGTGTGCACATTTTCTCCTATGCGCTTGCGCAGGCCGGGTAACCTTCTTAGCAACATTTGGTTTTGTTTACCCGCCGTACGAAGTAGCGATGCCCAGTGAAACAAATTCTGGAAAGAGACACAAAACGTTAGAAACGCTCGGTCAAGAGCTTTGAGGGCATTAGAAACTCCAGAAGAAAAATTAGTAAGGAGAGAGATAAGAAATGAAAAAGACAGGGCAAGGAGGAGGAGAGCTAAAATGAAACAGAAACAGGTAGCAAAGTAAAGAATCTTTCTTTTTGAAAAGCCATTAAATGTTCCTAATTTATTTATTAGACTATTCCTGAGGATTACGGTACCAGGAGCCTTCATCATAGAAAAAAGCTACCACTATTGTTTTCTCACTGACAGTATTTTGTAGCCACACCAAGCATGCATGGAAGCTGCAATTACAGGGAACATACATTGCTCGCTTCGCTATTTTGTGCTATTAGAGCGCATCACTAGTTATGTTGGTAATTACTTTACTACTACTACTACTACTACTACTACTACTACTACTACTACTTATTATTACTATATCTCCTTTAAGCTGGTCCAGTTGTGTATTTCTCTCAGGGTTTGAAGTTGATATTAGCTCATTCATTAATAAATGTCGCATATGTACTAATGTGGCAGCTGTTATTTGTTATACAGAGTCTTGTGTTGGGATCCATTGTGAGTACTTGTGTGTTACTAGGCAAGTATAACCACACCTTTTTTATTCCTTCTTGTAATCTATTCCTTACAGCATCTTACTTTCCTTGATCATTAGAGGAGAGTTATGTAAATTATTACCATAGCGGTGAAGTGAGCCAGTCAGTGTTGACCTCAGTGGCTTCCATATTGGTATTTTCATGTTTTCTAGCGAAAGGTATTCACACTTTTAGGTATTTTCTGGTACTGGGCATGGTATTAAGAGAATTTAAAACTAATTAATTATTTATTAAATGTGTTCACTCTCTTTCACAGGCTTTTTAAATACAGAATTACAATATTTGATAAAAAAAAAAAGCCTGTGAAAGAGAGAGAATAAATTAATCAGCAAAAGAAAGCTGAGAAAGAAATTGTGAACTAATTATTATTTTCATAATCTAAAAAAATTATTTTAGTTCAAGCTTATGTTTGTGTCATTCCTGTCCTAGCTCTGGTATCTCCTCCTGCAGTAACTAAGTATTAATGAAATTTAAACTACTTACCTAATTATGTATTTTATTAGTTTGAAAATAATTTTTATTTGGGTATTCTAATAATGTGTACGTGTGTGCGTGTTTGTTGTTACATGTGATGTGTTATAGTCTACAATGCATGAATACGGTTAAGACGGTTTAATGCCACCTGACTTTGAATGTTTTACTCTTAAACGAATAAAGCTGTAAGGACTAAATATCACTTTTCAATTGGTAAAGTGTCATCAATGTGTCGTTATCAGCTATGTAGCGTATCGTTTGTTCATTGCGGTTCTCAGCACGCACAAGTGAACAATTCTTTTAATTTGCTGCGATAGATATCATCAATTCAAATTTCTGTAGTTGTGTGTGTATCTTTCCCACTCGTGCACCTGTGTGTGTGTGTGTGTGTGTGTGTGTGTGTGTTATGATGTTCCATGGTAATTTTTGGCACCGTCTTATTGTGGAGTATTGTTGAATGCAATAGAAGTGATCAGCTGAAATGAAAGAGTTAGGGAGGTTAAAATTGCTAGACTTAAAGAGCTGCCTAAACAGCAGAAGATAAACTGGTGAAGAAACAGAAAAGAAATTAGAAAAAAAAAAAAGAAAAGAAAAAGCAGGTCTCAAAGTTGTGGCATTTCTATTAGTCTAGCCCTTAGCTCACTTCCCTGCCTTCAATGGGAACTATTTTCTAGTCTATTATATCTTATTTGGGTAAATTGAGTTTGTTGTGGTCCTTAGATTCTGCAAGTCAAAGATATGCTACTCGATTCTTATAGATCGAATGCCCGCCGAGGTCAGCCTACCTATGTAGGTGAGATAGGAAGAGCTGAGGTTGCCACTGAGTGAGGTTATCAACCTTGGCCTCATGTGATGGTCAATTGGTTGCGAATGTGGCTGTAATGAGGACAAATATGGTGTCCAGTTTAGTTCTGGAATGGAAGGGGTCCATTACAGTAACACTATAATTATGATGACCACCGCCACCCAATATACATGAATAGCTTATAATTTTGCTGTCAATGGTTGCCCATGGGAGTCTCCGCCCACTTAATGTATTCCATCATAAATTGCCAAACTAACTAAGAGGTAGAAATTTCAAATTAAATAAATTCAAAATTTTTGATTGGACATCCCGTGGAATTATCTGTGGACCCATGGTACAATTGACTGGAATAGCACTCCTGTAGCCATGACAACAACAACCACCTACCACGACATCGTCACGGTGATTATTGTTACTTTAAATCCCGAGAAGAGTTGCTATCAACTCCAACTGACACCTACACCATGGAAAGATGAAAATCTCTAGAGGCATTACTATCTCTCTCAGCCTGTATGGTTGCTGTTGTCATAGTTACAGTTGTCATTTCGTTACCATCGTAGCTTCACTATTTGTTTTGTTGTATACGTCTGTCCACTCCACTAATTTGTCTGATGTTACGTTGTTAGTTTCTAGCATTGGACTATGAAGCTACTTGGGTCTTACATACAAGTCGCTGCCATTGAGAGCAATGGTTTACATGGCCCTGGTATGATGAGCCAGAGTTAGTTATTAGGTTGATATCAAAATAACTTCCCAATAAAAGCAGGGTTCGCACTGTGGGAAGGCTAGTTGAAATGGCCGTCGCTAGCTAGACTAAGTCTAATTATTGTGTTTGTATCTGCACACTTAATAGTTAAATGGGAATTTTTGCACGACCTGTTCGAGATGGCGACATTTGACTTCATCTGGTAATGGTTGTCAGAGTCACTTGGCTGGATTGCAAGACTCAATGCCCATCTTGATAATTTTCTCTGTGCATGATGGTTTACAATCATCCTTAGGTTGGGTTGGTGGATCATTTAATTTTATTTAATTTTTGTTAATTATTTATTTATTTATTGGCGAGCGAGCGAAGCGAGCGAGACACTTACAGGGGTAACACAATTGAAAATATGGGATGTTTGTATATATGTTTGGACGTACGTATGTCATTTTGTACTTTGACCCTCTTGTACTTTCGAGTTCGCTCAGTGTTTGACCCCGGACCCAAACGTCACTAAACAGTATCCTCTTGTTTATCGATCATTACCTGTATCATCCTAGAAATTGAATTGTTTACCGCTTTGAATTATTTTGCCGGTGAAGTTTAAACTAAAAAACTTACTGGAGTTCCATTTCTATTTGAGTTAGTGGCGGTGGTAAGTTGATAGTTATTAGTTATTCAGCAAGAAATTGAAACGCCGGGTTAAGTTTTAATTAAACATAAATTGGCTGTTATAACTGGTAAAACTTCAATTATTAATTTTTTCTTTCATCCTTTCATCATTTAATATCAGTTTATGCTCTGCCCAAAGTTTTGATTTGAGTGGCCTTTTGGCATATCTTTGAGGATCCTTAGATAAAGGTATATTATATTGGATGATTGACTTCTTCCTTTCGGTCATCTTCCTCCTGCTTCTCAGTACTCCTGACTGTTGTGTGACGGTGTTATGGTAACTGGCGATTTCCCAGGCTATTAGCAATTTTTAGTTTCATTCTGATTGCATCACCAGGTGGGCATGTATGTGTGTTTGTTTGTGTGTGGTAGCGTGGTTAACTAGCTGTCTGTTTGCCATCTTCTGACAGTTATAAATTAGTTAGTGCAAATGGTAGCTCGGTGTGTGTGCGTGCGTGTGCGGGTCCTGGAGTTATTATTAAAACATCAAAATAGAGGCCAAACAGGCATGACTTTGCCGGTAAAAAAAATAGCCCCACAGGGTGGGACCGCAGAATCTTACGTGATAGGTTGTCTTATAGTATATTATGAAATGTGTTGTTTGTGTGTACCACTTGCTAGTTTTCTCTGTTGCACATTATTTGCTTATAAGTAAATATTTGTGCCAGTGGATTGTTGCTCAGCTTATATTGATTCTGAGAAGTGTGTTCAAATATGTTTTATATATCCTACGTATTTATTCAGATAAGACGAAGCTGGAAAAGGAAGAAAGAATCTGTCGAAGGCTTAAGCATCCTAATATAGGTAAGGTATAGTCAATTGAAGACTATATCGATAAGGGGTGGGTACTTGGTATGTCCAGGCTGTCGCACTGTACCGTGAATATGGTTGCTAGTGTATCAACAGTTGTTCAATGTTAGACATATTCATGCATGATCATTAGCATTGTTTCTGATGATGCCTTACCAGTTTTGATCTCATCCTTCGTACGTAGATGGGTTTATTCAGTTTGCATCATTCATTATCCCGCGGGAACCTGAAATAATTTCATGGGATGCTGTAGCGAAATTTAACTATTTGAAAGTTTCACGGCTGGGAACCTCCCCCTGTGGTTAAATAGTCCTGCAGCCTTTTGTGTCTGTAGTCACATGACTGGCACGCCCAGCTATGGGTGCATTCCCCCCCACTTTCCTCCTTATCCCCCTTTAAATGCTCATGGATGTTGTAAATCAGCGATATGTTTCTTTAAATTAGTTCTCAGTTAGATACGCAGTGCTTGCCTCAAACTGAACATTCATTAGTTGATGACCTCTAATGATGATTTCTCTGTGGTGGTCAACTTTTTTGTTGTTTTGTGTTGTCATGTTGTGGTGTTAAGTTGTTATGTTGCTACGTTTTGTTGTTAAGTTTTGTTGTTGTGTTTACAGTCCAGCTTCACTGCAGCTACAGTGAGATCCATAACCACTATCTCGTCTTTGACCTGTAAGTTATTGATTATATTAGTAGTATTAAGGAAGGGAATGTGTCTTTAAGATAGACCTGCTTTATCAATTAATTGTATAATTAAAGGGTAGGGAGAACAATTGGTTTGAGAACACTGATGCTGGTCTAAACGAGTCTGCAGCTGGTAGTAAGTGTCTCTCACGTCGACCCCTGTACTTCCGAGGTGCCGTCTGGGGAGGTGGCTCTGCGCTTGCGCGGAGACCGTACAGCCTGGTGCGCGCTCCATAAAAGGCTAAAAGTATGGACTTAATTGGATTATGGGGATGCACTTTACAACTTGGCCCAAGACTTGGGCAGTACCCTCTCTCTCTCTCTCTCTCTCTCTCTCTCTCGCAGTCTTGGCTACAATCACAACTTACAGCTCTCAATTGATTTGTTGTCTATCCCTCAGCATGCGTGCGCGACAGGGTTATAGCAGTCGTCTGTTTGTCTGTCTGCTATACTCTGACTTTGGAGATTATTGACTGTGACGGTCAACTGTTGATTTAGGTATAACTTACTCAGAATGACGAGCTGTATATTGTGCTACTTTTTCGAATTTCTTATGGAGTTTTAGAAAAGGCAAGCTGTCAGCTTTTCATAGGTACTAGCTTTTGTGGGTGATACACTTTATCGTTAGCACAACTACAGCACTTTATCAAAATTTGGAGACGTAAGGTGGTGTTACTTATTAGTTATGCTGACTGGTGTATTTTTAGTCCCCAAGGCTGTAGCGTCCTGAGTGCAGTGAGGGTGTTACTTAGGGCCTGAGGGACCCTAATGCAATAGTTCACAATGGCTACACAATCACTTGAGCAAGTAATTTCTTTCTGCCCGTGGTAGTTTTGCTTGGCTGACTAGTTAACTGAGTGCTGGAATTGGAGTTATGTGTTGAAACTATATTACTGGTGAGTGTATCTTGCCTGTTAAGCTTCTGCTCTTATGAAGACAGCATTTACACGTACTGGTTTAATTGCTCGAGCTTTATACCTGATTAGAATATTCTTACCTTTGCTTCATTCGTTCATTCATTCATTCGTTTATTCATTCATTCGTTCATTCATTCATTCATTCATTCATTCTCATTCATTCGTTTATTCATTCGTTCATTCATTTATTCTCATTCATTCATTCATTCTCGTTCGTTCGTTCGTTCGTTCGTTCATTCATTCATTTTACTTCTAATGTGAGTATATCTAACGCTACAGTTTCATCCATTGCATTTGAATGCGGGGATGTTAATTGTTATTAATAATAAGAAGTTATTTCTAGTATTAGTTTCTCAGATTATATTTAAATTAAGTTATTAGAGTCTAATTTGATCCAACGAGCGGTCCGTTCCTAGAAGTGGAAATTTGATCTTCCGGTTGAGACAGCTACTCTAATTAGCACCCTCTGCTCGGGGTTAATGCAAGCATATCTCCTCAATAAATGGAAGCATTCAAACTATTCCTCAAGACATAATTCTGAGAAGTGTTCCCATTGCTATTAGCTGGCCAGACTGTATCTAGTTGGGTACAATATTGGACTTGTATATCAAGTTATTGTAACAGTGATCATTTGTGTTCGTTTCATTTTGAATTAATCAACAACAGAAACTAGCAACAGTTTAACAAACTTTCTATGTCAATCTGTTTACCTGCCACTGTTTTTTATTTTTGTTTCCAGGGTAACAGGAGGAGAGCTGTTTGATGAAATAGTGGCTAGGGAGTACTATAGTGAAAATGATGCCAGGTGAGTGATGGTAGGTGGGCGGATGGCATGGCAACAGCTATTGGTGGGTAGAAGTGGAAGGATGGCATGTAACAATTGATGTTTGGTATATAAAGGTGGGTGGATGGCATGGTGATATAGTCAATGTAATCTCGTTGTCTTAAAGGTGATAATTTCTAAATGACTAATTAAGCCAATCCAATACAGTTGATTGATTTAATTAGTCTAGAAATTATCTATCTAAATGGTGTGTTCTATTGTTACTCTAATATTTTGGTTGCCAGTACATTTTTTGTTTGATAAGCCGCACCCATTGACCACACCCTTTTTGTAGTATGTGTATGCAGCAGATCCTAGAGAGTGTGAAGTATTGTCACGACCAAAAGGTCATCCACAGAGATTTGAAGGTGAGGCTTTGTTGTGTGTGTGTGTGTGTGTGTGTTTGAAATTTCAATGGTAGTTGATGTCTGTGAATGTTTATTAGCAGTATTTTGTTTAGTAAAACGGTTGAATCGTATTTCGTGAGACCTGTGTTTTAGTGTTTTGTAATAATATTTGCTGGTTGAAGTGTCCGATATTTAGTCATTTAGTATTTGTATTGGGTGCATGTGTGTGTGTGTGTGTGTGTGTGTGTGTGTGTGTGTGTGTGTGTGTGTGTGTGTGTGTGTGTGTGTGTGTGTGTGTGTGTGTGTGTGTGTGTGTGTGTGTGTGTGTGTGTGTGTGCGTGTGATCAGCCGGAGAACCTCCTGTTGGCCAGCAAGAAGAAGGGAGCAATGGTGAAACTGGCTGACTTTGGCCTTGCCGTGGAAATGGAGGAGGACCAGAATCCTTCTTGGTTCGGTGAGGAGTGGATATTACTATGCTATTGAAATGACATATCCATGTATCTTGAGTTAAATATTCATAGTTTTATCAGTACCAGCGAGTTATCTTGTGCAATCCATTGCGATGGTAACAGTGTATAGAAATGAAAATATTTGAAATACATGTAGTACCAACCATAACAACTTTAACCCTCACACACATGTGCACTGAGGGTTGACAAAAATATCTCTCCCAAATTCCCTTAGGCAAAGAGTATCTGTTCCCATTGTTCTTGTGGTTAAGAAAAAAAGACGAGAAAAAAAAAAAGAACTTAACTTGGTAAAGGGTTTCAGTACCTGAGTTGCAAGCAACAATTCCACCATTTTTCTTGTTCCTGAGCTGGGTGTAGTTTTTACCTGCACTATTAGTGATACAGTAGCTATGACAGCGTGCTAATACACACCTCTCTGGTGGCACTTGCCCATATATTGCCTCTAGTTGGCTTTGTCTCTTATGTCAGTGGCCATAAGCTGACATGTAGCAGCACACAGCATGTGTGTCTTTACCTAGTTGGCGAGCTAATGAGGTGCTCTGGTATAACCATGTATGGTGTACGGAATGTTCAATATGTGATGTGCACAGGAGAATCTGGCACACAGAGCATGCATAAACATCAGGGGGGGGGGGGGGGGGGGAGATTGATAAATGTCTAAAAAGTTGTATTAAAGAATCTTTAGATTGAAATGGCTAAGGTTTTTGGCAAGGTTAAAGGTTAAAGCTACGGCTATACAATTGGAGAGTTCAATATCTGGATGCTGACAAATGTGTAAGTGAAAAAAAATTATTTTGATGGGGCCTGTGTAGTGCCTGATCTCCTGTGTATGGTCACACACACACACACACACGTATATGTGTATTGGTTTAGGACATACAGTAGCTTAGTGCGGGGTATATGTGTGACCTGTTCTATTTTGTTACCTAGCCTACAATGTGGTGGGTGAACTACATACATTATTGTGTTACATTACGTTGAACTGATTAATGTGCGGTTTGCAGCACAGCTTCCCGTGCTTGTATTTTAATACCAAGTGTGTATGTATGTGTGTAGGTTTTGCTGGCACCCCGGGTTACCTGTCTCCGGAAGTGATCAGGCGCGAGCCATACCACTCCCCCGTTGACATGTGGGCGTGTGGCGTGATCCTGTATATCCTGCTGGTCGGATATCCGCCATTTTGGGATGAAGACCAGAGGAAGCTCTATGCACAGATCAAGGCTTGCAGTTATGACGTTAGTCAATAGCATGCGTGTGTGTACATGTGTGTGTGTGCTGGTGTATGTGTGTGTGTTGGTGTATGTGTGTGTGTGGTGTGTATGTGCTTGTATATATGTGTGTGCATGTGCTGATGTATGTGGTGTGTGTGCTTGTATATATGTGTGTGCATGTGCTGATGTATGTGGTGTGTGTGCTTGTATATATGTGTGTGCATGTGCTGATGTATGTGGTGTGTGTATGTGTGCACATGCTGGTGTGTATGTGTGTGCGTGTGGGTATATGTGCTGGTTTTAGTGTGTGTGTATGTGTTGGTTTGAGTGTGTGTGTGTGTGGCTGTGTGGTTTCGAGAGGAGACTCTCATGCTCCTATCAACGAGGAAGCTGGTGTGTTCCTGTTGCTGTGTGTATGTTTGTGTGTTTGTTTAGTTTCCCTCTCCTGAATGGGACACTGTCACCCGGGATGCTAAGAACTTGATTCGAGCAATGCTGAATGTTGACTGTAAGAAGAGGTTCACTGCAGAGAAGGCTCTGAAAGATCCCTGGATAGAGGTGAGTGGGCGGGGATGAATGAGGGGGCGGGTGAGCCCGGGTTCATGGATGGGTCAGTAGAAAGGAAATGAACTGAAGTAGGAGTGACTGGGCAGGAGAATAGGGCAGGGAAATGAGTGGGCGGGGGAAATGAGTGTATGATTGAGTGGGCGGGGATGCAGTGGGATGGTTTGGGTTGAGTTCACTTAGTAGGGAGGAGTTAGTGTATTTAGAGGATTGTTTTGATGAAGAGATTAGTATATAAGAGAAAAGCTTCTCAGTAACACATGACGTCTTTACTGCACTTAAAAACATGTTTTTTAATATTGGTGAATTATTGCTACACGGTAACTATGCAGAAGACTTGGACTGTGTACATTTCTAGTTGATTTGCTTGACTAGCTCTCACTGGTCACCACAGTGCTGTTGGCTGCACCTAGATACTGTTTCATTCTGGGAGTAACTGTGCAACACACTACAGTTGGTATAGTCTTTAGAAACTATGACTTAACAAACACCATTCATACATACGGTTAATTAAGCTGGCATTAACAATATGGCAGTTAAAACGCATGTTTAAAATACTGAATATGCTAAAGTTGATTTATTTGTTTGTTTATTTTTAAGTATTAGTAGCATATTATTGTGTCGGGTGTAGCCAATAGCGACGTAGTTCTGGCTGGATATTACTGAAGTTGTTAATTTTTTTATTTATTTTAATATTTGTTCTATTTATAGCAACGACAGCGAGTGGCACCCACCTTCCATCGCCAGGAGACCATCATGGGGTTGAAGAGGTTCAATGCTCGTAGGAAACTCAAAGGAGCCATTCTCACCACCATGCTGGCCACACGTTCGAGTCTCAATCTCTTCAGAAATAGGGTAAGGGGTGGATAGACTGGACACATACGCACACAGTGTTTATTGTTGTTGCTGTAGTTGTTATGGTTGATGTTACGGATGTTATTGTTATGGATTTTTTTTTTGTTATTCATGTTGTTTTTGGCTATTGTTGTTATGGTGATTCAGTCAGATGATAGGTCTCTCGAATTACTGCCCAGTTGTCATTAGCCAGGCTTTGCTTGCATTATCTTTTAGTCATCCATACTGGTTGACTAAAGAAGAATAAACGTTTCTGGTGTCTGCTCCCAATGGATTCTTTGGACGTACCACAGTATAAAGTATTCATAGTTACCTCCTTGAGGTAGTGTGTGTGGTGTAGTGGTTGTGTCCTTGGCTCAGTTCAACTCTGGGACCTCTAGTTCCATCTGGTTCCATCTGGTTTTCCATCTGCCTCCCACCTGTTCCACCAGTCCACCCTGATGTGATTGGAGATCTGGCATTTGCTGGGGTGCATATTGATGGCCTTTTCTCATGAAGCAGCAATGGTCCAGGTGGGACTTCAGGTACCCACACCACTTGCTGTGAGGAAAGGCCTGTTCTCCTGTGTGTTCCTAGCCTGGCTCCAGTGCACAGGCATCCTGGCTCTGCCAGCTGCACATAACCGCTAGCGGTTGCAAGAGAATTAGTGTGTGTGTGTGTGTGTGTGTATGTTTCTGCGAGCATGCTCTCTCCAAGATACCTCTCCAAGATATCTCTCCAAGATATCTCTCCAAGATATCTCTCCAAGATATCTCTCCAAGATATCTGCCCCTTATCGATTCATACACAACCATTAGCAGGATGCAGCCACCATACATGCTGGATTCTAGCCACTCATTTCTATTCACATGATTTGTCTTTATGTTGTATTCACTTCAGGTATCAGAGTCAGACTTGAAGGAGACAGTCTCCACCCCTGACACGCCCCGTGAGATGACCATAGTGGAGGACCAGGTGACAAGCTCTCGCCCTGTGGAGGAAGAAGTGATTGCTGCGACCAAAGCCATCTTGGAGTGCATCAGACTCAGGGACTTCGATGGCTACAAGTAAGTGAAACAATGATGGAGATGGTGGTGGTGAGGATGATGATGATTATGATGATGATTATGATGATGATGATGATTATGATGATGATGATGATGGCGATGATAATTAAAATTGATTTTCTTAATCACAGGGGTTGAGGATATGGTTAGGTTTGTCTGTGGCATGTCTAATATCTAGCGAGCGAATGGTGCTAATTCCATCCATACAATTTACATACATACAATTACATGCAATGAATGAAATACTACTGATTGCCTTATCATTCCTTTGCCAATAGAAGTTACCACTGGTATGAGAATAATTTGGACTCTGTCCTCTGATGATAATGCAATGGCTTACTTCACGAGAGTTGTGTGTAGCTACTGCCTCCTGAAAGCTACCACTTCCTGGTAATATCAGATGAGTAGTTCTATTCTATGGCTTCTCCAACGGCTGAGAGCGCGAGTAGAAACTGTGTCGTGTTCTTGTTGATCCATGACACTGACACTTTCTGCTATTTCTTTGTAGTTAATACTAAATTTCTGTTCTTCTCCCGTCCCCGCCCACTCAGTATTCTATAGTTTGTAACTATCACTCTGTGTATGGGTTTAAACTCATTTATGTTCATTATTGATTCATTTATTATTATTTTAATTTTATTTTTTGTGAGACAGCAGGATAGGTGGGTCACAGCACTTTACGTTCTGCACATTTTTGCGTGATGTGGTTTCCTTAGCATACCATAGAGCTGTCATGTTTTACATATCTTAGTTTCTTAGATGTCTTGATAAAAAGTAATTTTCTTGAAGTGAATGTAAATGAAGTAGTTTAGACGAGACTTAAATAGTACTCAGCTTTGACATGAGTCAAAGCTGAGTACTATTTGTATTTTGCTCCAGTACTAAAGAAATAGTTTATGTGTAAATGCACGTATTATTCAACTAGCACTCTGCCTATCAGAGTAAACAAACAAACAAACAATGACAACAACAACCAATAGCTATAGGGCCAGTCCTCATACATGGTTGCATACTTCTTTCTTTCTCTATCTCCCTCTCCTCTTTCTTGTATCTGTTCCTCCTTTAGAAAGATGAGTGACCCAGACTTGCTGACTTTCTCTAAAGACAGTGGCTCCCAGCTATTGGAAGGGCTCGGGTTTGACAACTTCACCATCAACAACCGTGAGTGGTAGCTTAGGGTTACTGCGACATATCTTAAGTTTGTAGCTAGTCCTCCGATTGGAGGGCCTTGACAGAGGAGGAGGATGGCTCTGTAATAGCTCGTAGCTTTTGATGTGATCAGTATAGTTTTATTGTAGGCATAGGCCTAGGAGAGGGTGTGGTCTAGGAGAGGGTGTGGTCTGGCTGAGCTAATCATAACAAGGCCTATCTCATGATGTTGTTTCCCTCTACCTGTTGCTCCTATCACAGATGAGCCACTTAATCATTGAGTGAGAGTGAACAGTTTGTTTACTCATAATTCATTCATTGTTTTTTTTGGTTGTTTTTGCCATATATAGCTTCAATGAGGGCCGTCAAAAACTTAATTTAATGAAAAACTATTTTGCTGGGTTTAAGTGGATCACATGTAATATCTTGACTAGAGGAAGTACATGTGTGATACAGTAGATATGATATGTATTAATAATACTTGAGTCAACATTAGCTGCTGTAATATGTAGTGGTGGTAACATGAATGAACAGGATGTAGCACTTACAGGATCATTTCCTGGTTGTGTTGTGCAGTTCCGGCTAGAGAGGCGGAGAATGTGGTGGTGATGCGTCCACAGGTGAGGGTACTGGGAGACAAGGCAGCGGTCATCTGCTACATCAAGCTGCAGCAAACCATTACAAGGTAAGGGATCGTCATTATTATAAGTTCATGATGTTGTGCTTGTGCCATTGAGACACACCTTGCAATTGTGCATCATTTCCACTGACGTCATGGTGTTCCCTTCTGCATGTGTCGAATAGTAAAACCAGCTGACATGAGTTGAGATTGTGGAGGGGAAAAAGAACGGTCCTAGATATCTGTTAACTATTCGAAGGTACCAAATGAACAATAAGAAAATTTGCGGGAAATATTTTATGAATACGTACATCACTGTGTTATCCCTGTAGTAATTGGTATCATTATTGCTATTTGCTTTGCTGAAATCTTTTATAATGCTCATTTTATTATTATTATTATTATTGTTGTTGTTGTTGTTGTTGTTGTTGTTTTGCTATTATTATAGCAATGGTGTTCAACTGACGCAAGAGTGCAAGGAGACGAGGGTGTGGGAGAAGAGAGGTCTGTCTTGGATCTGTGTTCATGTTCATAGCTCTTAGTTGCAAAATAAATGGATATTTTTAGTACATTCACCCCGCCCACAATACAGAGCCTTTCTTTATTTATACATGAATTATTTTTTTTTTGTGTTGAATACATTTTTTAAATGACATCCAGATAGACATAAACTGTGTTTTAGATTTTTTTATTTTTGTAATCAGTAATAATCAAATCATCTGTTCTGCAGCTCGTCATGTTATTAAAGTAGTCAACAACACACTTGAGGGAAAATAATAATAATAATAATAATGATGAATATGCAATTATGTATATTTACAATTTTTTCTGGAGATTGATTATTGGCTTTCTGTTCTCACACACTGTAAATGTTCTAGTCTCCTTACCAGCCATTCGCCTTCCCTGTGCCGCCCTGCCCCTTTATGCTTGAAGAATGGCTGGTACGAGACTAGTAATATTAAGGGGTGAAGACTGCAACCAGCATGTGTGTTGGAGGGAGGGGTTGGGGGGAAGGAGGGGAGCGGGAGATTGTTAAAGACTTCTGGTGTATAGAGTATAGGCTCATTACTACGCTGAGGAATGATATGATATAGAATACTATTGTCAAGCAATTATTTAACATAGTTGACTTTAGAAGCAATAGTAGGAGAATGTTTCGGACTCGAAGTCCTTCATCAGCTCACAATAGAGAGGGTAAGCTAATGAAGGACTTCGAGTCCGAAACGTTCTGCTATTGTTTCAAAAGTCAACTAGCTACATTAAATAATTGCTCAACAATAGTATTCTATATCATATATATCACTTCTTGTGTAGTTAGTACTCTCAGAAAGCATAGAAATTGGGGTTTGTGAAACCTGTTAAACAAAACAAAGCAAAAAAAAAAAAAAAATCGACCAAAAAAATGACAAAAAGGAAATACAGCAGCATTAACTGCTTCCTTACAAAAATGGATAATGCTGCCATCTGAAATGTCATGCTAGCCAACAATTTTTTTTATAGGATGTAGTGACACTTCCCTCCGCAATTTTAATTAGATGGGGACTGTTTTTACTGAGTTAGACCTACACACATTAGGTGTTTTTACTGAGTTACACCTACACATATTAGGTGAGTTACACCTACATTAGTTGTTTAGAAAATTCACTACTGTGCACAGACATGGCTTTTTGGGACAGTCTGGGCTGGTTGACTGAACAACTTCTAGCTATATCATGGTTTATTCTGCTTTACTCATAACATTGTAAACTTAACAATGGCCATCATCAGTGTGAATAAACCGTGTGTGTGTGTGATTAAAAATTATATATCTAATGCATAGCTAATGAACATAACTAGATGGAAATAATTCTAGTCGAATCACAGAAAAACATTCTAATTATTAAATTGGTGGTCAGTTAGATTATAAATACTCTAGTGCAAGTGACAAAAACAACAAATATCTCCAGTTGTTTAGGTTGCTGTGGTCTATTCTCTTAGAGGTCGCCATTAAAACGCTTGATGTATCAACCCTTTACCAAATTATCTCATTAGTTTCGTATAAATGGACGAGGCGCAGTAAATTTGAAGGTCGACAAAGCTGAAGGTTATTGGTTGGAGGGGAGGTTACTTTTTCGCTTCAAGTATGGCGGACCCAGATAAAGGAGTAGTAATTAGGTAAGCCGTTGTTGGGAGGTAACTGGGGAAGCGGGAGTAGCTCTAATTATTTACTCAGGGATTGTAGTGGCCTGTCTGAAGCGGATTTGGAGCCTTTGGCGCCCTCAGATCCTAGCAACCCCGACAAGCCAGCTCAGTTCGACTTCATCACTGAGAATATTTATATCTCACAGACGTAAGTGTTGTCTAAAATATTGTGTAGTGTCCTAATCACCTCTTGCTGAGTTATTGTTACATTTGAAAATCATGCTCCTCCCCCTAAATGCTACTAGTGTGCCCACGTTGTAATTCAACCACTGACAGGTAGATGTTCGAATCTATCAGCTAGAGAATAAATCATAATTTTGTAATTTACAGCTGCACCTTTTAAGCAAGTGCATTTCGAATTTCGAGTACTTTTTCGTTTCAAACATTTTGAGTAGAAATAAATTGAGAAGTTATATTTTAAATAATTATGAATTTATAAAATTAATTATTAGACCAGACGTGTGCTGTAAAATTCATATTAACATAGTAAAGTTGTATGAATTTCTGAAAGTTCTCACTACATATTTTGATATGCTATAACATTAAGATGCAGTGCTTATATGGAGTCTTGATAGTTACTAAGTAATCTTACACTTTCACACAAAAGAAGAACAACGCAGATCTTTGGTAGGTGACATTTACATATGTAACCAGATTTGGCGAATTTGCTAAATTATTTTATACGAGTAAAAAATTGACAGCTTTCTTGTCAAGAGTTATACTGTAAGACAAAATAGTAAGTAACCCTTCTTGCAGTCCTGAGTCCTGGAGGAGTAGCTCCTCCGTCAGGGATAATTGTCCAATTATCCTGAGGTTCACACCATTTGATCACAATGAATCTTGAGTAGATTAGGATGAGATGACTAGATCAGAGGGCTGGGTGTTGATTATTAAATACCTTTGTGGCATCATGATTAGGGTGTTGATAATTGTTTGCTATTCAAGACTTGTGAGAGGTTTGTAAAGGAAAGGGTAGGAACCGATAGAAGACGAATGACAGTTTTCTTAGAGTCTGTTGGAATGTAAAATGTTAATAATACCCTTTACCAATTACCAATTTAATATTGTTCTATTAACCTTATAAAGTTATATTTAGTGGGATTTCAGTTTCAACTCTGATTTTTTTGTTTACCAATATGGAACTACTACTACTACTACTACTACTACTACTACTACTACTACTACTACTACTACTACTACTACTACTACGTTACATCTAACTAATCATTTTGTTGTAATTAGGCTGCAGGCTTCCAAGGACAGAAAGAGAGCCAAGCGTATGGTATGTGACTGCCAGTTTGATCCAGGTTAGTTCATTGCTGCTTGGAGTCAAAGTGGTGAGGGCTGGTTGGGGGGAAAATTCACTTTGGTTTATGAAGTATAAGTAAAAAAAAATTTGATATTTTTTTCCTTCAAAATATTATATACTTTTTTTTAATTAAAATTTACGAATTATGTGCATTTATTTTTGGTAAGGTATAGTGATTATTTTTGGTAAGGTATAGTGATTATTTTTGGTAAGGTATAGTGATTATTATTTCTGTTATCCTTCCATGGATCAATGCTAGTATAGTGGATGCATATTGCAAGGGGAATCCCTAGAACAGTATTATGCAGTTGTAAACAATAAAATGAGGGGCGTGTCAATGAAAGTTTAAAAGGAGTTGTAGTTGACCTCTTGGTTGATTCTGAACGTCTGTAGATTCAAGAATTTCAAGGTTGAAAGTTTATTCTAAGCCAGAATAATTTATTGTATTGTAATTATGCATACTGTACCCACAGAAAAATTACACTTCACTTGATGCAAGAAATACATGTGTACTGTATTGCCAGCAATTGTTTAGCTTTGGGTTAGAAATATTTACTTTTGGTATTTTGTCTTCAAAACAACCCAGTAGTTTACTAACAACCCAGTAGTTTACTAACAGCCCAGTAGTTTACTAACAACCCAGTAGTTTACTAGTCTTTCATTTCCTCTCCTCCTCCTCACAACCTTACTAAACAAGTAGTTTGCCGTTGTTATCACACTAGAATGAGGGTTAAATACAATAGTGGACAATCAATGGAGGTAACTTGTCTCATGGTTTCCATTGAGGGATGGCCACAAGACTTATTGTTAGCCATAAACACTCTTTCATTGGTTTCACTAGTGACTTCATATCGAGGTACTTTGTAATTGACTGCTATTAAGCCTCACAGGCCCACAATTTCATGCTTTATTGTTGTTGGTATAAATGAAGTGTTAATTAAAATAGATTAAATGCAGGTAACAACGTGATACCTGACAGCACCTAGTTCATTACAGTGACTGTCTTTTAAAAGGTGATAAATATTATTGGTGTGATTCAGCTCACTAGCTAAACGGATTTAGTGGTCACAAATTGAAACATTTATAGTGTAACACATTTCATACACTCATTGAATGTACAAAACGCGCATACAACTATAAAATGTGCTCAATTGTCAATATAAATGAAGTGTTAATTAGAATAGATTGAATGCTGCTAGCAAAATAAAACTACCTGACAGAAAATAGGTTATGGAAGCCCCAACTTCTATAGTTACTCAATTGTAGTTCTCTTCAAGCCCATGAGTGACCTAGCAGCACTCACTGTGCAGTCAAACCAGTTGTACTTGTTCTGAACAGGACAGTTAGTTAAGCAATGCATTCTTCTTTTGAAGGCATACTATTTTAGATTGTAGCTATTCACATTGTAACAGCACGTTGAATAGAAGTATGCCAGCTTTCAACAGATACTCGTAGCTGTTGTGAGGTGTGGTATGTGAGTTAAAAAAAGTAAACTGGGTTGTGTAGTACAATGTTACACATGAAGGTCTTTGCCTACTGGTCATTGAAATTGTTGCACTATCACTTTTATTACTGATATACCACATGAATATCCTAATATATACTATTGGCTTGAATTTGTACACCTGATAGTGTCTAGCTTAGCTTTGCTAGCCTGGCAATGATGACTATCCCTTACCGACCGTGTATTTGACCATGCGTGAATCACCTTAATTAAGGAAATGAAGTTGAAAGTGTAGGTGTCATATTTCAGAGAGAGTTATTGGGGTAAACTTCTATGATATCTTCAATTAATGTGTGTGTGTGTGTAGAACAAGACGATCCACAAGAAGCATGTGGTGACACTTGCCTCAACAGAGTCCTCCTAATAGAATGGTAAAGGGTCTCTATTTAAAAAATCACTTTCATTCTTCTACACTCTTTTCTGATACCTGCTTCATGAATTAACCTCCCCTGCCACACCCCTCCAGCAGTTCCTTCTAACCATTGTGGCTTGCCACATCTATCTATTAATTTTTTGCCAGGCATGCCACACCCACCAATTAGTTTGTGTGGGAGGGGCTGAATAATATGGCTGTGCATTCATTCACTTATTGCTCCATCTATTCTCCCTCCTGCACACATGTCTGTTATTCATGTCTGCATTTGTTTGCACAGTGGGTCCAGATGTCCCTGTGGAGTGCACTGTACCAACAAAAACTTCCAGAAAGTAAGTTTGGAATACATCTTAAAATCACTTGCTCTATATATCTGTGTATGTGTGTGTGTGTATGTGTGTGTGTGTGTGTGTGTGTGTGTGTGTGTGTGTTAAAAGCAATATACTTGAGCAAAATCTAGGGTATTGATAAATAGGTAGATATATATTTATATAATTTGTAATCCTGTTTTTTTTTCCTTCTTTGAGTGATTATGCTAGAGGAAAAAATTCTCTCAATCTCCATCTTCTGTAGCCAAACTTGTTATTACAACTAGCATAGTATATTACAGCACTAGCTAGCCAGATCCAACCTGTAGTTGAGTGTTTGTCTTTGTGTAGGCTAACTATACCCCAGTGGAGGTGTTCAAGACAGAGAAGAAAGGCTGGGGGCTGAAGGCTACTCAACATATTCCATTGTAAGACCACCTCAATATTTCCATTCATTTGTATTTTGAAGTAGTGTTTGGTAGTTCATGTGAGCGGAGAGTGGTTACATAACCAAGGTGTCATACACTGGCCTCTGTTAGAATCAAGCTGATTTATGTATGCTCTTTTTATTTATTTATTTTTTTGCTTTGCTTTAACACATTGTTATTATTTATACCATAGTTGCTGTGGTAACTGCCATGTTTGATCATAATATCATCATCAGTGAGAGTTAGACCTAAATGACAAGAACACAATTTTTGTTTGTTTAAATTGAACAGTTTATCACATCAAAGTAAACTTGCATCCTCTTCCAGTCTTCATAGTCACTATTGCTTCTGGTGCATCCTAACTCTATATGTTATTAAGTTTTTGTGGCAGTTGGTCATACCTTCATGAACTGCAGCACACGTGTACATGCTATACATCCACTGAGTCATAGCTGTTGTTGTGAACCAATTCTGCTTCTTTCGATACCAAATTTACTTCTATACTAATTTTTTTTCTGAGTTTGGCCTTATTTTTTTTTACTATCAACAACCATACTATTAGTTATGTAGTTGAATTGATATCTGTCTATGTTGTTTGTATTTACTCCAGAGGTAACTTTGTGATGGAGTATTGTGGGGAGGTGTGCACTATAGCTGACTTCGAGAGGAGAAAGAAAGTGTACAGTCAAGAGAAGAGGAGGCATTACTACTTCATGTCTCTACGCACAGACGAGGTAAGACGTGATCTCACTCTCCTGTCAGCGTGAGCGAGCGATGAGGGGTGGGGTCATTTATTAGTTTCAGTTTGTCAACATTTGGTTTGTTTGTTTATTTATCTTTTGTTTGTTTATATTATGTTCTCCTTTACCTCTTTCACTTTTTCTGAGGTAGCTAATTTTTTTAAAAAGTACATGCATACATTGCCCATTCAAAATGTATGGGGGTAAGCCACTGTTCAGTTGAAATAGCACGGGGAAAGTGAAATAGCATGGTAACTACGTAAGTGAAATACCACAGTAGCTAAGTGAATTAGTACAATTGAGTGCACATGCATGCAGTGCTAGCCTGGGATACAGTTTGAGTAGTTAGTTTATAGTTGGAGGAATTAGTTCAGCAGACTTGGAGGAACCGTAGGCTGAGGATGAAGTTCCAGGGGAAGCTAATCCTAGAATACAGATATAGTGAATGAATGATACAGTGTAGCTACAGTGGAAATGAAAGGGAAAAAAAAAAGCTGGCCTATTATTAGCGAGTGATAGCACGGGTAATTGGTGCTATTCGGTATTAATAGCACTTGTAATGCAATTGAAATATCACGAGGTGAAGCCGAGTGCTATTAATTCTAATTAGCACTGTTCCCTGTGTTATTACTTGTACTAATCTTTAGTTTCCTTTGCATATTTCTGGGTAAGTTTTCATTTAGGCATTCTGTAATAATGTACATTTGTTAGCTTTTGTGTGTGTACATGTGTTTGTAGATCCTAGATGCCACTAGGAAGGGGAACTTATCCAGGTATATCAACCACAGCTGTGACCCCAACTGCGAGACACAGAAGGTAACGTATTTATTAATTACTTAATTAGTTTATTTTCCTATGCAATGTCACGGATATGTGGACTTAGTGTGAAATGAGGTTTTTTTTTTTTTTTTTTTTTTTTTTTTTTTTTGGTTTTTTTTTTTTTTTTTTTTTTTTTTGTGTGTGTGTATGCAGTGGACTGTGAATGGGAGACTGTGTATTGGGTTCTTTTCACTGAAAGAAATACAAGCCAACGAAGAGCTCACTTTCGACTACCAGTTCCAGAGATTTGGGTAAGGTGTGGTATGTGGGGAAGGGGGTGGGGCGGATCAGTGATGATATAGAGCTTGTACAAGCTCTGGAACATAGTACATACAGTAGGTGTGAAATAGTATGAGTTGCTCCCACTGGAAATATCCTCTGTCTTTAGTTCATTTGTTCAAATTTCATTGATTCCCTGTTAGTAAGATCCAGTGAGATACAATTTGTTAACTTTTATCGTTCAGAGATGTGGCTCAGAAGTGTTATTGTGGGGCCGACAACTGCCGAGGATTCCTGGGACAGACCAAACAAGCCCCTCCCATTACCAAAATCTCCAATCACCTCATTGACCACACCCCTCCGCAGAGCCCATCCTCTGGTTCCAAAAGGCGTGGCAAGCACCGGACACAGAATGATGCTGATTCAGCGGTAAGTTACGGGAAAATTTATTTTCCACAGTTTTGGTTTGACTTCATTAATGAACCCTCCAGTGCATCGCCATTGACTATATTATACTGCACAACCAATATATTCAAACTTATTTGACAGCTTAGATGGTTTTTGTTGTCTAGTCAGATAAAGGAAGGAAGAATTAGCACAATGAAGAGGAGATATCTGGCAATACATCCCAGCCAATCCTCTCTGCTTCAACTACAGATTTTATCTTTTTATGCTGCAATTATTATGACTAATAATCTTGGTGGCGACTTACAGGCTAGCTTTGTGGAATAGTTTGCTAAATGCATGACAACTTTTTTTTTTTTTTTACAATGTGATTACATTAGTGGGCATGTGTGGATTAAACAAATTCATAGCTTCAAATTTAGTGCTGTGGAAGTATAGCTTGATTGCCCTGCTCAACCATGTGACATGCGTGTTGTGCAATTCTTGAGGTTTATAAATCTAAATGTTTCCCATTATGAGTTTGAACCAAGCTGAACTCTGACCTATACTAACTTGCATTTTTATACAGACCACTACTCAGTAGTTATATTTGCGTATTGTTATTGTTTTGTTTGTGTGTTAGTTTGAGAAGGCGATCTATGACATCATCGGTTCTAGTTGGAGGTTGCGTGAGAGTGATCAGGTAGTGGCAATATCTCGCACTATGTTGCAGGCGGAGACGCCCAGTCAGAGGATCATGCTATTGCAGGTTAGGCTCACTGGGTGGGTGGGGCTGAGATAATTTGGTAATAGTGAGGATTAACTCGGGAGGTTTAGTTGGTGGATTGAGTTGATTAGTGGGTGTGGCTGGTTAGGATGGGGGTTAATGCGTGGGTGTAGCTGGCTGAGTTAGGAGTTGGTGCGTGGGTATGGCTGGATAGGATGTAGTTGATGGGTGGGTGTGGCTGGTTGTGTTAAGAATTGGTGTGGCTGGGAGCAGTGGAAGTTATGCTGCTATGATGGCTGGTGGAAGTTGGTGCGTGGGTGGTGGAAGGAGATGTTGAGGGATGGGTGTGGCTGGATAGGATGTAGTTGATGGGTGGGTGGGGCTGGAAGGAGAGGTTGAGGGATGGGTGGGGCTGGATGGGTTGGAGTTGATATGTGGGTGGGGCTGGAAGGAGAGGTTGAGGGATGGGTGGGGCTGGATGGGTTGGAGTTGATATGTAGGTGAGACTGGAAGGAGAGGTTAATGGGTGGGTGGGGCTGAATGGGATGTTGTTTAGAGTATTTGGCTTTTTCTCCTTTATTAATCACAGGTTGTCAAGGCAACAGAAGACGCAGTCTGTCTGAAGAAGTTTGTTTCGCTGCAAGGATTGCGTCTGCTGTGGAGTTGGATGGTGGACTCTGCTGACCTTTGCACCTCTGACGTGCTGCAATTCAGGATTCAAGTAAGTAGTGGTACATTATTCACTTCCAATAGGAAGTCGAAAGAGAGAGGAAATTGTGGCGTGTAGGTGTGGTTGAGATATTAGGTATAGGTGTATCTTGTGGCACTAATTAAAGCAGCAACACTGCTGTCTCCTCACTTATGTTCAATAATTAGGGTCATTTTCAGTATTTCTGGTCAATTATGGGATGGCGAGTTATATTAAAATGAATGTATGGATTGGATTAGAATTATAAATAACATATTTTGGCTTTTAGAATAATGTTTTTATTTGTTGTTGTTTTTGTTTGTTTGTCCAGCTCCTTCAGACCCTGTCCCACCTCCCAGTGACCAGTAAGAACCAGATTGACGACAGCAAGCTCCTCCCAGTGGTATCCAGGTGGGCAGATAACTCTAGGAGGACAGACAACAACCGCAACACTAACGACCAGTTGCACACTCTGAGCATGCCCAGAGCTCAGCCGAAAGAAGAACTAGTTGGAGATGGTGAAGATCCCAGTAGAACTAAGACTGAACTTCTTGATGAAGGAGTGAATGACTCTGATAGGAATGTAGTTGCTTCATTTGAGGATACCAATCCCATAAGGGGCGTGGCCTGCAGTTCTATCGGTGACGAGTGCATTGCATCCGATAGATTCATAAGTGACATGGCTGAGGATATATCTGAGGGTGACTTAGACTTGTCCAGCGTGGATGAAGGAGATGCAGATATGAGCGAGAGAGCTCAGGAGAGCACAAGTGACATAGTGAAAGTGGAGGCGTGTGCTACATATTCACCTGAAGACGATGTTACCGGAAATTTGGCAGGATCGGGAGGTGCTGGAACTGTGATGGATGTGGGAGGGGCACATGGGGGCGTGTCCAGGAATTCTCGAACTGACAGTAGTGTTCCTGGTGTAGCAGTGGCTTGTAGTAGTGAAAGTACGCCACAAAATCTGACTGGAACTGGAATGAGTAATTGTGGAACGGGAATGAGTATGGGTAACTTGAACAAAACTGAAGGAGGAATCTCAACTAGTCCCAAAGAACTGACTCATTCAGGTGTAGAACTATCAGAAGATCCTGTACTGTTGAGATCTGAACACATCGGGCAGCCGGCACAGGAAGATGAAGTGGGTGTGGCATGTGAGGGGTCTGGAATAAAAACTGAAGAAAGTTCAGATAAAGAGGGGGAGATTGGTACGTGTAGAACAGATGAAGAGGGGGAGATTGGTACATGTAGAACAGATGAAGGTGTGAATGAGAGAGTAGGTGCAGTATCTGGTTGTGGTGTAACTACAGAGGAAGGAAGGAGCACTGAGCAATCTGTCACTGAAGTAAGTAATATATCTACAGAGGATGCAAGACCAGAAGGACAGAGCGGTGAGGATTTCACACTCGCAGAGACCACTGGTGAAGGTTCTAGAGCGTTAAACTCTACGCTCACTGAAGAATCTAAGATTGAAGCTGACCTTAAGGCACCAGAGGGTACTGTTTCTGAAGGTGAACAGGAAACAGGTCGGCTTACTCAGGATATTGCATCTGCAGAGGATGTAGGTTTTGTTATGACTCAGGAAGGATCTGTGCCTAAGAGTTCAGAGGGCATTGCTTCAGCAGAATTATCAGAACTTCGTGAAGCTGTGATGTCAGAAGGACGGAGATCTCAAGGAAATAACTCTGAAGCACACACTCCTCAAGTTGAAAATACGGAAGGAAATATCACTCCTGTATCGCTGGCAAGTAAGCCCCTGCCAATTACAAATGCCGTAACCACTGCTGGCTCGCTCAGTGAACTCGAGGCGCGAGATGTGGACTTTGACCCCGCTGCTGTAGAAATGGGTGGTGCCGAAACCCAAACAGTTGACAATAATACTTTGAGTGACCCTTTAAACTGCGAGGACAAAGGAATCACTACGTCTTTAGCAGAAGCCCATATGGAGTCTGAACCTGGTGGAGGTCATCACTATGACTACCGAGCTAGACTGGTCGGAGTGTTGAAGGAGTCAGCAAGCCTGAGTGACATATCTCAGTCTTCAGTGCCTGAGGTTGCCGTGACAGTTGAGGGAGCAGACGAGTCTTCAATGGACTTCATCTCGGTAGCTGCGTCACAAGCATGTGAGGATATTTGCAATCCCAGCTCTATTATGAGGGGTGCTAATCTCAGGCGGGTAATGGAGACTGACCCTTATAATGCAGCTCATTGTGCTGGGGTAGAGAGTGATGGTTATTCCAGTAGCCAAAGCGACGCTGGGGGTCTCACGCCCCCTCGACTTTCAAATCTAGTAGGGAAAAAATTCAGTCATTTAGTAGAAGACAGTGTGGGGGTCAGTTCGGAGACTTCTTCCTGGAGCGTTCAGTCTGAACCTGAGTCTTCCACTAACTTCATGCGAGGTTTGATTGCGAGGAATCGGAATATTTCACTAGATAATACCGGTTCATTGTCTAAGTCGGAATTGGAATATTCATCAGACTCCTCTCAGTCATACATCCAGAGCCCCAGCGAGACTTTAGGCCCCAGTTCCCTCTGTATGTCCGTAAAGCAAGACCAAGGACCGGCAAAGCAGTGGCATGTAAAGGAAGGAGGAAGTTATGATATAAAAGAAGCCTTTTCTCTGACTCGAAACTCCAAACTACTGCTCAACTCTGACAGTTTGTCCTCCATCTGCAGCAGCAATTGGAGTCAAGGTGGGTCCAGTTACAAGGAGAGTGACGGGTCATTGAAAATACAGCCTAGAAGGAAGAGAAGTTTCTGTAAACTCAGCGGTGAAGGAGTTACTGAGAGCCCCGTAAGTACTGATATCGAGGAAAGTGAAGAAGCTATGGATGAGACAGAAGGTAGCGATGCAGAGTCGAAGGAAGAGGTTGCTTTCACTGGCACCAAGCTTATGACAGTATTCCCACTCCTACACAGAACTGTTGCAGATGAATTGGGCAGTGTTTCCAATGTGAATGAAGGAGAGAGTCAGAGGTGTAGTGAAGTGGGTAATGAAGACAAAGCAATGGAGGAGATCCAGGGTATAGATAGGGAACTATTAGAGACTGCCGTAGACGGCAAAGACTTGCAATTAGCAACGAATTCAGACACAATAGAGCCATGGCGGAAAGAAGAAGAGTTAGATGGCTCCAATGGAGCAGTCATTGGGGACAGAGGTGATATTTTGAACACTACTGAAGGAGTATCAAGTCAGAGTGCCATCACCGAATGCTCGTCTGATGACCGTGCAATTGCTGAGGAAGAGGATGATGTAGAGAAATCGGGTGTAGAAGGAGTTTCAGTTTGTGGTGACAATGCAAGTGAAGAGGAGAAATTGCTAAATACAAGTGATTTGAAGGACAACGGTGAAATTAAAGCGGATGGTGTTACCGAGAGCGTGGAGAAGTTGGAGGAGTGTGTAACACAGGATTCTGGGAAGATAGATTGTGATGTAAGAATGGAGTTTCAAGAGGAAGGGAGTGAGCAATCATGTGAAAACCAGTTGCCACTGTCAGGTTCTGGCTCACCATCTGGCACTGATATGGTAAATGGGGCAAAAGAGGACGTAGAAAAGGAGGAACTTAAATTAGAGAAGGCCGGACTGGCATCCGATGCTGGTATGGAGAGCTCTCATTGCTTGGATATTGACTTGCTGGATGACAGAGAGGGGCAGAGTGATACTGCACACGCAGTGACAGATGATGTCGTGGAGAAAGAGGTGCAGGCGATGGAGACAGAGGCGGAGGCCATGGAAGCCATTGAGCCAGAAGGGGCACTGGGTTACGAGAAGGAATCAATGGTCACTGAAGCTGTGGGGTGTGGTGATCATGACACTGATGTCATGGAGACACAAATGCAGGACATCGCTCATGACACTCAAGATACCAAGTGTGAAGATGCACAAGCACCAGAAGGTACAGGAATGGCTACCCTTGATCTCCCACAGGGCGAAGATGGTAAGCTAGGCGATGAAGAAGAAGCTAATTTGAAAAGCAATGGAGAGTGTTCAACAAGTAGTGGTGATGTTGAAGCACAAGATAGAGAAGAGCAAGTGCCAAGAAATGAAGAATCTGAAGGGACGTGTGGTTTTGAAGAAGCTGCTGCTCCACTATTGGATGTCCCTGAGGAAGAAGTTAACAAAGATGAAGTATCACGTGAAACTGTTGGAGAGAAGCCTTCAATCTGTGAACTCATCAGTTTATCTAACACAGTAGGCATGACGCCGGACATGGCCGAAGCCACACCCATCAGCTCGGCTGTGAGAGAAGCCGAGATGGACGTACTGAGTGCTAACGAGGAGTGTGGGAATGAAAGTGAGGCCGGTACAGGGTCATCAACAGAGGGGGAGGGAGAAATAGGGGACAGAAAAGGAAGTATAGAGGAGTTGTCAGAAGAATGTCAAGCTTTGCAGGAACAAGTGAAAGAAGCTGCTAGAGAGTTGCTGGTCAAGTGGGCGGGGCTCAAGGAAATATTCCGAATACCCAAGAAGGCCTCGAAACCAGTAAGTAACCTGGATTGTGGGCGTGGTGAGTTGTTGTTATTATTGGGGTCTGTTTGTGTGAGGTAGATGTATAAGGAGTGCAGATAATATGGTACTGCAAAGTCAATAGGTTTAAGTTTAATTCTTAGTTACTTTGAAAGGTGACCTCTAAGAATAGAACTCATTTCTTTCCACTCAATTAAAATATTAAAATATATTTATTTTGTTTGTTTATTTATTTATTTATTTTTATCCGTTAGTAATGTTGTGAATGTGAAACTGTAGACCAGAAGTGTACATTCTCCACCGTTTCGATCTCCAGAAGGTAGTGGTCAGCGTCCACGAGATGTCGGGAGAGATCGGAGCAGCACCCACGGAGATCACAGGGAGGATGAAGCCATGCCCAGGAGGCGTAGTCATGGTCGGTCCAGGCGGGACATAGAGGGTTCATCCGACAGGCATCATTACCATCATCATCATTATCACCATAATTACCACCACAACCACCATCAACATAGATATAGAGACAGAAGGTGAGAGGCTTTGGAATGTATGCATTTCACTTCCTGTGAAATTTATTCCCCTTTAAATATAAATTGTCTATTAAAAAATATACGGGTAAAATATCTGTTTAATGTGAATAGCATAATGAAAGTGAAATACCACAGTAGCCAATGTTTTCTATAGGGCTTTATTGAGTGGTGTCACACCACTGGGCTAGCATGATGCACCATTTGGATAACCACTTGGATTGAAAATCCTAGCTAGAACACTGACCGGTAGCTAAGTGAAATAGTACGGGTAAGTGTGCATGCATGCATGCAGTGCTAACCTTGGAAACGTACAGTTCAAGTACTTTTTAGTGATAGAGTATGTCAATTTTAGCACAACAATTCTATTTGTAAACTAAGGAATTAGTTCAGCAGATTTGGAGGAACCATAGGTCGAGAATAAAGTTCCAGAGGAAGCTAATCCTGGAATCTAGAGATAGTGAGAGAACGATACAGTGTAGCTAAAGTGCAAGTAATATTAAAAAGAAGAAGCTTACTTACTATTAGCGAGTGATAGCACGGGCAATCTGTGCTATTTGGGACTAATAGCACTCGTAAAGCAATTGAAATAACACTTGGCTTCACCTTTTGCTATTCCAACCACGTTACTCATGCTATTAATTATAATTACTACTATTATTACTACAATTACTGTTATTATTGCTTATTTATTTATTTGTTATTTTGTTTATTTATTTATTTATTTATTTACTTATTTTGTTATCATTATATTGCAGTCCTGTCAGAAAATCATCAAACCATTCCTCAAGTGGTCAATTCCAATCACCACTTCACGGGCAACAGTCGTTGCTTTCGGCTAATCGCTCTTTACCAGCCACTTCCCAAGCCACACCCACTTCCACTTACTTCCCAGGTCCCTCCATACGGCAGGGCAGTCCTTACGTCCAACAGCAGGTCAGCACAGTGAGTATGGTATGCAGAAACCATATCCTATTATGCTACAAGTATTACATTGTATTTGGTTCTGAACTTTAACTTATCACCCAGGCTGCTTTTTACAAGGATTGATCAGGATGACTTTTAAAAATAGAAAAAAGGGTTGAAATAATATCTTGGCTTGTTTTAGCTGCAGTTATGTAGTGCATTGATGAAAGACTGTCATATATTTTGTTATTTTTCCTTACCTGACTTGTCAAGATCAGTTTGTTTGTTTTACAACATTGACTAGTAGAAAGATGAGTCACACAAAGTGACATTGTACGTACTTAAATTCACTTAGTACAGGAAACTAATCACACATTTATATACTGTATGTGACAGGGAGGGCTATGTTAACATCTTATTTATATAACTCCTGTCAAAACACCTCCCTCCATCCTTTGTTGATTGCTGTCATTCCAGATCTCGCATCGTGACAGACTTCATCAGCAGACCAACAATTTACCACTGCAAGGCCAGAACATCTCCGCCAGAGACAGCCTCCAGCAGCAGAACTTGACGGCTCAAAACTCCTCCCCTCGGCTTGATGTAAAGCCTTTAATATCAGGTCATCAGATGCAGCAGTCACCTCGAGGTGCCTCTGACCGAGGTGCCTCTGACCGCATGAACTTCCAGCAGCTTCCTTCTGGGCGTGCTCACAATATTAGGAGTGGTCCTATCCAGCTGAGGCCTGGTCATCAGCAGCATGCACCAGGCCACGCCCACCAAATGGACCTAGGTCACATCAATCAGCAGCAGGGGCAAAGCCACACCCATCATGCTTTTGGTCGAGGAAAACTGATCGGTAATACTTTGCAGCAACAGCAACATCCTGGCAACCAATTTCATCAAAATGCTCTTTCTACTAAAATGTTACCTGGACAGAACCAATTCGGATCTCCCATTGGCCACTCTCCCAATCAGAGTCGTCCTCAAGCCCCCGCTGTGCTACAACCTCACCACCCGTCTCAGCTTCCGCAACAGCAGCAGCAACAGATTAGCAATCCCTTACTAACGGGTCAGTCCCAACAAGTTACAGGCGGCCAGGCACAGGTGCAAGCCCACCACGTGGGGTCACTGTTTCAAGCTCAGACTGCCAGACTCCACAATCAGACAGAACTCCAACTCCATGGGCATGAGCAGAACCTGCACCAGAGTCGAGGCGGGCTGACGCCCACTCAGCTACTTCAGGTGCAGCAGCTTGCAGCTCAGCGGAGCCATTCTGTCGTTCCTCAGTCTCAGCTGGCCATGGGCAATAGGCCGTCGGTTAGTCCTGCTCAGACTCAGCTGTCTTCTGCCCAGAGAGTTCTGATGCAGCCTTCTGTGCAAGGGACCACTCTTCAGGCTACACTGCCGCATCAGAAGTCTTCTGTTGTAAGTGGACCTCCTTCACTGCAGTCTTCTGGGTTGGGAGGGGCTCAGCAATCTCTGCTGCAGTCCTCTGTTGTGGGCAGGGCTCAGCAAGCGCTTCTGCAACCACCATCAATTGTGGGTGGGGCTCAGCAGTCCCTCCTGCAGTCCAATGTTGTAGGTGGGGCTCATCAGCAATTTTTGCTGCCGAAACAGCAGGCAGCACTCCCTGGCTTGCCTTTGATCCAGGTACCAGCTAAAGTTTCTAGCCACTGTCAAATCTAGAATTGAAATGGATTAATGCAAGTAGTGTTCAAATTTCTGTGAGCAAGATAGTTCTGTTTGCTGTGTCAGAGTCTGGTAGGGTTCAGATAACATGAGCTTTTTTTAAAGTTGTAGTTAAAAAAAAATTTTTTTTTAATAGATGAAATAGAATCAAGTTGTAATTGAAATAATCGAACATTTGCACTAGTATTGTACTATTTTATATTTCTTACTTTGAAGTAATTGACTCCACCTGATTAGTTATGCTGACAACGTGGCATAGAGTTCTGGAAGTCAGGGAGAGAGAGAGAGAGAGGGAGGGGGCGGGGCGGTGTTGTGGAAGAAACAAATTCAGTACATCAAAAAATGAATGCAAAGATTCTCAACCTAAAGAATTCATAGCCTTTTACAATTTGACTATTAGTTGGAGGGGCAATCTGAACTTCTATTTGTCAAAGTGTTGTATTATTGTTCATCCTGTGTATGCTACACATAGGGTATTCAGCCCTCTCTACCTCATGTTAATTCTTCGCCTCTCCCTCCTGTGCCCACTTCTCGTCAAGGGCTGCTCCCCCACCCCCCAAACTCCCTTCGAATCTCCATGATGGCTGTTAGCAATTTTTCACCTTCTGGCTCCACCATTAGGGGTCTCCATCCTACGAATTTTCCTGGCAACTCAGCGCCATCACTTCCTGGGATGGGACCTACGATGGTAGGCAGCATTCCCGGAGTTAACAATAGCAGCATGGGGGTTCAGAATGTGGGTGTGGTTGGCCACAATGTGGGCGTGGCCGATGCATCTGCCTATTCCCAACAGATAGTTGTTGGTGTGGCGGCTCAGGGGGTTCAAAGTTCATTAAATGCAGCCATACAAGTGAGTACGGTACAGGATCAACCAGCAAGAGCCATCCAACCAACTGTGGCAGTCCAGGTGGGTGGAGTGTAGTCCAGGTGGGTGGAGCGTAGTCCAGGTGGGTGGAGCGTAGTCCAGGTGGGTGGAGCGTAGTCCAGGGGGGTGGAGCGTAGTCCAGGGTGGTGGAGGCGTAGTTCCAGTGGTGGAGCGTAGTCCAGGGGGTGGAGCGTTCTAGTTTAAGTCCCGGTGGGTGGGCGTAGCAGGGGGGTGGAGCGTAGTCCAGGGGGGGTGGAGCGTATATAGTCCAGGGGGGTGGAGGTAGTACAGGGGGGGGGGAGCGTAGTCAGGGGGGTGGAGGTAGTCCAGTGGGGGGAGCGTAGTCCATGGGGGTGGAGCGTTTATAGTATATAGATTAGTCCAGGTGGGTGGAGCGGAGTCCAGGTGGGTGGAGGTATGTCCAGGTGGGTGGAGGTTAGTAAGTCCAGGGGGGGTGGAGCGTGTACAGGTGGGTGGAGCGTAGTCCAGGTGGGTGGAGGGTAGTCCAGGTGGGTGGAGCGTAGTCCAGGTGGGTGGAGCGTAGTCCAGGTGGGTGGAGCGTAGTCCAGGTGGGTGGAGCGTAGTCCAGGTGGGTGGAGCGTAGTCCAGGTGGGTGGAGCGTAGTCCAGGTGGGTGGAGTGTAGTCCAGGTGGGTGGAGTGTAGTCCAGGTGGGTGGAGCGTAGTCCAGGTGGGTGGAAGGTACAGGTGGGTGGAGGGTACAGGTGGGTGGAGGGTACAGGTGGGTGGAGTGCACAGGTGGGTGGAGTGCACAGGTGGGTGGAGTGCAGTTGGCACAGAGTGTGATATACTCTCTGGAGCCAAAGAATAAAATTCCATGTTCCGCTTTTGGGCAAATTAGTTTAATTGTAATTTAAGATATTCTTGTGTAACTGTATGGCATAAGTGTACTCAATTGGTAGATTACATGTAATTGGATTACCATTTCTCCCCAATGTGTTTGTGTCAAAATCCAGAATAGCCATAGGTTAGCTAGCTATTACTGTGTTATGCAACGATATGATGCACTAAATAAAAACAGGAAATTTGAATGATTTGACTTGAGTTTACCAGTAGCTATCAAAAGAGTAATGATTAAAAGTGCAATCTATAATTGATTACTCATAATCCTTAGCAACTTGTGTGGGTGGGTGTGAAGATTAAAAGTACAATCTATAATTAATTGATTACTCATAAGCAGTTCCTTAGCAACTTGTGTGGGTGGGTATGAATAAATGTTTTTTGTTCCTATAAAATAGTGCAGCTGCCTCTGGCCCCACCTATCAGTTAATTGAGGTTTTCACCACACTAATTTCACTATAGCCATACTGCAAAAGTTCTCCATTTAAGGCACACCTGTAGTAAAGCAGTAGTCCAAGTCTCAGTAGTTAAAATTTTAAGTGAAGTATTTGAAGCTTTCTTTGTGAGCATGTTCAGGGTGCTCTATTTGAGGGTAAGGTTTTCTGTGTATTGTTTTTGAAGTAATGTTTGCAACTGCAGGTGAGGTATGTAGTGCTAATTTGGTTCATGGCTGGCAGGGATGGTTTAGCAGCCTATTCTGGAAAGTTAAGCTAGTTTGAAAATACATTGTGTGGATGACTTTGGGATTCTATTTCTGTTTTCTATACCTTATCCATTTAGAGCCAGTTTGGAGGGACAACTCAGAGCACCCTGGAGGCTCTGCCTCCTTCAGAAAACCAGGCCACACCCACTCTGCCTCCCAACTGGAAGATGGCTAAAGATCCGAAGGGTAAGCCCTACTATTACCATGTTATTACTCGGAAGACCCAGTGGGAGTTACCAGTGGCATCAGATGAGGGCACTATTGTCATGGATCTGGGCACGCCTGAACCAGAACTTCTTCTGGAGGGTAATGTAAGTCATTCAGTATTCTGTGACGGAGGATGAGTGAGAAGATTGATTTAGTTGGGCAAACGACTCGTTTTGATTTTGTTGGATGGGGTTTTGTTGGTTGTTTTTTTGTTGTTGTCTTTGTCCATTTTTATCCTATATTTTTTCCTCTTTTTCTTATCTCCTCTCATTTCCTCTTCAGAAAGAGAGAGTAGGTCCACGTACACCCATTGAACTAGACGAAACCCCTCACACACCCCTTGTGTCTGAGAGAGGTCCTCGGACTCCCCCAGGAGACACTCCCCCGATTAACATGGACGTCAAACAATCCCCTGAGTCCAGGGAAAGACTAACAACAAAGAGGGCAAGAAGCCGCTCTCCTAGACCTCACACTCCGGTCGAGTCTCCACCCACTTATAAGCGGCCAAAGTCCTCGGATGATGACGACGATATTTTTAGGAACACACCAATATCTTCTCCAGTGAATACTGTAAATGTCACTCGGACCATTTTTGACCTGAACACGCCCCCTAAGTCTCCCAGCCCCCACCCTCGCACCCCTCCCTTCTCACCTCCGACTTCCAATGCCACACCCTCCTCTCACCTCAATAATTCATTCAATACACCTAGTAAAAAAAAAGAAGAGCAGCAAAAAGAAATGTTTAGACATCAGGTAGGCAATGGCAGGTTGTGTGTTATTATTATTTGTCTCAACTAAAATTGTCTTTTCTCTCTTTTTTTTTGTTTTTTTTTTGTTTTTTTGTGGGAATGTTAGTGTGATATTGGTATTATGTTTCTTTTTGTTCAGATGTCCAAAGTTGTCACTTCCTGTTTGGACTATCACAGGAAGTCGGATTGTAAGTACGGGAGGATCACTTGTGCTGAGGATTTTAAATATTTGGCAAGAAAGGTACGCAATATGTTCAATCGCAAGTTGTGTTGTCAGACATAATTATTGGAGATAGGAGAGTGTGGGTGCTTGTAGGAACATGGGAAGGAAATAGCTTCAAGTTAATTATATTGGTTCCTGATTGGGGGCAAGGGAAGTAGTAAGGCACATGGGGTGGGATTGTGGCAATGGATTTGTGGTGGGACACAGGATAGGGTTTCTGTCATTGTAGTAGCTTCTGCCTTACTATGCTGATGCAATAGGAGGCTCTAGTTTGTATGAATACACATGTAATCAATGCTTTTTGTTGTCGGTTTGGTATTGACTGATGTATTCACACATTCTAAATGTACTTTACTGCTTTTTTCCCTTGTGTTACTGTATTAACCCTCACACCATACTTGCAAGTGGCTCATTGAGCCTGTCTGTCTGTCAACAGAGAATCTTGAGACAGCAGTGTATTAAGTGGTAGAATGCTTTATCAAACTAATGTTCTAGAACAATTTCTATTTTCCAGAATTTTGATTTTCCTGGAGAAAAAAAAAACAGCAACAAAAAATAAAAAGCGATATTTTTAACCTTCTTTTATCAAACTAATGTTACCAAACCACTTGCCCTTTTCAATGGAAAATATTTTATTTATCACCTCTTATTTGTGAGAGGTTTACTGTATGTGATGTCTCGAGTCCACTAACTCTTACATAACTAAACCTCAGTCATTGTTTCATTTAGTTGTATTTCCCTGATGAGTATTTTTTTCTTTTTCCCTC
>WLWD01000434.1_pt1 | contig 36416 bp, 25 predicted proteins | sample 6712731 | NCBI WGS metagenome assembly WLWD01 (sample SAMN12718690, study PRJNA576275) | sponge metagenome | isolation source: marine sponge | host: Mycale hentscheli | place: New Zealand: South Island, Marlborough, Capsize Point | collected 2014-11-01 | reverse complement strand
TTCGCGATATATAATATATATTTGGCGAGCGAGCGTAGCGAGCGAGACACTTACAGGGGTAACACAATTGAAAATCGGGGATGTTTGTTTGGACGTACGTATGTAATTAAACGCGCGCGCGGAACTTTTTTCCTTTAAAAAAAACACGGCTTTTTAGGCTTGACCCCAGTTTATTCTGAAACTACAGCATTAAGCTAGCCTTACTTTATACTTAAAGCTCCAAAGTGGGAGAAATTTTCTGCGAAAATGCTTGCTTTTCAAGAAACAAAAAGTTGATTCGACCGGTTACTATGGCATTGAAGACCCTTTTCCAGACTTAATTTCAAAACTTCGCCGTAGGGGGATACGGAGCTAAAATTACAAATAATAACACTGGTTTATTTTTTATCGTAGCTGAGAGCTTTTTCAAGAGTTACTGGTAATTGAGAGTATCAGAATGGCAGATGTTTGATACTACAAAAGTTACCATTAATCAGGTAAGAGAGTGATTTTGTATTTGTTTGCTGGAATAAAAGGTCATAACGGCTATTATAGTTTTTGCATGAACTAAGCTAAAACATAGTAACAATACTTAGTTTTATGGTACCTAACTATCAGGCTCGCTCGCCATTTGTGCTCAAGCACACCACTAGTTAGGTCTAGAAATTGTTTTTGTTCTTGCGTGGGCGTACGTGTGTACCCTTTCTCCTACGCGATTGCGCGGGCCGGGTAACCTTCTTAGCAACATTTTGTTTTGTTTACCCGCCGTACGAAGTAGCGATGCCCAGTAGACAAAACGTTCCCTTTCTCCTACGCGATTGCGCGGGCTGGGTAACCTTCTTAGCAACACTTTGTTTTGTTTACCCGCCGTACGCAGTAGCGATGCCCATTAGACAAAACGTTAGAAACGCTCGGTCAAGAGCTTTGAGGGCGTTAGAAACTCCAGAAGAAAAAATAGTAAGGAGAGAGATAAGAAATGAAAACGACAGGGCAAGGAGGAGGAGAGCTAAAACGAAACAGAAACAGGTAGCAAAGTAAAGAATCTTTCTTTTTGAAAAGCCATTAAATGTTCCTAATTTATTTATTAGACTATTCCTGAGAATTACTGTACCAATCAACTTTATACTAGACTCAACTACTCTTGAAGACACTGAAAATGCAGCCACACCATCTGAACAAGAAGCTAATATCCCCACTACTTTTTGTACTGTAAGAGGAAGGAAAAGGCATCTATCAGAGGACATCCATTCATTCCTTCATAACGTGTATGGAGAAGTTTCCAGGCACCAAAATGAATTTAAGTCATTGGAATGTTGTCGTTGTAGCCAGGATAAACATATCCCTAAGCTCTATTCAGCTCAAAATAACATTCCTGGAAACATTCCTCCACAATATTGCAGGTTAATTTTAATGTAAAACTATAAAAATTTAAGATCTACATCCATTTAACATACTCTGCTCTCCCTCTGAATATGTTATAGTACCAAACAAACTCTTTATTTTTATTAAACCACAAATTTTACATCAGCTATAACTGTAATGATGTATGACATTTTTAATTAAATAGCTGTATATTCTGTCTAAAACACCAGCCAATAACTTTGCTGGTAAAATAATTCATTATTCTTATATTGTGGTATAGAATAGAAGCACCAATGAATCTATATAAAACAATAGACAGACATAACATTAACAACATCAAAATAAATAACTGTATCTATAGCTGCAATTACAGGGAACATGCATCGCTCGCTTCGCTATTTTGCGCTATTCGAGCGCACCACTAGTTTATAATTATTGTCATGAATCACAGTGAGCAAGGCTGCACAAAAAAAAGACTGTAACAGGGACACACGACTGAAATGTACATCAAAATAATATTTGAATTGTCACTGATGAGCTACTACAGTCCCGCAGTTCTTATCAAAAAACTCATTTCATTGGTTAATCAAATGATGTGACCAATTATAGCGCCGCGCGAGGGCTAGGGCTAGGGCTAGGGGACCAATCAGAAGAATTCTTTGATAAGAACTGCGGGATGGCTCATGAGCTACGCTTACGGCGGTCTGGAAAATCAGCGAAGGGATAAACTGCGCGTGTTGGGGTCAAAGGTGAAACACTTTCCGCGTGTTCTTTAGTCTGGAACGGAAGTACTTTTTGGAGCAGGAGCCAGTGTCCGGTGGTACGTTGTCGTTATTTTATACCATGCAGGTAAGCGAACTATTAATCCTAAATTCTAGTTGTAGGCTAATCCTGTTATAGAATATGCGAGAATATATTATTTTAGTCTTCATCCTGTCCCTCTAAGTGGTGGTTGAAGTTGTAAAGACACCATATACCACACACCTAGCACATTTTTTGTTGAAAAGAAATAAGCTCATAAAATAGTTTTAAACTGGGCATAGTGAAAATTGAAATTATAATTTCCAATAGACTAGTTCCTCTCTTCTTTCATTTCTTCCTAATGAATTCTTTCAGACACCGGCCTTGCCACATTGACAGCTGGAAATACTAACTGAGAGTTTTGTACTTGGTAATAATACTCAGGGTGAAAAGCAGCTGGTTTGTATTGGTTTTGCAAATATTTCATCATATAATGTGTACATGGTGTCATAATTGCAAAGTGAATGGCACTCTCAGGGGTATCACAATTGAAAATCTGGGGATATTTGTTTGCTTCTGAATACCACAAGACTGCACTTAGGTCTTAAAACTTATTGTTACTCAACACTGTGCAGTAATTCTTTAGAACTTCTTGTTTTTTCAAGTCACAAAATGTTACGGCGAATGGTTACTATGGTATTGAAACCTTTTACTGGATGTAATTTAAAAAATACTCTGGGCTTTTTAATAGCTGTTGAGTGCTTGTTGTCAGAAGATACTGGTAATTCAGATAGTCATACAAATATACATGATGTGTGCCCCTAAAGAATTATCTCTTGCAAGTGGTGGGATGGGGGGAGAGGGGCTATGTCCACCTGCCCTGTCCCCATTCCCAGAGTCTTTGGAATCCAATGTTTTGTGTTCTTTACTTCAGAACGTGATGAAAGTGAGGGAGATCAATGAGTACATTACCTGCAGACTATGTGCAGGCTACCTGATAGATGCCACGACGATCACAGAATGCCTCCATACTTGTAAGCTAAAGATGGCTAATCTAAAACATATTTGAGGTGACTACGAATTATATGGTGGTTTCTATGGAATTTTTTTGGGAAAAACTTGTATTGACACTCGACTAAATATTGAAGTTGACCTGTAGAAGATTTAGGCAATAGCTATAGCCAATATATGGCTATAATTATTGTATGTGATAGCTGAGGGACTTGTGGCGTGATCTTGTTTGAGGTTTCCCAGACTTCTCATCTAGCTAAGAGTGTACAGTGTTGATTGGGTATTTAGTAAATGCGAGTATGTATCTATATAATTGGTGAGTGAGCGAAGCAAGCGAGACACTCTCCGGGGTAAAACAATTGAAAATCGGGGATATTTGTTTGTTTATGTGTGTGGACGTACGTATGTCATTTTGTACTCTGACCCTCACGTTTTTGTGTTTGTTTCTTGTCTACCCCTTCCCATACCTCCACTTCTTAACAGAATCTTTTCATTTTGCACCATATCATTCAGGAAATTAAATTATTTACCCCTTCGTATTAGGTTGTTTGTGAATGCCGCATGTATCTGTTATACTCAATACTGTGCAGTAATTATTTTGAACTTCCTGTTTTTCAAGTCGCAAAATATTATGGCGAATGGCTACATGATATTGAAACCCTTTACCAGACGTAATTTTAAAAACTTGGCCTTTTTTTTTAGTAGTTGTGAGTGCTTGTTGTCAAAAGATACTGGTAATTCAGATTTGGTGACTACAGAAAATACCAGTACTTGAGAAATTGAGGTAAGAAAGTGGTTCTGTATTTGTTAAGTTCACAACGTTTTAGAAAATGAACATGCAGATAGATTCATTTGAAGTGTTTCGTTTGTGCACTGGCTCATTCTCCCTTTGTACTCAAGCACACTTGTGTGTCAGCAACGCCGATCGATGGTGTGTGTGTTCATGAATAATTCATGGCTTAAAGAGTTTGCAGGTAAAGCATCGCCATTACATGAATGGGTAAAGTGTCATCACATTCAGTAGAAAGTGATTAATAATTGTAACTAAAAAGCGGGTGTAATAGTAGATGAAGGAAGGCAACATAGATTAAAGCGAAAGCACAAAAGAGAAGGAAAGAGGTGATTAATTTAAAAAGCAGTTGGAATTGGCGAGGTAAGAGAATGTAAGACAAGGAAAAAAGGCGACTGATTAGCTAAGTGGGTGGAATTAACAGTAAATATGTTACATTGTCATAGCTGTAGGGAGTTTGGGTATTTAGAGAGTTTGGCCAGAGCCACCCAACTCTCTCACCTTCTCCAAGAGCGCTTGAACCTCTCAATCATGAGATCAATCATCAACATTTTCAGTTTTATTCCAATGTGTGGGAAATGCAGAGCAACTAATTACTGCCTTGCGCTACACTGAGTGACAGCCTCCCCACTTTAAAAGAAACCTTCCTACTGGCTTATTATTATTATATGAGTTATACTATTCACACAATTCAACCTTAGGATTATCTCATGCAGGTAGTTAAACTCCCTACGGCTATGACAACGTAACATACTATGTATATGGTACAACTTAAGTTACTGTAGTTATCTTATGACAGTTTCGCAATGCTTGAGTCCACTATCATGATAGTAGGACTGAGAGATTCAGAAGTAGAAGAGGTAGAAAAGATGAAGAAAGGAAAACTGAGGGCTAAGAAGGTTGAGATAGTTCAGAAAAAGAGAGCAGGAGAGGGAAACTTATGTAACCTTAAGCAATGGTAGAGAATGATAACTGAGCAAGATTATTTGTGCTACTGCATTCCTACTCTGCAATACGTCAAGCACCATTGTGTGGTGGGGTACTTGCTAGTTGAAGATATTCACCTATCAAATGAGTTTATCCGCAGGCTATCAATTGTCACCGTTTACATAAACAACATTTAATTCAAGCTAAATATAATAGAATGGCGTATTATGTGTATGTGTATTGTTTGATCCAGTTTGCAAAGTGTGCATAGTGAAGCATCTTCAGTCCAACAAAGTGTTGTGCCCTATCTGCAATGCTCTCATACACGAGACACAGCCGATCCTCAGCTTGAGGTAGGTATGTGTACAATCATTACTAGCAGAGTCAAGGGAGTGGAGTTGGTGTAACTGTAGGAGTAGAGTACTCTATAAAGATATATTTGCATATGTTATTGTCCCTCTGAATTGAAAAATATATATATTTTATCAAAATTGGCCAGTTTAAACTGGCATTCATTTGGGAGCAGCTATGTCCACTACAAACACTAACCCCCCCCCCCACCTAAATGTCTTAGAAATATCACAAATGGCCAGCTAGTCGGCCTAGCTATTCAAACAACGAGACACTTTTTATTTAGAATGTCTATTGCATGTTAATTAAAGTTCTGGTTCCTAGTCTTGGAGCAAAGTATGGCAACCATTATTTGGTTATTTTATTTCTAAAGTATAGCTAAATATATAATAGCCTTTTTCATAATTCATTTTAGCTGACAACCACAAAATACTTCTTACTTCACCTGGTGGCATTGCGAATATAATAAATTGTACTACAAAATGTTTATTTGTGCCACCACATAAATATTATTATTTTGATATTGTTGTTGTTCTTGCCATCACCTCCATTGTCTCAACTTGAAAAGAGTCTGTAATGTCAATAAGCTTTCACTTAATGTTGCCCTCTCCAGGGAATACAGTCTAGTTCACTTCACTAGCTCACCAATTACTTCCAAAGTTTGTGATGTGGCATTATAGTTAAAATAACAGCAGTAGTGTAGGATAAACAGTTAGCTGACCAGATATAACTCTAGTGAGAATAATAATACAATAACTAGACAACAGAGTAGTGTACCCTACACAGTATGTTACAACGTCATAGCTGTAGGGAGTTTGGGTGTCTAGGGAGGCCAGAGCCGCCCGACTTTCTCATCTTCTCCAAGTGCACTTGGACACTTCAATCTTAAAATCAATCATCACATTTTTAGTTTTATTCCAATGTGTGGGAAATGCAGAGCAACTAATTACTGCCTTGTGCTACACTGAGTGACAGCCTCCCCACTAAACCTTCCTACTGGCTTATTATTATTATGTGAGTTATAATATTCACACAATTCAACCTTGGGATTATCTCGTGCAGGTTTCACATAAGAAAACTACAGTAACTTGAATTGTACCCTACATAGTGAGGTAACTTGATTTTAAGGTACTCAATCTTAATTGTCCATTAACCGAATGGGTATTGGGACAAACTCGGACACAATCGATGTTATTGACCAGTTATAGCTAGCAATAGTTGTGATGGAAATTTTATATGAGATAATAGTACGTACAGAAGCACCTGATGTAGCCCAGTTAGCAGGTGCTTATGTTTTCAGTGATCCAGTGTGTGCTTGAAGTACTCGTGCAGTGTTGAGAATAATTTAGTTACCTGTGCATGCAAGCATAGCAGAGTAGGTGTGAATAGGCGTATAGTAGCATGGGCAACATGGCCATGGCTGTTTATAATTTTACCCAGCAAGCATGAAATAAGAATACATGCACTAATAGCTTGTGGGACATTGAAATGTAAGGAGATAAATATGTGTACCTCATTTTCAGGGCAAGTACATACTAGCAATTCCAATAGAGTCAGAGTCAATGCCATCATCATGTATTGTCAATAACCTTTATCAAGTACTGATATCATTGCGGAGTCCTGCCACTGACTTAGTACTTTTAAATTCAGGCCCCAGTTTAATTGAGGTTGTAAAGCGCTATTTCATTGCCGGTATCTTAGCAAGAATCTTTAAAGCCACAAGAGCTGTAGAACAGGGCAGCTGACGCATGGATATTGATTGGATGTGCTAAACAATAAACAACGAAAGAACAAGCAAAAAATAAGTGGTCGTCTATGGGAACTTGAAAAGTCGACCTCTGATTATTATGTCGTTTATTGTCATGCATTTGAGTTTACTGCTATCTTGTATTGTATGCAGACCAGACAAAGACATACAGGAAATTGTCTTCAAATTGGTGCCCGGACTTTACTATAGTAAGCTGAGAAAACAATGACATTATAATTTTTCTAATCTGTGAATAATATTTTGTTGAATGTCCAAGTGTGACGTTCTTGGGTCTACCTTTTCTATTATGCATTAAATTTCAACACATACATGTTAACCCATTTTTTAGTTTCTGCAGCATAGCAAAGTTAATACTATTATTATTATTACTACTATTATTATTAAGGATCAAATAATTATGAAGGGGCTAGCTTGCTCATCATCACTGTACTATTCTGTACACTGTAAGTTTATTTCTATAATTGTATGGATACATTGAAAGGAAGAGAAAATAATTCCTTTTTTTTGTATTTTCAATTTTAAATCATCATTTTGGGAACCAATAGCCTCTGGTCATTTGCTCAATAGCTATTAGTTTCTGTTCCTCTGCAACTTCAACCACTCAACATTGGACATGACTGCTTCCATTGTTTTCACACAGACCTGTAAAGTCTTGTGATATAATTGGTGAGCGAGCGTAGCGAGCGAGACACTTACAGGGGTAACACAATCGAAAATCGGGGATGTTAGTTTATTTATTTATTTATTTATTTGTATATATGTATGGACATACGTAAGGCATTTTTGTACTTTGACCCTCGCGTTTTTGTGTTAGTTCGGTTGTCGACCCCGTCCCAAATTGCACTAAACAGAATCCTCTGGTTTATCGATCAGTACCCGTATCACCCTAGAAATTGAATTGTTTACCGTTTTGAATTCTTTTGCTGGTGCAGTTCAAACTTGACAACTTAAGGGACTTCCATTTCTATTCGAGTTAGTGGCGGTGGTAAGTCAATGCGCTCTTTGTCATGGTTATAAGCCGTGCGCAAGTATTTACCTGAAAATACATTGTCCACTAGACTACTGTGAAGGTAAGTCTGTGTAGGTGCATGTCCAGCTGTGTCAAAGCATTGTGTGTTACAACCACTACTTAGCTAAAGAATATCACAAAGAAAACTTTTAAATAACGTGTATTGTTTTGTTGTTGTTGTTTTTTCCTTCAATTCAAGCAGTTGCAGAGAGTTGTTACTATGGCACTGAAATCCCTTTACCCTGTATGCTAAATTTAAAAACTTGACCTTATTTTCAGTAGCTTCAGTGTTAGAAGTCAATAAAAATAGTATAGTCTTTAGTGGCAGATCGCTTGTGCGCTATGCAAGCTTCCTGGGTTCGATTCCCTGTGGCAACCAAATATTTTTTATTCTTTATTGTTTAAAAAGAAAAAAAGCCTGTGAAAGAGAGAAAATACACTTAGTGCTCCTTATGTTACAGTCTACTTCCATTTTGTGACAGGCTCGCTCGCCATTTGTGCTCAAGCACACCACTAGTTATTTATATCCAGTGTTTCCCCCAGAAAAAGCAGGCAGAGCGGTATTTTGACCACACCCATATAAACAATAGAATGATACATCATATATCCATAGTTATGGCTTTAGATGGCAATATTAGGCCAGTTATGGTATCAGGCCAGCTGGAAACATTCTAGGGTGCAGCGACTGTGGTTTTTGTTGTTGTTTTTAATCAAGAATACTTTTTTTTCTTTTTTTTCTTTTTTCCAAAACTGTAGATGTAGGGGGCACCAAAGTAGCCATGCAGCATGGGGGAACCACTGTATATAAATATATATGTGACCGTCTACGGGAAAACCGGGCACAACGCGGCGTGCGTAAATATCGAGAAAAGATCGATCGATTTCTTAAAAATGTATTGTTTCAAGCCGACGGAAGGGAACGGTTAGGTCTATTATAGCGGGAACGACTTAAGCTACGACGATAAAACTTGGAGAGCTCAATGTCTGGACGCCGACAACTCTGTAAGTGCAAAAAAAAAATATTCGAAGGGTGCCGCGTTGTGCCCGGTTTTCCTGTAGATGGTCACATATATGTACACACACACATACACACACACAAACTTTGAATGTAAGGATAAACTTCATAGTAAGTGGTACACAATGGGCTTGGAGTGTTATTATGTGATGGGGAAATCTTTTTGGTGTGATTTTTATTCCTCAACTTCTTGAGTTTTTTGTTTTTATTTAATTAACAATAAGGAGGCCAATCTGTTTGGGTGTGTATGTGTACATGTGTCTGTATGTGTGTGTAAAATCTATTTCATGAACAATTTAATATTTTAGATGAGCAGAAGAGACGAGAAGCATTTTATAAGGAGAAAGAAGAGTCTAATCATCCCAGTAAGTAGTGTTATCAACACTGTGCAATGCTCAGTGAGAATGTGGGCGTGACCCTGAAATGATGATTTTTTAATAACGGTACATCAATTTAATTTTATATCTATTTTTCAGCAAAGTGATCTCTAGCTCATGTTTATATAGTATCTGATATCACTTCATTGGTAATGTGTGTGTTCTCCTTGTTTGGGTAGCTATCAGAGCACCTCCATCAGCCGCATCAAAGACAACTACAGAGTTCATTCAGACTCCCATCAGTCGAGACAGTGATCTCATATCCCTGGAAATAAAGCCACACAGGTACGTAAGGGCAGGGAGCCACTGTATGGGGCAGGGAGCCACTGTATGGGGCAGGGAGCCACTGTATGGGGCAGGGAGCCACTGTATGGGGCAGGGAGCCACTGTATGGCTCTCATGTCTGTAGATATTACGTACCTTTCTGGAGTTGTAAAGTGTTTTTCTTTAATTAGTTTTTTATTCAATTTTTAAAAATTCCTTTCAGTTCAATCACTGATGAAGACGAGCTGCAAGTGAGTAACATGTAATTAACTGCACATGCTCAGTGAAAATGTGGGTGTGACACCCCAAGCGTAGCAATTCTTGTAATGTTTAGATTGCATGCACAGTTCTGTATGTGGGTGGTTATGATAAACATACTATCAATGTATCTTGATGAATAATGTTTCCGAATACAGGACATTTCCAGGAAGTTTATGCGATGTTCCTCCAGGGTGACAGTGTTCTACTTGAAGATATTCCTCAGGCGGAAGCTCTGTAGCGATTTACAGTCAGAAAATGTGAGTACAAAGTCAGTGAGGAACTTGTGAGGGACTAAGTTATCGGAGGTGATCAGCTATAGCTATAGCTAATATACTCTCAACTTTTTTTTTTGTACTGAAAGTGTGAATTGTCTTATGGCATAAATTGGCTATTATAGTAATTGCTATGAAGTTGGAAAAGCCTCTCCTCAGCTTTGTGATGAGAATCTGAAAGGGATGGTGGGTAGTGAAGCAGAACATTTCACAGAATTATGCTCTATCGTTAGACATAAACACATCCTATGAATACTGCATACATATGTGTGTTTGTATTTTCCCTACAGCTGGAACTTTTGTGCAATGACAATATTCTTCATAGTGACAGCACTTTGAACTCTGTCTGGCTATCAGTGTGGCTAAAGGAGGTACACAGTACTCTTGGACATTATGTGTTTAAATGTGTATGTGCTGGTTTCATACAAGATGTGCTGGGTTTCATACAAGATGCGCTGGGTTTCATACAAGATGTGCTGGGTTTCATACAAGATGCGCTGGGTTTCATACAAGATGCGCTGGGTTTCATACAAGATGCGCTGGGTTTCATACAAGATGCGCTGGGTTTCATACAAGATGCGCTGGGTTTCATACAAGATGCGCTGGGTTTCATACAAGATGTGCTGGGTTTCAATACAATATTTTGTTGGGGTGGGGGTGGGGAGGGGAGGGGAATTCCAATTAAAAAACAACAACTGAAATGCTGTTTTGTTTTTGTTTGCAAAAACTAATCAACCATACACACACAAGAGAAAAGCTGTGGCAAAAGTGAATAATTTTCAATACATTATTCCTTCTAAAATGGAATGAGATTATGGAATCAAAGTCGTTAAACAAAGTATCAGGGCTCCAAGAGGTTGCAGAAAAATTGAAAAGTTCAGCCATTTCAGTGGAATTTTTTTTGAGACATTATAATTAAGTGATTTAGTATGACTACAGCTGAGAGATTTTCAACCTAGGTTACGAAAATAAAACAGAACTTTGCGTAGTGATAAGAAGTGTCATTTAAGCGATCAAATAGGCAACTGGGAGAATCCCAGGATCCATGAAGCTCTAATATGAAACCCAGGTGTGGTGTGTGTGTGTGTGTGTGTGTGGTGTGTGTAAACAACTAAAAGACACTTGCATGCAGGTAAGTCATGATATCAAGGATTAGCTATCATATGACGGCGGCAAATCCATGGATGTTTTGGCATGGTTTTTGTTTTTTGGACCACTGAACAAGTACATTTCAAGTCCAAATCCTGGAATTTCTTGAACGTATATGCATATATTATATGTATATATATGTTACAGACCATTTTCAAACTACAAGCCCATTTTAAAACAGCCTGGCTCCAAACTAGCCACAAATGTTGCTGGCTGGCTTACAGTGGTGATGCACAATTAAAACCAAGAGCAGTCTCACCTGAAAGTCAGCAACCAGATACAAAGTCTGCTCTGGTATTAAAGAGCACACAAGAGCACAAATTATTAGTCTATTGTTTGTTGAATCCAGTTCCCCACAAATTGTAAGAGGGGAACATATGGGGTAATTAGGAAATCTCTGGAGAAAACGTCATAGAAGTATAAACAACCTTAAAAAAAACAGTAAATAAAAATTTCAAAGATAAGATGTTTTAGTGGTTCCAAAGTTTCAGATGCAAGCCTAGCTAACGTCAAATTCGTGTGTGGAAACACATTCATGTCAAGCATAAATGCTGCCTAATTAACCACATCTTACAAGCATTTACATTCTTTACATCTTGCTGCATCATATAGCAGTGTTTCATTAATTACTAGTGACTGAGATTTGTAAATAACTATGAATGATTCAGTCATTCTCGGCTGAAATAATTATAATAATAGCAAATTTTCTTGTTCTTACAGCCAATAATATTGTTAATTAAAACTTAACCCGACGTTTCGACTTCTTGCCGAATATAGTAGGATATAGTAGAATGTTTGGTTTGAAAAACTCATGACATATTTATGCATTTCTCACATTGTAATTTGTGTACTTACCTGTCATTTTTTCCTTTTTTGTCTGACTATGAGAACATAGCCATGTCTACTGAATGACCTTGCCTATCTTATAGGTTTTCACCCTAGATGACTGCGACCCACCTTACCCAGCTTTCGTTAATGCTCTAATAGATTGATAGACTGTAGCCCTTCCTTTAATTATAATGGTATGACTACTCTGTATTCCTGCACTAGTTATTTTGTGAGTGTGAGAGCTTTTTTTAAATTTTCATTTAAAAGAAGTTTATTGCGATGTCTTTTCAGTTACATTCTTTTAAGAAGATGGACAAATGACAGATGCACACACAAACGATCAAGTGTGTTTTTAATAGGATTGGCATGCCCAAATTGCTTGGATTAGTGAAGTTTAGTTTAAAAGACTCTGTTTTATTTCAATATTTTTTTAAAAAATAGCTCTGTTCAGAAAAAAATATTTATGAACACACAAGAGTTCTGTGTCTTGGGTCTGCTTTGGCAACTGCCCTATTTACATTTAGCAGTTTGTTTTTGTTTTTACCAGGTTACTATCTGGCTCTTTTTAATGATCTGATTCTTGACACCCTTCGAAATGGTTTGAATAATTTGACCAGCCTGTTCTAAAATAGTCTGGCCAGTGGTCTGGCCTGTTTTTTAAAACGATCTGGCCTGTTTTAAAATGGTCTGGCCTGTTTTAAAATGGCTAGACCATTTTTAAACAGTCCAAGTTTATAATTGGTCTATAACATATATATTATATATATATATATATATATACACACACACACACATGGTGAGCACACTCACTCGTGTGCGCACACACACACATACACAGAATAAAACTGGATATACAGTATGTAAAGATTGTGAAAAAAAGGCGGGAAAATAAAAATAAATAATGATAATAGCTAAATGGATGAGTACACTAACCACACTAACCAACACATGACAACATGGTGTATGTATCTCGCCTTGAGTGTTAATGTTCATTTTGTAATTGGAGCAAATATGCGATCAAGATTATCAGCACTAACCATTACATGCAATATCTATGATTGCTTACCTGCATTCCAGATCCTCGTCTGATTTTATGCTTGGCTTACTACCAAAATAATTGAATGTAAAATGTTTTATACTGTGTAATGTATGTGTAATATAAGTGTGTGTGTGTGTGTGTGTGTGTTGTGTGTTGTGTGTGTGTGTGTTGTGTGTGTGTGTTGTGTGTGTGCTGTGTGTGTGTGTGTGTGTGTGTGTTGTGTGTGTGTAGGATCTCCCTATGGTTATCTACTACAAGCTAAAACCTAATAGACAAAAGATGAGGCTTCAAACCAGCCAACTAACTAGTCAGAGCAGGCAATTCTCATATCCAGCAAGCCAACAGTAAATTCAGCAATAGAACTGACTGGTGCTATCATTCTGTAATTTTTAGAATTTTTTTTGTTCATTTCATTATGCAAATTGCTGTCAGGTTACTATCTGGTGATTCTTGACACCCTTCGAAATGGTTTGAATAATTTGACCAGCCTGTTCTAAAATAGTCTGGCCAGTGGTCTGGCCTGTTTTTTAAAACGATCTGGCCTGTTTTAAAATGGTCTGGCCTGTTTTAAAATGGCTAGACCATTTTTAAACAGTCCAAGTTTACAATTGTACTTATTGCAGTGAACATGAAGAAAAAGCAACGAAAGCAGTAACAACAGATGTTAGTGTAATTTTAAATATTGTTTGACGAATGTACACTGTAGTACACTAGTGTGGGGTGTGGGGTCTAATTGATTAGGCAGTAAGACGCACATGCTTAGCAAGCCACCATTATTCTCAATTGCTCTGCTACCTAGAAATCAACATGTTTCTGAACATTCTAGTAGTGTGTGTCCAAGTGATGGCTACTGGTCAGTCCACAAGTTTAGCAGCAGCATCCTCAGCTCAGTGGTAGTGTTGACTGTTGTTAGTGAGTGCTCCTAGGCAGCTGGTATCGGTCATCTTAGTCCTTACTGGTATGATGACCAAAATAATGCACACTGCCATGAGAGCCTCACTAAGGGAGATAAACCAGATTATGCAACAGTTTTCAGGCAATGCTGGAGCACCAGAACAACACACTGAGATTATGGCAAACCTCACTGCTGGCTCCACAGTTGCATGTAGGCCTGACCACCACTGCAAGGCATGGGCATAGTTGCCAACTGTCCCGAAAGCTCCGGGACAGTCCCGGATTTATCACTTAGTCACTGTCCCGCAACGGAATTGTACTCTTTCTGTTGTTTGTCCCGGAAATGATAAACTTTGTATCTGTTTACTATGCATAATCTGCCAAAGTATCCACTGTTAAAAAATTTGGAGTGTTTATTTGATTCTAGAATTGCTTTTTTATATTTTTATGAACAAGCGACCGCGCGGACTTCGGTGATCACTACCCATTGTCGCGGGCGGCAGAAAATCACATTAATATACTTTTAATTTATCATTCTATCACTGCTTCTTTATAATCATTGTGATTTTGGGTGTGGTCTAGGGTGTGGTCTGGGGTGTGGCTTAATGTCCCGGAATTATGATCAGAAAACTTGGCAACTATGCATGGGCCTCCTTAGCTATGTGCTGTGGCAGGGCCAGCTGGTCCTTTTTTTTATAGCTATACCACACCCTTCATTGATGACAACAATAGCAGGCCAACTCCCAGCAGGTTTATGGACATTGCAAGCAGGACCAACAGTAATGCCAGCATCAGGACTAGCTCTGCCTCTTACCCTGGCATGGACCAGGCCAATGGCATAAGTAGGGCCAGCAAGAATACAGGGGACAGTTACTACAGAGTCAGTCCCTATCTACTACTCAGCTATATTGGTGCCTGCTTAAAATAGCTAATAGATTGCTTGTTCTTTTAGTCTGAGATTATATTGTAATAGCTAGGTAGTGTTTAGTAGCACTGAGGGTTCGCACCTTTGGAACTTCATTATTATTATTAATATTCTTATTTGAACTAGATTCAATGTTTGCTGTTGTGATACTAAGTTCATACAATTTTTGTTGCTATCCAACATACATGTGCTGTATTGTATAAATTAGATATTTAAAAATACATATCTTGAATAGCTATTGGGGCAATAGTTTAACTAAAATCAAGCCAATTATTGAAGTAATCTAGTAGTTAAAATACATTGCTCTACAGGGTTTTTTTTAACACTTAACAATTGAATTTTTATTCTGCCAATAAAACTCATCAGTGCAAACATTTTTCATAGCACTGTTTGATTAGTTTCATTATAGTAAAGTGAACAAAGCAATGGTGTAACTTTTTTAAGAGTGTTAAACTAAAGTATACAAGAATTTACAGGTGACATAGAATTCAATCAAATGTAGCACTATAACAACATTTGTGTGCACTATTACTATAGCTATCTTTTAGCTAAATATATTCCAATTTATGGAACAATTAATAAAAACACAATGAGTATTGCTATTAGAACTAAGCCTGCAATAACTCCAGCACTTGTGTTTCTGTCCGCACTAGTGTTTCTGCCCTCACTAGTGTTTCTGTCCGCACTAGTGTTTCTGCCCTCACTAGTGTTTCTTCCCGCACTAGTGTTTCTGTCCGCACTAGTGTTTCTGCCCGCACTAGTGTTTCTGCCCTCACTAGTGTTTCTTCCCGCACTAGTGTTTCTGTCCGCACTAGTGTTTCTGCCCGCACTAGTATTTCTGCCCGCCTTTGTGTGGCGGTTAAGGGTCTTACAGGGGCTTCTCCACTACAACACAAGGACAAAGTACCTGCCGAAGGAGCCTCTCACTAATTTTAGAGCGAATCTGGAGGAAATATTTGTAGCACTTTTTTGGAGCGGTGCGGTAAGTTGGAGCTCCGCAATTTGGTGCACTACTAGCCGAGCCGATACTCTACTGCAAGCTACAGTCCCGCAGTTCTTATAAAAAAACTCATTTCATTGGTTAATCAAATCATGTGACCAATTATAGCGCCGCGCGTGACCAATTATAGCGCCGCGCGAGGGCTAGGGCTAGGGCTAGGGGACCAATCAGAATAATTCTTTGATAAGAACTGCGGGATGGCTCACTGCAAGACAACGAGTTCTTATCCATTTCACAAGAGTAACCAAACATCAATACAACAATAACAAGAGAGTCAGAAGAGTGAGCAGTTTATTAGAGATAGCCAGAGGTGAAGGTATTAGATCTGCGCAGCTTGGGAAGTATTCGCTCCGCAGAAATCGAGCCTGGTGGATCCATCCGCTTGAGTTCAGGTGCGCAGAGTCCGGAGAACGGCTACTGGAGGAGAGGCAGCCTGGTGCACCTTGCCGCGTGAGCTCAGACAACGTATGGAGAGTTGCTGTAAACGAATATGAGACAACAAGAAGCTAAACTAAAACACCACAACTTCGCAAAGTATACTTCTGCTACTAATTCGCGATTGTTTCTGCTCGCGTATTATCGAGTGCTGGTGCCTCTTCCTGGACTTCTCCAATGCGTTCAACTGCATTAGCAGAGAGTCCATGTTCGCTGAGATCAGGCAACGCATCCCACACCTAGCGGCCTGGATGGAATCCTGCTACTCCTGTCAGCCCCTGCTCCATCTGGGGGAAGATACCATCCATAGCTGCAGTGGTGTGCAGCAGGGGGACCCTCTCGGCCCATTGGGTTTTTGCTCTAACCCTCCAGCCCCTGCTTGAGCGCCTGCAGGCTGACGTCTCAGGTCTCCGCCTCAACGTGTGGTACCTGGACGACGGCACCCTGATGGGCTCCCCAGAGGACCTTGCTGCTGCCCTGCACACCGCGGAGCGCGAAGGTCCCCCCCTGGGCCTCCATCTCAACCGCTCCAAGTCTCTCCTCTACATCCCAGAGGACGCTGTCCAGGTTCAGTCTGTCCTCCCAACAGACATTCTCACCACCCGCAGAGGTTTCTCTCTCCTGGGATGCCCCATCGGTCCACCCGACTACTGCGAGTAGGTTTTTGGCGCCCGGCTATCGAAGCTGAAGGAATCCCTTGGAGCGCTACACAGCGTTGGCGACTCTCAGGTGGAGTGCACCCTTTTGCGCTCTTGCCTTGCCCTCCCCAAGGTCTCCTTCATCCTTCACGCCCTCCTAGTCACATCCAACGCACCGCTGCCGAGTTTGATAGAGCCATTCGCTGCACCTTGGAGACCATTGTAGGTGGCCCAGTTTCCCACTGGTCCTGGTTGAAGGCATCTCTCCCGTGTAGTCGCGGGGGCCTCAATCTTCGCAGTGTGCTACGCCATTCACCTGCCGCCTTTCTCGTTTCCACCTCAGTAACAAAGTCTCTGGTGCTACAGATCCTCGCCAGCCCACCAGACCCCTCTCCACACATCACCCCGACTGTTTCGCGCCTGGCCACAGAAGCCGCCCGCCCAGATTGGAAGTGCCTAGACGACATCGACGTCCCTCTCTGGCAGAAATGCCTTAGTCATGTCGTCGACGAGGCCTGCTTCCAGCAGCTCCTTGATTCGGCTCCCACCTGCCGCTCGCGGGCCCTTGCCTTGTCCTCCAGCCTCCCTCACGCCGGAGACTGGCTGAACATCATCCCCTCCACCACCCTCGGCCTCCATCTCCACGACCGAGAGTTCCAGTGTTGCCTGCGCTACTGGCTTGGGGTTCCCCTCCACAGCTCGTCATACCCCTGCCCGGAATGCCACCTTACTGCTGATGCGTACGGGGATCACCAGGTCGGCTGCGGGGGGGATAGAGATCGCATTTCCCGTCACAATGCTGTCTGTGACGCCATCCACGCTGCTGCCCAGTCCGCTGCTCTTGCTCCCTCCAAGGAGACCCCTGGCTTACTGCCTGGCTCGCCCGGGCGACATTTTCAATCCATGCTGGAGCCTTGGACGTCCGACCGCCTTTGATGTGCTTGTCATCAGCCCACTACAGGAGCTCACCATCGCTCAGGCTGCCCAAACCTGGCCATGCCCTCCAAGTCGGGGTGCAGAGAAAGCTTGCAGCCAACCTCTCAGCATGCCGCTCTTCCGGGACGGACTTCCTCCCTCTGGTGGCTGAGACACGAAGTGGGCTGGCTGAGGACACCATCCACACCATCACCAACATCAGCAGGGCCATCGAGAATCGCTGCGGCACTTCTGACTCCACCCCAACTACCAGCCACTTGTTTGGCCGCGTGGCAGTTGCTTTATGGCGGGGCAGTGCATCGCTGTGGCTCCACCGTCTCCCCACCATACCCCCCTCCCTGGATGGTGTAGCCTGAACTTTTTTGAATATTTTATTGTCTTTTTCTTTTTTCTTTTACCAGTTGTATAGCTGATCTTTTACTATTGTAAAAAAAATAAAATAAAAAAATGGTGGGGTATTGGCGGGGAATAAATTAATGTCCGGATCTACAGGCGGTGCGCGTTGCTATGTGCGACCACCCTTAAGCTTCCTCGGTCGTCAACCAGATCCCGGAGGTATGCTGCCACCAGAATCCAGATGGCTGCTCTTGCGCCTCAAGTTATCCGGTCCCTTTATGGCGCTAGGGTCACCGGAGCTCGTGTACGCAATCGCTGATCCAAGAGGACAGAGTCTTAATTATTATTTCTTGAAAATCAAACTGGACTGACTAGGTGCGTGCGTGGCTCGTCTATATATTATTCAAGGCCACGCACGTGCACCAACACGAAAGGCGGACACACAAACACACGAAATCATCCACATCAGAAACGTGACAAAAATTATGCACATAAGGGCATGTATGCACAACAACAAACAATGACAGCCAACTATATTCTCAGTTCAGTTCCAATACTCTTTCCTCCTTCTTCATTTCCTTCTCCACTTCTCCACTTTATTCTTCGAGGCCAGACCCATAGTTACAGTCTAATAAAAAGGTGTAATGTGTAATGTGATCTTTCCTGATATGTATTTGAGTCTAGAAGGACTCAACTTTGACTTCCTTCAAGTGTGAGAGAGGTGATTTGCCACCACTTTAAAGTTTGTTGCATTGTCCTTAGGAAATTAGTGAGGTTAAGACTAAAAACTAAAGAAAATTTCTTCATTATGGAAACAATTTAAAAAATGGTCCATTCTGCTCTTTTGTCAAGAGGAGATGGGAAGGCAGATTTTTAGTTGAATGAGCATTCTTCCTACAATATTTTTATGTATACTGTTTAATCAAGTTAGATATCAGTAAGCAGCTAATGTGTAGTATCCTCACTAGCTTCCAGTTACACAATCACTATCTAAAACTGCATGATGTTTACTTCTTTGAAAGATTGTGTAAACTGTTTTTCATGTATTGGTTTCATTTTGGCCACGTTAGTCTCATAACAGATCCCGTACTGACATGTAACATAATAAAGAAATTTCTTCTCAAGTGTTGCAGTATGTCTCAAGGGCAATATGCCAAATGAAAACTCAGTAGCAAGCAAGGACAGACACATAATAGCTAAAATGTTCAATTTTATAAAGTAATCTTTAGATCAGTAGGAACTTCATAAGCAGTAGGGTGATCAGTGTCTTCCAGTTGAAGTGGTTGATGCGGTGACACCAGTTTCATTACTGTTTCTACATCGCAAGATTCATAGAGAGCATCGTTTGCATTAGAAGACTCAGTGGTGGATAGTTGAAGGGCTTCTTTTTGGAAGCAGGAATCTGGAGTTGGCATGTCTCTGACAAATGAAATAGAAAATGGATAATAGTATATAAAATACCTATTAGTGTATACAACATAACATTCAAATAGCTAAAGATCTTACTCCTCTTTCAATTGACTTGCTCTTGATTTCATGAATCGCTGGCGTGCTACTATTAGAATCAAAATAATTAACAGCAATGTCACCACTAGGATTACCAGAAGAACAATAGCTGCCGTGACTCCAGCACTGTGGCTCCTCCCACTTTCCAAGTTCTGTGGAGATGTCCAATTATTGCAGGCTTCCAGAAATGGCACTGCCACAACCACATCATCATACTCTGCTGCAACACACACAGTGTACGTGGTATTGGGTGCCATGTTCTGATTCCACAGCACTTTTGTTTGTTTTATAAACGTAGACTTATTGACATAAAATAAATGGTTCATGTCCTTTTCTGTATAACTCAGTGTAACCCTGTATTGCTTGACTGCCTCTGGAGAACTTAGTGCCTTCCATTGAATGGATAGTGTTGAACTGCCAATTGCATGAATCTGCATAATGATGCTGGACCCTATTGATAGTTCAAAATGTTACATTTTCACACACCACACAGATGTATTTATTTTATATATTATACAGAGTCAAGAATGAATCGCAATGAATGGCACTTTATTTCATATTTCCTACTTATCTGCTCTCTTCCCTTTCTTAATTTTATGTGTATATATCGAGTCATGTATATTTTGTAATGATAGTAACTAATATCTATTTTAGAGGGAGGCTGAATTAACCTACTTTTTGTGCAGCTAACTCCTGCATCCTCAAAATGTTGGCAGTTGTGATAACGATTATAGCAACAATCCATCAAACTGGACTCTCGTCCAGTGCAATGAACATCATCCAGGACAATACTTCCAGTGCCTCCACCATATCTTTGAAGAGCTTTTAAACACATTACTGATAATCATACCACCCTAATTAAAAATGTACTTAAAGTGGTTGAGTACCTTCAACAGCTTCTAGTCCAAGCTGTCTACAGACTACTGCTGCATCCCTTATGTCCCACCTATCATCACAGACAGTTCCCCATCTGCCTTGGAAGCACACTTCTACTCTTCCTTCATGATAGTATGTGAGGTTTTTTCTAGCCAATCTTACATCTCCATGACTGCACCCTTCAAGAAAGCTACTAATAATAATACACAAGTATTCTAAGGTTGTGTACCTTGAGGTTTTCCAAGTCCTATTAGACTGAAAAGTATGACAGTTAAAATAGACAAAGTGACCATGGTTGTTGTCAAACTAGCTCTTCTTCGGTGAGTAAGCCATCTAATAGTAAACTGTTCTATTGGGAAAACATGACTATAATTTATTCAACAGTGGTTTCTATTTTCAACATGTGTTCAAGAATTCAGAGGGTGAGAATTCCTATACTAAAGTTATATAATTCTAACTGAGGAAGACAGCTGCTTTATTCTGTGACCACCTTTACATGATAAAATGAGTCTCCCAGGTGTCATGTCCTCTCCTTATAATTACAATCCACATATAATATTATTTAATCAATCAGAGTATTTGTTATTTTGGTCACATGATGTCATATGACTGATAGCCAAAAGTAAAGAGCAGTGTCTGAGTCATAGCTCATGTGACCCACACTTCATCATCATAATTATGAAGATATATAGCTAGCCCTGACTATATCAACAGAGTGTAGCTAAATTACTGACAGCTTAGCAGCAGGCTAGGCGGGGAGGCAGAGTACCAGAGTGGTCGGTTGGGTAAGGGGTTAGTCAGGTAAGGGGTTAGTTAGGTAAGGGGTGGTGAGGTTATACGAGCAAGGGGCCCCATGTATGTAGAGCGAACGACAGCACATGTGTAGAGCGAATGATAGCGCACGTGTTCAGGTTAGGAACTAGAGGGAGAGCGTTGCAATTCCCCACCCACCACACCTTACCTGATAAATAGGAGATGGGAAAGGGGTTCTTTACTATTTATTCTATTTATTTATTATTATTTAACCTCCGGTAAGCAGCTAGCCTGCTTACCATGAAAACATGGGTGCCGGAATTAAAGGGGCTTGTCCCGTCCCATTAATTATGCCCCAGTCAGCCCAAGCTGATAGGGGGGTGGGGTTTCCGGCCCCGCCTGTGCCAAACAACTCAGCTACTAGAGCTGCGGCTATCGATGGGGTGAGAGTTAATGGATGACAGGTAAGTAGGCATGCATAATTAATGGAATAAGATGGTTCACGGCCAGGGCATGGGGGACTGGCAGTGAAATTTGGAGTTATAGGGTACATGCCGCAGGATTAATTAAACATTTATCTTTGTAAAAAGTGACCACAGTTTCTGAATTGTAACAGGGTTAGTAAGATACAAATAATTGAGAGTTGCATATTATCAATCAAATGGAAGACTTTCAAATATAGTCAGTCTAGTCTCGCATAGTTAGACCCTTTACCAATCGCTACGCGAGAAAAGGGTCTGGTAGAAGACTGACATTGAGCAGTTTGTTCTTGCTTAGTCAGCAAGTGGTTAACTGTGGTTCAATTAGTGTGGGTGTAAATCGTTATATATTTTTAGGCGCGTGAATTGTTCAGATCAGTAGGCAGAGTTCGTTCTGTATTGCCATGAAGAAATGTTGCTTATGCAAAACTATGCTGGGAAATGCTGCCGGTTAAGCATGACAAAAACCTAAGGTACCATGGCATATACGATGGCCAGTGCACAAAGCAACAACTGTATCTTACTGCTAAGCGAAACTTCCAACTGCAGATATCTTAAAAAGGCTAGTCCAAGTTACTGCTTAGCATCACCATTGGTATCATCTAAAGGAAGAGTTTTGACACGGCTGTTGGAGAGTTGTGCACAGAAATACTACACACACAAACGTTAGAGCAATCTTACGTCACAGGATATTACGTCACCTATTGTTTGCGGTCTCCCCAATTAGCGAGGGGAACTGAACAAACTGCTCAATGTCAGTCTACCAGACCCTTTTCCCGTGTAGCGATTGGTAAAGGGTCTGGAGTCAGTCCACAAGTTTAGCAGCAGCATCCTCAGCTCAGTGGTAGTGTTGACTGTCGTTAGTTAGTGAGTAATGCTCATACTGCCATGAGAGCCTCACTAAGGGAGATAAACCAGATTATGCAACAGTTTTCAGGCATTGCTGGAGCACCAGAACAACACACTGAGATTATGGCAAACCTCACTGCTGGCTCCACAGTTGCATGTAGGCCTGACCACCACTGCATCACCCACTGCAAGGCATGGGCCTCCTTAGCTATGTGCTGTGGCAGGACCAGCTGGTCCTTTTTTTATAATAGCTATACCAGGTACCCCACCCTTCATTGATGACGCAAGCAGGACCAACAGTAATGCCAGCATCAGGACTAGCTCTGCCTCTTACCCTGGCATGGACCAGGCCAATGGCATAAGTAGGGCCAGCAAGAATACAGGGGACAGTTACTACAGGGTCAGTCCCTATCTACTACTCAGCTATATTGGTGCCTGCTTAAAATAGCTAATAATTGCTTGTTCTTTTAGTCTGAGATTATATTGTAATAGCTAGGTAGTGTTTAGTAGCACTGAGGGTTCGCACCTTTGGAACTTCATTATTATTATTAATATTCTTATTTGAACTAGATTCAATGTTTGCTGTTGTGATACTAACAATTTTTGTTGCTATCCAACATACATGTGCTGTATGTATAAATTAGATATTTACAAATACATATCTTGAATGGCTATTGGGGCACTAGTTTAACTAAAATCAAGCCAATTATATTGAAGTAATCTAGTAGTTAAAATGCATTGCTCTACAGGGTTTTTTTTTTAGCACTTAACAATTGAATTTTTATTCTGCCAATAAAACTCAGTGCAAACATTTTTCATAGCACTGTTTGATTAGTTTTATTATAGTAAAGTGAACAAAGCAATGGTGTAACTTTTTTAAGAGTGTTAAACTAAAGTATACAAGAATTTACAGGTGACATAGAATTCAATCAAATGTAGCACTATAACAACAACATTTGTGTGCACTATTACTATAGCTATCTTTTAGCTAAATATATTCCAATTTATGGAACAATTAATAAAAACACAATGAGTATTGCTATTAGAACTAAGCCTGCAGTAACTCCAGCACTTGTGTTTCTGCCCGCACTAGTGTTTCTGCCTGCACTAGTGTTTCTGCCTGCACTAGTGTTTCTGCCCGCACTTGTGTTTCTGCCTGCACTAGTGTTTCTGCCTGCACTAGTGTTTCTGCCCGCACTTGTGTTTCTGTCCGCACTATGTTTCTGCCCGCGCTAGTGTTTCTGCCCGCACTAGTGTTTCTGCCTAGTGTTTCTGCCCGCACTAATGTTTCTGCCTGCACTAGTGTTTCTGCCTGCACTAGTGTTTCTGCCCGCACTAGTGTTTCTGCCCGCACTTGTGTTTCTGCCCGCACTAGAGTTTCTGCCTAGTGTTTCTGCCCGCACTAGTGTTTCTGCCTGCACTAGTGTTTCTGCCCGCACTAGTGTTTCTGCCCGCACTAGTGTTTCTGCCCGCACTAGTGTTTCTGCCCGCACTTGTGTTTCTGCCTAGTGATTCTGCCCGCACTAATGTTTCTGCCCGCACTAGTGTTTCTACCCGCACTAGTGTTTCTGCCCGCACTTGTGTTTCTGCCCGCACTAGTGTTTCTGCCTAGTGTTTCTGCCCGCACTAGTGTTTCTGCCTGCACTAGTGTTTCTGCCCGCACTAGTGTTGTTTCTGCCCGCACTAGTGTTTCTGCCCGCACTAGTGTTTCTGCCCGCACTTGTGTTTATGCCCGCACTAGTGTTTCTGCCTAGTGTTTCTGCCCGCACTTGTGTATCTTGTGCAATCCGTATTGTTCCATTCCCCCTGCCATCGGAGTAAGCTAAGAGGGTGTATTAGTTAACTGATAATAAATAATGCTGAAGCAAGTGTGTGGCAAACCTCCAATGGCTTCCATTCCCAGCTGTCTACAGACCACTGCTGAATCTCTATGTCCCATCTGTTATCACAGACAGTCCCACAGGTTCCACGAAGACAGATTTCTACCCTTCCTTCATTTTTATTTCTGGTAATTCCTACAAGTCTTACATCTCCTTCTCTGCAGGCTATTTAGGGAAGAAATACAGTCAACATCGTTGTTTGACTTTTTAAAGTATTACCTTGATATAATTGTTCTCAATAAAGCAGTTAGGATGAGGAGCATGGCCATCGGCTTTTTCACGTGCTAGCAGATATTGTTATGATTCTGAAGGCAGACTAAGTGCAGTTGGGAAAACACTCTTTTTAAAAGCGTTCTATGCTTTGTTGTTTTTGTTTTTTATCCTCTAAGTTCCTCGTGGAGTAGTATAGGTAAAAGATCTGGTTATGCCAGATCTTTTACCGATAAGGCTGCAACAGATACCAAGTACAATTCTGACTTAAAAACTAGAAAAATTTTCATAGTTTTTTTTTGTTCAAGCTTTACTCTTAAAGATTTCCTTTAATTCTGTGGTTTGCTATTAATGGATATAAAGCTTTTTCAAAGAAAAACAAAGACCACTTCCTTCTTATACACAACATAATGCCAGCACTCAATTTATGCCTACCTTTAATTTAAAAGAATAACTCAATATTATTTAATTTCTTCATTTATAAATACAAAGACATTACAGCATAAGTTAGCATGCAAAGGCTAAGTTTCCTGTGCTTGTACTTCACTACATATGTCAATGGACATGGTAGAGAAAAGATGGCTACCCTTCTTTTGTGAATTCACCACTAAACCACTCACTTTCTCCCCTTCCTTGATAGTTACAGTCGAATAAAAAGGTGTAATGTGTAATGTGCTCTTTCCTGATATGTATTTTGAGTCTAGAAGGACTCAACTTTGACTTCCTTCAAGTGTGAGAGAGGTGATTTGCCACTACTATGAAGTTTGTTGCATTATCCTTAGGAAATTAGTGAGGTTAAGACTAAAAACTTGGGCAGGCAATTATTCTTTCAACGAATCACTTCTTGATGGGTCATTCTCACCTTAACAACTAAAAGAAAATTTCTTCATATGGAAACAATTTTAAAAATGGTCCATTCTGCTCTTTTGTCAAGAGGAGATGGGAACGCAGATTAGTTGAATGAGCATTCTTCCTACAATATTTTTATGTATACTGTCTAATCAAGTTAGATATCAGTAAGCAGCTAATGTGTAGTATCCTCACTAGCTTCCAGTTACACAATCACTATCTAAAACTGCATGATGTTTACTTCTTTGAAAGATTGTGTAAACTGTTTTTCATGTATTGGTTTCATTTTGGCCACGTTAGTCTCATAACAGATCCCGTACTGACATGTAACATAATAAAGAAATTTCTTCTCAAGTGTTGCAGTATGTCTCAAGGGCAATATGCCAAATGAAAACTCAGTAGCAAGCAAGGACAGACACATAATAGCTAAAATGTTCAATTTTATAAAGCAATCTTTAGATCAATAGGAACTTCATAAGCAGTAGGGTGATCAGTGTCTTCCAGTTGAAGTGGTTGATGCGGTGACACCAGTTTCATTACTGCTTCTACATCGCAAGATTCATAGAGAGCATTACTTGCATTAGAAGACTCAGTGGTGGATAGCTGAAGGGCTTCTTTTTGGAAGCAGGAATCTGGAGTTGGCATGTCTCTGACAAATGAAATAGAAAATGGATAATAATATATAAAATACCTATTAGTGTATACAACATAACATTCAAATAGCTAAAGGAGGTGTCATGTCCTCTCCTTATAATTACAATCCACATATAATATTATTTAATCAATCAGAGTATTTGTTATTTTGGTCACATGATGTCATATGACTGATAGCCAAAAGTAAAGAGCAGTGTCTGAGTCATAGCTCATGTGACCCACACTTCATCATCATAATTATGAAGATATATAGCTAGCCCTGACTATATCAACAGAGTGTAGCTAAATTACTGACAGCTTAGCAGCAGGCTAGGCGGGGAGGCAGAGTACCAGAGTGGTCGGTTGGGTAAGGGGTTAGTCAGGTAAGGGGTTAGTTAGGTAAGGGGTGGTGAGGTTATACGAGCAAGGGGCCCCATGTATGTAGAGCGAACGACAGCACATGTGTAGAGCGAATGATAGCGCACGTGTTCAGGTTAGGAACTAGAGGGAGAGCGTTGCAATTCCCCACCCACCACACCTTACCTGATAAATAGGAGATGGGAAAGGGGTTCTTTACTATTTATTCTATTTATTTATTATTATTTAACCTCCGGTAAGCAGCTAGCCTGCTTACCATGAAAACATGGGTGCCGGAATTAAAGGGGCTTGTCCCGTCCCATTAATTATGCCCCAGTCAGCCCAAGCTGATAGGGGGGTGGGGTTTCCGGCCCCGCCTGTGCCAAACAACTCAGCTACTAGAGCTGCGGCTATCGATGGGGTGAGAGTTAATGGATGACAGGTAAGTAGGCATGCATAATTAATGGAATAAGATGGTTCACGGCCAGGGCATGGGGGACTGGCAGTGAAATTTGGAGTTATAGGGTACATGCCGCAGGATTAATTAAAAAACAAAACAAATATTGTTGATAGTGCCAAGTTTTAGCTGCACTTACACACAAGTTGTATTAACCTCAGCATGCCACAAGAAGTGAAGAAAAAGCAACGAAAGCATCCAACAGCTGAACAGTTATTCACTTTATTCAGTAATTACTACGTAGTCTACAAATATTTATAGTCTTTCTTAGCTAAAACACAATCAATACTTGTGGCATGCTGGTTGCTATCCACTAATGGTTTTATAAACTTTCATTATGAAATTTTTTTGTATTTTGATGATTACAGTTAGCTTAGTATTTTGCAGGTAAAGGGTGTACTTTAAAAAAAAAAGGATGTTTCCTCACATGACTTTGAGTGACTTCCTGGAAATAGCATGAAATGAAAGTTGTGAGAGATATTTTCAGTTTGCTATTGCATACATTGAAAAACATATTGAAAATAGTTTCTCTGCTATGATACCAACAATGTCAGCGCAACAGTTCTCAATGAAATGGTTTTAGCATAATTAACTATGCTATTTTGTAATCACTTAGCTACAACTTGAACCTCAAATTAGACACAAATCAACTTGACTAACTAGTTATAAAAAAACTTATATATTTTGTAATTACTTTAGCCATTACTGTGAGTAATATTAAGAAATGTTTATACTGATGTATATCCATTTTATTGCACAAATATAGTTTTAGCTAGTTTCTACTATCCTCTAGTTCATCAACCAGAGGGGAAAAAATTAATTTGTAGAATATTATGATAATTCACTATAATATTTGAACAATATCAGTACAAATATGTATTGCATGAAATCTAAGCACTAAGTCTTGTAAACGTAATTATTTGTAGTTCAGTGTCACAGAAGTGCAGTAATGGTAATAAATAATAACAATAATTGTAATGGTAATAATAATAATAATAATAATAATAATAATAATAATAATAATAACAACAACAAAAGTAATAATAACAATAGAAACTGCACTCATTAACTTATCAAATTAATGTCTTTTACTCAAATATTTGGCTACAGTCTTTTCTTCATACACATTTAAGTGAGAATATCCACTGTCACTACTGCCTGACTCCAGCTTTGGCGCCCCTTCATTAAACTCTCCAATATTTAAACTGGAGTAGCTTGATGTCATTTTTCGGCTGTTTGTCGGTGCAATACCATCTTCTGGTGGGCTGCTTGAAACCACTATGCAGGGTTCAGATGTCATGGAGTGAATATCTAAAGAGTGGTATCCACCTGTAGTAGCTCCATGCTTTGTACTATCAGGAACCACCTGGCTTGCAATCTCAGAAACATTGAGGTACGAGTAACCCTTAGCTGTGACGACACTGGAATCTTTGTGGGAACCCGGCATGCTATTTTGAGGACTTGGGGACAGCAAGTGGGGAGAAGTTGTGTCCAGACGCATGTAGCCTGGACTAGGCTGGCCGTCTTGTGGTACCCACACGTGACTGTAACTGTGGTCTTCTTCCTCAGTACTTCTGGGTGTGGTGTGGGAATACACTCTATCATAGTCTTTGTCGCTCACATGAGTGGCTGAGTAATTCCCTTCACCGTTACTTTCTCTGGGAAGCAGTTTGATTGAGGTTGGTGGCTTTACTACAGGATTCTCTGATGTAATTAGCTTTAGTGTTTCATAGCCACTTTCTTCGCAACAGTTTTTATCGATAGTATTCTTTGAGTTGGATCCTCTGTTCTCAGTAATTGGATGAGAGGAGCTTTCATTCACTCCTAGATCAGGAGTATTCACTTCACAAAATTCATATCTTTCATCCAACCTGTGGGTCTCTTTATTTTCCACATTGGGAAGGTCAGAAAACTCATACTGTGATTTCACCATGCTTCTTCTGGCTGCTTGTATTGGAAGATCAACCATTTCATATTCTGTCTTTTTGCCATCTGCATCTTGTGAACCATGGTTGGCATTATCAGTCCTTCCATTGACAGAGGAGATGGTAGAGTAACTTTGGCTGTCATATAACAGATTATCAAAATGTGATTCTTCTGAAGACCTAATGAAAAATGACAGAGGTAAAATGTATAATATGTATTTATTCAAGCATGCTGCAAATATAATGATACAATTTAAAATCAATAACTTGATCTTTTAACTGCTTACTGCTGCTGTAAAGTTTTACTGGATAATTTCTTGTAAACTAGGCATGTGCAGATCCATGAAGTGAGAGATGCTGAAGTAAATATGAGCAAAAATATACCCAGAACTGATGCCACAGCTGCCACTGTTACAGTGTTGCTTTGTGCAGCATATGTAACCGAAGTGTGTTTATTTTCCATCGTGATTCCATTGGTCATGTGAAATACTGTACTGCTTTCTGTGATATTTCTTAAGGCTGTATAGATGTCATTTGTTGCTGATATGTTAACAGAAATGCAAACTGTTGGACTGAATGTTTGATAGTTAGCAGCAACACAACAGGTATACTGAAGTTGGTTGAAAAGAAGACCTTGGAGTAATGCCCATGTAGAGTCATTACTGACAAGAACTTGCACTTTGTGTTGAGGCTCCAATCTGAAGAGTTTGTTGGCCAACCAGAGCAACTGACAGAGTAATGCAGCAGAACTTCATTGCCATCACTAGCAGATGCACTCCATTGTAATGATATTGTACTGACATTTACTGTATACTTAAGACCAGTAGGAGTACCTAAGTTAAAATAATATTGCCAGCAGAATACACATATACTAAATTAATAGTGGTATATTGTCTAGATGTAAAATTAAATAGCTATATAGCATTTCCCTACTTAAGGAGAAGCTTAACTTGTCTTGTTTTCTTATTATCCTTACCTCTCAAAGTTTCAAAAAGACTTATTGCATCGATTATCTGTGCTAGCATCAATAAATAGTTCAAAAAATATCACTGTTAGCTGAAATGGCTACAAGTGGTGATGATTATTACCAACTAAAAGTAGTAGCCACACTGAACATGCTAAAGTTATTTTAACCAGAGCTAAGTGACTCAAGAGTTAGTTTTGACTATCTCTGAAAAAATGTGGACAGAAAACTATCATGAGAGAGCTGTAAAATTGAAAATAGTAGAAAGATGCAGTAATTTTAACCAGTTTAATGAGACAATCAGTTCTCAACTCAATTGGTAGTAATCTCTATGCTATGATGATATTGTCCTTATGTATAGCTGCATGGTTTCAAGGGGAATATGAGAACCTTTGCTTACTTAACGCCCAAGATGGGAAAGTTCTTGGCAAAATAACACTTTCAATGTTTATCATTCTTTGTGTCTTATGTTTTCATTTCACTTGCTTGCACTTCAGCTAACTTTTCAAAATAACAAAACATACCTTTTAGGTTACATGCTTGTGTATATGCAATATTGTTGATGCTAAGTGAGTCTCAAAGTCTTCAAATTTGGATTAATCAGGGGCATATTTCCATTTAAAAGTTGGGGGCCAACAGACCCTATTGGTATAATTACAGGGTTTCTTTTGACTTTTCATACAAAGAAAAAGAGACTACGAATGTTTTAAGGGGCATGCAAACATTAAAATTGGGCATGTGATTCCTTATGGCTAGCTATAACAAGTAATCCAGTACCTGTAAGTTAAAAAAAAAAGTGTAGCACCAAAGAGCGTGGGGTGGGGTGGGGGGGGATGCAATGTATATAATAGCAAGCTAATCACTAAATTGGAGTGTCTAGCTTTTCAAGGTCTTAAATTTCTGTTAATTCGGGGGCCCGGTACTAAGAGATATCCATAACTTGAGTACAAAATATTCTTTTAGCTTATTTTAGAATTATAATTCTAACCTCACTTTTTCGTGTTGGCTAATGCAATTTACACTTTTAAACTAATTATTTGCTATTGTTATTTTTTAGATGGTTGTAAATGACATTCAAACAAGATGGGATATGGGAGGTTTGTGCTACCCAACCTGAGTGCTTAAAAAAATTGTTTTTGTCAGGAAAGTTTTTCGAAAAAAATATTATCTATTTGGTCTTTCTGACATATACTTTAAAATAAATTGACTAATGTGAACTAATAATTTAGAGTATTATGCCTTACTTATGCAATGGTGGCTTAAAGTTGGGGTGGGAGATATAACGCCCCACCCCCCGGTCTCCGCAGGAATTACTCCACTGTAAATCAAAATTAACTATAAGAATTTAGCTTACCCCCATCTTTACACACTACTCTTGCATCTGAAGCATGAGTACAGTTTCTTGCTGAAGGCACTCTATAGTTGCACTCTATAAGTTTTCTCTCAGTAGTGGAACATTCGACTTCACTCAAGATGTGTCCTACACCAGGAGTTCTCACATTGCCATGGCTGTCAGTGCGATCTGTGACAACAAAATAGTGATAGCTAACTACTTCCTAGTCAGCTTCTGATGATATACAATGTATTGTGTGCATAACTACATTGTACTTGTAATAAAACTCACCTTCAAGAAATCCCAGTTGTCTGCAAATAACCCGTATTTCTGGATATCCCCAGAAATAGTCCTCACAAATAGTGTTCCATTGGCCATCGCGACAAACATTAACTCTTCCATCATACCTAGTTTTACCATCACTAAGTACTACCTCACCATGTCTACAAGCTTCAGCAGCCAAAACTATAAATATATGTGGACATAGTAGTCACAAAATTTAGTCTTTGAAAAGGGATTACTCACTTAACACTAAGAGAAGCATCGTTTCTTTACAGTAAGTATATGTAGTGGGAGCGTACGCTCTATACTCATTGCTTTTGCTTACTTAAATCATACTCACAAACATTGAAAAATACTTCAAATTCTTACAAGTATGTGGTTTATGATTGATAGTCCATAGTGAGACAACAAGTGGGACAGCCACGAGGTCCACCGATAATGCAGGACCACTGAAGATTAAATTATTTGTGTAATGATAATGGCCACTACTGTTCTAAATAGCAGCTCTTGTGCCACTTTGGACTACATTGCCCCTATGAAATTACTAGAACAGTGTATTACAACTTTTGTTCAAGTGCAACAGATTACTGAGCTATAAATCTGTACTAATCCCTACTTGCTTAAAAAAATATAGGCTGATCTTTTGAGTGCAACACAATACTCACCTGAATTATTGCTGAAAATGGTATACACATATATCCCAAAAGGATCTATAGCAAGCTACTGGACCGTTTCTGTACTATAATGATGTGTTTATTAGGCCAAGTTCTAACCAGTCTAGAGTTACTAAGATTGAAATTTTAGGTCACAGAATATTTGGTTAGAATCTTAAAATTTAAAGGCACGGAATATCTCACCCATTATATTCCCCATTTTGCATTGAAGTCTTATACAGTATCAGCTGTGAATTTTTTTCTCTGCCTAAATTCCTAAAGTTTTCAGTTTGGTAACTATCCTTTCCTGAAAGCAATACTGCAGCAGATGTGAGCTATAGTTGTGTACTTGTATCAAGATAATACTGTAAGGTAAATGACTAAAGTGGAAGTTACTCAATGTAAAATTAGCTTAATTTTCTCTAAAAAGAAGAGTTACTTGACAATTGGGTATGTTTGCACAAAATTAAAGATATCTAAAGCTGTGGCTGCACTCTCACTATGACTAAATTGTGATACTTCTATTTGTCATGCGATCCACAACTAATAAGCAGAACCCCAGTCTTCTGCATCAGTGGTACCATTTGGGGGATGAAACAGTTGAGTGTCCTAAGTCCTGCGGTAACCTGTAAAGCCCAGGTTGCAAGGTTGAGCTCTATCCTGTAGTTATCTAAGGCTGGGCAGTCTACAGAGATGACTGTTAGCTACCTCCTCAGCTACTCCAGACTTCTCCCATGTATGGGGAACAGAACTGTACAATCACACTGTAGAGTACCAATTCTTCAATGATGAAAACACTAATGTTGCTGGGGATCCCAGCATGGCCTCCATGGTGAAAGAGATGCGGCAGATGCTTCAAGCTGGATGGAGAGGTGCTGTGCCTAACACTGAATCAGATATATGATCTTATCTTCACATGTTGCTGATCTTTATTTGTCCTCCTTTTCATAAAGATTGAAAAATAATTTTTGTTCTTAGAAATAAGAGTAGCTAATACTTATTACATTATACTTCAGTGGTGTAGTCCCCCACCCACCCATAATATTTGGGCACAATCTAGTGAGGTGAATTCTCACATGAACACTTTTGAACCACAAAAACATGGAACCCCCATACCAAAACATCTTTCTACACCACTGTACTTATCTTGCTAATTAAAATGCATTCATAAGCAAAGAATACGTTTAACAATACAAATCTTAAAACACATTCACAGTAACAAATTAGTATATACTGTCGTCATAATTATTTGGTGCCACACCTTCAAGGATTGCCTTTATACTCAGATATGCAGGATGGATATGCAGCCATACTTTCTCTCACACCTTCATAGCAAAGGTTTGCTTTCAAAGGAACATCTTCACAGCCAGTGGGTGTTTCCTTTCCTTGGTTTGTCCCAGAGCTGGTCACTGCTATAACTTCATATATAGCCTGTTGACTCGGGTCTTCTTCCTTCTTAAACAAATGATGGTTTATTCTGCAATGAAAGATTAATAATGTGTGAAAAGTGCAAGTTTCCAAATATTTACTATTTTATAACTAAAACAAAGCTAACTCTTTTTAGTATGGCAAAAAAACTTCCTGTCAGTCAAACAATTTAATAAATATTATTTATAAATAAGAAAATTTAAGAATTATATGTTTTATCATTGATTTTTTTAATCAAATTATTTCATTAATAGAAATTTTCAAAATAAAATGTGATACACATATACCAGGAACTGATCCAGCAATAGGAAGGCCCAAATATATTTAGGTCAAAACTTGCAAAATTTATTAAAAATATTAATGATGGATTGCACATGATTTGGATAATTTTAGAGTGAAGAGCACAAGTTAATATGCATTGTCCTACTAATTGTATTTCCCGTATTGATTCCCTTGCACCCCCACCCCGGATTCTCCCCTGTATATTAGACACTAGTCCTCTGTCCTAGTGTATTAGTGTTCCACTCTGTCTGAGATTTCCAAACCGAGATCTAGCTAAATATTTACCCCATTTATGCAGCTACCTTGGGGTATCTCTATACCACACATTACATTCACCTCATTTTGTTGGGACACAAAGTTTGTCCCTTGCCATTACACATGCTGAAGTAAACAATCATTCCCAACAAAGACATGAACAGTATCGCTATGACAACTCCTAGTACTGAGCTTGTGATTACTAATGCCATCTCATTTCCGCAGGTATCTGGTGCTGCCGTATCCACCAACAATTCAGTGGAACTGCTAGTCAATTCTGAGCCACTGGCCATACTTTCGTAATAAATAGCACTGCATATTCTGGGCTGGTATGTTTGGTATTCTGCATATACACAGCAGCTGTAATTGTATTTCATATAATCAAGGCCAGCAATGGTTGCCTCCCAAATGGTGACCTCAGTAACCACCTCCAAGGTGTGCACTACTCTGTCCCTGCCTGGCTGACTGCCATGACAGGACACTATGTAGCTCTTGAGAATTTCCGTCTCATTGTATGGACCAGAAGGAGGCGTCCAGTGAATGCTTATCTGGTTGTCTGTGGTTTGGTAAGAAAGGTTGTTTGGATGAGCTGAAAGTAAAAGTTGGGGTAGAATCAGTGACAAGGTGGTCATAGAATGAGTACAAGAAATAAAAATAAAATTTGATTAATCAGCAAATGGTAATTTATACGAGATTACAACTTTAAATGAAAATTCGGTCTCCAGTAATAGATGAATTATTACTGGTAAAGTGTGAGACAATATTGTCTCAGTGCTGTGGCTGTAATGAAAAATGTAGCTAGTAGTGGTATATGACCTCACAGTCTGGCCTGAAGCACAAAACCAATGTCTATAGCTACTAGAGTAAGCTTCAACTAAGTATCCATTAGTCTGCATTGTCTCACCTCCTTCCATGCACTGGATGCCAGCATCGTCTGCATGAGTGCAACTGGATCTGCCATATTTGTAATTGCATTCCAGTAGGTGATGCTCAGCAGTACTGCACTCTAGTTCATTTATTATGATGCCGGTACCAGGTGCATACAAACCAGAGTACTCGTGACTGAACTGACCAGCATCTAATAATTAAATGAAACAGGTGTACTTCAGTCAATTAGAGAAATAATAATTCATCAGTAACTTTTATTAGGCATAGGTAGCTACTTGCTAACTGTGACTGCTAGCTATATTGTTAAAAAATGTGTTTGCTCTAGACAGTGAAGATAGTTGAATTTGCTTTTTTTTATTAGCTCTGCTTGTATTGATTATAGAATTTATACATGATTATGTAGAGTCAATAACTTCCAATTTTGTCACATTAACGTAACAAAACACTATCTATCACACTATTATCAAAACTTACTGGAAATATCCACTTCAAGAAAACCAAGCTGCCGGCAGATTACGCGTGCATCTGGTGGACCCCAAAAGGAATCTTTGCAGATAGAAGACCACTGTCCATTTACACAGACAGCTATTCTTCCTTCATATTCATTGGTTCCTTCTACTAATACCACCTTTCCATGTGGGCAGCTGGAAATAGATGACTGAGCTTCTTCAGTAAAAAGACTTAGTAGAAGTATACGAAAGCTGCCATGAAGATAAAAGATGGAGAAAACTAAATAGATCACATTCATGTTTCAATTTCACTATTTGTTAAACTAATTTGTTCTTAGTTTTGTGTACAAAATGAATGGTTTCTCTTACCCATAACTGTTTATGTGTGACACACCACCAAAGGATTGAATGAACTCGCGGAGCAGAACGCCAAGTGCTCCCAAGGTAAGATCCTTTCCTTTTCTTTCTACTTGGTTAACTCATCATATATTACAAATACGGCTCCTTATGTAGAGCCAAAACTGACACAAACAAGTAATTAAAACATTATCGATGTTTGCACAAATTAGAGGTGCTGTGATTCTTGTTAGAAATAACAGTAAACAAGTTCAGAGTTCACACTATGTTGACCTTATGTTTCTTCCACCCAAAATTAAATCAAATACTATATTAGTTTATGACACGACAAAGGTACAGGTAAATACACACACACACACACACACACACACACACACACACACATAGTGAGACAACAAGTGGGACAGCCACGAGGTCCACTGATAATGCAGGATCACTGAAGAT
>WLWD01000138.1_pt1 | contig 36436 bp, 11 predicted proteins | sample 6712731 | NCBI WGS metagenome assembly WLWD01 (sample SAMN12718690, study PRJNA576275) | sponge metagenome | isolation source: marine sponge | host: Mycale hentscheli | place: New Zealand: South Island, Marlborough, Capsize Point | collected 2014-11-01 | reverse complement strand
TGCACAGTGCTAGCACTATGTGTGTGCAAAGTGTTAGCACTATGTGCGTGCACAGTAATAGTACTACGTGCATGCACAGTGCTAGCACTATGTGCGTGCATAGTACTACGTGCATGCACAGTGTTAGCACTTCGTGTGCAGTACTACTTCGTGAATGCAGTGTTAGTATTAGTACGTGTATGTACAATGATAACAGTAGTGCATGCCTAGAGACTTACCATTATTCTCTTCTTCAATCAAGAACACCAGAACCTCAGTACAGATAGAAGCAGCCCAAGCACCATGAAATCTAGGAAATGAAAAAAAAAAAAAAGGTTATGACAATATTAATTCTAATGGAAAAGAAAATTAGTTATCAAGCCAAGCTAATGAAGCACCAAAGGTGTGAACCCTCAGCGCCAATGGCACCAATATCATTGCATACTACAGAACCACTAGCCTCAGCAACTATGATACTTGATACTTTATAATATCTCTGTTCTATATGCAACAGCACAGGCCAACCAACACTTTCCTACTTGTTTCAACTCTAGTGTTATTAGGGCCCAAAGAGTGGGAGCTGGAGGACAACCTGAGGATGCTAGGGAAGGTCTAGTACAAAAGAATAGCCAAGTGAAGGGTGCATGGTAAGGTCGTAAGGTAAGGGATAGCATCAGCAGATAAGCAGTGCAATGAGACTGTCAATAATAAAGCATGTATAGACTTGCCAGCAAAGTGTGAGCATCAACCAAGAATGGGTCAAAGCCATAGGCTAAAGAGACAGCCAAAGCAGCCAGGGAACGCACAACTACAAGTTTACCCTAATACTGCCCACCCTGTAACAAGTAATAGGAGAATATCAGTAAGTCTTCAACTTTTTGGTTGGACATAAATCCAGTGTGGTAGACTCAATGCAGGTGAACCTAAGTCGTGCCCCAAAACAAAAACAAACAAACAAACAAAAAAAAACCCTGGAAAGATTAGTACCTAGACAATAAAAGAGGCAGGGCCACCAACATTATCACTATTAGGGATGAGGCCTGGTTATGTTCACACCCGTTATCAACTTACTTCATGACACTTGTTTCGCCAACATCTTGTATTGACTGGCATTGATACATCAGCAGCATGTTGCTACCTGCAAAATAAGCCAATGGGAAATGCCATCACTACTGGACAAGATAATACAGTTGTGGTCCTGCTGTATAAAAATTACATGGATATAATAGCTATATGATTCCATTTAATTTTTATAGTTGTACCGCCATTCCATTTAGCTAGTCTAGCTATTAGGTGAGCGAATTTTTAATTTCACTGATATTAAGTGACAAGTAGTACCCTTTAGACACTTGCTAACTAATGATAGGATTAGATGGAGGGGGGACAAATATACAAGCCTAATGCAGCTGTCTTGTGAAACCACTGAAGATGACTAATGTCAAGTTTACATAGCAAACAACCAGTTTTCATTTTTGTCAGACTTACATACTAGCAAACTCAAACAGGCACCTTGTACACACTATTTGTCTCTTACGAAACTAATGTACAGAATTATTAGACAGTCCTCCTCTCCCACATCACGAGAGTATTACTAGATTGGCATTACTTTTTTTAAGGGGTGCAAAGCTTTTAACTTACTCTTGAAAGCTGAGAGAGATAGTTTCATTTAACCGAACCGCCATAATGAAAAGTTAGTCTCATGTACCCAATCCCTTTACCAACCGCTAATCGAGTGTAGAGGTTCTAGGTTGGTAAAGGGTCTCGCCGTCCCCTCGCTTTATTATGTAGCTTTTTTTGCGTTGAGCTACGGGGCTACTATTAGCTACTTTATAGCTAAATCACCATCCCTTCCAAACGTGCCTGCAAGGAATACCACCACTCCTTAATGATTATCTCCTCTCTTTGCACTCACAACCTATCACAGGACGATGAATATGGACTTGATATTATCGCTCAGCAACTCAAATCCAAGAATAGGGTGAGGACACATATCTTGGAAGAAAACTCAAAGGATGCCGAAGACCTCATGAAATTGCTATCTGCCAGCCAGAAGAGAGCAGTGAACCTAGCAAAGGAAAAAGGATCATAAACCTGGCTGACAGTGCTCCCACTAATGGAACACGGCTCCACTCTACACAGGGGTGCATTTCACGACGCCCTCGCACTGCACTATGGCTGGACACCCCTGGGAGACTACCAGCTAAATGTGCATGTGGGGCCGTCTTCTCAGTTGAGCATGCCCTTTCATGCCCCAAAGGGGGGTTTCCATCCATAAGACACAACGAAATACGGAATTTGACAGCAACTCTTAACTGAGGTGTGCAAGGATGTATGTATTGAGCCTGGCCTTCAGCCCGTGTTTGAAGAACTGAATGGTGCGACTGCTAACTCACAGCCAGGAGCAAGACTCGACATTGCAGCAAACGGTGTTTGGGGCGGCAATCACAAAAGAACATATTTTGATGTAAGGGTATTCAACCCCTATGCCCCTTCCAACAAACATTCAGACATGCAAATGGTGTATAGGAAGCACGAACAAGCCAAGAAACAGGCATATGAGGAGAGAATTAGAGAAGTGGAACACGCCACATTCACACCAGTTGCACTCTCTACTACCGGTGGCATAGCAGAGGAAGCCAGTATATCTATAAAAAAATTAGCGTCCATGCTCGCCAATAAGTGGGAACACAGTTATAGCAGTACTCTTCAATGGTTACGATGCCGCCTATCCTTCTACGGTCTATCCAAGCCATTCGAGGAGCCAGATCATCCATTGGACATGCTGTAAGAATACCAGCTGCAGTAGACCTGGTGACCTCAGAAGCACATCTAAACTGATCTAATTTCATTTGCTTTTTGACTGTAACTGAGTTTATATTATTTTGTATTGTATTGTATTGTAGTGTATATATATAATTAAAAAAAGAAAAAAGAAAAAAAAAAGCTAGATTACTGGAACTCAGTTTTGGTAGCAACACCAGTGACAGAACAGTGAGTAAAGCCTACACAAACCAAAAGCGGTTGATTTAAATTCTAAGCTTACAGCTTCGTACCCAATGCACGGATCTAGCGTCTTACAACTAATAATAGTTTGTTTCGAGTTCATATTCAAGGGTTTTTGTACGCACCTGTGCTAATCAATTAATTGGGTAAAGGGGTTTACAACTACTTCATCTTAAAAGGCTTCTCAAAGTGGTTCGGTAAAGCGTCACCTTTTCAATTACTATGGTAAGTTGATTTGTGCAAAGACAAATGCTGTTTTTACTTTCTGGAATTGCGTTGACACTTTTACCATATCATTAAGATGTAAGCTGCATAGCAGAAATGCAATCTCAGGTTTTATTTAATTGTCTCCTATTTTTTTAAAGCCAAGACTATCTCTGGCAGATGAAACCAATGAGACTCATTACTTAAAGGTTAATGTCATCATAACAATATAAATTTAATAACTATTAGAAATAACCACATATACATATTTAGCTGTGTTGTTCTCAAACTTAGCTACCAAGCATGCCTTGAAATTCTTCATTAGAACTTTAAGCTCTTCAGCTTCCTCGTTAGTGCTGTGAATAAAAACAATAAATTGAAATTAGTAAAGCTAGCTACTATTAATATAGCTTGCACAATGACACATAAAGTGTGTTTTATAGAATCTTGCCCACTAAATTGTGAACCACATAAGACCAGCACAATGATATGCACATTAACTGTAAATATTCAATAATTATTTCCATCAACAAACTGGCCAAAGTTGTAGTCAGCCCACTAGCTAGTTCCTACCACTGTGTCAGTAGTTGAACACCTCTTAAAGTAGCAAGTCTGCATGGGCGTACTGATACACTCCACAGAAGTGTAGTAAAGTCACTATGCTTATAAGGGTGTCATGGTACACTCCACAGTGTTACCAAACACTTCAGAGTGTAGCACAACACCCCACAATACCGAAGTGTTCCACTACACCCCATTAAAGGTGTAGTGGAACACCCCATTTTTTACAGTGTATTCTTCTAATATGTCCTTCAATACATGAATGCCTTGTCTGTGTATACAGAGTTTTTGAAGAATGCAGCTTATCCTTCAACGGGTCTAAATCTATGTTTAGTGCTGGTAACTCATAGTAATGAAGATGATGGTCTGGATGAAAGTAGCACACCACAAAGTACGTACAGTGCTTAAATTTAATATGTGAATGTTTATTTTCTGACAGTCATTTAGAAGAGATGTGGTGATGATTTTTTCAGAAAACAGTTACCTTAAGATTTATCGTTGCTATGCCTCTACTGGTGATTTTTTTGAGTTTATTTGATGAATTTATGCAACTCAGTGTGTGTCATCAAGTAAAAAATAATGATTTCTGAGCTATATACTAATCCCATGACAAGACAAATCAACTTGGCTAAAATTAATTGAGTCAAGAATTACATATTGAAATCCCCTTCCATATTCAGTATAACGAATAACGTCATATGTTTTATTGTATGGTTCCTATTGTGCAGTAGGACAAAGCAAACAGATTCTGCAACTCTGTGTGGATAAAAGAATGCGTGTCCACTTGGTGACATTATTCTATTAGTGTTAAGATCATACAATACATAAATAATTATGTAGAAGTTACTATATCTCTATCTAGTATAGTTCCTTTACAAGGACTTAAATTGATATTATAACCAATTATTTGTCCATGGCTTGTTACTTCAATCGACTTATCTTTTTTTTTTAATCCAAATATTTATCAAATTTGCAGCATAAGTTTATTGTGCTGGCAATTGACAAAGCAATTACATTTTTGTTACCAGACTGTAAGGTATGATATTAATTCATGTTTGATTTTAAATTATTAAGGCTTTATTAATTGTTTATGTATATTAATAATTTACAATTCACCTCAGCTATAATTATGAGCCGCTCTTTCCTTAAATTTTGTTAATATGCTCATCTTAAAGGAATAATAATACTAAATTTATGTTTATGATATCTTTATTAGAATCAATATGGACATATATGCAAATGCACTATGCTAAAACATAGGGTAAAATTTTTCATTTTAGTTCAACAAAATTATAATAAATTTAGCTTAATAAGTATATACAGGTAGTAATTTCACTTACAATAATTAAGCTGAAGATGATTCAGCAGTATAATTAATAATATTTATTGACCTGGGGTATTCCTAAAATGTCTTGGAAGTTGTAATAACAACTGGTAATACGTTAAAGTGTACTTAAATGTCATCCAATCAATTGAAGATATTCAATGTGTTGTAAATCCCCTTGTACTCACTGCCAGCACATGCAATTGTAACAATAGCTAGTGGCAATGTGATTAATTTGTAACCATATTAGCTGATACTCTCAGTAGTCTGCCATAGTATTTCTACTTTCACTACTTTACTATAAATTGTAATCAAAGCATCACATGCCTCATAGCAAATCAATTTACCTAAACAAGCAACTTCTAGATTGCATTAGAAAAATCATTTTTAAATAGTTAATATCACTGTATACAATACTTTTTGAGTAGTAACTATATACGCAAGAAATCATTACACTAGCCTCTATGAATAATTAATATGGCCTGTTTTAAAGAATCAGCAGCATTTTCCTCCATCTCACTCATGCAGTGTTTTGTGAGTTAGTGACACATAACTTGGTATTGGATTAGCTTTCAGAGTATCATTTTGTGTAATATTATCTGGTGACATTTGCAATTTTTAACAAAAATCATCTCACGCGAATTTTTACTTTAAAATAAACAGCAACTTCGGAGATTATCAAGACATACAGCCATTTCCTACATTCAAATATTAAATAATTCTTGTGGACTCACAATACATATGTTAGTAGTACTTAATACTCATCATGTATAGAAACCCCATCATTATTTAAGTAATTCCCCTTAATGACGATTTGTTTATAAGCAACTCTTTCAACTGCATTGTGTTGTATATACTTAGTCATTGTATTGAAGTTAAGTATGTACTTTGGAAAACACTAGCTGTATTTATTAACTATAGCAGAAATCTTTGATGGCTAACCATGTTATTTAGGTCATGCATGATAGATATAGTATTAACTACACTCTCTAATTGGTGAACAGTATAACTTCAAACATGCTGCTTGCCAAGGTTAGGCTTCGTAAGTGTATAATAATGCCAATATTGTATTTTCATTATTTAATGAACAGTTATTTGATCTTTTTATTTATTACTTAGTTTGTACTTGCTATATTTTATACAAAGGATAAATTATCTTTAGCTAAGAAGATGTAACAAATTTTTTGGACAGTTAATTCTAGTTTTTCTAGTACTATTTCACTCCTGAAAGTCAACTCAAAAATGTCTCACTTTTTACATAATAATTGACATTAAGCTATTTCAGCTCTTGAGTTACTTTAAAGCCATGTATTTTGCAATCATTATTAAGGCCAAATTATGTGAGCCCACACAATGCAACAGTGTATTGAGCTACAATTTGTCTTACATTATTTAGTTGGAAATGTCAACAAATGAATTCAATGAATAGTAAGTTTTGGTATTTCCTTTGCATGAGGCAATAGATTAAAACTGCTATGAGTAGGACTAATCCAACAATCATGACAGGAACAATCGACTTGGCTAAAATTAATTGAGTCAAGCATTACATATTGATGAAGTTCATAATACTTGCACACTTATAAAATTAATACCTTTAAACTATCTCAAGTAATGACTGAATAATACATCCCCATCCTTATTCATTATAATGAATAACATCATATGTTTATTGTATAGTTCTTACTGTGCAGTAGGACAGAGCAAACAGAGTCTGCAACTCTGTGTGGATAAAAGAATGTGCGTCCACTTGGTGACATGTTTTATTAGTTATAAGGTTATGCTTTAATATTGCTGGTTAGGGAAACCACCTTTTAGTATCTATGGGATTTTTTTTATTCCAAATAAGAAGCTGTTATGGAACAAATCTTCAAAGTAACTGGCTGAAAGATATTGTTACACAAATAGAGCTACTGTTTAGCATGTACTTAGGTCTAGTAGATGATAGTTTATAAAAAATGTAAAAAAATTTCAAATCTATGGTATCTCAGCATCAATGACTTGAATTAACTTTATTTCATAGCTCTTAGTCTGCCAAAAACACTGTCTTTATTTGTTGCTTGTTTGATTCTACTTATTAATTTAAGAATTGATTGCAAAAATGTAAATATTTATTAGTTGCTAGAAGTAATAAGAATATTATGTGAGTCACTCAATATTTTATATTATTTCTGCCAAAATATGTCATGTAGCTGAGAATCAATGTATGCCAGTCATGTGACCCTGTGTATTTAGGACATTATGTAATGCACACAACATGTTTGTACAAGTTAATAATATATTTTATCACCAGATATCAGACTAAGTGAAATAGCTAAAGTTATTAAGCTAGAGAGTATTCAGCAGCATGAATAAAAAAATTAACGATATTCATAGTTAATGATAGTCCACAAGAATGTTGGCTGTAGCTGTTCTGTCTAACAAAACAAGATTCACGAGTTGTTCATCACTTAAGAAAATATTCCTTCTTAAAACTTTGGTCTCATCCGTCAATTATATCTAAGTATAGCTATAACAATATTGCAAGATTTGATCTTAAAATAAGGTATCATAACTGCTGGTATTATTGTAATTAGATTTAATTGAAGAATTCTGGTATCATACTACCTGTAACATACTCAGTGTTACTTCTTGAAAAGGTTCTTTCATAACATTCATAAAGCTCACTCGCTAGCCGATAACTAACATTAGTACCAATAATCACTCATAATTAGTCACAAGTATTAGGTGCTTGATATTGTAAGAGGTACACTTTCTTATTTTAACTCAGAGGTATTGTTTCAATTATGTGTTAAAAAATATTTTTAGTAGTGCGCAAGAAATCCATACATTAATTTTTTATAGGTTGCTACGACTGATTGATATGGCATTAAAATAATCAGCAGCATTTTTCTCCACCTCACTCACTCACACTTACACATAGTTTTGTGATTTAGTGTCACATAATTAGAAAATAAACTGTATAGCTTTCTGACAATGTTGTAGATCAGTAACTACTGACTTGTGCAACTTCAAACAAAAATAATTATCACATTCTTTATTTCACTTATAATAAATCGTAAAATTTGAGATTATTAAGACATATATTGTAACTGCTTCATAGTAACATAAACTGATATTTTTTGCATTCATCACTACCCTACTTGAAGGGTAGTAATGTTGGAGCATCCAACCCCCATTCTCTACCAGTGGTAAAGAAGGGTAGTAATGTTGGAGAATCCAGCCCCAATTCTCAGCATTATACATAAGATATAGTAGACTAGTCTAAAGGGTAAGTTCATCAACTACAAAACCAATACTGAAGTGAAGCTGTAGCACTAACAGAGTTCTGCCAAATTTATGACGGCAGGCGTGGGTGAAAATCAAACAAGCACTAGCTAGTCTGGCGCAGCCAGACCCTTTACCTAACCGCTACGCGGAGAAGGTCTGGGGACAATCATGCACCTTGGCTATTATTCTAGAGGAATGTGGTAGTTACTATTACGGCGCCCACGGTTTGCTGGACGAGATGACCTGAGTACAACCACAGAGTATTTTGCGCAAGCGCAGTAACCACCAACACTTTGATAGTCAGGAACGTGGGCTCCGTTATGTACACTTGTGGTAAGATGCCCACTCATTTCACCGAGGGCTTCCTGGGAGACGACAACAAAATGTTAACTAACCACAGCCCAAAATCTTGGCTGTAGAACAGCCAAGGTGCATGATTTTCCCCAGACCCTATCTCCGCGTAGCGGTTAGGTAACGGTCTGCTCCAGACAAAGCACTAGCTTGATTGACTAGTATCACGTGCTATGTGTTTACCCGAGCAGTCTCGATAAAGGGGTGGGGCTGAGTTAGTAGGCTAGCTGTGGACGATCTGAGACGTATCTATACCTAAACGGCCTTAGCTTTTCGTTCTTCTGGTGAGTTTTCCTAGTTAACTAGCGTGTTGCAACAGCCAGTGAAAATGCATTTATGCGTGACTTTTAAGTGGAACATGATAACTTGTTTGCATGAAGGTTCCCTCTATGGTTTGATTCAGATTTTCTTCATGACATTTATATCATTAATATTTTCATCCAATTACTCTATTCGTTTTGCTCTTCCTCGTGATAGGTGGCATGCCAAGAAACTAAGCTGCATACGATTAAAGACAATATAAAACCTGTTCCAAAGCATTGTTTTAATAGAGTTGGGCATCCATTGCTTTCTGCAAGACAGAGAGGGTTTGGAATTTACATTCTTTAACTATAAATACTGAAACTGAACTGAAGCTATTACACAAACTAAAGAAATACTGGCATATTTGGTGGAAGGCTTGCGAGAAAAAAATACTTGCTTAATTTACAATTAATAAATGCTACGTTTATTCGAGCAGTCTAAATAAAAGCGTGGAGCTCAGGTACTAGGCTGTGGATGGTCCTCATCATTTACCTAAACTGCTCAAGCTTTTCGTCCAAGTTTTCCAAATTAACTAGAGAGAGAGGTAACGACAGTCAGTGAAAATGCATTTAGGGGCGACTCTTCATGAGTGGGAAAATGCTTTGATAACTTATTTACATGAAAATTTAGCTCTAAGGTTTGATTCAGTGTTTCAGAATTTCTTGATGGCATTTAACGTGTTCCAAAGCGTTGAGGAGCAACTCTTTCTTGGGCTCCCAAGGTTTTGTGCTGGACTGTCGTGTTCCAAAGCGTTGAGCAAATAGAGCAACTCTTTCTTGGGCTCCCAAGGTTTTGTGCTGGACTGTCGTGTTCCAAAGCGTTGAGCAAATAGAGCAACTCTTTCTTGGGCTCCCAAGGTTTTGTGCTGGACCGTTAATGCTCTGAAAGTTGTAGAGGGTACAGTAGGCTAAATGCCGCTAAATTCATCTAGCTAAATGCCAATACTGAAGTGAACTATCGCACAAATAGAAGCTTGCCGAATTTTATGGCGCGGCTGGCGTGGGAGAAAAAAATAACACACTAGCTTAATTTAGTAGTATCACGTGCTGTATGTTTACAGGAGCAGTCTCGCAAAAGGGGTGGGGCTGAGTTAGTAGGCTGTGGACGGTCCGCGATATTTACAGGACTAAAGCTTGTCGTTCTTCTGGTGAGTTTTCCAAGTTAACTAGAGCGAGGTTACAACAGTAAGTGAAAATGCATTAGGCATGACTTTTGAGTGGAATGTTTTAATAACTTGTTTGGTGAAGGTTAGCTCTTAGGTTTGATTCAGAATTTTTTCATGGCATTTATATTATTACTTTATGATGGTGGTTGGCATGATCTGGAAGCTGAATTTGTGAAACATCTAATTCCATTTCTTATTGTCTAGAATAGCAAGCAACTGTTATCTATTAAGTTTCAAAAACTGTTTTGAAGTACTAGCACATTGCTGACAACCGCTGCAAGTGTGGGTGTGGCTCTCATATTGATACATCCAAGAGGTAAGTGTAGATAAACTCCTTGGTGTAATGCATTGCTAAATACTCAATTAAAAAGATTTGCTATATAGCTAGTAATGCTCATTTTTTCTACAAGCAAAATATAATAAGTCTTTGATGAAGTTATTGAAGCTGTGCAACACTGCATCAAATAAGCATATTTATAGCCAGTCAGTGGCCACTGGTACTGCCTTAAATACTGGCTGCTTATAATAGGATAGCTTCTGCACAAATGGTAGGCAAGCCACTGTGTATACAACAAGTAATTCAACAACATTATTTAAAAAAAATCTGACTATCAAAATTACCAGCAGTTCCTAACAAAAGATGCTGAAGCACAGCCAAGTTTTTTAATTGAGTATTGGGAAACGTTTTTAATGTTTTGTTTTTTAACAAGATTTTGTTACTAGCAAAATAGACTTGGAGGAAGCCTAAGAAGCTAAAGTAATAAATTATATTTTATTTAATATGCAGCTGATATAGTTACTATTGCTCAAAAATATTCTTATTTATGCAAGCAAATATAACACTCTATGTACACTCTCTTACGTACAACACTCTATGTACTTTCTCTTACATACAACACTCTATGTACACTCTCATACATACAACACTCTATGTACACTCTCTTACATACAACACTCTATGTACACTCTCTTACATACAACACTCTATGTACACTCTCTTACATACAACACTCGTATGTACACTCTCTTACATACAACACTCTATGTACACTCTCTTACATACATTTGCCCACACAAGACTTCTTTTGGTGACTTGACATATTTAATGAGAGTATCAAGTATGAACAACTATGAAGGACAGCACATTAACCAAGATAATGAACTGCCGCAATTAATGTAATAAAGTTAATTCCTGTTAGTTTGTAAGACCTAAGTGCTTCTACAAAATTCAGGAACAGCCTATTTCCAATATTGAATAATTAAATTTCTTTGAATAGTACAGTCATTAAAATAATCACAGGGTGAAAAGAGTCCATTTAAAACCATATCAAAATCCTTAAACTGTCTTGGTAATTAGAGTTAACTAAAATTTTACAAGGCTGTAGAGGTTAACAAACTAGTTATCAATGCATTGTACAGATTTTGTTTTGGTGGTCAATGGACAATAGACAATTAAGCATACTAAGAATCTCTGATAGTATCTCGCTCACTTCACTTGCTAGCTAATATTGGCATAATATTTATGTATTAATCATTTTTGAGAACCCGTACACTTAATATTTGAACTTTGATGCAAACAAACGCAAATAATTTCAGTGAGTTCATATTAAATTCTGTCATTTCAGGATCAATCAGAGATTAACATTATAAATGCAAAGTATACAGGGAGTAACTTATCTATAGATTTAATTCATAATAATTTGTTTTAGGCAAAACATATTGACATTGCAAACAATATTTACTCTATTTGCATAGAGAGTACAATTTATTTATTCGTTATCACTAAAGTCTTTGTTCAGAAATATTCATATAATACACATAGTTCATGGGTACAAGCACAGGCAAAGTTAGGGTGTGGCTTCAGGAGGTTGCACGTATCCCTCTTTCAAATTAATGATGTTCATAGCCGATATTCATAGCCCCACCTACTTCTAGTAAATGAAGATAGAGTTAAATAAGAAGAGACAATATCAGTCTTTAATGATATTCATGGTTTCAAAACAATATTAGCTTCAGTTACCTTGAGTTTGACAGTGACCACAGCTCACTTCAACTAGCTTGATGCTTCTTGAGATTCCACTTAGCAATTGAGCTATGAGAAATATAACTTCTATCACTAGGTGCAGTTTTACACATGAGTGTTTCCAATATTCATGATCTCAATAGGACTTTGGATGAGCTATTCATGAATATCACTATACTGTTAATCCTTTTGTTATTGCTAGTCAATATTATATTCCTGATTGAGATGGTTGGGCTAACAAAATCAGTCTGTCACAAAGTACTGGAATTACATTGAACAGTTCGCAGATTCCAAACTAATAGATAGCACAAGTATAACATACTTCTATATTAAACAATAGATTCTTATTTATTCTTTTATACTGTATTCCCCTTCTACTAAATAAATAATAAATTAAATTACATCCTCTCCCTTTACTAAATGAATATTTAATTAACTTGCGTCCACCTACTCACTTCTTTCCTCCCCTCTACTAAATGAATATTTAATTAACTTGCATCCACCTACTCACTCCTCTCCTCCCCTCTACTAAATGAATATTTAATTAACTTGCATCCACCTACTCACTCCTCTCCTCCCCTCTAATAAATGAATATTTAATTAACTTGCTTCCACCTACTCACTCCTCTCCTCCCTCTACTAAATGAATATTGAATTAACTTGCATCCACATACTCACTCCTCTCCTCCTCTCTACTAAATGAATATTTAATTAACTTGCATCCACCTACTCACTCCTCTCCTCCCTCTACTAAATGAATATTTAATTAACTTGCATCCACCTACTCACTCCTCTCCTCCCTCTACTAAATGAATATTTAATTAACTTGCATCCACCTACTCACTCCTCTCCTCCCCTCTACTAAATGAATATTTAATTAACTTGCATCCACCTACTCACTCCTCTCCTCCCCTCTACTAAATGAATATTTAATTAACTTGCATCCACCTACTCACTCCTCTCCTCCCCTCTACTAAATGAATATTTAATTAACTTGCTTCCACCTACTCACTCCTCTCCTCCCCTCTACTAAATGAATATTTAATTAACTTGCATCCACCTACTCACTCCTCTCCTCCTCTACTAAATGAATATTTGAATTAACTTGCATCCACAATACTCACTCCTCTCCTCCCTCTACTAAATGAATATTTAATTAATGCATCCACCTATCACTCCTCTCCTCCCTATACTAAATGAATATTTAATTATTGCATCCACCTACTCACTCCTCTCCTCCCTCTACTAAATGAATATTGAATTACGTGCATTCACCGACTCACTCCTCTCCTCCCTCTACTAAATGAATTAATCTAATAACTTGCATCCACCTACGCACCTCTCCTCCTCTACACTCAAACTGAATATTTAATTACTTGCATACCACCGTCACTCCTCTCCCTCCCTTACTAAATGAATATTTAATTAACTTGGCCCACCACTCACTCCTCTCCTCCACTCTACTAATGAATATTAATAACTTGCATCACCTACTCACTCCTCCCTCCCTCTACTAACCCATGAACTTAGACTGACCTTGAGTTACCTATCACTCCTCTCCTCCCTCTACTGAATGAATATTTAATTAACTTGCATCCACCTACTCACTCCTCTCCTCCCTCTACTAAATGAACATTGAACTGACTTGCATCCACCTACTCACTCATCTCCTCCCTCTACTGAATGAATATTTAATTAACTTGCATCCACCTACTCACTCCTCTCCTCCCTCTACTAAATGAACATTGAACTGACTTGCATCTACCTACTCACTCCTCTCCTCCCTCTACTAAATGAATATTTAATTAACTTGCATCCACCTACTCACTCCTCTCCTCCCTCTACTGAATGAATATTTAACTAGAAAATGCTCGTGTAGCATTGGTTGGGCGAGCGAGCGAAGTTCTGGGGAAATGTTGACACTTTCAATTGCATTGGGGTCGTTTGATTTGAAGCGCGCGCGTGTTTAAACGACGACGTATTCAAAACGACGACGTACCACGTATTCAGGATTTCCATAGACTACATCTTAGAGTTGCTCACTCGCTTCGCTCGCTCGCCAATTAACTTGCGTCCACCTACTCACTCCTCTCCTCCCTCTAATAAATGAATATTTAATTAACTTGCATCCACCTACTCACTCCTCTCCTCCCTCTACTGAATGAATATTTAATTAACTTGCGTCCACCTACTCACTCCTCTCCTCCCTCTACTAAATGAATATTTAATTAACTTGCGTCCACCTACTCACTCCTCTCCACTACTTCTACTAAAGTTAACTAGACTAAGACTGTCAACACTCAGAAAATTAGTGGGTTATAACAGTAGGCTAGTCTAAAGGCCTCTAGCTAAGTTCATCCAGCTACAAAACCAATACTGAAGTAAGCTGTAGCACTAACAGAGTTCTGCCAAATTTTATGACGGCAGGAGGCTTGGTTGAAAATCAAACAAGCAATAGATGGATTGACTAGTATCACGTGCTATGTGTTTTCTTGAGCAGTCTCAATAAAGGGGTGGGGCTGAGTTAGTTGGCTGTGGACAGTCCGTGACAATTACCTATACGGCTGAAACTTTTCGTTGTTTGGTGAAGGTTAGCTCTTTGATGGTGGTTGGCATGATCTGGAAGCTGAATTTGTGACACATCTAATTTCATTTCTTATTGTCTAGAATAGCAAGCAACTGTTATCTATCAAGTATCAAGAACTTTTCTGAAGTACTAGCACATTGCTGACAATCATTGCAAGTGTGGGTGTGGCTGTCATATTGATACATCCAAGAGGTAAGTGTAATTAAATATGTAGATAAACTCGGTGTAATGCATTGCTATATACTCAATAAAAAGCTTTGCTATATAGCTAGTAATGCTCAATTTTTCTACAAATAAAATATAATAATAGGAAAGTTTTCTCTTTTTAACAGCCAATATTTTAATTATAACTTAAGCAAAATATAGTAAGTCTTTGATGAAGTTATTGAAGCTGTGCGACACTGCATCAAGTAAGCATATTCATAGCCAGTCAGTAACCACTGGTACTGCCTTAAATACTGGCTGTTTATAACAGGATATACATACTAGTGATGTGCTTCAGTACTAATGCAGGACAAGCCATCTGAGTACAAGTGATTAAAAAACATTATTTAAAACAATTCTAACCTTCTAAATTACCAGCAGCTCCTGACAAAAAACACGAAACTGCTGAAGCATGGCCAAGTTTTTTAATTGCGTATTGGGAGCAGTTTTTAATTTAAGTTTTTACTATAGTAACCACTTGCCACAACTTTTCGAGACTTGAAAACGCAAGCGATTATAAAAAAATTATAAGCACATTTAAGAGCCTAACCATAAATAAGATTTTTTTACTAATCAAACAAATTAGGAGGAAGCCAAAGTAGTTAAAATAATAGATTAAAGAATAAAAAAATGCAGCTGATACACTTATTATATGCTTCAAAATATTCTTAATTATGCAACAAATATAACAAACTACATTCTCATACATACGCTTCCACACACAATACTTCTTTTGTGACTTGACATAATGAGTTCATCAAGTAAGAACAGCTATGACTAACAGAAGAACCAAGGTAATGTACCACCGAAATGAATTTAAGAAAGTTAATCCAGTCAGTTTGTAAGACCTAATTGCTTTTACAAAATCCAGAAACAGCCTAATTCCAAGGAGTTAAAAATTAAATATCTTTGGATAATATGGCTAAAGATAGGTAAAGAAAATATTCTGTGTAGTGGTGGTGGACACAGTATAGACAACTAAGAAAACAAAGGATCCCTGATAGTATCTCGCTCACTTCACTTGTTAGCTAGTAATGGCGTAATATTTATGTATTCATCATTTTTGAGTACCCACTTCATATTTGAACTTTGATGCAAACAAACGGAAATAATTTCAGTGAGTTCATATTAAATTCTATCATTTCAGAACCAATCAGAGATTAACAATATAATTGCAAAGTATGCAGGGAGTTACTTATCTACAGATTAAATTCATAATATTTGTTTAAGGCCAAATTTTTGACATAGATAACAATATTTACTCTATGAAAACTACATAGAGAGTACGATTTATTGGTGAACGAGTGTAACGAGCGAGACACTTACAGGGGTAACACAAGTGAAAATTAGGGATGCTTGTTTGTGTTTGGACGTACGTATGTCATTTTGTACTTTGACCTTCTCGTAATTTTGTGTCAGCTCGTTGTTCGACCCATCCCTAACTTCACTAAACGGAATCCTCCAGTTTAGCGATCATTACCCGTATCATCCAAAAAATTGAATGGTTTACCGCTCTTAATTCTTAGCTAAAACTAACGAAGTTCCATTTCTATTCGAGTTAGTGGTGGTCGTCAGTTAATAAGCTATTTGTCACCGTTATAAACCCTACTAAACAGTATTTGCTTGACAATTCTTTGTCCACTAGAGTAACTACGAAGGTAAGCCTTATGTAAGTACGTTCAGTTGTGTGAAAGTATTGTGCCTTCACTTAGCTAAAGAATATCACAAAGAAAACGTGTAAATAATGCTACTTGTTTTTGTTGTTTGCAGTGTTTATTATGGCATTGAAACCCCTTTACCGTATACAACTTGACTTTTTTTAGTAGCTTGAGTGTTGAAGTTAAAATTAATCGTTTAACAATAGTGTAAATTTAGGCTATCTCGCCATTTGTGCTCAAACACATCACTAGTTTATTCAACATAGACCCATTCCTCATGGGCAAAAGCTCATGCAAAGTTAGGATGTGGCTTCAGGAGGTTGCATATATCTCCCTTTCAAATAAATGATATTCATAGTAGTCTCACTTACTTCTAGCAATTAAAGACGGCGTTGAATAAGAAGAGATAATATCAAGATCGATGAGATTCATGGTTTCAAGTCATTATTAGCTTTGGTCATCATGAGCTTGATAGTGATCACTGCACACTTCAACGGCTTGATGCTTTGTGAGACACTAATCAACTGAGCTATATAGCGCAACTTCTCTCACTAGATGTGGTTTTACACATGAGTGTCTCCAACATTTATGACCTTAATAGGACTTGGATGAGCAATACATGAATATAACTATACTTAAAATAACTTTTGTAATTGCTAGTAAATATAACATTCCTCTTATATGAGATGGTTGAGTTAATAAAATCAGTCAGTCACAAAATACTGGAATTACTTGAACAGTTTGCAGATTCCAAGCTAACAGATAGCACAAGTATCATATACATCTATAGTATACCATATATTCTATTATACTGTACTCCCCTTCAACTAATAAAAAATGTGACCGGATTTGTGAAAACCCGGCTAAACGCGGCATCTAAAGTTTTCTAATTTATTCTACCAGTAGGCTGCATGGGGCCTTGGGATGCCTTCCTCCTAATTTGGAAGCTGTAGCACAAGCCGTCTTCGCCCTACGCACTACAACACTTCAGTATTTTTGCTAAACTTATTATTGCTGATTTCGAAAAAAAACGCCGGGTAAAGGCGTTGCTAGGTCAGGGGGCGTGCCTTGTGTCCGTATACTATTACTGCGTGTCTCCGGAACACTATGGAATGAACCGGTTACAGGCGGATTGAAAGACGTCTAAAAGGCTTAATGCAGGGCTCCATAAGAAACTATGATGGCGAGAATTGCGTGAGTACGTGAATTATGTAGAATAGTAAGTGAATTAGTTAGCTACAGTTTTTTCCCGGCTGTTAGTGAAAAGCCCGCCAATAATTTCTTAGCAACTCTCCGTACACGAGTCCAACCGGCTAATGTTTCTAGCCTCTTAGTGTGAGTTCTAGAGCACGCCAGTGCTTACAACTGCGTCATAAGCTAGAGCTAACTGGTGTCTATCTATTTCTGTCATAAAAAATTTTTCGAAAAAAATCGACCCATAAGGCTTTACCCAGTGATACTGAAAAAAATTGTTTGCCGCGTTTAGGTGGATTTTCCCAAATCCGGTCACAAATAAATAAAATTGCATCCACCTACTACTTCCTCTCCTATACCTTTACAAAATGAATATTAAATTAACTTGCATCTACCTACTCACTCCACTCCTCCTCAAATGAATATTAAATTAAATTGCGTCCACCTACTCACTCCTCTCCTCCCCTATTTATTTAACTTGAGTCCGTCTACTCACTCCTTCCCTCTTCCTCTACTAAATTAATATTTATTTAACTTGAGTCTACCTACTCACTCCACTCCTCCTCAAATGAATATTAAATTAAATTGCGTCCACCTACTCACTCCTCTCCTCCCCTATTTATTTAACTTGAGTCCGTCTACTCACTCCTTCCCTCTTCCTCTACTAAATTAATATTTATTTAACTTGAGTCTACCTACTCACTCCACTCCTCCTGTACTAAATGAATATTTAATTAACTTGCATCCACCTACTCACTCCTCTCCTCCTCTACTAAATAAATATTAATTAACTTCTATCCACTTACTGCCTCTTCTTGATTGTGTCCACCTAATATTTAATAATATTTCGTAAGCTAGTGCTTGTTTGTATCCAACACTCTTATAGATCTATTACAACTTATCAATATGTGACAATACTTGGGAAAAGGGACCAAATGTGTTAAAAATTGAAAAATGAGTTATTCATACCACTGTGTAAAGCACTTCATATGGAGTATTTTGATATCAAGTTTATGGGCAGGCTCTGCTTTGTTCACTAAATATACGAGCGGCAATCTAACCAACTTGAGCATAGTTATTTCGAGAAAACTGCAATTAAAACTTCTTATTCAATTTCTGGCGGAGTTAACGTTGAATTCTACAATCTAACCCGAAGTCAATGTTACGGGTTACGTGAGACTTTTATTTATGCTTGGAAAATGGTGGTGCTCAGCTGAACGGCAGTAAATTATAGTTGGGGCTGCTTACTTCGTTGATGGAGGAGGCCTTACTCTGTTCAGACCCTATGTTGTGTAAGGGTACTAGACAGGTATGGCTTTAAGTAGAACTAGATGTGTGTAGACATAGTTTTGGAGGCCGTTTTGTGCTTCTTTTTTTTTCTGTTTCCAACAGTTTGATAGTTACAGTAAGTCATGGTATCTATAATACAGCCACTCTTTTAGAAATGATCAACTCTTGGTTTGTTATTTCACTGGCTAGCTAAGTTTAGGATTATATTTGTCTTAAGTGAGGCAGCCAGCTTGTTGCCTGTTTGGAACCTCTTTAAATCAATGAACAAAATTGATGGACTTTCAAAATGTGTTGCCTTCTCTTGTTGCAGTGTGACAGAAATCCTCATCATCACTGAAACCTTAGTCCAGTCAGAGACTTGCTGATTCTTCCAGAGTGTTCACAATAATAGTCCCAGGAGAGTCTCCTAGTGTGCAGACTTCAACTACAAGACTCCATAAATAGCAACCACAACTTATATAGCTTGATTATTCATGTTTAATATTTGTATTTCTGTTGCTACAAAGCTAGAACAAAAACTTATAAGAATTTACCCACAATTTTCCGAGGTCGAGGTAATTTGTTGCTAGGCAACAAATTGATTTTGCCCACCATTTTCAATTACTCGCGGTTTGGATTTCCGTGCAAGCACGGAAGGTAAAAAAAAGAGTAAATTGTGGCTGTGTTTAAACAGGGCGCTTGGACCTTTAACAGCGGTTTCAGCCACTCAAATTGGGTGTCAGTGTAGCCAAAGGGTAGGATATACATACCTGTGGGCCAATAAAAAGAAAATACAAAAACAAAATTTTTTTATGGATACAATTATAATATAGTATTTTCACTAGTCCATGTTAGTTTTAATAATTTAGCAAACGTTTCAGTCACTCTTCAGTGACCATCACCAGTGCTATTATGATAGTACTAAAAATGACCTCTAGGTAATGTTGCCATGACCTGGCTATAATATGTTAATGAGTCACTATGGCTAAGCTATAACAAATTATTGCATGAGGCTTTGGTGTACCCTGCGGAGAGTTCCAATTATTCTGTTTAGTGCTTTGAATATGCCATGATTCAAGAAGACATCTCTGCGATAGAAGTGAGCATTTCTATCAATAACTATAACACCACTCCAATTAATGGTGTGCCCTGTTTTGATAGCATGTTCTGCTACGGTAGATGTCACATAAAAGTTATCCCATGAAGTGAGATCTCTTTAAATTGGTGTTCCTTCATTCTGTGTTTTCGAGAACGCTGTGGGAACGCCCACCCAGAAGAGAAGAAGAGTGAAGAAGTCAGGAGACTATGAACAACAATAGACTTGCTAATGGGAACTCATTAACAGTATGTGTTGTGTGTATAATGTTATGTGTAGAGTTCACCATGTTTTACCATCCTTTTATGGTCATCTAGTTGTGTTCTATATTTAGTGTCCAATTAGATTTGTGTATATGCGTGGGAAGGGGTTTTATATACTACGGCCCTGACTCGTGCTTGTCAGTTGTTGAGCTTGTCTGATTTTGCTTAAGTCCAAACTCTCCTCTGTCCTTCAATACCTTACAATCCTTTAAGATGGGCCTTGAGCCTCTTAGCTATGAAGGTAGGAAGTTGAGCAGTTGGCCTTTGGTAACGGAGCACTGTCTGCGAGCAAGCCTCTTCTCTGGTGGCAGCGGGTAACAGCTACCATACCCCGACTGACCCCACAAACGCCCAGACTGTCCAATATATATCTCATTGCATGTGTCACATGGTATTTGGTAAATCACTCCAGTTTTTTTATTTATCTGTTCTTGGCCTTTTGCGAGCACAAGAATATTTCTTAAAGTCTTATGTGGTTAAAGCATGTCCTCACATTCAAATTACTCAAAATTCTTCTTGTACTCTCCGAAACATTCTTGACATACGGTAAAACTATTGTTGCAACTGGTTGTTCATCATATCTTGATCTATTGATCTTCTTTGATACTCCCTGAATGAAGCTACGAGGATAGTCATTGGACATCAGAGCAGATGTGATATGTCTATCTTCCTCAAACTTATCATGTTATACTACATATCACTTCAGATCTGTTGAATAATGTTCTAGCAACTGCAAACTTGTGTATGTCAATACCTGGTCACACAGGAATTTATAGAAATTTTTTTTGTTGGTGGCTGGGCTCTACTGTATATTTTTGATTTTATGTAATTGGTCCCTTTTCCCAAGTACTGTCACATATTCAATTGATTTACTTATAAACTAAATACCAGCTATGTTTGAGTATGTACATTTCCAACAAATGCATCAGCATGTTTAACCTGTTGTGTATTCCTTATTTTATGAGTTACAGTAAATACCAAATATTCTATTGATTGCATGTACAATATTTTGATAAGAGTATTATTAAGGAATTCATAAATACTAATAATGAAATAGTTTATAGCAGCACTTGTCTTGAGGTTGACTGCAGCAATTATTAGTTTTGACAGCTGCTTCTGAACTTTGAGGGTAGCAGCTGCCTTGGCTAGGATGATACAATGACTGTAGTTAATAAAAATTATTTCTGAAAGGTAGTTTTACATTGGGAACATTTTTAATCGAACTGCTCATTGAATTATAATAAAAATTAATCAAATTACTGCACTGGCGATAGCTTTAAAGATACTATTAAATAAATGTTATCAACATAATCTGAATATTGACTTTTTACTAATAATTTTGTCATTGTTAGAATAATGTTGATGAAATTAATTATTTATCTAAAATTGGCAAGTTTGTATTGTAATTTGTGTATTTTATCTAAAGCTTGTGCAATGGGCCACCATCGTTATCCAGCTGCACACTGGGAAAATACCAGCAGAAGACTACACAGATCAACACTCTGGGAGACTCGTTGTTCATATATCAATCAACCTCAATGTTTCTCTAACACTCAATATCTGTTAATAGCCATCACAATGATCTGGATTTTCAGAAGGAAAACAAAAACTAACTCGAATAAATTCTATGCTATAATAAAACAACCAAAGACTAATGGCAAAGAAGAAATGCAGTTTCTCCCATTGATATGGTCCATTTGGAATAGTTCAATAAATATCTTAAAACAAATTCATTCCAGAATTACTTCACTAAAACAGAAACTATTATTACTATGTGGAGATGTCGAAGCCAATCCTGGCCCCTATAATAAAGGTAATTTAACCTCTATCCAATATCATGTTGAAATGCAGTCAACCTCAACTAGCCACTTGATAGGCAATCAATTATTAGGTTAATAACTCTTCTGTTTTATCTATTATTTCTATTGAGATATAAATATTAAGAATAATTCAAATATAAAGATGTTACATATCTATTGAATTTTTTGAGAATAATTGCAAAACAGTAAAAAACTGAAACAATGATCTGATTAGTCTGACCATAACCTCGTAGAACTTTTAGCAATATATTTCTGGGCAATGCTTATTTAGCAAATGAATGTAAAGTATAACTGTAGGCGGAGTCAGGATGGAATAAATTTTGACGACTGCGATTTTAATTAATATCACTCGTGTTTTGAAAAAATTTTACTTGTCCATTTTTTTCATACTTCTCACACAAAAAATTTGAAATTTCTCTATTTTCTGTCCTATTTTATCTCCTATCCTGTAAATTATTTTAACCTATTTCAAGCTATATCCCCTTTAATTCATTAGATTTCCAACATCTTCACTGAAACACAATTAACAGAATGTGTATTATTCACGATGTTATAATAAACAAACATTATTGCAAATACTAAATATCGGGTTGAAAACACGCAAAAATTTAGATTTTTATGCTTCATTGGAGTTCATAAAACAGTACAAGTAGAATTATTTTAACAACTTACTTGTCTGCATGCAATTATTTGTTTTGACAGCTGCTCTTGTACTTTGTGGTTACTGGCTGCATGTGCTTGGCTAGGTAGAGAAAATGACTACTTGTTTGACAACTGATGCCAGTAAACTTTGAGATAAACTGAGTACTTTTAGGAGATATTAGTATCTTCAAGATGCTGGATAATTATCAGTAGTAATAGATTTAAATGTAATGCCAATCAAAGATCAAAAGTATATGTGACAGTACTTGGGAAAAGGGACCAATTACGTAAAATCAAAAATGTACAGTAGAGCCAAAACCCGCCAAAATAATTTTTTTTTGTTTTCTTTTTATTGGCCTACAGGTATCTCCTACCCTTTAGCTACTCTGACACCAAATTTGATTGGCTGAAACCTTTGTTAAAGGTCCGAGCGCCCCGTTTAAACACAGTCACCTTTTACTCTTTATTTTGATCTTCCGTGCGTGCACGGAAATCCAACCCGCGAGTAATTGAAAATGGTAGGCGAATTGATTTGTTGCCTAGCAACAAATAACCCCTACCTCGGATAATCCCAAATAAATTCTTATAAGTTTTTGTTACAGCATTGCAGCAACAGAATAGTCTCGCGTAGCCAGACCCTCCCTCCGCTGCGTCAGAGATTTGCTGATTCTTCTAGTGTCTTCATAAAAATAGTCCCCTGGAGTCTCCTGGTCTGCAGACTACTACAAGACTCCATAAAAGCAACATCAACCTATATAGCTTGATTATTCACATTTATCAGTTCTATTCTGTTGCTAGTCTCGCATAGCCAGACACTTTCCCCAATCACGCTACACGGGGGAAAGGGTCTGGTTAACTGACCGTGTACGAGTTGTGCAGCTTCCCCTCGCTAATTGGGCTGAGAAGAACAATAGAACAGCAATGGAGGGGCGGTAACACGTGGGTTGAGTGGTCAACTAGAGTGATGTAATGTATGCAAAGCTCACGTCCATAATCTTGCGAGTGGTGGCAGTAAAAAAAGTCGCTAAAATGTCACACCATTAAATCCTTCCTGGACAAAGGTTTCAGTTATGAAGAGGACTTCTATCACACTGCAACAAGAGAAGGCAACACGCGCTCGTATATTTAGTGAATCAAGCAGAAGTTCTCTACACAGTGATATGAATAACTCATTTTTCAATTTTTAACGCAATTGGTCCCTTTTCCCAAGTACTGTCACATACAACATAATTTATAATGTTACTAAGTAATTAAATATAACTATTAATTGTAAATATTACTATATTGTGCGTCAATGTAAATGTATATTCTATTATTACACTAAATATTTTATATTTAGATCAGCCTCTCAGTCATTATGAACCTTCACCTCGAATGTTCGCTAATGCCTCAGCAAGTACTGACCAACTCTACATTCATGGAGGTATTGTTGATAACTTCAATAAAAATAAAAAACAACTGAAGAAGGTAGTTCAAATCTATGAGTGCTTTAAAGAATCCTGGAAAGAACTTGCTACAACTGGTACTCCACATCCTGGAATATATAGCTGTGCAACAGCTTATTCAGATCATATTCTCTACTTGTTTGGTGGTTCTGATGATACATCTTACCATGCTTCACTACATCAGCTAGACACCAGATCTATGACATGGTCGCAACTCTCACCACAACATGATAGTGGACCCATGAGGAAATATATGTGTCAAATGATACATCATAATAATACATTAATTGTCATTGGCGGCTATGGCACACCATCAGGTGAACTGCAGTCTGGATCACAATTTACTAAGGATAAACGATATCAAGATGATGATGGCTGGACAAATGAGATTCATGTGTATAATATTTCACAAAGTAAGTAATAATCATATTAAGTATATTAATAGTATTACAGATTAGATGATAAATATGTGTTACATACTAGTGGTGTGCTTGAGCACAAATGGCGAGCGAGTCTTAAACTACACTATTGTTAAATTTGATTTTAACAACTAACACTCAAGCTATTAAAATAAAGTCGAGTTTTTAAATTACGTATGAGGTAAAGGGATTTCAATACCATAGTAACCGCTCCCGCAACAGTTTGAATTGAAAAAGAAGCAACAAAATTAAATCACGTTATTTAAAATTTTCTGTGATATTCTTAATAGTAGTTGTAACGCACAATACTTTCACACAACTGAACATACATACGCAAGACTTACCTTCGTGGTTCGTCTAGTGGACAATGCATTTTTAAGTAAATACTGTTGGGTAGGGCTTATAACTGTGACAAATAGCACATTAACTTTACCACCGCCACTAACTTGAATAGAAATGGAGCTCCCATAAGATTTTGAGTTTTAACTGCACCCGCAAAACAATTCAAGCCGTAAACAATTCAATTTCTAAGGTGATACGGGTAATGGTCGCTAAACCGGAGGATTCTGTTTAGTGAAGTTTGGGACGGGGTCGAACGCGGAGCGAACACAAAAATACGGAAGGTCAAAGTACAAAATGACATACGTACGTCCATATATACTAGTGGTGTGCTTGAGCACAAATGGCGAGCGAGCCTAAAGACTATACTATTTTTATTGACTTCTAACACTGAAGCTACTGAAAATAAGGTCCAGTTTTTTTAATTTAGCATACAGGGTAAAGGGATTTCAGTGCCATAGTAACAACTCTCTGCAACTGCTTGAATTGAAGGAAAAAACAACAATAACAGAACAATACACGTTATTTAAAAGTTTTCTTTGTGATATTCTTTAGCTAGTAACACACAATGCTTTGACACAACTGGACATGCACCTACACAGACTTACCTTCGCAGTAGTCTAGTGGACAATGTATTTTCAGGTAAATACTGTGCGCACGGCTTATAACCATGACAAAGAGCACATTGACTTACCACCGCCACTAACTCGAATAGAAATGGAAGTCCCTTAAGTTTTCAAGTATTAAATGCACCCGCAAAAGAATTCAAAACGGTAAACAATTCAATTTCTAGGGTGATGCGGGTACTGATCGATAAACTGGAGGATTCTGTTTAGTGCAATTTGGGACGGGGTCGAACAAATAACTAACACAAAAACGCGAGGGTCAAAGTACAAAATGACATACGTACGTCCAAACATATATACAAATAAATTTATAAACATCCCCGATTTTCGATTGTGTTACCCCTGTAAGTGTCTCGCTCGCTACGCTCGCTCGCCAATAATATATTATCCGAAAAAATAATGTATTTTTAGAGTTATTAGCTATACTTATAGTGACAGACATGGTTATTTCCACTTAATTTTACTATAGTATGTATTAATATTTAGTTTGATAAAGTATCTAACATGTGTTTTGTCAATGAGAAATAATAGTAAAAATGTAAGCAAAGTTAGTATAGAATCATGTCTCAATTGTGTCAATGCTTTGAAATAGCCTGAAATTACAAATGTGAATAAGAACAATACATTATGGTTCAATTAGTTGAATTGGATACTCAATTTGTTTAGGTAGTATTTATAAAATTCGATTTGCTTGTTATATTTATTACACATGTGGAATTGAGTGAAATGAGTAAGACACTCATAAGTAAAACTTGAATAACATTCAAATATTGTGTATAAGTATAAATATATAATATGGTACACTACAGGACATCTTGTTTCACTAGATCATAGATTGTGACATGTGGAAATCTTACTTCAAATAATAGAGCAAAGTACTAGCTGGCTTGTTTTTGCTACATATGAAATTCTATGATGAGTTCATTTAAAATAAGTGCTTTACTATTTTCCTACCAAAATAGCTAAGAGTAGAGTCTGCTAAATTGTGGGAGAGGGAAGAGGAGGTTAACTATGTGGTTGGATAAAAAGGGAATTTTTTAATGTATTTTGCACTACTATAGGAAAACATTAAAGCATGAAATTTGTGTTGGTTTAAGAAAATGCCACGAAATTAAAATATCGGACAAACGTACACTTGCAACTTTACAATGTGTCATCATTATGTACATGAAATTATTTTTCTAAGTTGATTATGTCTAATTCATCAGTCATTCTTTGTAAGCATGAATGATAAAACATTTTTTTATCACTTCAATTAGTATGTTTTCAATAATGTAGAACTTGTCCTTTGTGATGTTGCAGATATTACTGATGGAGGATCAATAATTATGAATATCTTCATTTAAAAAATGAATCTAAAATTGTAATAGCTATTTTGAGGTTACATTTAACTTGAGAAGTGTATATTTAAATTACATCACAAAGAGCTTGTATAAGCCTTTAAAATCCAACATTTCATTTGTGTGATAAGATTGTGTGAGAATTATATCATGTGAGTTTTGAAAGTTACAGGCAGAATTATAATGCAAAAAGAAGGTGGGAGTTCTCAATTGCAAAAATAGAGGAACAAATTTGATCAAAGAGTTGACCTTTCAGCTCAGGATATAAATCGTGTTTATGATAACAAAAGCTATTATGTTGTTTAGTATTCACTTTGATTAGTTCGTGTCTATATACACTATTATAGGATTATATAATTCCTATTCCTTTATTATGTGAATTAAGTCAACATTTACTATCATAACTGACCCTCACACAAGTTTTGTCAAGATTACATCTGTGTGTGTGTGCATGTGTGTGTTTACACCTCCAAATTAGTTACATGCAAGCAAACCATATGGTAAGCAGTTAAGTTAAATACATTTTTTCATGAAGGATCATAGTTTCTATAAGTCCAGTCTTAAAAAAAATTCAGAAAAAAATTTATGAAGTGTTAGTTCATGCATTACTACAAAAATTTATTATTTCTAATTAGGTACATGGTCTTCTCCCTTAATTACTGGAACTCGACCTTCTCCAAGAGCTGTTTTTACTCTCACCAGTATTAGTCCTACTCATGCAGTCTTGTTTGGTGGATATGATGGTACTAGTAGACTCAATGATACATACCTCATAGACTTGACACAGATGGTAAGAATTGTTTAATGTGGCAAGCATAGAAAATACAACATTTAATTTTTAAAGAAATACATTTTGTAACTAGTCTATACTTTCACAGTTTTGGCACCATAACATAAGTTACTTTATATATAGTACTGAAACTTTACAATTATACTAAAATATTATATATATTTTTATATATATAAACTAAGGCTATAGTTGCTACGTTCTAAAACAGACAGAAAACGAAATCCCGGGAACTACCGCCCGTCAAACCCCTTGGGCCACTAGTATCGCCCTTGCTACGCTCGGGATTGTACAGCCCGCGGCCCTCGAGGTTCTGTGGGCGGTGAACTATTGTTAGTGATTAATTAAGTGGTTTATACTTAATTGATGCTGAGGATGTGATGCATTCATTTCCAAACAAGACTTGTGATTAACATGTACTATGAAGTAATTGTAGTGGATCAAGTGTTCAAGAAAGGATAAGTTAATAGCTAGATTGCAGCCATCAAAAATATAAAGCATGCAGAATGAGCCCTCATTAACTAAATACAATTATAATTACAATCACTCATTGTCGTCAATGGTTTTCCTCATACTCCAATAATAACTATTTTCTAACGAATAAATTTTTACTTATTGATATACTGAGTCCGAATTTTGACTATTTGTCCAGATGATATGGCAGACTAAGTTTGTAGTATACCAAAGCAACTAGTATAGTATTTATTAATTCTGGAGAGAATATTATTAATTGATAGTTGTTGCTCATTCAATAATTTTCTTCATGGTTGAATTTGACAATTATAGAAAATATTTTCACCATTAGCTAATAAGTCTTTGTATTTTCCTTATTGCTCATAAATCAGTTTATTTTTTTCTTCATGATTATATGTACCTATTCACTAGGGGTTGGTAAATTGTGCTGGTATAATTTTGAGCATAATAAGTGATTTCATAAATACTAGCTTTTGCTAGTGTGACTAGTCTATAAGTTTAATGAGGTAGTAAGTTTTTGGCAAAAAAATAAGCATTTTTATTGTACTGTAACAATTGGAATTTGATGTAGTCTTCAAGAGACTGTCTTTGTGACTTTTTTTACAATGATTTTTTGAGTTTACTAAATACCCTCTATAGAGGTAATTCTATTGGAAGATTTCGATACAGCTTACTTTAGGAAGTAAATACTTTCAGATCCAGCACTGTTGCCCATCAGGATGCAGATCAACAACTCACATATCAACAGTGGCCATACCAGGATTCAGTTTAGTCATGGGTAGTGAGATTCTTGTAGTTGTGAATGTGGTTAAGGTGATCTTTGAGATCTGTAAAAGAGCATAATATGAGTATAATAGGAGGTTTGAAGTAGCATAATTATTAAAATGATGAGCATTTTGATTTGATTTTTTTTTATTTTCTGATTTTAGCATTTCACCCATTTAGTTCTGGAGAGTCACATTATAATGCTAATTAGTATACAGATGAATAATAGAACATATAATCTTGTAAAAGATGCATTACAACATTTTCTTTCAGTAGCTGTAGCTATTTCTTCCCTTCTTAAAAAAAGCCCACATCAAATCAAAAATCTGCTCCTGCATTACTGAGACATATGTTTTATTTATTTGTTTTAAATCTAATCCTGCTTTTTTTTAATTTATTATATGTATGGTAAAATATTTTATAAACACATGAATGACAGATAAAGCTCATGTTATTCTGTGGTTGACTACTTCATAATATATAGAACATTGATTTCACTAACGATATTCTTAGTTGTAATTATGGAAATACTTTAAACATTAATACATTAGGCAAAGCAGTATTCAATATTGGCTAGTTTCAGAATTAAATTAAATGATTTCATGTTTATGTCAAATTTATATATGACCATTACATATTAAAGTACTAGCTCTAGCTTCAGTACATAATTGTACTAATAGTTTATTCACATTAATTAGCTCATACAAAGACTATGTTATGCAATGATAAATATCTACCTTTATGTCAATTACATTTATCAATTTAATAAGTTTATGATATGCAAAATAACTAGCACCATCAAGTTCAGATTAGAACTATTTTATCACATTCATTTCTCATCTCAAGTAGAATGCATTCAATATGTTGTTTTTTTTACAAATATAAAATATAATACTCCAAAATTGATATTAATGTAGAATGTGGTTTATGTAATATGAGTTATATCAAACTGGAATCTATTAATCATGCTAACATTATTAGTACTATCTGATGAGTTTATAGGAATCAGTGAGTTTTTAGAGGGTGTAGTTTGTGCTGATAAAAGGTCAGGAGGCAGCTGCACTCACAAATAATGTTGTTGTACTGAGAGGTCACTTATGTAACAGCTTACATTGAGCAGATGTATATAAGTAGACTAAATAAATATCTTATAATATTATCATTAAGCATCTAATATTATCATTAATTGTAATATATTATTCTCTAATTCTTTTCAATCTGCCAGAATTCACTGGTTTAGTTATTTCTGTCAACCTTCAAAATATACATTAATCTTAATTATCTAACATTAATACTCTATCATTTATATATACCGATATTTGTGTTTACATTACCATATTATTATATTTAGAAATATTTTTATATTTTTTAATTTAAGTACATCACCTTGTTCATGTTGTACATGTAATTATGACTGTATGATGCAGTGATATTGTCTGCTGTTTTAACCCTTTCACCGGTAGATTTTTAAAAAGAAAATATGTAAATAGATTTAAAAAATCATAACAAATTAAACATTGAAAAAAGTACCTAGCAACCATATATATTGATGTAGCATAATAGTTAGGGATTTTGAAAAACCACATATATGTTGCCTAGCAACAAACCACAAAAAGTTAATTAACGAGTCGATAGCGTGAGCGGTTCATTTTTTATAATTCTTTTTGTGTCGATGCGTACCTCAACCGCCATATGGCGGTTATACGGGTGAAAGGGTTAATAGATACACAACTACTTCAATCTGTTGGTGTTAAAATTGATTATTGGGTATATTTTGTTTCACTATTTTCTAGGTGTTTACCAAACTTGTGTATCCCGATGGAGCCCCACAACCATCTCCTAGAAGTGCTCATGCAGCTGTTTGTCTAGATTATAATACCAATAACCCACAGTTGTTAGCAATTGGTGGTCGTGATGACAAAAAGACTTTAAGTGATGTTTGGTGTCTGGATGTACAAGCACAAAGTTGGCAACAGGTAAATTTTATAATTATAGTTCAGTTGAAATTATTCAAATAATTAGGAAATGATATATTTTAAACCCAACAGTTTAATTTAATTATTTGAATAATATAAATGAGGTAAACAAGTTAAAGTCTTCCAAGTATAGAATAGTTGGGACCTTATTCCATTACATATTTAATTATAAGTATTCTTTTATTTAGACATTGTACTAGTTACTTAAAATTAAGTGAAATATTATGAGTCAAATACTTGATACAATTACTGACTTGTGATAATTATCAACCACTGCAGCATTTTGCATTTTTAATTTACTACTGTAACATTAAATGTTTACTAGAATTAATCAATAGATGAAATGTTTTAATCAATTTATATTTATGACATGTTATGCATCAAACTTAGGTAGTCAAATACTTAATAAGCATGATATGAGAAGGATTCATATTTTACACCATCTTGATCATCGGTCAGATTTCAATATATAAAATTTGTATATAAAATAGATCTATTAACCTTAATTGTTTATTATGCACTTGTTTGCTCATCAATTTAATAAATATTACTTGCTGCAAACCATAAAAAACATAATTGAAATAGTTGAGTCCTTCTACATGTATATTAATCTTTCCTCGTGACACCTTGAAGTATTCATAAACTCTGTTATTGTCAAGATAGCTTCAGAATCTGGCCATTTTAAAGATTAGATAAATTAATAGATGTGGAATATGCTACCATAAATGAAAATAATCCTTTTCTATCTTTTTCTGCTACAAACTTTTCAAACATTTACTAATTGTATTGTTGCTCTCATTATACCACATTATTGCAAGGAAACGAGTGAGGTTTTATTCTATCATTATTCATTATTGACCTATAATATAATATAGGTGAATATTATATAAAACTAGTGGTGCGCTCGAATAGCGCAAATGCATGGCGAGCGAGCAGACTTTTTTTACAGAAAAATAGGACAGAAATTACATCTAACTGTAGTGCACAGTGTAGCCCTTTCCATTCTCAGTTAGCATCAGAGAATCTAAAGTCTCTGATCCCAGATTAAACTAACTGAATTACCTGAATAAACTTCGAAAGCAGTGGCACAGAAGCGCAGCTTGACAAAGACTTCACAATTGTTTCAAGAAGAGAGTAGCTGTAAACTTTTTTGTTGAAACAAAGTTGCGTAAGGCAGTGCAGCAGGATTCTCCGCGCTCGTTAATTGAAAAAAACTGGAACTGTGAACGCTTTACCTAACTTACGTAACTAGTGATGTGCTTGAGCACAAATGGCGAGCGAGCCTAAAGACTATACTATTTTTATATGAATGATTTTGACTTCTAACACTGAAGTTTCTGAAAATAAGGTCCAGTTTTTAAATTTAGCATACAGGGTAAAGGGATTTCAGTGCCATAGTAACAACTCTCTGCAACTGCTTGGAAGGAAAACAACAACAACAAAACAATACACGTTATTTAAAAGTTTTCTTTGTGATATTCTTTAGCTATGTAGTGTTTGTAACACACAATGCTTTGACACAACTGGACATGCACCTACACAGACTTACCTTCGCAGTAGTATAGTGGACAATGTATTTTCAAGTAAATACTGTTGCGCACTGCTTATAACCATGACAAAGAGCGCATTGACTTACCACCGCCACTAACTCACCACCGCCACTAACTCGAATAGAAATGGAAGTCCCTTAAGTTTTCAAGTTTGAACTGCACCCGCAAAAGAATTCAAAACGGTAAACAATTCAATTATACATATATTTAAATAAATAAAATATAAACAAACATCCCCGAATTTCGATTGTGTTACTCCTGTTAGCTCGCTCGCCAATAATTCAAACAGTTGAGGGGAGGGGTTACTATGGCATTGAAATGCCTTTCCATATAAACGTAATTTAAAACTCGACCATATTTTTAGTAGCTTTGAGCATTAGAAGTTAAAATCAATCATATAACAATTGTGTAGTTTTAGGCTCACTCGCCATTTGTGCTCAAGCACATCACTAGTTGGCGAGCGAGCGTAGCGAGTGAGACACTTACAGGGGTAACACAATTGAAAATCGGGGATGTTTATTTATTTATTTATTTATTTATTTGTATATATGTTTGGACGTACGTATGTCATTTTGTACTTTGACCCTCGCGTTTTTGTGTTAGTTATGTGGTCGACCCCGTCCAAACTTGCACTAAACTGAATCCTCTGGTTATCGATCAGTACCCGTATCACCTAGAAATTGAATTGTTTACCGTTTTGAATTCTTTTGCGGGTTGCAGTTAAAGCTTGAAAACTTAAGGGACTTCCATTTCTATTCGAGGTTAGTGGCGGTGGTAAGTCAATGCGCTCTTTGTATGGTTATAAGCGGTGCGCAACAGTATTTACTTGAAAATACATTGTCCACTAGACTCCCGCTAAGGTAAGTCTGTGTAGGTGCATGTCCAGTTGTGTCGAAGCATTGTGTGTTACAACCACTACTTAGCTAAAGAATATCACAAAGAAAACATTTACATAACGTGTATTGTTTTGTTATTGTTTTTTTCCTTCAATTCAAGCAGTTGCAGAGAGTTTTTACTATATCAATGAAATCACTTTACCGTGTATGCGAAATTTAAAAACTGGACCTTATTTTCAGTAGCTTCAGTGTTAGAAGTCAAATAAAAATAGTATAGTCTTTAGGCTCGCTCACCATTTTGTGCTCAAGAACATCACTAGTATGATATAAATGAATGTTATTCTAGAATAAAAATAGCAAAATCTCCACAATGATCTAATATCATCTAGCTGACATTATTCACGGACAAAACAAGGAACGATCTGTTAGAGTTGGAGCCTAGGAGCATTATTACTCAAGAGTGCATGAGACAACTAGTGACTCATTGCTAATATATTAGCACTAAATATATAACATGCACTAAACATTCATGATAGATAGTTCACACATACTAGCACTAGTTGTATAGCTCAGAGCACCAGATCTTTAACCTAGGCACAGTTTCAAAGAACATAAGGTGTTTACAGATATGCCCATATCTATAGGTGATCACTTATTACAATAAACTTCAATTAAGATGATTGAAATATTTAGAAAATTTTAATTATTAATACATCACAGGATACGTAGATGCATCATAATAAACTAAAGTATAACAGCTTATAGCATAATGATATTTTCAGTTTAATCAAGAAATATTCGGACCACATTGTTTTAATATTTAGATTTATAATAATTGTGGTAATTATTGTAACATGTGAAATAACAAAATAAATGAAGCCATTGCAGCTATTGCGATAAACTTTTTCTATTTTAGATTTTGTTTAAACAGAATGTACTTTAATTACAAATGATGGATTTATACAGTAAAAGTAAATACAACAAGCTAACAAATGATATGTATAAGATAATAGTAATGTAAATACTCTCACATCTACCAAAAATTATCAGGTTACCTTTAAAAACTTCACTAATTATCAGCAAGTACATATGCAGAGTTATATTTTGTACCAACGAATATACCATTATAAGAGGTATGAAAATATCAAATTTTCTCATTCTAACAGCCATAATATTGTTAATTAAAACTTACCCAACATTTCAATTCTTGCTAAAGTCCTCTTCAGGAGTCAATTATAACTATTTCAGCTGAGACTGACTGAATCATTGAATGAGGAAAGAAATTTTTTGACCAATAGAATACTAACAAGAACATTATTGTGTGGTATTCTCATGCAAAAAGAGAAACAAAAAGACCATTAGCCATCGCAGATAAATAATATATTAAAGTTAAAATGTACATTTTTTAAATAAATTATTGATCTCAATATTCATGCAAAAAAACGTTTGAATTGTATTCTAGAAATCATAATGATAAAAATTGCAAAACTGTAGTAAAACTTCTTTTTATCGACCTTTTGAGAAGAAAAAACATTAAGACTATTTGACATCTCAGATATATTGAAATTAATTTTTTTTGTAATTATATTATTGATCAAAATATTCAAGCAATACATTTTTCAAGAGTATTTGATTATTCTAGAAATCATAATGTTAAAAATTTGAACGTCATGATTATTGTTCAATATTTTGTACTTTAGATGACTATCTTGTCAAGGCCTAGACTACGTCACTGTGCTGCTGCTTTTGTCATTTCTTCTGAGCTCAGAGAAATAGTAATATTCGGAGGGCGTGATCAACACAAGCACCTTCTCTCAGATACTACAATATTAAGATTAAGTAAGTTTTACACAAATAAAATATTAATTCAATTTAATAAGAATAAGTATTATACGTGGGATATTTTAAAATGTTCTAATACCATAACCTAGTCATTTTCAATACAAAAACGTGTGGTATTATTTTTAAAATTTTAATGCACTAACCATATCCAACTATATATAATGCTATTGACATGGTCCCCCACCCTCTCCCCCGCGGCAGTTTCTCTCATTACATTTTAGTCCACTAAACACGTCCAACTATAAAATATGCTAATTAAGTGATTCTGGACAAGTTCCCCTCCTTTAATAAGATCAGGCGAAGATGTCGAACCATAAAATATGCTAATTAAGTAATTTTGGACAGGTTCCCCTCCTTCGATATGGTCAGGTGAAGATGCCAAACCATAAAATATTCTAATTAAGTGATTTTGGACAAGTTCCCCTCCTTCGATATGGTCAGGTGAAGATGCCAAACCATAAAATATGCTAATTAAGCGATCCTGGACAAGTTCCCCTCCTTTAATAAGATCAGGTGAAGATGTCAGACCATAAAATATTCTAATTGAGCGATTCTGGAAAGGCTCCACTCCTTCGATATGATCAGGTAAAGATGCAAAACCATAAAATAATGCTAATTAAGAGATTCTGGACAAGTTCCCCTCCTTCGATATGATCAGGCGAAGATGTGGAATCGTAAAATATGCTAATTAAGTGATTCTGGACAAGTTCCCCTTCTTTCATATGATCAGGTGAAGATGTCGAATCGTAAAATATGCTAATTAAGTAATTCTGGACTAGTTCCATTCTTTCAATATGATCAGGTGAAGATGCCAAACCATATATTCTAATTAAGTGATTCTGGATAGGTTCCCCTCCTTTGATATGATCAGGTAAAGATGCAAAACCATAAAATATGCTAATTAAGCGATTCTGGACAAGTTCCCCTCCTTCGATATGATCAGGCGAAGATGTGGAATCATAAAATATACTAATTAAGTGATTCTGGACAAGTTCCCCTTCTTTCATATGATCAGGTGAAGATGTCGAATCGTAAAATATGCTAATTAAGTGATTCTGGACAAGTTCCCCTCCTTCGATGTGATCAGGTGAAGATGTCGAATCGTAAAATATGCTAATTAAGTG
>WLWD01004237.1_pt1 | contig 36438 bp, 19 predicted proteins | sample 6712731 | NCBI WGS metagenome assembly WLWD01 (sample SAMN12718690, study PRJNA576275) | sponge metagenome | isolation source: marine sponge | host: Mycale hentscheli | place: New Zealand: South Island, Marlborough, Capsize Point | collected 2014-11-01 | reverse complement strand
GGGGGGGTCCGGCCCCCGGAATCCCCCCACCCCCTATCCTACACCACTACTTTTATTGATCAATTGGAAGAACTGTGTATTATATAGAAGATCAACTCTAGGTGTAGTTAAGTTAGTGGTTTGACAAAATAGAGGAAATGGTTGGTGTGGATAACTTTTAAATATTATAGGAATAAATTAACCCAGTAATTCTCAAGATGTTACTTAAGCATGTCACAAAGTGTAGAATAAAAAATATTTGGTCGTCACCGGGAACCGAACCCAGGACCGCTTGCTTAATGCACAAGCGCTCTGCCACTAGGTTTGATTCCCGGTGGCGACCAAATATTTTTAATTCTGTATTGTTTAAAAAAGCCTGTGAAAGATAAAGAATACATCTAATGAGTAAAAGAATGCTCTGAATAAAATTGTGAAACAATAGTTGACCAAATAATAATGAAAGAAGGTATTCTTGTAATGCGTAAAAAACATTCCAGTATAATGAAATAGAGCACAGTTACAAAGCAGGCATTTTATTTCACCTTGTACTAAGTAATAGGTTAAATTACAAAACTACTCGCTAAAATGATCTAATTTTATTTTATTACAACATTGTGGTTAATTTTATTTATAAGTGAAAAAAAAAACAATCTTTCAATCATCTGAATTTGTCTTGTATTTCAGTTGGTGAAAATGCAGGTTATGAATTACAAGTTCAGCCACCAAACTCTAATGGATCTTTTTGTCCGGGCGAGATTGAGCTCACTTGTACTGGTCGAAGTGTTACTTCTGTATTAAATTGGTTTATTAATGAATCATCAATAGCAGAATACGTATTCACACAATCGGACCATTTTCCTCTTAACGTAATTGACTCTTCTGTTAATATTACTATTGTTAATGCTACTGGCTTAATTAACATTGAACATATTGTTTCAACTTTGTCTGGTAATTTCAGTTACTTAAGAGGAGTGTCTATTCGTTGTGGAAGAGAATCTATGTTAAGCAATAATATTATAGTAGAAGGCTTTGGTGAGTTCATTAGTTGTACATAAATAACAATCCAAGTAAACGGTGCATGTAGTACAAATGAAAATAAATAAATATGTCTGAAGTAGTAAGAAAAACAGCTATGTGATTACTGCTATGAATTTGACCAAATAATTTTTGAAATTAGTTACTAATAATTTGCTGTTTTTAGGTATCATTATAAACAAATTAAATATTTTAATGTATTGTGAATTACAATATTTAAATTTATCTTAAAATTAACAGCTTACAACATCCTCCAAACAAATTAGGAAAAAAAAACAATAGCAAGCTCGAGTCATAATTGAAGTTTTAATGACCTGAATTTTCAATTTTATTTGTTAAATTCTTCCAATTTGACATCACAGTGACGCTAAATTCTCTGTATTAGATATTTCTTCTCAGTAGCAGTGTTCTGTGATGCTAAAAACTTTATGTGCACCTATCAATTAACTTGCTGAGTGTTTTTCTCTCTCTATGTTTTTGCCTTGCTACTAAGCAATGAGCATTAATGAGTTCACACCTAGAATAATTTATTCTACAATGCAATGCCATTCTATACAAGGTATGCTTATTAATTTGTTTTATTATCATTGTTAGAATTAGGAATTGTTAATATTACATCAGTGGACACAATTTATGATGGAGATTTACAACTATCTAGGATCACAGTAACTTGGGGACTTTCGGTAAGTATAACCAACAAATGTTTGGTAAGTGATTAGAAGTTGCATGTTCATAGTTATTCTTGGTTAAAACAATGTCCATATACATGTACATTGTAAGTATAATAATATACAGGGCTTTATACAGGATTGTCTGTGGGGGGTGGAGGGGAGAGAATTTTGAGAGTAAAAACTCAGTTACTTTTTTCTAACAGGCATGGTACAGGCATCTAACAGACAAATGCATGTGTAAGCTGACATGACTGTTATACTACTGTTATAACAAGTTTATATAGTCCTGTAATAGGCTTGATACTTATAACATGTAGTAGGGTTTTGAGATGTTTTTCAGGCATGTTCCACACCTGTTACAGGCGTATACCATTCAGTAGTGTCATGCATGTTACAGGCATGTTATCGGTATATTACAAGTGTGCTGCAAAATGTTACAGGTGTGCTACAGGTATATGACAGGCATGTTACAGCTAAGTATATTATAGGGATAAAGTGTATACTAATTATATCATTTTTTCATAAAAAGTAGGCTTAATAAATGGTTTCGTATTACTTTTACTGTCACTTGTACATTACTTATACAAAAAGATAAACACAATTTCTTTCTCTTAGATTTTTGGCAGCAGCATTATATCTATTGCCTAGAGCTCATCATATAAGTAATATTGCATCACACAAAATGGTTTGTGCACATACACATAATACATCCTGTACAAACCATTTTGTGTGATGCAATATAAGTTATATGATGAGCTCTAGGCAATAAATATAATGCTGGTGCCAAAAATCTAAGAGAAAGAAATTGTGTTTATCTTTTTGTAAAACCGTCTTGTTCACTCCATATTAAAATTTGGATGCTAATTATTTTTAATTAAAAATTTTGAGCACCTGTATTTTGAAAATATGACCATATAGAAGCATTTTATGTGGTGTTGCAGAATACTTTGTGCTACTTTGTGGCACCTGTACCGTATGAAATAATGGCTTCTCCACCTTTTTAAAGAAGTAAAAGTGTTGTCATTTCAATTGACGAAACAAACTATGCAGATATAATGCCCAGACTTGTAGGAAATAAGGAATTTCATTTCTGATGGTGTATTGAATATTATATTTTCAATAGAATGACTTCTCGTGTAACTTGTAATTAACCCTCAGCACGCATGCGCAAGAGGTTTATAGGAGTGGTCCTGTCAGTTTTTCTGTTGGTACACTCTCTTTTTAAACTTCTGGTTGATTTTTGAGAAAATATGAAGTTATCTGTACGTGGGCCAGGTACAAACTTTTTTGTGGGTAACACTCCCTTTTGTCAAGTAATCACATGAGTTAATAATTTCTTGCTGTATGCAATCATTTTTTTGCTGAGTAGTTAAACAAATGCTGCTAGAAGAATGAATACAAGTTTACTTTCACTATTTTCACTGACTGGTCTGAAAATTATTTAATAGCTAGCTAGTGTGTATGTAAAGCTGGTCGACCTTTGGTGCTTCATTAAAAATATATTTCTGTGCTCCACAACTATCCATGGGTGAATTTCGTGTGATCATTTTAGTGGAGGCTTGCATTAAAACATGCCTGTTACTAACAGGGGTGTTATAGGTGCTATTAACATGCCTGCTATCTCAATAGTCGTACAACATGCATATAACAGGTGTGCAAAACAAAAGAAAACTATAATTATAGTTACAGTGTACTAGAAAATGCTCGTGTAGCATTGGTTGGGCGAGCGAGCGAAGTTCTGGGGAAATGTTGACACTTTCAATTGCATTGGGGTCGTTTGATTTGAATTTGCATTGGTTTTCTTCCTGCAGGTTGCCAAATCTGAATTCACATCTCATTATTAGTAGTAGTAGAATATGTAATGACATGTAAAGGGGGAAATGATGATTGGTAAAGGGTAAAGAATGGTACTCCTCATGATAAAGTAACAATGATAACAAAATAATGTGTAAAGTACAGAAAAGGGGAAAAGGGGGGAAACGTGTAAAGGGGAAACATGTAAAGGGGGAACCGTGTTAAGGTGGAAACATGTAAAGGGGGGAAACGTGTAAAGGGGGAAATGGGGATGGGGGATACTCTGAAGTGTCCACATGCTAAGCATGTTCGTGTAGCATTGGTTGGGCGAGCCAGCGAAGTTCTGGAATGCGCGCGCGTGTTTAAACGACCACGTATTCAGTTTAAACGACCACGTCTGCGCGCGCGTTTAAACGACCACGTATTCAGTTTAAACGACCACGTATGCGCGCGCGCGTTTAAACGACGACGTATTCAGGATTTCCATAGACTACATCTTAGAGTTGCTCGCTCGCTTCGCTCGCTCGCCAATTAAGTGATGTTCAAACTCCTCGTGGCGATATCTCTAAGGATACATCGCAAAAACTGTGGTAGCTTTCAGAGTCCAAGGTTTGGCTTACTTCAAAATGGCGACTGGGTAGACCTGGATTAAGAGCAACTTCGGCATTTCGATGGGGAATACAGTAAACTAGAAGGTGCAGAAAATATTGATGCCTGCAGAAGCCATTTAACGACGATAAAGTTGCTGTGAAAAAATCCAGGATTCATACAGGATTTTTTGCTATTAGAGATATGTTGATTTTGAAGAAGTATAATGTTGGTGTAAGGCTATTTATACTGATCAATAATTTTTCTGAACAATTCGGTTGGGGTAAAAATTTTAGGGGGAAAACAAAATTTAGAGGGAGTGGAGGGAAAACTGAACTTGGGTGAGGAGGGGAAATCCCAGGGCTCCCATAGTCTGTATGAAACCCTGCTGCAGCTTTAGAAGACAAAGCAGTTTTGAAGATTTGCATGAGGATAAAGTGTTATACCAGACTCAGCAGAATTATCTACTGACAGTCTAATATCAGATATGGAAAATTATTTATCTATTGCGGTTTTTTTTTTGTATACATTTTTAAGACGAAGTTTAGAAAAATGTTAATTTCCCTATCAATTTAGAGGTGAATGTGTTAAGACAGCATAGAGTAAAAAGTTAAAGTTAAGTGTGATATGTATGTACAGTCATGGTTTGGTACATAGGGGAAGTATGGGTTAAAATGAGTGTGGCTAAGTACACATTGTGTCTCCCACCCCATCAAAAAATCCTGTTTGAAGTATGGATCTACTAATGCCACATTGAGATTAAAGAGGTTAGATATCTGCAGTAGTACAGATAGAATTGTGATATTCCACCTCACTTTCCACAAATGGAATGTTTTAAGCGCAAACAATCACAGCTAAGATCACAGCTGAACTGCAGCCATGCCACGATGCCAATTATTATTTTCTTTGCACACCATAACCATAGTTATAACTTTATTAGTGACAATTTGTACATTTAGCATATGTATGCATATGAAATATTATATATCTAGCTTTCCTGCAAGTGCAGTAGTTACTATTACTGAAAGTTTAAACTGGATGTAGTAGATATCATTTATTCATTTATGTGATAACATGAGTTCATAGGTTAATGTTTTGAGTTTTGTAATGAATTTATTTCACCAAAACAACATCATTTTTTTAATATTTTTATTTTTAGGGTCCACCAGCAGATTGTAGTTTGGAAATTACGTACACCATACATCTAAAGAATGACTCTATCAATAATATTAGTCAAATCACTAGCAGATGTAAAAATCTGACGCAGTGCATTGAGGAAATCATTGTTCCACAGCAACCTGTGTATGACCAGTACTTCATAGAAATCACTGCCAGTAACAATGATCTAGGGACCAGCTCTTCTAACCAGACCACTGCTATAGGTACGTTATTAACATATTTCAAAGATGAGAGAAATTGCATAGTAACACATGGTATGGAATTTTTCTACTTTTTGTGTTTACACGTATATACTTTTTGTATCAGTTGCCAACATTGTATATATGTTATAATGCAAATAGCATAATACTTACATTATATTCAATTATTCGCAACTAATATGTACAGTCTCTCTTGCTTCACTTTTTTTTCACCAATTACTATATATCATATATGTTTAGTCATATCATCTTTGTTCATACTTGTATTTGTGGTGTAGCTGGTAGCACTACAATGAACAATTTTATGATAAAAGTCAAACCATCTATTTGTCTGGAGTCTATCACATGTGTGTCAAGTACTAATGGAACATGTGTAGTTTATATTGGAAGGAACAAGTCTGATGCATTGTCACGGATGTCTATTACTGGAGCCATTAACTCCTCTATATCTACAACAAGTTTATTGAATAGGCAAGATATCTTTTATGTGGCTCGATTTAACTTGGACCAACGGATAGAGACTGAAGGAATTTTTTCTGAAATAGGAGGTAAGGATTAAAGATGAGATGTATATTTGTTTATAATGGGAGGATACCACTCATTGAATCATTATTGTTGTAAATAATAGCTCAAGTGGGCATTGGACTCACATGTTTTAGCTTATTTGCACAAGAAGACTAAAATACCCTTTTGCAAACAGTGATACAGTGGTAATGTCATGAATGTTGCAAATTAAGAAGAGTGACAGTAGGTGCAGCTAGCCTAATGAATAGAGAGCATCAATTTCAACAACAAACATAAAGATTGTGCTCAGTATTGCAGATAAGCTTAAGTTTTTGGCAGGTAGCAGTTACATTTATTTAAAAAAAGTAATAGTGTATAAGTGTTCAGAATGGTTGATTCGTAAATCTCCATTTATGCCAAAATTGTAAGTCACAACTATATTATATTATATATTTATTCCACCCTAGATATCTTCACAGTATTATCTTTAGGTAAATGACCCGCGAGATAACTCACGTTATCAAATAGTGTTATCTCACGGGCTGTGTTGTGCAAGCCCATTACCAGAGTAGTTATAGCAACCGGGCCTGGCCCGGCATAGCGTAGCAGTTTTCAGGGTTGTTACAGCTACCTTTACTCTAGTGGAGCCTACCCAGCTAAATATCAGCTGGGGGTGTGGGGAGCCCTTAGTGAGTTTTACGGCCAATTTTACACCAAGGGTTACTAATAAACTACTTCAGTGGAGATATCTAGTGTGGAATAAACCACTTATTATACTCAGCAGTGTGATTTGGCTAGATATTTAACTCTCAGCCTTTGGCTCGTGAAAATAAGTTAGCCTGCTCCTGCAATATTTCGCCATGTCACACTCTGACTCATGTAATTTCACTATATTCAGTTATTTATTTGCTTTAATTTATTGTAATTACAGCAATGGAAAAGAAGGAGTACAGTGCACTTATTGGAACTGCAGTGGCTTCTTTCATACTAGGAATAGTAATTCTAATAACAGGATTTGGAGTATTCAAATGCTTCCAATGTAAACACAATAGTAAGTTGCTCAATAATATAAATAAGCTGATGTGTCATATTGTACACTTACTTTTCAGCTTGTCTACTGAAGACAACACTTGTATACAGCCTAATACCAATGATATTTACTATAGTTGCATTAGCTCTATGGATTTCTTATGCTGGAATACCAAATGGTAAGTTACATAAATAGAAAATTAATGCTAATTAAATTGTATTTGGTATCCCTGTTCTGACCAATTTAGTGTCCGTCCGTTATTTAAAAATACTAAAAAAAAAGTATTTTCTCAAGACTTTATTATATACAACTGTTTTGCTAAAATACTTGTTTTTCAAGCCTCTAAAAGCTGCGGCTAGTGAATACTATGGTATTTGAAGTGTGTTTTAGCAATTTAATCCCAATGCACATGCATGATAATCTAATGAAGTTATGTTAAGTTAAATATTTTTATAGCTAGCTACACCATATGATAATAAAATAGCTTTTTTAATATCCTTGCTGCTTTATCTCTCCACTTTCCACCAGTGTAACATTCTGTACCACAGAGGCGACGCCGACGGTCCGGCCACTCCGGCTATGGCCGGACCACACTTTTTTCGTATAGGTGGGTGTGGTCAATTTATTGCATGCTAAGTTGAAAATCGCTTGCACTGCGCACACTGACTGAGCATCCTGCAGCTCTATTACTGCTCATTCTTCAACCATGGTGGAAGATTTATCTGAATCCCCACATCAGCAACATGATTCTTCATATTCACCAAGAATATACTGACAACATCAACTTGACAGAAGTTGCCAATGATTTTGTAAGCAGAGGTGATCGAAGAATTCAACTATTTGGACACTTTTAGAACCTAGACATTATATTATCTTATATTTTAACCTCAAGCCACACCCACTTCCTGGCCTGACCACCTAAAATTTGCCAGAGCCGCCTCTGTACCAGTCTGGTATTTAATCCTAATGGAACAGGTAAGGGCTTCCTTGCAGTAACTTTGCTCTGAGCCTTCTGTTGGGCCACAAGAATGACTTTTCCCTTATCCTCGTAGTCCAACTGGTAGTGCCGTTACCAGGGATAATGTTTGTTGAAACGATGTAGGTGTATAATTGTTATTTAAAAACACAAATACACACTGTACACTATTATTATAACAAAATTCAACGACTTGACAACGCTGGCTCCTTTTTATAGGTAGCCAGCACTGCCGTCGGCAAATATTTAAAAATAAAGATATTAATGATGCATAATTTAAAGTTCGTGAGTTTATGTTCGATACTGAAGTTTGTTGTGAAATAGTACTTTGCGCATGCCTGTAAATATGAGTACGTGGGCCCAACATCTCCCCCTTTCTAGTTAACGTCTGTCCTCGGACGTTCTTCAGAATTTTCTTTTAAAGAGCTCTTCCAAGCTTGTCTAGACATGCCATCTGCATTGCCATTACTTCTGCCTGGTCTATATTTTATAGTGAAATCTAGTCCCTGCAATCTTAATGCCCACCTACACAATCGCTTGTTTGCAAATGTAGCTAATCTCAAATATTCCAAAGCTCTATGATCTGTTTGAGTGAATTGGTGACCATCCAAATATATTTCAAAATGTTTTACACTTTCCACCACTGCAAGACATTCCAACTCAGTAGCAGAATATCTGGTTTCTGCAGCTCTCAGCTGACGAGAATAAAATGCCACTGGCAATTCCTGCTCATTTCCTGCAAACACTTAAACAACTTCCAATACCATCACAAGAAGCATCTGTTTGCAACAAGTAATGATCATCAGATTTTGGTATATGTAACATACATGATTTGCACAAAACAGTACATAAATGATTAAAACACTTACGTCTCTCCTCAGTCCACTCTACTGTCAGGAGTGCTTCCTTCCTTGTAGCATCGTGAAGTAACTTTGCACAATCAGCAAATCGTTCGATAAATCGTCTATAATAGCTTGCAAGACCTAGAAATGATCTCAACTGTGCCTTTGTGTTTCTGGAAGTTTATAATTTCTTAATGCTTGTATTTTTGCTTCTGGAACTTCCACTTGACCATTACCAACCAGATGACCCAAATACTCCAGCTTAGATTTCGCCCACAGACACTTGGATGGCTTGGCTGTCAGCCCAGCTTGCTGCAAAGCCTTCACTACAGCTGAAATGTGATGTTGGTGATCCTTCCAAGATTGAGAATATATGAGATTATCATCAATATAGGGTGAAGCAAACTCAATCTGCTTAACTAACACCACTTCCATCAGCCTTTGAAAAGTTGTCGGTGCATTCCTTAATCCAAATGGCATCCTTGTAAAGTGAAACTTCCCAAATGGTGTAATAAATGCTGTCTTCTCTCTGGCTGACAAGGTCAATGGAACCTGATAGAAACCTTTGCTTAAGTCCATCTTGGAAAGAAATACTGAGTCTCCAACTTGGCATATCAAATCTTCAATTTTGGGCATAAAGTATGGATCAGGCACAGTTACAGAATTTAACTTACGATAATCTACACACACTCGAATAGATCCATCTGGTTTCACAATAGGCACTATGGGAAATGACCATGGACTAGTAGAAGATACAATAATTCCCATCTCTTGTATAATATTAATCTCCTTCTTCACTCCTTCTCTTTTGGCTTGTGATAAGGCATATGGTGGTATTCTTATTGGCTTTGTATTCCCTGTATCTATGTCATGACTGCATACATTGGTCAAACCTGGATCATTAGTGAAAACAGTTGACATCGTCTCCAAGAAATGGTTGAGTTCCTTCTGTTGTACTGGATTCAACTGATCGCCTCTTAGCAATGGAGTAAGTTCATCCTCATCAGGGTCTTCTGCTATTACCATCACTCTCAATACTTTAGTTTTAGCTTGTTTGTATGGCTTAATATGGTTGACATGAACAACTCGTTTCTTCTTTCTGGTTCCTCCAGGAAATCCAAGTTCAACATTAACTCTGCTAACTTTTCTAAGTACTTCAAAAGGACCCTTCCAGGCTGTGTCCAATTTCCCTAACATTCCTGGAGAACGAAGCAAAACCATATCTCCTTCATTAATTTGTCTTACTTGAGTTTTCTTGTCATGTTGTTGCTTGGCTTTGGCTTGTGCCATCAATCCATTATCATATATTATATCTTTAATCTTTTCCAATCTATTGTTAAGTTCCTCCATCCATTTAGTCACATTAAAAGACTTCTTTTCAATCGACATCCATCCTTCCACCACCAGATCCACTGGTGAACGGATATTAACTCCGTGTAAAATTTCGAATGGAGAGTAGCCAGTAGAACGATTTGGAACAGCTCTAATAGCATACAGACAAAACTTAATTTGATCTGGCCAATCCAATTTGCTGTCTATTGCTTTCCTCAACATGGGCACTAAAGTTCCATGAAAACGTTCCACACATCCATTAGACTCTGGATGATAAGATGAGGTATAAGATGAGGTATGGATCTTGTCAATTTTTTACTTTTGACAAAGCTCAGTCATCACTCTGCCAGTAAGATTTGATCCTTGATCTGACAGTATCTGCCTTGGCAGTCCGTGACGAGCAAACACCTCAAGTAGTCCTTCAGCTACTTCTGTTGCACTAGCAATCTTCAATGGCAAAGCCTCTGGATACCGTGATGCTAAATCAATGACAGTCAGAAGATACTTGTAACCTGCCTTTGATCTCTGGAATGGTCCCACTAAATCTATAGCAATTTTTTCAAAAGGCACTGTCATTATAGGAATCTCCTCCATTGGAGCTCTAGGTGCTCTAGCTCTGGCTTCTTTCTGACAGATGTCACAACGAGTGCACCACTCCACAATATCTTTGTGAATACCAGGCCAAGTTACAATTCTCTTCAGCACTGCTCTAATCTTTTTGGTCGAAAGATGGCCATTATGGTCATGAGCAAGCTGCAACAATTGTTGTCTGTGACCTGCAGGCACTACTAATTGCTGATAAGATTCTTCAAGGTCATTGCATACTGTTTTCTTGAGTATTCCATTGTCCCAAGAAAAACCATCTTTATCTTCATCAGCTTTTTTTTCCACTCTTGCAAAGTAATATCTGCTTTTGTATCTTCTGCGAACTTTTCTCTGTCTGATTCTCCTGGCATAGCAATTGGACATTCCAAAAGCAAATCATTTTGCTCCATTGAAGATTTGTTTATCTGATCAATGTTTTGTATTGATTCAATAGCAATTTCTTCTGGCTTCTTTGGTTGCAATCCATCATTTTTCTCTACCATTTTATCATCAATTTCTTTCTTTTCTTCTGCTGCTGCTTGACCTCTGGTTATATTCACTACCGCTGATTGAATGTCTCCTTGTGATGATAAGTTGATGAGATCTTTTAATTCTGGACTGCTAAGTTCGACACTTAGTAAAACTCCGGCTGCCGTTGGATCATTTGGGATGACAGCTGCTGTTCATACTAGCTTTAAGTGACCAATCACTATTTCTACTTCAGCCATCGGCCTACGTGTACCTTGAGCATTGTCAAACCCTCCAACAATCTTGTATTCTCCAGTCAATTGGTAATCATCTACAAAGTCATTCTGTATAACAGTTACATCAGCTCCTGTATCAACACAGACATCAGTTTCTTGTCCATTAACCATACCTCGAACAATATTGTTACCGTCTAGTCTTCGACTAGATGGTGGTACAGTAACTCTGTTATTTCTTTCCTTTGTGATCTGAGTTCCTCTTTGACTTTTATCTGGACAGTCATATGATTTGTGTCCAGATTTGTTGCAATGATAGCATACAATTCCCTGGGTATGTTTTCTTTCATTCGAATCCCATTCATTTGTCCTTGTGGATGTACTTGAAGCTGTTGTGTTCACAGTCGTCTTTCGATCATTGTTATATCCCGGGTTTACCTGCTTTCTGGGCTTGTACTTTATTGCTTTGCCGTGTGCCTCTTCATAATTTCTGAGCACATCAATGAGTTGGAAGCAATCTTGAGGGTCAAATCTTTTGACATAGGCAACACACTCTGAATTGTAGCAGTTGAGTATGTGAAGCTTGAGCATCTTCCACCTAAACTGTGCTAAGTCTAACCCCGTCCACAGCCGTGTAAGAATAGTTGTTGACTTTTGTACTACTTCTTCTGGAGAAGAATTAAAATGTGTGAAACAGTCCCAGAACTGGTGAACATAATGCTCATGACTTAAGCCTACTGCAGCTAATAAAGCATTTTTTGTGGCTTGGTAAGACTTTTTCACGTCTTCAGGAATAGAATGCGTGAAAACTTGTGCTGGTCGACCAGAAAGTACTATAGTTAGATATTCTACCCATTGATTATTTGGTATGTCTTCTTTCTCCAAAATTGTTTCCAGACGTATAAGAAATGGATCTAGCTGGTCTCTATCAGTAAATTTTGGCAAAGAATTAGCAATAAGTATTTTTTTTGTTTCTTTTGAGCTCTGCCTCTCGATATGTTTTGTTTCCGTCGAAGCTTCGGTCTGAAGCTTTATTGAAGCAAGTTAAATTTTTGTGCAAGTTTTTTTTTCACTATCCCCATAGCGTTTAAAGGGTGATACAAGGCCTTAGCTTGCTGAATGGAAGAGTTTCTACTAGAAAATATCTGTGAATCGACGGAATAACTTAACCGTTTTTTTTTTTTTTTACCGTTTTAGTAAACAGTGTCAGTCATGTAGTCAAAACGGTTATACAGAACGCAACAGTACAAACTACATTAATAAAGAACACCAGTTTACGTTTGTACTACAAAACGGAATACAGAATTTTTTTTGGCACCGACTTTTCATGCCTCATTGTAGCCAAATTAGACTTCAGCCAGTTGTTGCCTACCAACCATATTAGGGGAGTCTGGATAAGAGAGAATCTGAGTGTACTAAACAAATTTATTAGAATCAATTCATTATATAAAATTGGCACATACTTGTTTAAAAAAGAACACTTATATTAAAGATGCAATAGTAATATTGAACAGATATACTTTTGTGTAGTATGCCACTTGTCATTTCTCATACAATACTGTCTTAACTTCTTCTTTTTTATTATTATTATTACAGGAGATTGTGATATTGGGATGTCAAAGTTCAATTTTCTGATAGCTGCATCAGTGTTTTCATTTCTTCTACCATTCCTATCAATTTTTTCTTTGGGAGGTTTCATAGTATCTATGGGTAACAACAAAGAAGTCTATGAAATACCTACTGAAGTAAGACCAATGAAACTATAGTTATAGTGTATTTTTATTAATCCAGTGTTGATGGCAATTTTTTCCTAGTTTATAAAGTTTAACATCATTGTCTAGACATCCCTCTTCATGTTCCACTTAAGTACACATGACTCCATAATTCATCAGACTTGAGTATTGTGTCACATAAAGAAATTGACCATTAAATTTAAAATGCCAGTGTAGCATCTTCTGCAGTAACATAATGAACAAATGTATTTTGAAAACCTTATTAGAAATTGAAATTTTTGAAGCAGAATAGTCTGAATAAATGTGACCGGTTTTGGGAAAATCAGCCTAAACGCAGCGAACAATTTTTTCAGTATCATTCCACAGGTAAAGCCTTACATATTTATTTGTTTTGTTTTTTTTTCAATAAAATTTTATGGCAGAAATTGATAAGCATCGGTTAGCTCTATCTTATGGCGCAGTTGTAAGCTCTAGCTCATGCTATAAAGGCTCAAAATATTAGCCGGTAAGACTCGTGTATGGAGCATTAGTAAGAAATTTTTGGTAGGCTTTTCACAAACGGGGGGGGGGGGGACTGTAACTAACTAATTCACTTACTTTTCTACACAATCCGCATACTCACGTAATTCACTCCATCGTAGTTTCTCGAAGAGGCCTACATTAAGCCTATTTGGCTTCATACTAGAGATATATTTTATCCTTGATCTCAACTGCATTGACTTCTCCTGTCGGCATTGCCTATTTATCACTAAATTAAATTCTCGATACCATAACTACAAGGAGGGGACAGGCCCACATTTTCAGATTAAAATTTTTTATTCAATGTTATGACTTAATCACTTTATTATAAGCAGAGAAGGCACATTACTTCCTTTAAATAAATTGAACCCATATGGATGGTAATATTTTGTTGTTGTTGTTTTATTGTCTGACTACGACGATTGAGAATTTTTTGACCAAGAAATTCCAGGGTATTGAGTGCCTAATTGTTTTTTGTTTTGTTTTTAAGCCAGTTGCACTGTAGAGGAAGGACCAGGCCAGTTTGGAATTTCCCTGATATCTTCCGAAAGCTCTATATTTCTATTTACTCCCAGCAGAATTCATTTCAACCCTTGATTTCAATAATGACCATGAGATCCGGTAAAAAGTGGAAATGTAAGAGACACATCATTTTTTGTTTAAATATTGGTGCAGTCATTGCCACACTGGCCACACCAGTTCCGACGCCCCTGGGTTTGGGCTTTAAGGCTCTTGGCATTTAATAATTCTTCTATCTCAAAGTTCTCACTTATAGATACTGTTTGGGGGTGACGGATTACCACGTCAAAGATTCTTGTTCCACCTGCTCTATGTGGGCGAGTGATATTTCCTTGTATCAGTCCGGCGTAACTCTCACTGTTAGTCGCACCCTCGGAAATTAACTACCAAATGATAAAGTTCTTTACTATGACGCAAATATTATAATTAAGAAACACACATCAAGGGGACTACAAAGACAAAAAGGAAAGCTGAAGACAAGATGTCTTTCACAAAAAAAAATAAAGAAAGGGGACTTACAGGATTCCAGCACAAAAAAAAAAGAGATAGATAATGATTACACAACAGACTGAGGTTGACAGTGTACAGAAAAGGAAAAAAAAACTGAACCTAACCAGAAGTGTGTGTGAGTGAAACATAATACAGAAGCAGGGTAAATGTGAGGGGAGGAGTTCATGCTGACCAATCAAATAGTGCCATGAAGGCGAGCACATGGTCTAGGTGGGGGGAGTGAGAAAGAACGCTAATTGCATGAGAAAGATGTATGACTGTGCATGGGTGCAAATGGAGTGTGGTGTATGATGAGTTCACAACAGTTCACAGTTTGTTTGGCAGGGCACAAACAGATACTTACTGATAGAACAGGAGGACACCTACAACCAGACAATTATAGGCCACTTAATGCAATGTTTGAAATTATTTGACTGGAAGGCTTTTTTTTTTGGTGATATTTCCAATTGGTTTTGAAATTATACAAGGTGACAGGCAAGTTACTTTATCATTTTCTAAAGAAAACTTTATCCCCATTTCTATGCTTTATCATTTTTATAAATACATTTGTTAGTTTGCAATAGAATTGAGGTATATAATCCGATATTAAAATGTAAAAGACATTTTTCCAGACTGAGTTATGACATTTATTACTTTAATGTTTTTTTCTTATAATGATCACCAGTTTACTATAATATTGATAATAATTAATTGTGAATTAAAATATTGCTACTAACTTAAAATTTTGTGGTTGTTGGGTTTTGTTATTGTTTTTTTGTTTGTTTTTTTGGCTGTTCTTTTTTTTTTGGGGGGGGGGGGGGGGTTTGTTTTGTTTTTTGGGTTTTTTTAAGGCTACTCATGATATTCTAAGTATTATTTCTGAATTTTTTTAGTTACCACCACTAACTTATTCATTCAAGTTTTATATGAAACCGACGGTGGCACTAGTCTACGAAGATGATTGTTCTGGTTGTGAAGCCAAAAATATAGTAAAAACACTTTCTCACTATTGTCCTAATGGTGGAGTGGTAAGTTTCTACTAATGAACTAGAAATTTGAAATACATATGGTATTCCTGATTTATAGAGATTATGTGGAAATTGCAAAGTAAATAAAGAAAGAGAAGTTTACACTTGGCGGAACATAGATCCAATTCCAGTATGCAAGGGTTGTTATGAAGAATACTGGGAAGAGAATGAACGTGAGTGTACATCTGTTGAGTTATATATTTATATCAAGATTGTGATGTATTTAGAATTTTCTCAAGAAGGTAGTGTAAAAGAAATATCAGACTACTTACGAAAACACCAGCCACAGTTTTGTGAACAGTGTAAGGAGATGGATGGAAATGACACATCAACTGGAAATGGTCAATCTGACAAGAATGAATCTTCAAAATGTGGGATTTGTAAAACTGTAAGTTTTCTGAACATATATTCCTCGTTGATATGGTAATATACTATGTGAGTGAAGCTCTTACAACATCAGAAGTGTAGGAGTTCTCTTCAATAATATAGAGTATGTACACACATACTATTTATTATACATTGGATATTTTCTCTTGAGTTTCCGCATCATGTGAACATTCCATACTTTCTCATATTAAATGTGTCATATTAAATGCTTTGATGCGCCCAAGCATAGTCTGGACAACTTAATTTTAGAAGTACATGTATGGCAGAATTACCTCTAAATGTTTACTGATTTGAAAACATATCCAATATACACATTATTACACTCATCATACAATATGGGGATGACATTTTACTCTCACTCTTGAATTTTCATGAGCTTTTAAAATATCTCCCCATATTTTACGCTGACTCGTGCAATAAATATATATAGTGTATTCTGTATTTCCTCAGAACCTTTCCACCCTCAGTTAGTGTCTACACTACTCTAAAGTGATCGCCATTGATTTATATCCGCACACTCAGGCATCAGTTTCATATAACCATACCCACTCCCCCTTGTTAGGCAGTGCACATGCTGACTGAACTTCTTGGTTTAGTCAGTGAGGAAGGGAAGAAGAAAAGTAAAAAGAGTGAATGTTTTTATCATTCTTCTCTAGTAATTTGGTGATACATCTGCCTGCTTACGTTTATCAAGAATGAGAGTATTGCGATTGTAGTCACCTTTGTTTTGTGCCCACCCTGGTTTAGCAGTCACAGCAAGAGTCGGTCTAAATAGCTTCCACAAAAACTATTCTAGGAAACATGGTATATATTATGTGTGTATATATAATTTATATTATATATTATATACAGTGTATGAATTTGGTGATTACTTCAAAATAATAATAATATACTGAGCAGCTATGGTTATTAAAATTTTGAAGTCTAGCTTTGTATATTTTTTTAAATACTCATACTCAAATTATAATATTGCTAATATGTATCTTAATATAAGTGATTGCATGCAGTCTACTCTACTCATATTAGTGTGACACAGACAAAAGAAAAGATTTACCTACCAATTAATTGCGTGTTTAATGTTTATAGATCCCAACATTTTGGAGGGTGGAATGAAATAGTAGCTCAATTGTCAGCTTGTAGTGTAAATAAAATTGATATTATTTTCAGTGTATTTTAAATGTACTGATAAAGCTAAGTATACACAGCAGAACAGGTCAATTTACTGGTAGATGTGCACTCTTGGTTTGCACAGCTACCTGATGAATTCACCACCCCTACCCCTGTCAACTTGTGCCAGCATCCAGCCACTGGACTTAAATGAGAAGGTTGTGCATATAAAAGGGCATAGCCGGAGACATATCTCACAATAAGTGGAATATGGCGGCTGACAGTTTTTATCGCCGACTTCCCAGAGACCATTTTAGTACACATTGCAGCAACTTAGCGCACAAAAGCTTGGAAACAATGCCACCTGTAAGTCATGAGACTATAAACCAACAAACAAGAAAAACTAAACAAATGGCAGGCTTTAAATAGAGAAAAAATTAACGTACTGTTTGCCATATTGACGCAGTACATTTCAACTGCAAAAGATGTACAGAATGTCATCAGAGTTCTGCAAGATGCTATCCTGAGGGCTCATCTTCAATCAAGAAATACTTTTGTACATACACACAGCATTGATAGGAGATGGGCTTGAGTAATCTATGATATTACTGCCAAAAATTATTACTTATAACTGTTTTTATTTTTTTAGTTAGGGCACTCATTGTAAACATGGATAGTGAGCTACAATGGAGGGTTCTCTTTGCGCAGCTAATTTTTTTAATTTGAATAGAAGGAGTTAGAGGTCAAAGGGCATGCCGAGGGTTCTTTCTTTTATACCTGGACCTCCGGAAGGAGTTCAGAATGAGGTAAAGGAGGCCACAGATTTCGCGTACGGAGAATAGCATCAAATTATAAACATAATCTCTACGTTTACAGTGGTTGTGAATTCAATTGGGGTAACTGTGCAAACTGAGGTTTAGTTCCCAGCTGGATGTCAATCTCAGCATTCCTGCAGATGTAATAGCTTGAGTGATGCTCCCTCTGAGAGGGCTATATTAGTCATCCTGTCTGTTTATCTGTCTGCCCTGACTGTCTGATTGTAAAGATTACTGGCTATTAGGTGCTGAATTAGGGATGAACCTACTCTGAACAAAGTTAACGTCTTAGTGTGCTTAGTAATTGTGGCACATTCTTGAGACATTACGAAGGTAATACTAGCCTAGAAGGCGGCAACACTCTTAACTGCTGTTACATGACTGACCAGTCATCAACATATCGTGGGCAGTAGCCACTGTTCTTGAGATTATTCTTATGCTTTTGCTCTGATATTAAAGGACTTCCAAGTGTCAGAACTAACTTGGAGTTACTAGGAAAAATATAATAACACAAACACTTTGATTTCTTAGTGTGGATGCTCGGGCACAAGAAGAACATTCTCTCAATGTTGGTATGACAATAATAAATGCAACCCACACAAGGAGAATAAGATCAACAGGGTTTCTTTTGAATAAAACTGTCACTTAACATGGAGGAGACCAATAGTAAGCAGCTCTAATGCGGGAGGGGAATACTCTGATACATACATATGCTCCTTTTATTGTTGTTCCTATTGCATCAAAGAATTCTTGTACAATGATACAAAGTGTCCTGATGAAATCGATGCAGCTACATAATAGTTAAGCACCACCTCCAGAGGGAACTTCCGTTGTTGTTTTTTGGTTGTTGTTGTTGTTTTGTTGTTGTTGTTGTTTTGTTGTTGTTGTTTTGTTTTTTTGTTTTTTGTTGTTGTTGTTGTTTTGGGGGGGGGGGCACAAAGGCACTACTTAGGGCCTGAGGGACCTGGTAGTTCACAACAGCTGTGCAGTGCCTAACTAATTTAGAACATAGTGACTGCTCCTAACAATGCTATTGGAGGGACACTAAGTGCAGTCGGAGGGACACTAAGTGTCCCTGCCCTCAAAGTGATCAGACTAAAATAAAAGTCTCCCTCTTTGAAGGACCTAAGAAATATAAACTCCCTTTATAATAGCCAATATGTTCTATGTCAGTATTAATGTGGTCCAGTCTAGACATGTGGTTGTAATGTGTCAGTGACTAGTCCAGTTGATGGTCAGAGTACTTGAGAAATATGTCTTGGTCTACTTATGTGGTACTATTTTGGTGGCCGAGATTAACTCCCAATGTCAGCTAATTCAGTTGGTACAAATCCTTCAAGTGCTTGTAGTAAGTTATTTACAATAAACGCCTCCAATGACTCTGGTAGTTTAGAACAGATTGCAGGACCACGTAGATACAGTAGTTCTGGTGACCATGTCTGTGACCCATCAATTAAATCCCATACCAGGGAAGGGGGCAGGAAGAGGTTTAGATAGGTTTAGTCAAATTCCCTTTCGAGTGAACGGAATTACATCAGCAACATTACATTTGTGTGGAATATCACCAAATGTTTGATTGTGTCTTATGCATACAATTTTTATCATGAACTATCAAAAAGACCACATACAAGTAGTTTGTTCTGTTGTTATTATTTCACTTCATTTAGGCTTCCGAATAGAAGACTTTTTGTAATTCAAATTAAATTGAATAAATCTTCATTAAATATTTTTTGTGTTGTTTGTTTCAACAAAACATTCAAAACAAGAAAGTGCAGATATGATAATTAAACATAGTAAGGACTGACTGATAGTATTAGCAGCACTATAATGCAAATAAGAAGGAATTTCATCCTAGTAAACATGAAATAGTGATAAAATTATATCTTTCTCAATAACTCGTGTATGATACAGTTAAGTTCTAAGTGTATGACACAGCATTCAGTTCAGATCTCATCATGAATACCCCATGTTTATCATCGTTGTATTTCATGTGAATTACAGGTTCTGTGTGATGATACAAAAAATCAGTGCTACAATACAAAACAGAAAAGACAAATTGAAGGAAAGGACTGTTGTGTGTTGTGTTATGTACTCAGTAAAAGAAAGGAACATAAAAGACAATCGTAGCATTGCATCTATGTATTTCATGTAGCTCTATGTCAATAATTTTTTATATCCATTATATTAATTACAGACTGTTTTTAAACACTTGTGCCTGCTTATCAAATATCTCCTCACATAGTATGCTATATATATATATTATATATATATATAATTATATACAATGTATTTTTTGTACCATGGATCGTTCAGACCGTCCAATTAGATTGCTCAATTTTGCAATGAATATATTTTATATCTGTAATATATACTGTTGTAGCTTTACAACTGTAGCGTAGTGCTCTTTAGTTCTTACTTGTTCACTGTTTTTAGCCCAGAGGTAAAACTGGTTATTATTACACATACACTGACATAAATACACAACATTCAGTATGAATCAATGGACCATGACAAGTGTTAATTAATGATGATATAATCGTGAATGGTTGACAAGGTTACTAATGGCTTGCGGTGACAACATCTAGGAGACTGTCTGATCATGCCACAATGTCCACCTCCTAGGAAGTGAATATCTTTTTGCCCAAGGTCTAGCCCCAGATATTTTTTTTGGTTCGTGACTCGTGAGATTGTATGTGACAGTTGACTTGCTGGATTGTGCATGACGAGTAACCATAGGAGTTAAAGACATCGAAATTCAATGTCGAATCAACCACTTTATTACACTCGTTAGCGGGTGATATAGCTTTACTTTCACTATGCAGCTCGTGGAAATAATTAGCCTGCTAGGACATAATCCTATATTTTGTTAACCATATGTAGTTGTTTGTTAAAACTGCAATGCAATAAATAAGATATCACCCTCAACAAATGTGATATCAACCCTCCAAAATTGCCAGTATTTTAAATTGGATAGCGCAGAGAAGAACAAATAGAGTGAGCTGCACTATACTTATAATAATATTATCATGGTCCTTTCAGGTACTAATGACAATTTAATTATATTTTACTTGTAAAAGTTTTGTTTGTGATGGGTCACTCCATTCCCATCTAAAATACATTGAAAAGGAAAAAAGTATGTGTATAAACTAATCCTGTGAATCTCGCTATATGTCATCGCTTGTCACCAATAAGTGGTGGAAACAAGATAAAGTTCACTTTCTTGTATGTACTCTTTTTTTTAAGTGACCCTCACTGCAGTAATTGTTAATGTTGGACATAATATTTTTTTCCCTCTAACCATGTATCAATGTTAGAGATAGCCTTATTACGAAGTTCAGTATGTCTCGAGTGAGTCACAAGAAATGAGGACTGACATAAAGCATAATAATTATAATGCTTGCTAATTGTTTTGTGCTATTGGAACTATAACTGATACTATGTGTAAGCCACAGTTGTCATTCATATTCGCACTTGTAGAAAATTATTTATAATCAATCTTTTAATATACAATAATTATGTTGAACTTTAACACAAAATATATCGGCGTTGACAATAACTATTCGACAACAATTTCATATGACGAAGTTTTCTCTTTCAAACACTGTGGATTGTTCTGTATGCTTGTATTGTATATCCTGTTAACTTCCATGTGTTTTTCTTCCTCTTTAGCGCAAGGAGGCTCAGAATAGTTGGCATTTGTAGCCGTATTAACTTTACTCTTAAACCAAAAAAAATTGATTTATCTGCAAAAATAACATACAATTAATAATAAATACTTTAATGATGCATTGTCTGTTTGTATTGCATAATTTACATAAATTAAGCTAAATCCTATTGTTAATAGCTGCTTAAATTTTCATTACCTTTGAACGGAATATTTTGCACTATAATTTGGTCACATAAAATGATGATTACAGTGCCATCCGTGAGAACAGAAGCCACATTAACAATCACGTCAATTGCCTGAATGGTTAGCAAGTCACACATTGGGCCAAATGCCGGAGGCCCCTTGAACCGATCCAACTAATTAACATTAGAGGAAAGAGAAATCAATATCAAATACATGCAAGCTATTGTAAAAGCAAAACAAAGAAACAAAAAAATAATACTAATAACTTGAACCACAATAATAAACCATGGTTAGACTTGTCACAGTGATCTATACAGTATAAAATATTATTTTTCCATTCAGTATAATATTATTATTTTAATTTCACATGCTTTGATTGCTTTGAATGTAATGATACATTTCTCTTCCTTACCTGAGTTAATCTGTATCAAGACTCCAACAAATAACCATAGAAAGAAAGAAACTGATGTGGACTGAATAATGATGTCAGCTTTACTTTCTGATATAATTGTAAGGTATTTCCTAAAATAGTACAAGTGAGTATAAAGTTAATAGTGTACATGTGAATGTTACCTTCTTTAGCTTTCATTATAAAAAAATATGTTGCTGCAATTATCACCGTTGCAATAAGAAAAAATGTTCTTGTAGAAATCAGAACTTATACACTCAATTGACTTGATTCCACGACTAAAATCAATAAAGTTAAGTGAACATTAAAATGTGTCCGCCAATATGAAGAAAATGACTGTTGTTCACTGTGCTATGTACTCAGTAATAGAATGTGTCATTAGAAACAAGTATAGTGCATGCACACGTGTAACCTATATCACACTATTAGTTATGCTCTATTTTAATTAAAAGATTCATTTTATAAGTATTATTGGTTATATCACAATGAGCTATTTCACAAAGTAATACAAGAACATCACTTTTGATATTCTACATGTTTATAAGGACAAAGTTTACACAAACAGTACTTGGGATAAACAACCCAATTCATTGCATTAGTGGTGGTTTACCAAAACAAATGAAGTTGAATCAATTGTATTTACCCTGGGGAATATGTACAAAGTGAGTCACATAATTAGCGAGAGAGGAACTTGCTTGAAAGCAGTAAGAAGGAAATGAACTGAAACCTGATCTCATCTTTAATTCGTGATATAAAATATTACTTCAAATGTCCATAGTATAAATGAATATAAAAAATAGTGTAGCTACATTATTAATTTTGCCTTCATTAGCTTTTGGTTACTTTCATAACAGAAAATACTTCCACAATTACCACGTCTAAAAAGAAAACATGCATCGATTGACTAGATACCAACACCAATAGTGAAATTAATTAAATGAACATCAACACAGTGTATTTCAATTCTCATTATGGGATTTCATAATTAGCTGTTGGCTAAGATTTTTTATATCAAATAAGCTGGAAGACCTAATATTACTATATGATCATCATAGCATAGTTTCTCTTTCACAGCAGTTTAAACTTAAGGATGAATGAATGAAGGTTGACTTTAAGGCTTTATCATCACAATTATCAAGTTCTGACCCTTCATACAAACTAGATAGAAACTTTCTCACCTAAAGGGGTCTGGAAAAAGGCAGAGGAAAAAAATAATATCAAGATTTTTCATTTTTTTCCTATATATCCTATGTTTTGTTTTGTTTTCCCCTTTTTGTTTCCTTTGCTTTTTTCCAGACCCCTTTAGGTGAGAAAGTTTCTATCTAGTTTGTATCAAGGGTCAGAACTTGATAATTGTGAATCCACAAATTGTGGCTCCTCTCTGGAGGGAGAGGTGTTTCTGGTCGACACCAAAAAGGTGTTCTGACGGCACATAATTGTTGGTCTGTTTAGTATGAGACTGCAGTAAGCGGTACTACTCAACAGTAAAAAGGAAATATGTGAAGGTCTTGGGAGTTGTGAGTTGTCGTAGCTCAGTGGTTAAAGCAGCACTGGTGGCTAAAGCCAGTGGCCCTGAGTTCGATTCCCGGTGACAACCAAGATTTTTCATTTTTTTCCTTTGCTTTTTTCCAGACCCCTTTAGGAGAGAGGGTTTCTATCTAGTTTGTATGAAGGGTAACTTGATAATTATATATAGTTATATACAGAGGTAGCTCCCTGTGATTTCTCCCCATCCCCCCAGGTTGAGTACAGAGGTAGCTCCCTGGGATTCCCCCCATCCCCCGTGAGTTCCCCCCCCCCCCCCAGAATTTCATGAAATAAATTATTACTTAATGGTATTCTGTGGTTAGGATTTATAATGGTATTCTGTGATTTTGTTGTTTGTATTATATCTAATATTAATTGGTGAAGGTTCACTTCAGTTAATTGAGGTATTTCAATTCTAAGATTGATGTCACTAATTCTAGACCTGATATGATTTTTAATCAAATGGGTGTGGTTTCAGCAAAAGTGGGTGTAGTCTAAAACTGGTTGGCCACCCCCTCCTTCCTAAACTCTTTCCCCTCCACCATCTCCCCCCAGAAAAAAAAATCCTGAATGAACCCTGGATGGTATGTAGTCTCTTAAACAAGTGCAAGACTTTGGGAATACTGTAAGACACTGACAACGTTAGTCACTTCCTTAGTGGTACAAAAAGGAACAATACTGATGTAAGCTTAACTAACCTCTAACATGAAATCACTTAATGTCATAAAGTATTCCAAGGAACTCTCATAATAACTAAATAATAACAGTGCTCAACCATTCTGTTGAAACCCTGAGCATTGTAAAGTTATTACAAAATTACTAAAAGCGCAATTATAGGGCTAAAGCTCCCATTAAGTGCAAATACTTTTATATATTCAAATATTATATACATGTTTATTCCTATATTTAATTAATTTTAATCTATTCACACCCTCTTGAGTTTTTCCTACAAATCTTTTATGTCCAGCCTTTGCAACATTTTTTCAACTTCAAAGTTTTAGCTCGTGTTATAGTAGGGTTTGTAACAAAACTATTACTCCAGCTAAAACCCCTTTACCAAAATTCACTACCTTGCCTGCAGCTTCAAATACCCTTTACCTATTTTTAATCTCTTTAGACTTGACTGCTATATACCATTTACCCATACTCTATTAGGGATTATGGCAACTAAAATAAATACTTCTATGTTATAATTATCGCTTGAGTGAAAATATGCCCCTCCCCCAAACACAAAAATTGTGTGTTGTTATGTTTATTATTGTTCATAAATTCCTCTATAGCAAGCATAAAGCTCACACTTTAAGAATATCTAATTTATGAGAACTTTAATAGCACTCAATTTAACTCGTAACTTTAGATACGGGAGGAGGAGAATGACACTTGATGTCTCTGCTTTCTTCAGAAAGGTACTCAATTTCTTTTCTTTCTTTTTTTGCTAGGTGACTTGGTGTGGAGTGGTTGTCAGGTTTGAGTGGGTTTGATTCTTCCAACTTTTCCATAGCCTGCTTGCTAATGAGTGCCTTTAGATCTTCTATGCTGTCACTAAATCAGCCTTGAAACGAGGATCCAAAAATGTAGCATTGTGAAGTAACTGGTGAATGTTATGTACCGAGTATCAAAATTATCAATGATACTTCTTTTTGATATCTTTGGTAAGTTGTATATCTTCTTCTTTGGCTATTAATATACTCCTGCCAAGTGATGGCTTGTCTTTTGATCTGTACCCAAAACTACTCGTACAGCATCTTCCTGCTCAAGTAATCGGCTTATCATAGCTTCCATCGACCCCCATCGAGTAGGACAGTCCTTAATACACAGTCCTAAATAATATACAGTCATCAATTTATTAGGTATGTTTGAATTTGTATGTTCATTAATATGCCTTCACAGTAACTATTTCAACTTCAACTTTTTCTCTAGCAGCAGCATACAACCGAGGAACAGCAGTTTTTGAAAAATACTTCCCATTTTGTGGCTCATACCTCCGGTCAAGTGTATTCAGCATCCTTTTGAACCCTGGCTTTTCAATAGTTGCAAATGGAATAATCCTTTGCCATAGTAAAAGCTATGGAATCAGTCATGATGATCATGTCAATGAAATATATTTGTTTTCTAGCTAATGTGTCTTTTCCCCTCGATTCTTGTTTAGTTTTTTAGTCTGTGTTTTACATATGCTAAAGCAAAGTTTTATCCTCGACTTATTGCTGATCAAAATAGATATTAGTTCTGATATTTGTTGATAGATATGATATACATCAAAACAACGAAATCATAGATTAAAAATTAAAAACATAGAATACTGTTGATATTGAAATAAATCGTTAAAGTAATCCTCGGGTTTGCCAAGAATGATATATAAATAGTGCAATTGCACAATGTTCAATGATTGTCTTGCACGTTGGCCTGAGCAGGTATTTTGACAACAATTGAATTGTATCCCATCATGTCATATTTTTCATATTACCCTGTTATTTGATGATTCTCTAATAAATTACTATATTGTACCTACTCCTCTTTACATCTTTCTACACAGTGGAATCACACTCATTATTTTTATGCACACACTTCAAATGCTTTAAACATTGAGAGACATCAGGAATAAGAAATCAACTTATTTCTATTGCCTTACTTTCTTGTCTTTCCACTTTCTAGAACTAAATGTTGACTAAAATTGGAGCTACAATTATATGAACTGTAATTAATAACAGAATTTCTGTATAAAATATATTGCCTGTTCAGGTTTCTTCAGGTCACATAACTGATGTGCAGTTCTGTACTACCACCACCTAGCAATCTGATTCGGATATTTATAGATGTAATTGCTGCCATTATTGTTAAGTAACTGCATATGAGATGCCTCAGAGTATATAAGGTTATAAAGCCTTTTTTATTATAGTTTTTGTGTTTTTTCAGTTGAGACAACAAATGTGCTGTATATTTCAGATCAGACCAGGAATTAAAGCTACACCACCAAACCAAGAAGAACACCCACCAGGTGTAGAAAAACTAGTTCCTCTAGATGATCCGTCAGATTTGGTACGATGATAATAGTTATAATTTTATGTAATTAAATGTTTTTATTGATAGTTTTTTTTGACTGTGGCTTATTTTTATGTTTACTTTCCCATTTTTAGTTTATTAGCATGCACAAGAATGAATGCACAAACACTCTGTCACAGAACTACAACAACCAACAATCAATCATACCTGTATTTATACTTTTAAGAAGTACATCTATTTTACAGTCTCACTCTCAACAGGCCAACAGAAATATTTTTTTAATAATTATTATATCCTTGGAATTTATTTACTTTGCTAATTTATCACTCAACAATTTCTTTCAGACCCTTCCTTTACTCATTAGATGTATTTTCTCTCTTTCACTTTAGCAACAACGAATTAAAAATATATTTGTCTGTCATCAAGATATTACAGTTAGTGTGTAGGTGACATAGAAGAGGCACCTTGGCTGTCTCGTATAGACGAAAGTGTGCAAATTTCTGCACTTAATTCAAAGTTTGATGGAAAATAGATTTTTTAAGGAGCTATATGAAAAATCCCCTATCCCTAACTTCAAAATAATGAATTCTGAGGGTAATAAGCAATACGAAGATGATCACACTGAGTTGGAGCTGTTATAACAAGCAACATAGGTGAGCATTTTTAACACAAACCAATTCACAAACCTTTTCATAAAACAGCACAAAATGAAACTACTAAAAGCCAACCAGGAAACCTAAACAAAGCACAATGATCCAAATAACTTGTTCTTTTTAGCAACACTGCCTCTCTGCATCATTGTGAAGGACTGTAGGGATACATAAAGATATGGCATTGAGCATGATATACTTGGGAGGAAGAACATTAATAAACTGAAGTTGCTTGTGTGAGGCCAGAAAGAATTTTAATCTCTGAGCAGATATAAGTAAGATGAGAGGTAACTCTCTGACTTGCATGCAGCAGGTATGAGTTTTATCAAGTAGAGTGCAAGGCCACTCAATGAAGGCTGTTGCTAGTCAAGATTTTGATGCAACTAATGCCATGCTCAATGATATAGCTTATACTGCTGCTTTAAATCAAAGAAAGTGTACACCATTTTATTACAATGTGCATGAAGTATGTGAATGCAGGAGGAACCGTATTTTCAGAAAAATGCTAATATTTCAAGTGTGGCTGAAAAGTTGAAAGAGGATGTCATTACCTTATCATTTCCAAGATATTCATCACTAATTGTATTAAAATTAAATGTGATTCCTGATGATACTGATTGCATAAGTATAGCAATTGAAAAAGTAGCTGAGACGATAAAACCCATATAGACAGCATTGAATCTGAAAAAGAAAAAATATTGCTATTATGTTGACCATAATAATATCTGTTCTCATTTTCAAAGCAACTCACTTGAGGAAGTATCATTTAAAGTAAGCCAGAGGTTACAACAATGAAAAATCTAGCGACTCTTTCTCGAATAGCATCAGCAATGTCACTCTGAGATTCACAATAGCTTATCAGAGTTGTTTATGATGTTGTGGTAACTTATGATAAACTTTTGCATTTTAAGAAATCTGCTGCAAGTGTTGATATAGATCACACTAGATTGAAGTCTGAAAGTCTCGTACAAAATGAGAATGAAGAAATCATGAAATGGTTCATATTAAGCATAACCATATGAGCTTGAAGTGTCACACTTCAAGCTCATATTATAATAGAGCAGCTAAGCACAAGTATTGTGCATATTACAATATAACACATGGATTCTACACATGATAGACTTGATTTTCTGGGGTAGAACCATTTCTAACTTTTTTTTAGTGCCATTAAAAGCAATTTTAAGAGCACAGATTGTATGTCTTTCTAATTAAAAGTGAAGCTATTTGTGCAGTATACTTAAATAGGACACCATTGAAAAGACCTTTTTCTAAGTAATATTTATTTTGGAACTGGAATCAGATTTGTATCTAGTGTAGATCAAAAGTTATGATCATTAATTCACAGTTGCTGTTTAGAATTGTGGAGATATCCATATACATAGAAACTGAATTAATAATGCAAAAAGTTAACAAAATTACCCATTTAGTAAGCTTGTCACAAAATTTTGTAATGTTTGTCAAACTCTAAAAAAGACTTGAAAAGTTTTAAATAATTAAATTTTGCTAATTAAAATGACAATAATTTGGTACAATTTCAGGTGGGATTACAGATAGCTAGTTACATTATAAAACACACTATTAGTTTTCATAGTACTGACTACATTTCTCTTTTGTTAATTCATAAACTTGGTTCTTTTTCATTTCTATTGATGAACATTTGCTGTCAAGTCCACCAGATTGCATTTCATACAGCTCATTATGCTTCATTACAATATCCTCTTCTTTGTGTTTAGTTACTTTCTTATTACCTGAACCACCTGAACCACATAGACCAACAAAGAAACATATAAGGAATTTGAAAGGAATGGGCATAAAATTTTAAATTTGCAAGTATATGAATATAATAAAAATATTAAAGGTAGCCAAAGAAGTGTGTATTTCTCAAACCACATATATATTACAAACTTACTTTTTAAAATCTTGTATTTGGTGAGGAAGATATGACAAATTTTGCAAATGATGCAAGATGCAATTACACCAAAAATGAAAATGAATGGTAGAGATATATAGATATTATTGCAATGATTAATCTGCGACGAACTATTACCTACAATATGTAATTTTATTATATTATTATATTTTATATTGTACAATTTCTTAACTAGCAAGTACCCTGATATGCAGCAGTGGTGCTTGATAAACTTTAAAAAATTAAGAATAAACAGTAACATAAGGTCTTTGAATCCATTCTTATTTAGCCAGTTACATTAGTTTCTGTCTCTTGCGCTCTTCCTTCCTAGGTCAACTCTACTCTTCTGAACTTTTATTCTTTTCAGTTCTTTCTTCTGGAGTCAGTCATGGATTCCCTTTTCCTCCCTTTCTCTCTGATTTTACTTGCTTAAATACAATTATTACCACTTAAGTTAACTTAATCATTATCCCCTGAATGTGATGTAGCTTTCCTCATTCAGTTCGAAGTGCAGCTTTGCCAACCCTTAATTCATGAATTATGCATGAATACACACACCATCGTCAGTTGTTGTCATCATAAATACACACAAGCATTATATTTTAGTTTTGGAAATAAGTTAAGTATAGCTGGCATAGACCAATATTTACTATCCCATAGTTCAGACAAATTTGATGGTGTGCAAGCCATGTTGTTTGGTATATTAGCTGAACTCAAGAAATTCTTTAAAATGGGTTTAACTTCTCAGTGTAAAAAATTACTTGGCAATTTGTTGTTTTTATATTGAATATGCATTAATAATACAAATAGTATGCACAATAGATGCTCAAAAGAAGTTAAACATGTTGTAGTAGTCAGGTAGCTTAGTGACATTTTTTAAGGTTACCATTACCGGGCGGATAAAAGCACCAAATTTGACTTTAAGACCTACTTATTAATATTAGAAGGGTAGCCATTGCAAAAAATTTTGCAAAACAAAATGGCTGCCAAAATATGTACATTTGTATGGAAACATAAGTATACCAAGGGTAGAGCAATACAAGGCCGTCGGAACCGCTGAGGCTGGTGAGGTTTCGGCCTCACCACTTTTTTGACGAAGTAGGCGTGGTTTTGTTTGCGCGAGCGCTTATTATCACGTTGCTTTTTAGCTTAGGTAAAATGGCATCGATGTTGGAGTCCAAAGGTGAACTATGATTACTTAATTTTCCACACCATTGACTTTGTTTACTAAACTCAAATTAGTATTCTATTCAATATTTATTCACACTTTCAATTTATATAAACTATGGAAGTCGACCTGCATACAATGTTTTTTTTCTTTTTTCCTGTGTACTTTACTTTCACCACCCCACCTTGAGCATGCCTATAAAACTACCAGTCATTCAGTCATTTTTTAGTTGTTGTTCTTGTTCTAGTCGTTGTGATTACATTATATTGAAGAACCTCGTGAACTAACCTTGTACCACTACCTAGCTAACCACCATTGTGAGTGTAGCCAGAGCTAAAATACAGTCAACTAGCTACTAAAGTTTTGGCTGCATTCAATCATCCATGAAGCCTAGAAAGCTGCAAGTGCCAGTAGTTGGAACAGAGCCACACCAGCCATCCTCTCCTCCATTCAGGATAGAATTTGGGAAGAAAAATGTTGTAAAATGATCGTTTTTGCTACGATGTCAGGTAAAAATGCTGGAGTAGTTGCTAAAGTATTAAAAGAAGAGCCTAAAGCTTTGTACACACGCTGCTATGGCCATTCATCCAGCCTTGCATGTGGAGATGCAATCAAACATTCTAAAATTATGAAAGATTCACTTGATACAACTCATGAAATCACAAAACTTATTAAGAAGTCCCCACGTAGAGTTACATCGTTTGAGAAACTGAAAAGTGAGTTGGCCCCTGATACACCTGGTGTTAGAGTTCTTTGTCCAACAAGATGGAAAGTAAGGGCAGACTCATCTTAGATAATTTTGAAGTTCTTCAAGAATTGTGGGAAGAAGCTATTGACTCAGTGAAAGACACTGAAATGAAGGCTCGTATAAATGGAGTTGCATCTCAAATGAAGACATTTGATTATTATTTTGGAATTTGTTTAGGGCATTTGATTCTTAAACACAGATAACTTGAGCAGAGCATTGCAAGAGTGACATATCAGCATCAGAAGGTCAGGAAGTGGCCTCCATGACTTTGAAAGTTCTTAAATCTATACGTTCTGATGACATGTTTAAAGTTATTTTGGGAAAAGATTTGTAAAGAGGTTGAACAGACTGGATTATGAAGCTGAGTTAAAGTGTGTGGCTAATTTCTATACGACTGATTTTAATTATGAATTATTTAAAAACTCAGCTGGAGATACTGAGAGCTAATTTCACTCCAAATCAAACCTCTGTTAAAATCACTGATGTTACTGAATTCTTCAAAGCAATGACTCCAGGTCAGCGAGAACTTCTATCTGAAGTGTGTCAATTGTTTCAACTCCTACTTGTAATACCAGCAACTAATGCTGTCAGTGAAAGGTCCTTTAGTGCTTTACGAAGAGTGAAAACGTATTTGTGTTCGACAATGGCTCAAGACAGGCTGAATAACATCATGACTTTGCATATTCATCGAGGTCTTACTGATGATCTAAGCTTGATTGAAAGTGCTAACCGATTTATTCATGGAAGTGATCATAGAGAACAGATTTTTGGGAAATTTGTGGCAATAAATGTGATTGAAACTTTTTATTTGTAAACATAAATTAAATTTTCTTGAACAATGTTTGAAACTTTTTTTTTAAATATAAATTAAATTTTCTTGGCTAATAATTGGCCGTGATTATTTGTAAATATCAATTAAATTTTCTTGACTAATATTGGCCTCACCACTTTGTATTTGCTTCCGACCCCCCTGCAATATAAGTGGTAGAATGGAGGCTCTACTCTCTTAACTGCCTCTTTCATTTAAATAATTGTAGTGCACACTCAAGTTTGTATGTCAGCTAACTCCTTTTCACGAAAATATGTGGCAAATAGATGCAATTGGTGACTACAGCTATAACCACCTAACATTACTTTCTTATTGTTAATCCGTGAACAAACTGAAAGTAGATGCCTATGACAGTAACAAAAAATAAATAAATAAAAAAGAATGATATATAATGTAGTGGGCTTTATTAAGAAAATTGAAGAGCCTATGCAGTCAAAAATTTGGTTACTGGGGAAGAGATATCTGGTCATCAACCAACCAATTTGACCAGGAGTTAAGCACATGTAGCTAATTATACATAAGGCTATTTATTTAGTTCTATATTCTTGCAAAATTAGGATGGAGTAAACTGGAAAGAGTGCATCATTTGCCAGAGGGATACCTCAGAACCATTGAAATGCCCATTGGACAGTTGTGACCCGTGTGGTAAGACAGATGCCTACTCATCATTTCTGGCAAATGTTAAACTGTTTTGTGATTTTAATGCACTTCCAACCAGCATTTGCTTTGGTAGCAATATAACTGCTTCAGAATTTGAAATGTACCGTGCTTCTTGGCACAAGTCTTGTCGCTTGAAGTTCAATATACCAAGCTAGATAGAGCAAAAAAACAAAGTATCTCTCAAGAAAAAGAATGTTCAATGAAACCAAGTAAGCGTAGACGAATCAATACTTCCAATTGTTTGTTCTGTGAGAAAGGGCCGGAGGAAGGTGACCTCAATCTAATGTCAGCATTTGATGCCGATGACAAGATTCGGTCCATGATCACTGAACTGCAAGATACTGAGCTCCTTGCTTGAATTGAAGGGGGGGAGATTTAATTACAAGGGATGCAAAATATCATTTGAAGTGTTCGGTCAGTTTGAGAAATCGGTACAGGAGCTGCACCAGGGGAAGTCATCTGGATCTAGAAACAGGTAGTAAGAAGCTAAATGAATCAAGGGCCTTTATTGAACTAGCAAACAACATTGAGAGATCTGTATACTCAGGGACTCTTCTCTTCAAGCTTTCTGAACTTCATATACCCTGTATGTGAATTGACTAGAGAACCTCGGCATCAAAAAGCAATCAACAAGACAAGGCTAAAGGTTTAGTTGCTTGAACAATTTCCAGGAGCACAGGAACAGTTCAATGGCAGAAACGTCATTATTATTTTCAAGAAATGTATGGAAAGTGTTGGGTTGTAAGTACCAACAGGCAATGAATGTTTGCTTCCTTCCCAAAGGACCACCTTGGTAGCAAAGGCACACACACAGCAAGCTAGCTGTAGAGGCTGTGTAATAGCTAACAGTTAACTGCTGACAAGATTCAACCAGATACATTTCTTTCACTTTATTACTTCGCCAATCATTCAACAACTTGAACAAGAACGAAAATCTAATAAACGCACACCAGTGTGCGTTAAATTGAACAAAAAGAGTAATTCATAGATAGCATGAAACAAAATATATGTTGCATGAAATGATTATAATAATAATTACGTATGTTGGTGTTCATACTCTGAACAGAAATTATGTTGAGAGATGCTCTGAAGAAACGTGACGTTTCTTAAGATATTGCAGTTCTTTCTAAAGCTGTTTCTATTGTTCGTGATGACATCTTTAATCATTAAGGGTTCAAATTTACTGGCTCATTTCCACCTCCAGGATGTCAAGAAGACTTCCGTTAGTCTGAAGTTACGTGTTTCTCTTATTTTGAATGGCCAGAATTTTAAGGATGGAAAGTGAAAGTCACAGGCTTTACCTGTTTTCCATGCACAAACTGGTTGTGACACCACATCCTCCTTCAAAGGAAAGGGTAAGAAGTCAGCTTGGCAGGTATGGCAAGCATATGAAGAAGCAACAGAGACATTAGAGCACCTTGCCAGTCAACCATTTCAGCAACTGGATGCACGCTGCGATCATTTCAAGAAGATTGAACGACTGATTGTTGTCTTATGTGATAGAACCAGCCCCATAACTTCAGTGAAGGAGACAAGGAAGGATCTATTCTGTCGAAAGAGTCTATCTGTCGAAAGGATACCACCAACACAGAATGCACTCCTCCAACACGTTCAGCGAGCAGTGTATCAAGCTGGTATATGGACAACATGTACACAGGCGCAGCCAGTTGTGCCTTCTCCACAATGTTTTTGGTTGGACCAAAGAGTCGACTTCATGGACTCCAGTATGGATTACAATACCTGAAGTATCCAAAGCATGTAGCCAGCTCATCAAATGTTCCTGCAAAGGAAACTGCTCAAACTGCAAGTGTGGCAAAGCCAATCTCATTTGTTCTCCTCTTTGCAAATGCAATGAATAATGAAGTGAAGTGTTGAATTAGTGTAACACTGTTGTATAACAATAATTTTTGTCATGTCATGTGTCTTTGCATATGGATTGGATATTTTGCCTCATAACTTTCATTCACAGCCAACAATACATAAAACGCTTCCTTTTTCTTATATTATTGGCAGCCTTTTTTTTTTTGCGAGTACATCAATTTTTTTTATGGCTCCCCCTCTAATAATAGTAAGTACATGATTAGTGAACCATATGCAAAATTTGACACTTTTATCCACCCTGTAACGGTAATTTTGCTAAGCTACCTGACTATAGTTCACATTCAATAAGAAAATAATTGGCATTAGTTCCCTATAATATAATACCATTGTGTATAAATTTGATTAGCTAGAAATTAAAGTTCCCAATTGGTTGTTATAGCTCAGTGGCAGAGCACTTGAGCATTAAGCAAGCAGTCCTGGGTTTGATTCCCGGTGACAGCCTTTTTTTTAATTCTGTATAGTTAAAAAAAAAGCCTGTGAAAGAGAGAGAATACATCTAATGAGTAATCGAAGTCAGAGAAAAAAATTGTAAAACAATAACTTAGCTCAATAAAAAAAATCCACGGATATAAAGAATCTTTGTAAAAAGAAAATTTCCGTTGGTTTGTTGATAGTGACAGTGTAGCATAGCATTACCCCTTAACTGTATAAATATCAGAATTGAAATGTTTGTCTGCCAGTTGGTTGTCATAGTTCAGTTACAGAGCTGTTGTGCGTTAAGCAAACTGTCCTGGGCTCAATTCTCAGTGACAGCTAAACATTGTCTAATATTCTGTACCATTACAACAAGCCTGTGAAATAGAGAAACAACATCTAGCTAATTAAAGAGAATTGCAAAAAACATGAGAGAACAAACATTACCTTAATATTTAGCTGTCTAATATATTGCGGACGATACAGTAAAAATAAGATACATGATTTGCATAATGTCAAAATATTGACTGCTGATGGTATAATTCAAAAATTATAATCACAGGGTACATTTGCCAGTAATTATAATTATTGAAGAAGTCCCTGGCATTTAAATTCAACTTCTTACAATGTATCAAGCTCTAATGCTTTGAAAACACAATAGAACATTTTCATTACCGATTTAAATAAACTGGCAATTACACACATTCTAGAGTATTATTGTACGTAGGAAAGTTAGTGGGTATTGGCAATGTAAATTCGAGTTATGTTCATTATTTGCCTTTCATATTCATTATAGCTATTATAATTATTATAAAACTCACCTTCAAAATGAAAGGTCCACTGTATATGCATTAAATTGCTGAATAAAAATATTTCAAAGAAATAAATTGTATTGGTTTCTTCAAGAGCCAAAGTATAAGTTGTGTTACGCTGCACTGACACATGATCATATTTATTTTTAGTAGTCCAGGATAATGTACAACTACTGTCAGCTTTTTCTCCACAATGAATTAGCAAGGAATTATTTGGTAGTCTTGTAACATTAACTATATTTTTATCTTTAGCCATAAGAGAGAAGCACATAATTAGCAATACAAAGTATTGTCACCACAATATATATGCAAACATTGTAGTAAAATAATTATACCTTTATAGTATAATAAACCACTACAAAATTCAATTTAAGTAAATGCATTGTAAGGGATGTAATAAAACAGATTTAACTACAGATTATTAAGCAGTAATAATCAGGCATGCATTGAAATGCAATATTATTGTCACAAATTAGCTTCATTACACCTCCAGCTACAGCTATTAGGACATACTGTAATAAAAATCCACAGTGCCTTTTGTATACTAATTATTCTCAGATACTAGAAT
>WLWD01001698.1_pt1 | contig 36442 bp, 31 predicted proteins | sample 6712731 | NCBI WGS metagenome assembly WLWD01 (sample SAMN12718690, study PRJNA576275) | sponge metagenome | isolation source: marine sponge | host: Mycale hentscheli | place: New Zealand: South Island, Marlborough, Capsize Point | collected 2014-11-01 | reverse complement strand
TAATAAAGTACATTTAGCCAAAGTTGAATTTAATCATGCATGTGACCAAACACTGATCAGTGTGAAGTATATACTCTCATATAGGCATAAGTAGTACGAGTATAAAATTACGTAGGTGTGGCAAAGTACGTGTAGTGTCTCCCACTCCTAGCGGCAATGAAATTCTGTTAATGCTGTGAGAGGAACGAATGACTCCTTATGACTCCGTACACAGTCACTAGAAGTTGCTGATAATAACATCACTCCGACAAGACGTAAACAAGATCCATGTAGAGTTATAACTGCATGCTAAAGTACCTCACCTCTGGCCCATACAGAATGTGTTTGACTTCACAGCACACTCTGTACACACCACACAGTGTTCAATACCACTTGGTATTGTTATTGTATTATTAACCCTCAGCGGGCAGGGCATGTCGTGAGAGAGAGGGCTACAGTAGCCATCCTGTCTGTTGTCTTTCTATTTGTCTGTCTGTCACACTCTAATTTTGGAGATTACTGACAATTGACCCTTGATTTAGGTATGAACTTACTCAAAACGATGATTTAAAACCGGTTTTTAAATTTCGGGCTAATTCTTGAGAAAACACAAAACTACCAGCTCTGCGTAGGCATTTAAGGCCTCCTTTCGCCATGTCGTAATCACATGAGCTACATTCAACTTCTCTTATGAAGACAGCATTTACACCTACTGCTTTCATTGCATAGCTATGTTGATACCTGATTGGTCTGAGAAATTATTTAATAGCTGTTAGCTAGTGTATAGTAGCGCTGAGGGTTCACACCTTCGGAGCTTCATTATTATAATTATTATATAATTATAATTTTAGCCACTAAGCTATATAAATATATTTTTAGCCACCAAGCTCACACACAAGCGTCAACCTGTCAACAGTTCCCACGGTGATATTCACAACTGATGACATCTTGAAAATGAAGCATGCACGATCCTGACCTGATGTACACAGCTGGACCAAGTTCAGCTCTAAACACACAAACAGAATCCTCTAAGAATAACTCCACAACTTCTTTACCAACAACTAATGCCATAGGACGCAGCCATAAAAGGCAACAGGTCAATAAAGATTGCTGCATGATAATGGCAGATTGTAAAAATGTTCTCTCTGCTATTGATGGTCCAGATAGCATTAAGTTTCTGTTTGGATAATTGTGGATGAGGAACTGTATCAATACGGAGTAATAGTTGGATAAACATCACACATACAAACATTAGTACATAGGTGCATGGCTCTTTGAGATAAGTTGGAGGATAATATCTCAAATACCAAAAAATAACATCCTGAAACCAGTAATACAAACACACACACACATATTTAGAACGTAGCTCGTCACATGTGAGCAATCTGATTGGTCCGTTAAGTGAGTTCATTCAAATAGATTCACGCGGCATTTAGAAATCAAGTCAATCAGACCGTCATCAGTTAGATTTGAATATCATGAATTGGTAAGGTTAATAAATCTCGAGTCACAGCTTGAGGCCTCAAATTCCTAAAAGCAGCAGATTCATGATATCCTAATCTAACTATTATAATATATATTGTACACGAATGTGTTGTAAGGATATTATGGAAACATTTACTCGACTAGAATACTGAAAGCTGAACCAACTCATACTTCCTTTTTGTGTCAAAGTTCATTTATGACTAGTAAAAATATTAAATTTCTCGAAAATGTAGGCCCACTGACTACAAGCTAATATTTACAAAGACGGACAAATATGAACCCATGAAACAGAAAATTGACTTGCCCTATAGACAACAGCTAGTACACACATGCACACACACACACAGACATACGCACACTGTGAAACAACACTGGTAGATAGATTTGACTGCAAATCAAGTTTTGACTGCAAATCAAGTTTTGCCATGCTTTAAATCAATGTATTAACCCTTATTGGACGAACGCTGATGGACTAATTTTGTAAAAATACACTCACATGCAAGATTGGTTCTTTCACTGAGACGGCATTTTACCAGTGGAGCACGATGTGAGAGAAAGAACACTAACAGGTGAGTGTTAGTATAGTATACATATACCTAGTCATTTGTCAGTTGACCATTTGTTACTTGCACTCACTACTGCTGTCCACTTTGAAGCCGCCATGATCACTTACACTCGTCAAACTATCAATATTCTCCATACTTGTTCTCTGCATACAGGCACAGAGCAATCTAGCTTCATTTGTTAATAAAAGCTGATGAAGCTCTGAGTGCACTACAATACAGTAATGTAATAGTGATAGAACATGAACGAGCCTATCACACAATTGTGACAGCTAAAATGTGGGCAAGGTCATGGATTGGTGACTCCCCATATGTGCATTACGCTATTCCTGTCATGAATTCACGACTATCATCAGCTAAGGGTCAAAAACAATGTTATTGCAAGAGGAATTCTTTTTTTCCCTTCCTATTTCAGCAGTTTAACTGCTAGAGGGAGCCAAATGAACTGGTTGGTGGAGGTAAAGACGAGGCAAGTGCTGAGAAACCATTATCTAGGACTCTCCCCACTCAACAAAAGACACGGCTAATTATGTACAATACACACACAACACAACACAGAAAGGAAGCAGGACTAGTTGAAACTAAGCATATTCAGGGAATTGCGGAGTTGGAACATCCTGTTACACGGCATTATCTTGGTTACTTACATGAACTCCAACGAGCCCCACCCTCCACTATTGAATTATGTAAGGTCTTACGCTCACCCATTAACAAGATTGTTAGTACAACTAATGATTGGGTACAGACAATAAGAAATGGTTTATTAACTACGTCCACTTTCACTAACTGAGAATACTTGGAAACACTGTCTGGTCTAGACTACAAATATTTGTTAGGATGTGACAGAAAGATCAAGACATGTCGGAAATAACTAGGGATGCCATTCAAACTCTCACCTTACTGAAATAACCATTACCTGGTGTTGCAGCAGTGTCCATGGCAAATCCCATGTTTGTGAAGACTGTTGCACTTCCTGTAACCAGCGATCAGCCTCCGACTTGCGATCAGAATTAGGGTCATTATACAGCTGGAATATAGCCTACACACACACACACACACACCAAACACACACACATTACTGCAATGATATCTGACAAGCTGCATACCCATTTACATGCTAGCAGTTCAGTCTTGCACAAACTTCAACTACATAACACATAATCAGATGTGCCAATGAGTATGGCTTCCTATCATGTGAGAAAGGAGGAAGCTGATGAGAGAAAATGTGCTATGTATGTATGTGTGTGACTAACTGAGCATTGGGTCACTGCAAGACAGACAGTGGGATGGAGCAAGTCAGGAAACAAGGACAGAGAGAGAGAGAGACTGTTTTAACCTAACACAGGCAAAATGTTGTTTGAGGAACAGGAAAAACAATAACAACAACACAACAACAAAAAGAAGGTATTCTTGCTTGAACAGTCTGACATAGCCTATCTGGTGAGGCTTAGTCCCACGATAAGCCACCCTTTACCTCCTCAGTAGCATATGTTGCCAGTTGTCAGAGTTACTACATTAAAGTAAAATTGGTGGAGCTTCCTTGATTGGCTGTCTGCATACAACAGGTCTTCCTTCCTCCATTTTATACCGTATATGTAGAGCTTGCCACGTCTAATGATCGAAAGGTTTCCGAGAAACCTAGCTACAACTATTGTCTCACTATAATGAAGTGTGACCTCTGCAATTACAAGCAAGTAACACGCCCATGACCCAGGCAAGACATCCTGCAGTCTGAGTTTTCCATCACTAACATAACTCTCAAACATGAGATCACGCCATTTCTTTCTGAGTGTGAGCATTTCAAAGTACATCTCATAGAACAGCTCTTCAAGCGTACACATCAAGCATTAAGTACCACCCCATTGCAAATACTTCTTATCCTGATCACAAAAAGCTACAGAATAAAGGAATCACTTTAGTGAAAATCATTTTAGGTTAACTATTGAACACAAATATTCTCACTGGCAACCAACAATTGTTTGTCTCTATTTGTAACTAAAACCCAACACAAATTTTTAGTTCAAGTAAAGACATCTACTCTACTGCTATTGCTACTGCTGCTATAACCTTACACAATTCACGTTCAAACTGCATTAACTATCTCGACAACACAGAACACGTGCACACACTCGTCAAACACTCTGCACAAGTGCGTCAGACTATTCTGGTATAGTTCTTCTGTCTTTGTAACGATTTTATACTGCAGCTATGTCTTGAAATGTGGACAATTCTGATAGATAATAACCACATATTCATACTATTATAGTGTTATTAATTTTGCTATTGTCTTATTCTCCTGCCCAAGGTCCAAGAATTAAGCTTGTATATAATCCTACAACATACACCTTTTGCCTTAGGAGTATATAACTCATCAAATCTTGTTTGTTTATTTGGTTACTATATTTTTATTTATGTTCAAAGTATGCTTATGAACTGAAGTTTATGATGCCATATACAGCAATGGTATCCAGAGCTGATATACATGTAGCTACTTGTAGCAACTTGGACCAGCAGTTGGGTGTAGGACACGACAACAATGGGCATAGCAACACAATGACATCATAATGGAATGCACTTATGTACGCTCACAGAAATTATTGGATGGTTTGCCAACAAGACGTTGGCAATCATGCCAGGTAATAGTTTATGTAATGGAATATCTTCAAACATTCCAATGGGAACAACGCATAAAACAACACACTCCGAAATAGCTATAGGACACATTCAAAACTACAGTGAATTTTATTTGAACAGGGAGAGGAGGGAAGTAAATATCTTCCCCCTCCCCCTCCCCCACTTGATAGGCCTCAGTCTGATAGGGCATACAGGTCATTGCTATGCCAACTGTGTAAAGCATGCAAGAATAAGCCCCCTAGAAATCCACCTAAGTCAACATCATTGATCTACCAGTTTCCTAGGCCACCCTCAAAATGACATCCCATTACATACCTGGAAATGAAATGATTTAGTTTCTAGTTTATGATAACCAAGTCTGTTGCCAGCTGGTGATAATGATCCCACTCACCCCCCCCCCTCTCAGATTACCTGAAGCCCCAGGGAGAATCCCTGCACTGGCAGTTGCAATGTTCATTACAGAACCACTTTCTTGGCTACAAATTAACCTTTCTTTATTAAATCCCTACAAGTACATCCACTTTCTCACTCTTTTCACAAGTGAAGTGGGGTTTGCCAACATCAATAAGGAACATGTTTAAAGGCTATCCAACCCACTCCATAGTTACCACATCCAGTGATTACATCATCACTTCATGTCACTCTGTCTCTGTGCACTTCTCTCCACATGAGGGAGAATCAGACCAAGTCTCGCAGTTAGAGCAAACAGTTTGTTGATCACATGATTGTGGTGTGAATAAATATTAGGGTTTTGTACAGAATTTTTCACAGGGGGAAGGGGTGTGTGTGGAAGATGCTGGGCATACTTAGCCACACCTACTTTTTAAATGTGATATTTTAGATGCACATGCTTATAAGAAAATGTGTATATTTCACATAGATCAGTTGTAATTCAGGGGGGGGGAGAGGGGAAGAAATCCCATAGCCCCCTGCCATGTATAAAACCCAAGTACGGGAGTCCGTACCTTTCTAATTAACTGAGCCAATGAAGCACCGAACTACCACACGGACAGAAAGAAGAAATTATTTGCTCATGTGACCATGACGTGATGTTAGGGGGCATTTCCTACAAAAGGCAGTACCCATGTGGGGCTGACTGTTTCGCTATTTAAAAAAAAATGACTCAAAATTAGCACAATAAAATAACTTGAATTGTTGCTCTGAGTAAGTTCATACCTAATTCAACGGTTAATTGTCAGTAATCTCCAAAATCAGAGCGTGACAGACAGACAAAACGACTACTATAACCCTCTAGTGCATGTGCGCTGATGGTTAATGAAATGGGGAAATGTTAAAATTGAAAATGTTCATAAAAAATAGAACAGTTGTGATAAAGCATAAGAAAAATCCAAGCTCCAAACCTACTGCAATGTAAACTCGAGGTAAAAGAAGATAAGTCTCTAGGGAAAATTTTTTTCACACACACACAAAAAAAATATCACAGAGTCAACAACACTATTAAGTGGTACCTGTACCCTTGGCTTCTTTAATGAGTTGCTTTTAATTCTGACACAATTAAAACTCGCCTTACCATCAGCTCAGTGTACTTATTGGTTTCTTTAGCCCAGATACCAAGAGCTATTTCATAATGGAGATACCATACTTACGTAAGTATGGTCTCTCCATTATGAAATAGCTCTTTCACTGAAGTGTTCACAATGTAGCTATATCTCTCATATATATCTACATTGTGAACACTTCAGTGTAGTAACGAACACACAAAATCCATTAGTAGCACATGCGAAGATTGTTTGGCCACACCTTCTCATACATTTATACATAGAGAGCAATCATATTGAGCTAGTGATGACAAGGTAGCTGTACATTATGCATGTGTGTACGTGCCGTGACTTAAGTTGGCACCAAATAACAAAGAATAATGAAAATGTACGGGGAATAAGTGAGTGAGCAGGTGTCATACATGAGTGTCTTAGTCATCCTTCCTTCATTGACGAGTACTCAACCAGTGCCCTCTCCATCCCATCACAAACCTCACCTCACATGACCCATCCTACAGTTGGTATATTTATTCCAGAACTCTGACGTGTCTACTACTGGTTGTTGTCTTGCGTCTACTACTAGTTGTTGTTGTTGTTGTCTTGTGTCTGACACCACTTTGATGATGTTTGTACTGGCCTAGTATGAAGAAATTACTCTAGTTTATTTCCTAAAGGCTCTAAAGGTAAGTTTCAATGAACTACCTAGTCAGTGTCTATATAATGCTTTTATTAGTCCTATTCGTTATAAAGAGTTTAACTTCGTGTTGTCTTCCTATTGAGTTATGTTATGTAATAGCTAAACTTGCAAGGAGTGGCCCCATTAGATTTTACATGTCCTACAAATTACAGGGTGCACCTTGTGGCACAGGGTCTCTAGCACTGCACAGACAATGGGATATTTACTGATACACATGACCCATGGACATGCTATTAGTAACGTCAAATCACCGTATACGAGACATAAAGCAGTAAGTTACTCACTAGACTAACAGCAAAGGTACACACGTATCATTGTGCACCTGAGAAATATGACGAAATCAGTGTTACTATGAGAAAATCATTTATCATTATCAATTATATTTAATATCAATGTAGGAATATCAACAAATGTGATCATGCATGGAAAAATTGGGTAGAACACAGCGTGCATAAACGTTGGGAAAAGATTAATCTACTTTTGTACTTCTTAAAATGTATTAAAGGTTCCAGAGATGGATTGAAAAAGTTAGGTCCCTTATGTTGGCAACAGTTGAAGCTACAGCTATAACATGTAGAGAACACAGTATCTGGATGCCGATGGAATGCATACGTGCTATTTTGAAGGAGTGCACATTATGCCTAATCTTCCTGTGCACGGTCACAAATTAGGATATTGGGCAGCTCTCAGCAATGTCACTCTTGTATAAAACAAAAAACAACAACAAGTATACTACCACATACAACTATCAGTAACGACTTAATGATATTCATAGCTTGACCATATGTCTTGCTTGTACTAAACTATCATAATATATAGGAGCTTCAAGTACAATATGGGGCCACTTGGAACGCATCTTTGTAGTCTAAACATGCAGCTATTGTCCATACTTTCGTAATTTCACACCAACTTCACTTCAATCATGTCGTTTACAAATACCCAATCAATCATCACACAGCTTCCCTCCTCCTCCTCTTCACACTTTTCTGTGAGGCTGAGCTAGTGTGACGTAGCCTGGCCTAATCAAAACAGGATCTTATCCAAACACTGTCAAAATGTGTCCCCGCTGAATGCAGTGTGTACATTAGGCAGTCAAAACCACAAACACACAAACATATATGCACTCAAGAGACACGCTGTCTCCATTTAAAGAGGTATGACTACTGGAGGCTGTTACTTTTGTCAGTGTGCTATAACTATGGTAATGAAGTATTCCAGACAAGGATTGGAACTACTTGAGTAGTGGAACTAGGTTATTATGTGGTTGAAGTTGCTGACAAGGGGATAAAAGAATAGAAGTAGACAAAGTTAGCAGCTTCAAAACGGACTCATACTGTACTGTAGTGTATTTCTACAACCGACAAGTTCGGTGCCTTAATTAGAAACCAGAAAACTGCTGTTATATATATATATACAAGTAGAAGGCTCGTCGTCGGCTACATCCACCAACATCAGGTAACAGTAAATGACTCACCCTTTCTACTTGAGTAGCAAGTTCTTCCCCGGAACTTGCCATCCCCCGAAGTGGAAGATTATAATACTAAATTGTACATGTAGCAAATGCTGGTAAAGCCATTTTTTCCCCCCCGCGCTTTAGCTGCGGATTCTTTTCCTCGGTACCCGCCCACCCGCATTTTTTTCCCCCCAACCCGCCCGGGGTACGGTCTCCCCATCTTTCTATTTCCCCCGGCCAGATTACCACTACCAACCCCCCCCCCCCCCCCCCCCCCTCCTCTCAACAACCCCGGGCGGGGCGCCCTGCGCGGCGCGGGATCGAACACACACATCACACGCGCGGTTTCATTGACCAATGACGCAGAACCCAGCCCTATGACGCAGAGTGACAGCTCAAAGTTTTTAATTCAATTCTAGTAACTCTTCATCAATCAAATTCCTCGGGACAGCTTATACACAATTAATTGAAATTATATTGCGGCTTATGGAATTGGAATATTAGGTGCCAATAGCGACACCTCCGTGAGTGTAAATCAAATGTTAAAAAAAGGCTACCACTTCTTGCTCTCTGTGACTTCTGATTGTCTCTAACGTATGTGATCGATTGTATGTACTTTCTGTTCTAGGCTCTGACGTCACGAAAATATGAGTCTAAAAGATCAACAACTCAATGGTGTTGAAAGTGAAGTTCCGTGCTCTTGCCGGGATAACTTATTAGATGCCGAGGCAGTTTTAAACGGACACGTGAATGCTGGGAACGATAGCAAAGTGCTAAACGTATCTCCAGTTGCTGTGGAAACAAGCCTGGAGGTGGATAGTTGCACTGGCCTGCCAAGACTACCTATAGAGCCAGTAGTTGACTCTGAAGAGGAGCCTGAGACTCCTTGTCTGACAGTCTCTTCCTGGAACTTCAACCCCAAAAGTGGCTACCTTACTGAAGTAATGTCTAATGTATTGAGCAGTCCTTCTGGTAGCAGAACTGTGACTTTTAAAGAAGACAGCAAAGTATCACCAAACCAGAAAGGAATGGACCATTCTAGCAGAAGCAGCAAGGTAAGCTGGTGATGTGCAGCTATTATGAGCCATAGGATTGGTCTTTGTGTGGATTTTGTAGTTTAATACCATTTATCTTCAGTATGTAAACAACTAGCTGAGATTAGTTCACTGCATACCAATGCTGCTGTTTCAGAAGAGAGATACTGTTTTGTTTTTCCAAGTAGCTACAATGTATGTTAGAAAAATATTTATAAGGAAAGCTTTATTAAATGGCGAGAAGAGAAATATGCCGGATGATCTAGAAATAACTAGAAACCTGGATTTGTGTATCCATTGCATGATTCAACATTAGCTCAGCTCTCTCTCTTTCTCTCTCTGGCTATCTCTCTCTCTCTCTCTCTCTCTCTGGCTATCTTTCTCTCTCTCTGGCTATCTTTCTCTCTCTCTGGCTATCTTTCTCTCTCTCTGGCTATCTCTCTCTCTCTCTCTGGCTATCTCATAGAGGAGACTAAACTTGTCAAGCAGGAAATCACTGTGTTTACTTTGTGGGTGCAGGTGGTTGTTTCAGTATATGACTGAGGTTAGCCTAGCTAATACTACCTAGCTATTGCTGCTGGGAGGCTAGCTATGGCTGCCTAGCTAATACTACCTAGCTAGCTGGGAGGTTAGCTATGGTTGCCTAGCTAATACTACGTAGCTATTGGTGCTGGGAGGTTAGCTATAGTTGCCTAGCTAATACTACCTAGCTATTGCTGCTGGGAGGTTAGCATGGTTGCCTAGCTAATATTACCTGGCCATAGCTGTAGTTATGTAGCTATGTAATATTATTATAAGTAGCATTAGGTGGTACTGTAGTGCTTTAATATGGATTTTGGTACATTGAAAAATCCATTCACTCATTCATTTTAACCTTCATTTATACCCCCCTTCAAGCTTTGGTAATTAAGTAAAGTTTGGCTTCAATTCAGCTATTAAAAATAGCGAAAGGGAGTTTAATTTTGTGCATGGTGTAATTTGGTCTACTCCAACTTGCTCTAAACTAGATGGTACTGAAATTATATGTGTAGTCCATTGCTCTTTTCCATTACTTCATTCCAGTCACCATTGTTTTATGGATGCCTGAATATCTGAGTTGTCTTGTTCACGAGAATTTGGCATTAATTTGGATTTGTGTTCCTTTGCTAATTTCTCCCGAAGAGATAAGTAGTATATTTCTGGACTTGTTGGATAACCAGCTGTCATTTGTTAAGTTTCTGTATTACCTGTTTATTACTAGGGCTAGGATTAGTCCAGGCTTGTCTGTTTGGAACAAGACGTGTGTGTGTGTGTGACTTTTTCTCATGAGTTGGTAACAGGTAATTCCACTTTTCGTTGAAGTTTAAGTTATTTGTTGCTGAAGAATGGGGAAGTGCAGGACTGTTCATTGTCACTGTATTGGCGGTAAGGTTTGTCACTGTATTGGCGGTAAGGTTTGTCGCTGTTTTGGCGGTAAGGTTTATTACTGTATTGGCGGTAAGGTTTGTCACTGTATTGGCGGTAAGGTTTGTCACTGTATTGGCGGTAAGGTTTGTCACTGTTTTGGCGGTAAGGTTTATTACTGTATTGGCGGTAAGGTTTGTCACTGTATTGGCGGTAAGGTTTGTCACTGTATTGGCGGTAAGGTTTGTCACTGTATTGGCGGTAAGGTTTGTCGCTGTATTGGCGGTAAGGTTTGTCACTGTATTGGCGGTAAGGTTTGTCACTGTATTGGCGGTAAGGTTTGTCACTGTGTTGGCGGTAAGGTTTGTCACTGTATTGGCGGTAAGGTTTGTCACTGTGTTGGCTGTCACTGTATTGGCGGTAAGGTTTGTCACTGTATTGGCGGTAAGGTTTGTCACTGTGTTGGCGGTAAGGTTTGTCACTGTATTGGCGGTAAGTAAGTTGTCACTGTATTGGCGGTAAGGTTTGCGCTGTGGCGGAAGGTTTGTCACTGTGTTGGCGGTTAAGGTTTGTCACTGTAGTCGGTAGGTTTGTCACTGTATTGGCGGTAAGGTTTGTCACTGTATTGGCGACAAATGCTGTACATCCAAAGCATGTTGTATCTTATGGCTCCCTTGGGGACAGCTCTTCCTCCCACAAAGTGCTTTGACTGGACCTTTGTAGATTGATGAATCCATTCATTCATTCACCCATTCATCATTCATTCACTCATTCATGATTCACTCATTTATCATTCACTCGTTCACTCATTCATCCATTCATTCATTCATTCGGTTTTGAATATAAAGTTTGACTTCAATTTTGGCTTTCAAAATAGCAAGAAGTAGTGTACATATATGTTTGTGCATGGTCTAATTTCTGTTTCTCCAACTTTCTTGAACTAGATGATACTGAAATTATATGAGTAGCTTCATTTCTCTTTTCCATTACTGGATCATTTGATTAACTCATTCCAAGCATTTGTGTAGGCATTTATACAAACTTTGTTTTGTACTAACAATATATATTTATGGGAAGAGCAGACATACATAAACATTTGAGATTGAACCAGCCTGGCCTGGCCAATACAAGTGCTAATTTGAGTATGTGTGGCTTATTATCACCTTTGTGGTGGCTTTATTTGAAGTATGTATTAATTAGGAATGACTGGTTGAAAGTAGAATATTTTTGCTACAAAAGTTAAAAATGTTTTGTTTACGAATGAATCCAAAGGAATTGATATAACTCCTAATGTTTATCACTTGAAGAATTCCTTCTTTTTCCTCTTCCAGTAGCCAGTCTGTGGCAAATGAACCTTGTTGTTCTCTGACAGTCCTCGGTGACCCTCAGTGATTTATCCTTCCCGTTGGGGGGGCAGGAGGGGGCTAGTAAGTGTGTCAAGTACTTGATTCCTTCTCCAGTCCACTGAGTGGGTGGGGTGGGTGGGTGGGTGGAGTGACTTGATGGGACGACACAGGTCTGTCGAATAGTCAAGAGTCATTGTTGTTGTCAACTTGGGATGCAGTACTTGCTATGGCTGCGTTTCCTCCTTGTTAATATATGCACATACATATGTGATGATTCCTCTCATTCTGCATCAGTCAATTGGTGTATTTTAGGATAGCAGATTTGAAATTTTCTTCCTTCTTTCATAACTTGCTATATACAATGGAGGGCAATAGACTTGCCTGAACTTTCTTCTCAAACAGAATTTTTTTTTCTAGATAGTATATAATTTATTCCAACTAAATCCTTTGCAATATGACTTGTATAAATAGATACATGTGACTGCTGCATCATCTGGAGACAGATGTTGCAGTAGCTGGTGACACTTTACCCAACCTTCTTTAATATCATGTCTGATTTTCCTGAGGGAGGTACGTAGCTTGTACCACCCTGAGATATGGAATACTCATCCCAGTGAAGCTGTCTGTTATTGAGTGACATGTTTAGAAGCCATACGATACAATGAGTGCTGTTGTCAAGAAATCATTAATTGTATCTCTCTCAGACAGTCTCTGATATTTGAAGGAAGACTTGTTGCTATTGCTATAGGACTATCAGTGTAGTGTATTGCTATATGACTATCAGTGTAGTGTATTGCTATAGGACTATCAGTGTAGTGTATTGCTATAGGACTATCAGTGCAGTGTATTGCTATAGGACTATCAGTGTAGTGTATTGCTATAGGACTATCAGTGCATGTATTGCTATAGGACTATCAGTGTAGTGTATTGCTATAGGACTATCAGTGTAGTGTATTGCTATAGGACTATCAGTGTAGTGTATTGCTATAGGACTATCAGTGCAGTGTATTGCTATAGGACTATCAGTGTAGTGTATTGCTATATGACTATCAGTGTAGTGTATTGCTATAAGACTATCAGTGTAGTGTATTGCTATAGGACTATCAGTGTAGTGTATTGCTATAGGCTATATGACTGTCAGTGTATTGCTATAGGACTATTGCTATATGACTATCAGTGTAGTGTATTGCTATAGGACTATTGCTATAGGACTATCAGTGCAGTGTATTGCTATAGGACTATCAGTGTAGTGTATTGCTATAGGACTATCAGTGTAGTGTATTGCTATAGGACTATCAGTGTAGTGTATTGCTATAGGACTATCAGTGCAGTGTATTGCTATAGGACTATCAGTGTAGTGTATTGCTATAGGACTATCAGTGTAGTGTATTGCTATAGGACTATCAGTGTAGTGTATTGCTATAGGACTATCAGTGTAGTGTATTGCTATAGGACTATCAGTGTAGTGTATTGCTATAAGACTATCAGTGCATGTATTGCTATAGGACTATCAGTGTAGTGTATTGCTATAGGACTATCAGTGTAGTGTATTGCTATAGGACTATCAGTGTAGTGTATTGCTATAAGACTATCAGTGCATGTATTGCTATAGGACTATCAGTGTAGTGTATTGCTATAGGACTATCAGTGTAGTGTATTGCTATAGGACTATCAGTGTAGTGTATTGCTATAAGACTATCAGTGCATGTATTGCTATAGGACTATCAGTGTAGTGTATTGCTATAGGACTATCAGTGTAGTGTATTGCTATAGGACTATCAGTGTAGTGTATTGCTATAAGACTATCAGTGCATGTATTGCTATAGGACTATCAGTGTAGTGTATTGCTATAGGACTATCAGTGTAGTGTATTGCTATAGGACTATCAGTGTAGTGTATTGCTATAAGACTATCAGTGCATGTATTGCTATAGGACTATCAGTGTAGTGTATTGCTATAGGACTATCAGTGTAGTGTATTGCTATAGGACTATCAGTGTAGTGTATTGCTATAAGACTATCAGTGCATGTATTGCTATAGGACTATCAGTGTAGTGTATTGCTATAGGACTATCAGTGTAGTGTATTGCTATAGGACTATCAGTGTAGTGTATTGCTATAGGACTATCAGTGTAGTGTATTGCTATATGACTATCAGTGTAGTGTATTGGTGGCGTAGATTATTCAGATTTTCTTAGTTGTGTACTCTGATATCCCATGGATAAATAAGAGTGGCTGAAAGTTGAGCAGTACAGAAAGAATAGGATTGTAGATACAGGCAAGTGAAAATCTTGAATACCTGTAGGTTTAGTTCCTCCCAAAGGATCAAGGTTTCCAAACCTTGAATACCTGTAGGTTTGGTTTCTCCCAAAGGATCAAGGTTTCAAAACCTTGAATACCTGTAGGTTTAGTTCCTCCCAAAGGATCAAGGTTTCGAAACCTTTCCTATGTAGAGAAGGGGAGAACATGTGTGCTCCAGTCATGCCATGTCCCATGAGATTGGATGCCACGCCTCAGGTCATGTAGAGGACATTCCTAGCAAGTTATGAGGCATTCTGAATTACATGATCCATTGGCGATTGTTTGTAGACACTGTGCACCTACCTCTGGATACACTGGGTGCACCTACCTCTGGATAGCTAATGATGGGGAGATACATACATATGAAATGATTGGAAATACACACCCACTTGAAGGACTTATGAACACTACATGTTGGAGACATATTGATGGCCACTTGACTGTCATGCAGCTTTTCTGCTCACCTTCAGATTGTGTACAGTGTATTATTATTTTTCCTAATTTCTTCTCTGTGTGTGTGTGTGTGTGTGTGTGTTGGAGGGGGAGGAGTTTGGCCATACTGGTTCATATTAGTTTTTATTCAACAGTAGAATTACAACAGCCAATATATAATACTTATAGCACGAGTCAGAGTACAATATGGGAAAATATTTTACGAGCACGCAAAATATTTTCACGAGCCAAAGGCGAGTGAAAATGTGGCGTGAGAGTAAAATATCATTCCCATATTGTACGACGAGTGTGATAAGTGATTTATTGCTTCTTTGAAATTTTTATCAACCGGTTACAATACAATTTTCATTGATTTTACTCGCTACGCGCGCGCTACAAGGAGCGTACAATATAAACCGTACAATATGGGAGAATACAGAACGCTCGCGTGATGCGGAAATATTCAAGTAAAAATATCAAAGCTGCAATAAATATATATATATATATATATACAGTAGACCCTCAATTATCCGAACACCTCAGGACCTAGGGTTGTTCGGATATTTGAAATGTTCGGATATTTGAATAAGTCATTTTGAATGGGGTCTTAATCTCTTATCTATTTAATGCACAGCAAAATTCCAATGAATATCATGTATATATATATATTATTATATTGTTAAAACAGAAAAATGTTGGTACTGTTATTTTTGTTTCAGCCAAGAATGACTGAATTAATTAAAGTGTGGATAAGCATCAGGTTATTTTCAATTTCATGTTGTGTTCTGGATTACCTTGCCCCACATGCTTGGTGTAACTAGCTGGTATAGTTCATTAGTGTCTGGCCACTGGTGGTCTGGTATCTCTGTGCTTTATGTATGTTTGTTTGTATGTATGTATGTATGTATGTATTCACGGTGTGGCAGCATTAGTTGCTGTGTTGATTGTGGGTGGATTTTCAGATCCCCAGTAGTCCGTGGTGTGCCAAATTGATTTATAAGTGTGGTGTGTTGGCATGGTTGTATTGGAGTATTAAAGTCTTGTCTTGTGAGGCTCACTGGATACCATTGCTCTAACCATTGTTTTTGTTTGAAGGTGGTGGTAGTCTTTTACTTGTTGAAAAAGGTTACTATGGTATGAAATAGTTAAACCATGGCAACTCTCAAAGTATTGCTAGATAGCTACCTCTGGCTTTGCCTTTGGGATTGGGATGGTTATTAGCAATAATTCTTTGAACCCATGGTTTAACTACATATATCTCATTTAGATCTCCTGGGGGAGGAGGTGTTAGTTGTATTAACCCTCAGCGTGCATGTGGGAGAGGTAGTAGTGGTCCTGTCTGTCTGTCATGTTCTCATTTTGGAGATTACTGACAATTAACTGTTGAACTAGGTATGAACTTACTCAGAATGACAATTTATGTATTTCGTTGTCCTGCTTTTTTATTTTATTTCGGGCCTTTTTAGGAAGTGCGAAGTGGTAAGCTTTGCGTAGGTACTAGCTTTTGTGGGTAGCGCCCCCTATCGTCACATTATAATCACATGAGCGGGTAGTTTACCAGAGCAGGAATTATTGGAGTCCATTGAAACTACTAGTGAGAGTCCCTTTCATGTGTTTAGTTTGTCTTTTCATTTTCATCTACCATTATCTCTGCATGAGCTATAGTGATGCCAGATTAGGTATAGCTAATGAAGTATTCTATTGGTCTCAGAAGCGTAGCTAGAGTATAGTAGCACTGAGGGTTTGTGTACCTTTGTTGCTTCATAATTACCTAGCACTTACTGACTATATCTAATGTATTTGCATAGTTGCCATGGTTACAATCCTCAACCATGGTGATTGCGGCAGTTTCATCATGGCTATAATGATGAGTCAGGCAATTTTTTTGTTTGTTTGTTGTTTATTTGTTAATTTGTTTGTTATGAATGATTACAAGGTGTCAATAAGGATCTCCATACTTGAACTATGAGACTAGCTACTGTAAATATACTCTTATGTTTAGTAATATGAACTGTAGAAACTTGCAATCAGTTACTCTGTTCTGTATTCACGCAAACTCCACCCACTCCTCATCTGGTGCCATTCCGAGTGTTGGAATGCACGAGTGATTGTATATCTTGCCTCGCTGCTGTATTGGTGGAGTGTGGGGGGGTTTGGCGAATAAACCTTGCTGCTGTAGTATAGTTGGGTAAAGGAAAGTGGCTGATGTTTTCTACTACTACTACTACTACTACTGCTACTACTGGTACAGTTTTATATTTTATTGTATTCAGGCATTGCCTTGCGATGGAGTTACCATTTCTGTTCCCTTGATTTAGTGTCACTCTTAAACTGTATACAGCCCCAAGTAGAGGTCCTCCATGTTGTTGTGCTTCAGTTCCCACCTCGGCCTATTATAGTTGCCTTTTTCCCACTTAAGTTCTTAACTGCCGACTTTGTTTGACTGTGTGGAGTTTGGAATAAGACAATGAGTACATTAACCTTATTAGGGAGGAATTCTTGGAGTTTAATTTGATATGTCCTTGTTCAGTGCGTACAGGAATGTCTTAGTGTCCACAATCCTGGGTTGTGCCGGGGCTGGCCTGTGTGTATGTATGTGTTTGTGTATGTGTGTGTGTGTGTGTGTGTGCATGCATCCATAATTAACAACTGTATGTGTGCTCCTTACTTTCTGCATTCTTGAAATATGCTACTGCAGTATCTAAAACAGCACCAAAAGCCGATACCTTTTGAAGTTATTGTACGTGTTATTAGATGATCCAAGACAGCCCTTATGTAAGTCAGTCTGTCTGTCTGTCGCAATGGTACTGCTACATACATAGGATACATTACCATGCTATAATACACATACATAGGATACATTACCACTGATGCTATAATACACATACATAGGATACATTACCACTGCTATAATACACATACATAGGTCACATTACCACTGCTATAATACACATACATAGGTCACATTACCACTGATGCTATAATACACATACATTGTCAGTTTTGCTTAGTACATTTAATGTCATTCATTCCTTCTGTTTCCTTGATGCTTTAGTGTGCACTGTACACTGGACAAGCCATAGTCAAACCTGAGGCCTCAAATCTCTTCATACTGTGCAACAGAGATGGCCTCCTGTGACATTTCTATCTGACAAGCTGACAGGATAACTCTCTGGCTATGTTAGAGTAACTCTCTGGCTGTGTTAGACTGACTCAGAACATATATTTGTTAAGCTGTATTAGTGCTCAGTTGGTATCGCATTGACTGGTACTGTGAGTCATACTTGCTTGCTGTGTGGAGTTTCTGTGTGCGTGTGGTATACTCACTACCTACTGGAACATTTCAATTTGCATGTAATATATTAAGTTCCACTTTCACTAGAAGAAGTTGAGATATGATTATTCTAATCTGTCTTAGTGAGTGAGTGATGTATAGCAACAACAATAGCAATGATAACAACAACAACAGCAGCAGCAGCAATAACAACGACAATAATAATAATTCAGCTGTTTATATATATTTTAAAAAAAGGAGTTGGGTGGATCCCTCTATTTTATCACTGTGTTGTGTATCTAAAAGTACACTTAGGTCCTTCGGTTATAATACTGTGATATTATATCTCAGGTCCTCCTGTTACAATACTCTATTTCTGTTCTGCAGGCTTTAGGCAAATGTCCGAGTGACTCTCAACTGCCTGCCCACAGAGGTCTGGAGGGAGACAGCTACAGAGGCAGTATGCCAGGCTCACAGACACTGGAGCGGTTCCATCGAATGGGACGTCCAAAATCCCTCGGACGGTCTAGATCTGTGTATATCCGACTCCAAAGGTCAATGTCCTCATTGATACGAGAATCAGATTCTAAGTTGTAAGTTAGTCAATTACCTGATTCAGTAGTGTATGTGTTGACTTGACACTATTTATAATGAGTGGGTGTGGCTTAAAATCTCTGCTTTCTATAAGTACTGAATGTGCCTTGGATTCTTTGTGAGAGCCCTGTGGGTGTGACTTGGATGATGATGTGATGAGGAGCCCTGGTAGTGTCTGGTCGATACAATGTCGGCGGTCCAGACGTCATGCTAACGAGGTGTTAATGAAGTGAGTGAGAAAGGAGGGCCAGAAAGGATAGCTTCATGTTCATTACAAGCATCTCCTTTATAACCGCCCCCTCCCTCCACTTGGCTTTATTAAATAATATCTTTAACGAAGCACATTGCCTGTATGATATGATGACATACTGGAGTGGATTCACTCAGTCATCATGTGAATACTATACTATTAATTTCATCTGGCGTTGAAAGTGTATATTTTCTGTGAGCTCTGCATGTGTCACTCAACCCACATATCTATCCTCACATCTTCTCTATGTGCATCACTACAGACAGTAATGGGTGCATGGGTGGGTTCATGCACCAGCCACTGCTGGGGCTTCAAAGTAGCTTGAAATTGATGTTGTGTAAAATGTGGAGTCCTTTGTAGTCTTGACTTCCTTGCGTTTATCTTAGTAAGTGTTGCTTGGATACACAGCCTGGGATTGTGTCTTTCGTGGAAGTCGTTAGCAGATTATTTTCTGGCGTGTAACTGTGCCATGTTGGGACACACAATGTTATTTAATTTTAGCAATTCAAAGGAGAGAACTGTTTATTGAATTATGTGTAGCCAAGGATGCTGTTTTACTGCTAATATTTACAACTGGCACACAGAGGGCGAGGCTAAGAGGATCTAGGCTCTTCACGTAGGTGATGTGTACATACAATAATGCATACACACGTGTATATGACGCTTACTCACGCATATACATACATACATGCACACATATACATACATACATACATGCACACATATACATGTATACATACATTCATTTACATACATAATTGCATAAGAGAACTACATATCTTTGAATTATACAGATATTATAGTGCAGAGTAGTTTGTCTTCACCTTATTCTATTGATGCACACCAACAAGCTGAGTTGCTGACTGCATGCGTTCAGGAGGTATTATTTGTTGACCTGTTAGACTTGCAGCTGATTGACCAGCAAACTTAGTCTGTAAATACATGTATGTGAAGACTACACATTTTGTTGAGGATTTAGTTACATGTGTGATTTAGTTACATTGTGACTTCTTTTTTTTTTGCCAGAGTGAAGTGGTACTAAAGAAAAGTAGAGTGCTTATTTCTAACACATGCTCTTCCATTTAATGAGGGTTTGGTATTTACTTAAGTGGGTGTGTCAATACAGTCTGATATTTTAATATGACTATCATCTAATGAATGTGAACTAGTACAGCACATTCTTCACTTTAAGACATCTTGTGTTTACATTCTCTCTTGTATTGAGTTTGAGTGGTTTAATTTTATTGTTCCACAGTCCTCCTCCTTCAACTGATCTCCACAAAGAAAGAAAAGCATTGAACTCAGAATCTGTGGATGCCACTGACCGCGCCTCCACGTCAGAGGGATTTGTAGATCACCATGACGACCAAGAGGCAGCTAGTCCCATAGAGGAGGCATCAAGGTGGTTATTGGGTGTGGTTAAACAGGATGAGGACTGGGAGGATGTAGGAGGAGGTGTGGTTAGCCGTAATGTAGAAGAGGGAATAACCGATCCAAAGGAAGGAGGTGTGGTCAAACCTACTGAAGGGGCAGTCTATCCTATAGAAAAGGATGAGACCAATGTATTTGAAGAAGGTGTGGTCAGTCGGATAATTGGTGCTTCCAAAGCTAGAGGGGAAACCAAGCACATGTCACTATCTGTTCCGGCTCCTATTTGGTAACCATATAAGCCACACCCATTTAACTAATGGGAAGTAGTAGGGGCGTGCATGGCATGCTGTAAATATACATTGTTGAGATTCTTATGTGTGCATATACTTCCGGGATTTACCTCGAGCAAATTGAAGGCAAATTAATACATGGAATCTGGTGTGTGTGTGTGTGTGTGTGTGTGTCAAGAAAGCAAGCTTGTACGTGATTATATACTTAACTATGTTCGTGTGTTTGTTTGTTTTTTGGTATACACACGTGTGTGTGTGTGTAGGCATGGCTTTGGTAGGAGGAGCTCCTTCCTGTACCAATCAGACTCAGAGGACCTTGAAGAAATAGGTGTGAACATGAAGAGAAGGGGTCCCTCCCAGAGCAGTAATGGACATGTTGGAGACGAGACCTACGTCACACCATTCGCACAGGTCAGTGATGGAGTGTTCATGTAGGACACACTCTGGATTTACAAACCAGGTATTCATGTTTATCATATTCTATCCTCCATTGTGATGGTTGAACAGCAATGGTTGGTTTCCATACATTTACCACTGAAATAGACACAATATCCTAGTCTGAAATATATCTACATGTAAGTACGTAGGCTGCTTGTGCTGAAGCACACCATTAGACCTCACCTCCATCTGTATGCACACTCACATGGGAACTTGTTGAGTGTGTGTGATGTGTGTGTGTGTTTGTGTAGATACTGGCCACCTTGCATCGCATGCGCTCCCAGTACATGACTCTGACTGGACTCCCAGAAGACACCAGAACTCCTCACTCCAGACCCGAGTGGACCTCCTCTACTGCTCCCTCACCAATCCTCTCCTCTGACAGACTCACTCTCAACTCTCCTACCAAACATACAGAAGTGGGTGTGGTGTTACATACACACACACATACACACATACATACATACATACATATACATGTGCACATGCACATACATACATACATACATACATACATACACACTTGATTGGCTGATGTATCATTCCACGACAGTTCACAGCAACTTATCTCTGTCCATGTACTTGTCGTAGCTGGCACTGGAGATCTTGGAGGAGCTGGATTGGTGTTTGAAGAAACTAGAGACAGTGAGCTCTACCAAGTCCATGGGCACAATGGCTAAGGACAAGTTCAGACGTCTCTTGAACAGAGAACTTACACACTTGTCAGAAGGCAGTCGCAAAGGAGCTCAAGTGGCAGAGTGGGTCACTAATATCACCAATATAGGTCAGTCACTGTGTGTGTGTGTGTGTGCCTGTGTGTATGTGTGTGTGTGTGTGTGTGTGTAGTATTTCATACTGATTTTGTCAGTTGCTAAGTGAAAGGCTGTGTTTTAAACACTGCAGTGGTTTTGCTAGCCCTCAGTGTTAAGATCATTTGTAACTTTAACACGAGAAGCTAATCATGGTTAATAATAGATGTAGTGGATGTAGTAAGAAATTGAATGTTGGATTATTGATGAGAGGAGGTGGTATCAGTTGGCACAGAACAGGAGTGGTTGGAGGAGAAGTTGCAGGACAGGACTCGAGGATGTGACTGAGGCTAGAGGGGCAGAGGATGAGAGGAGAAGAAGGACACATGTGGAAGACAGTATTGAGAACAGTGGTAGCAGTACAGCTACAGATAAGCCATACCAGTGTAGTGTGTGTGTGTGAGAGAGCATTCAGAAAGCAAGACATTGATAGACACAGATGTGTCACCACTCGTCAGAAACATTAATAACTGTGATTTAGTCTGTCACTTGTGGCAGAGAAGCATCATTTGATGGGTGGCTTCCTTTTAAGGTCAAGGTGTTTGTTATAATGTAACAACCTCATTGTGTGGTAGCCTGTCACCTTATGGCTGACAATGTTGAGGCACAGTGTCGGTGCTGATGGATGTGTGGGAGATATTGTTATACAGGCCTGGGAGGGGGGGGGGGGGGGGTGGGGGAAGGAGGGCATGGTTTGGCCAATATTTTGAATCTCAGATGGGTGCCTTCCTTTCAAGGTCAAGGTGTGTGTGTGTGTGTGTGTGTGTGTGTGTGTGTGTGTGTGTGTGCTATTAATCACTTTATTGTTGGTCAAAGTTATTGAAATAAATGTTTTGTCTTTAACTTCAAAAGGAAAGATACCATTTAGGGGGAGGTGCAGAAAATTGTTTATTGGCTATAACTGAGTCATTTGGAGAGGTGCTACTTCCAATTCCGAAGTGATTGATTGATTGGTTCTAATTTTTCTTCCCAGGTGACCGACTAAAATAATTAATGACTGACAGGTAGGAATTTGAATATGTTGTAAGACACTAAACTAAGCGAAGGCCAGGTAGTGTACAATTAGGTAGTCGTTGTTGTTGCTTTTTGGGGGGGGAGAGGAAGGGGAGGGGGCTGAATTTCTAAATATGTATTGAGCGTGAGTGTTGCATGTGATGCACTAATTGATGGACTGTGTTCAGATGCTGATGTGGACAGAGCTCTGGACAGGATGCACAGTCTCCCTCCTTCCACGCCCAACTCCTTTGACATGTCACTCACAGACTCCATGCAGCACCACGACTGGGTCCACACGCAGCAGAAGACATCAACCAACAGTTGCACCTCTCACGATCGCATCCCTGCGTACGTGGTGTGATGTATGGACATGTGTGTAATATGTACATGTATGTATGTATGTATGTATGTCCATGTGTTGATGCATAACTACTTCACATGTACGTATGTAATTCATTTTGCTACGATGTTTTGATAAAGGTGTGGTTGACTGTACTTTGTGTAGTGTTTCATTCAGTGTTCCCATATTTATTCTGTTCGGTATCACCAGCCGGTATACATACCACCAGCACTAGAGCTAGTGATAGACCGGTATACATACCACCAGCACTAGAGCCAGTGATAGACCGGTATACATACCACCAGCACTAGAGCCAGTGATAAACTGGTATACATACCACCAGCACTAGAGCTAGTGATAGACCGGTATACATACCACCAGCACTAGAGCTAGTGATAGACCGGTATACATACCACCAGCACTAGAGCTAGTGATAGACCGGTATACATACCACCAGCACTAGAGCTAGTGATAGACCGGTATACATACCACCAGCACTAGAGCCAGTGATAGACCGGTATACATACCACCAGCACTAGAGCCAGTGATAGACCGGTATACATACCACCAGCACTAGAGCCAGTGATAGACCGGTATACATACCACCAGCACTAGAGCCAGTGATAGACCGGTATACATACCACCAGCACTAGAGCCAGTGCACAGAAACCTTCCTTTTTTTTTTCCTGTTTTTTTTTTTTTCCTTTCTGCATACTGCTTGAACTTGCTACCCTCGATCTATAGCCTAGGACATTCATGACTAATCCACCTGGAACTAATCCATACCAAGGCTGTTGGAAGACCATTTAACTTATTCTTGCCATAGTTTTTTTTATTCCACCCCTCTTTGTTGTTTACTTTAATTCTATATTTATTTTATTTATGTCGTGTGTGTGTGTAGGTATGGAGTGGAGAGTGATAAAATGGATGTTGCAGCTATGAGAGAGGTGAGTACAGGCACATGTTGTGGCATGTCCCATGCATGTGTTTGCATGCTGTGCACATGTAGCATGTCACACTGAACTCTGCCAGTGCTGCAGAAACTAGCATTGAATGTTTGACACTCTTGAATCAATCAATCCCTGTGTGTGTGTATGTGGCAGGGTTATGAGTATGCCTCCTTAATTATAATTTGATTATTGCACTTGAGTTGTGGTCAGCCGACTATTGTCTGCTGTTGTAACTCTATCCTCCTTTAGTCCTTACACTATGTCTAACCAAGTTACCCTCTGGGCATGGGATGACATTGCATGCAGCATATGCACACACATACGTACTCATTGTTAGAAATATCTCCTCTCATAATTAGGTTTGCATGCCTACGTATGTGTAACTAGGATTGTTTGAAATATGTTATATTTTGTTGCAGTATGCTAGTGGAGCCAGACTCATGGAATGGAATGTAGACGTGTTTAAGTTCAATTCTGTATCAGGAGACAATCCTCTGTTGTGCTCCACGTACATCATCTTCAATCAGCGAAAATTATTTACCAACATGAACATTAGACCTCGCACCTTTGTTAATTTCATGGCCAATATTCAGGTGTGTGTGTGCAAGCTGTGTATACAATACACGTATATGCCTTTATTCAATGTATGTATGTGTGTTAATGTGTTAATGACAGGCTCTCTATCGCAACAACCCCTTTCACAATGCTATTCATGCGACTGATGTGTTTCTGAGTTCTAACATTCTCCTGAACTCCAAGGCACTGGAGGGAGTGTTCACAGACTTAGAGGTAAGAACTGAACTACATAGTTGCAAATCAATGACTGAGTTGGACTGACTGAGTTGGACTGACTGTGTTCACTGACATAGTTGTTCTGCTTTTAACTGCATATGTGGTGCCCACTGTACGGTGAATGTTTGAACTTTGAAGAGATTGGTTCTAATAGGAATTGTTAAATGAGAAACTATCAGAGCTTTAATTAGAGCTGTAGCCTCCTCATGTAAAATCTCATCATATCCCACTATGACAGGTGTAAGAAGTGGACTACTCTACAGTAGATATCTTTCAATGATTCAGTCATTCTCAGCTGAAATAATTATAATAATAGCAAATTTTTCTCTTTTTAACAGCCAATATTATATTAGTTAAAACTTAACCCAATAAACGACACACACACTTCTGCTAAACTCCTATACAATTTCATACCTACATGTGCATGCATGCCATGCCCACACGCCACTCCTACATGTGCATGCATGCTACGCCCACATACCACTCCTACATGTGCATGCATGCCATGCCCACACACCACTCCTACATGTGCATGCACACTACGCCCACATGCCACTCCTACATGTGCATGCATGTCACGTGTAACTAAGGTTGGGCGATATTGGGGTATATTGTATCACAAGGAAAAATCTATCTTTCCTGTGGCATGGCATGTGTGCAGGTTCTGGCGACTCTGATAGCAGCAGCAGTTCATGATGTGGACCATCCTGGCTTCAACAACCAGTACCTCGTGTCTGTAAGACACGTGTATGCCACCCTCTACAACGATGCTTCTGTTCTGGAGAACCACCACCTGGCAACTGCCTTCTCTACATTACAGGTAGGTATGCACACGTGCTTCTGTGGCGTACAGGTTACACCGTCAGGAATTGCATTTATGATGTCTTTACTTACGTATACAGAAAGAAGACTGCAATATTCTGGAGTCTTTTGATAATGAACAGTTCCTGGCGTTTAGAAAGATGGTCATTGATATGGTAAGTACAGTCAGTGTGTGTTTGTATTTGTGGTGATCTTTACTCACATTATTTTGCAAGTAGTGAAGCCGACTTATAATTGTGATTTGAATATCAGAGAGTTGAGTATATTTGTTTGTCCTGATTCAGGTGTTGAATGAGTTTTACCAGATTGCAGTTAGCATAGCTAACCTGCTAAGATCACGATCAATTGTTTTGGAAACCCTTTACCAAATTCTTTAATTACCGCTTCTTTCTATATCTAATTACAAAGTTGTGTAGCTTGACTAACTCACTCTCCATAATATGGGTTCTAGCTAGTGGGCTATTAGTGCTACAATGTCGTAGTAGTGATTGGGTATGTGTTGTTTTGTTTTGCATCCTATGTTCCATGCTTGCTTGTATGGAGATAAAGAGAACATGTTATTGAAGGTTCTGTGTTATATCCCATTGTTTCACGGTATTATACCCCAGTGTGTTTATACCCATTGTTGAATGTGCTCTGTGTGTGTGTGTGTGTGTGTGTGTGTGTGTGTGGTGTATGTGTGTGTGTGTGTGTGCAGGTGCTAGCTACGGACATGGCCAAACATTTAGGGAATTTGGCAGAAGTCAAGACTTTAGTAGAGACTAAGAAAGTTTCAAACAATGGCATTCTTGTGCTGGATGAGTATTCAGATAGGATGTCGGTAAGGAACATTCAGTTTGTAGCTTATTTCATAGCATTTTATATACCTGTTGCTTCAATCAATTGTATTGTGTTGTATTGTTGTCTTTGGAGAAGTAGGAGTGATGGGGTAGGTAGAGCTAGAAATAGATGGTGAAAGAAGGGCTTTAATTTTGTTTTGTCTTGGTGTGTGTGTGTTTATGTGTGTGTGTGTGTGTGTGTGTATAGGTGCTCCAGACTCTACTGCACTGTGCTGATCTGAGCAACCCCACTAAGACTGAGAGTCTGGCTGTGGAGTGGACACATCGTATCGTGGAGGAGTTTTTCATACAAGGAGACAAAGAGAGAGAACGCGGCATGACCATTCATTCTGGAGGAGACCGCAACAAGCCGTGCATACCCAGCTGTCAGGTAGGTGTGGTTTGTGGGAGGGGCTAAGTCAGGTGTCACGAGAAGATGTATAACCACTTATTGTTGGGTGAAGTATTGAATATTGCTACACACACCAAAAAAACAACCATTTATATGCATCTGCTGCAGATTTCATTCATTGAGTACATCATCTTCCCCCTGTGGGAGACGTGGGCGGAGCTTGTGTATCCAGATGCTCAGGATGTCCTGGACAACATCTCTGCAATCAAGGATTACTGGGCAGCCAAGAATGAAGAATCCAACTCACCATCTGAAGAAGATGTGAGAGACATTATTGTTATTGCTGCTGATACTACTGCTGTTTTTCTAAGTTAATGTCATTTTCCTGCTATTGTGTATGTGTTTACTGCCTAGTCTCCATGCTCAAGCAGGATTTCTAGTACAGAGGCACCAGTAGATCATCAGAACAAACAGAGCTCACCGCAAACAAGCCCCAGCAAGAGGTCGTCTTCTAGATCTCCTCAGAAGAAACTGCGCAAGAAACGTCTGCCGATGAATGCAGAGGAATCCAGGAAGTCAATAGACCACAACAAATCCACCTCAAAGTTGAGCTTTAGTTTGAATCTGCCTCCGTCTGGCACATCTTTAATGGCTGTAGCAGAGCGAGAGGCCAGGGGCAGTCTGAGGCCCATGGTTCGTATGCCAGGTTCCCATTTCTCTGATCGGTGTGAGGACTCAACTAGGACATTGAGCTGGAGTGATGGTAAACTGGACAGTGTGGCTGCGCAAGAGAGGAGGTGTGTGCATCTTTATTATTTTGTTTTGTTATTTTCTTTACTGACTACATGCTGTCTTATTAGTTGTTATAATCCAGAATCCAGTAAATGCACGTGCTATTATTTATGTGTTGTGTGATTCTTATAGGTCCTCATTCCAAACTGCCAAACAATTGAATGTCGGCACAGAGATACCTACATCAGTTGATCCTTGAACCAGACAATATTTATTAATCAATCCTTTCTTTCTCATACAGTTCCATTGAATGGATTGTGCCATTTATACTTAATTAATGGAATTTTTTTTTTTTTGTACTATGAATTCATCCTAGCTGTTATGGATGTATCTTTTAATTCATTTGTTATGTAAGACTGTAAGAGAGTGTAAGTTAAAGTTTATTTTTCATCAACTTTCCAATACCTACATCTTAATTGTGTGTTCAATGGTAACTTTGTATTTTTATTATTATAATGAAATATATTAACATTTTGTTTGTCAATTCTAAATGTTACTTTCTACTTCACATAATATTCTGACTTAAAAATTATAAAGTATTTCATGACATAACTGCATTTCCTTTGCACTGGATTGAGCATAAAGAGAGCACTATAGCTTTACATTCAAGTCCCAAATTAAAGCCAGGATGCTCTTACTTATGTCTGTCTAAATGCATGTGTGCACTGCTCGCCAAGCCTCACAGTCATGGTAGCTGTGGCAACTAACTGGTGTGTCGTGTTAGTAAAGACGTTTAATTCTATTTTACCATACTTTAGCTAGCCAGTTAATTTAAAATTGAAAATGATAATAGCTAAACTCATTCATAAGTTGAACTAATAGCTACAGCTCTATAGCTAGACACTCCTTTTTTTTATTATTTTTTGTTGTTGTTAATCAGGACTTTAATCTAAACTAGCTATTTATTAAATAAGCAAGCAGCAAGATTTCTGGAGGGCACGCTTACTGTTTATTATATCCTGGAGGGTGATTTGCAGGCAGCATGGACAGCCAGCATCCTGGAAGCTCTAAACCTATGTCTCTATTAAACTTGTTGTCAGGTGTCATCTGTATGTGTAGAGTTTCCTTGATCTTCAACTCAGGATTCTTGCTGGCTCTGTCTACAACTCTTACCTCTTCCCATTTAATGGGGTGATGCTGCTGCCAAGCATGTTCAGCAATGGCTGACACCTTCTCATCACCTCTCTTCCAAGCATGCTGGTGTTCTTTCACTCTCTGCTCAAGCCTTCTAGTTGTTTCACCTATGTATACTTTACCACAACTGCAGGGTATACTGTACACTATGGATGACTCTGTGGTAATAGGTATAGTATCTTTGACTTTAGTAAGATGTGATCTTAGTGTCTTACCCGACTTAAATGCTGTTTTGATGTCAAAGTCTCTACACGCTCTCTGAATGCTCTCACTCAATCCTGATATGACGGAATAGTAAGAATCAAACCTTTCTCTTGCTCAGTGTTTGTGTAATCTTTAGAAGGTAACTCTTTAGAGCCTGCCCTAATGGTTGCGTTGTCATAACCATTACTTTGAAGTACTTTGTGTAGGTGTTTCTCTTTTTCCTTCAAGTTTTCACTCATATTAGTTACCCTCCTAGCTCTCTGATACAAGCATCTCACTACTCCTCTCTTCACATGATTAGGATGACGAGACTTAAAGTGAAGGTATCTATCTGTGTGTAGGTTTTCTGTACACAGTGGATGTAAGCAGACCATCACTCTCTCTCTTTAATAAGCAATCCAAAAAAGGTAGCTTACTATCTTCCTCTGATTCCACGGTCAATTTTATAGAAGGTCTTACAGAGTTTAAATGGTCCAACAAATGCTTTTCACTTCCTTTCTTAACTATGCCAAAGGTGTCTCATCTACATATCTCTTCCATAATACAGGTTTAACTGGAGCTGAGTTTAAAGCTTCTTCCTCAAATAATTCCATGTACAAGTTGACCACAACTGCGGAAACAGAAGAACCCATGGCTGCTCCATCTACTTGTTCATAACAGTTCCCGTTGTACCTAGAGTAAGTTGACTTAAGGCAGACCTCTAATAATTCTGTGATGCACTCAGGAGATAGACATGTTCTCTCATCTAGACTTTCATCATTCTGGAGCTTATCTCTGATCACAGATACTGCCTCGTCTATTGGAACATTGGTGAACAGGGAAGACACATCAAAACTCACCATCATTCGTCAGATCTCAAGCATACACTTTAACTGTTTGCATGAAATGTGCTGAATTCTTTATGTATGATTGTGTCTTACCAAACAATGGAGATATCATTTTAGACATGAACTTTGATAAATTGTAAGATGGTGATCCAATGCAAGAAACTATAGGTCTAAGTGGGATTCCTAACTTGTGTATCTTAGGAAGAACATAAAGAAGAGGTGGTCTACATCCAGTGGGTCTTAACCTGTTATACAACATAGTAGGAATTTTATCTTCCTTTTCTAAGTTCTTTAATATACGACTTATATTAGTTTCCTGAGTCTTAATTGGATCCTTCTTAACAAGTCTGTAAGTGCCTGATTGTATTAACTGGGTGAGCTTAGAATGATATTCTTCCTTAATCATGAGGACTGTGGCTCTACCTTTATCAGCTGGAAGAATGGCAACATCAGACATATGTTTTAATTCACTTAAAGCTTTTCGCTGCTGTTTCTTAGATTATCTTGTGGTAGCTTAGATTTTCTTAAAATACCACAAACTCTACCCCTTAAATCATTTGCCTTATCCTCTCTAAGAAACATAGTTACAGCTTGAACAGCAGTTGCAGTGTCTATAAGGGGGAGTTTCGTAGGAGCTGGTGCAAAATTTAGACCCAACTTTAGTACATCTTCCTGGCTTTCAGTTAAAGTTTTGTCAGAAAGATTAATAACCCATTTCTTATCTTTCTCTTCATTGAAGGCAACTGCTCTCTTAGTCTTCCTATCAAGAAGTCTTGGATTGGTCTGTAAATGTTTTCTCTGCTGATGTCTTACACAGAGCAATTATTCTCTGATGCATAGTGTCCTTAAGGATATATGAAGCATAGAACTTTGTATTTTATTTAAACGTACCTTCATTCTGTAGGATTGTCTTACCCTTGCTCTCAGTAGGGCGCTATTTGCTCTCTGCCCAATCCTATAGTCTTCCCTGGTTTTCAGCGGTGGAATAATACGAAGGCTTTCAGGTACGACATTCTCATCCTTACACCTTAAATAAAAAATGTGATGGTTTTTCCATTTGGCTAATTTATTGGCTGTTAAAAAGAGAAAAAACTTCCTATTATTATAATATTGTTAATATTTGGAACCAACAGAATAATGATTCTTGGAGTGCTTTATTAACCTATTTCTTCCTCTTGTGTGTATCTTTTAGGCTAAACCAGGACATTGGGTGTCTATATTCATGAATAATTCATATCGTGAACTGAGTTAGGAGTGAGTAAACACCCAGCTACAGTAGCTACCATAATCCACCACAAATAACTAGTGGGTGAAAAGAGACAGGAGAAGCAGGAGAATGTAACAGTCAATAAAAATACAAAGGAGGTGAGAAAAGGCTGACAGATGTGAAAGAAAAGACAAAAATTAAACTAAAATCAAAATATATTAGCAACACAATAACAGTGAGTGGGTGAGTGAAATACTTTCTTGCGTTTGCAGTTCATGAGTGAAGACCGGACATACTATCTACAGAAAATACAAAGAAAGGTATGACATCACTATTTGAACATACAGTATACCTTACGACCAGTTTAAGGTTCATGCATTTGTGTGAAAACAATCCACCCAAAAAAACTTTACTGTAGCTGGAGGGGTTGGGGTGTGGGGGTGTAATCGCAATGCTTTAATTGTGATTGCAATAACTTTATTGTGCACATAAAGCTATGGAGTCACAGTAGTGTGACTGAAGGCCTCAAGTAACAAAAAAACAACAACACTTCAACAAATGTTTTGGTACATTAAAGTACTTAAATTAGCACATACTAAAGTTTGGAGATACTTGTGGTGTATAGATGTCTATTATTAGCACTTCTGTTGCTATGAGCACATAAATTAGCTACATGGCAAGTGAACATAACTAAGTGAAAATTATTTGAGCCAATAGGATATTGTTGAAGTTCCATTAGTTTTAGTTAGTTTTAAGGATTTTCAAAAAAAATTAGTTGCACTTATAAGCAATTCATGGATTATGATATTTATATTTTTTATTTTTTTTTAATTTCAGATGAAATGAAGTTAATCTGATTATGAGAGAATGAGTTCCCTGAAACCTGATTCTTCTCAAGCAGATTTTCATACTTCAATTTGTTGAACACTGTTGTTGCAGCCCACACTGTACTTAAAGCAATCCCTACACAGGACTTCTTTTATTCTTGCGTTTGAAGGCAAACTATGAGTTGGGCTACTAGTCAAAGAGCATGCTAATAAATCTGTCCATGATAATTCAGACATTATCACTTGTGGTCTCCAGCTTTGTGACAGAGAGTTCAATTGACAGTTGGAATATAAGTCTAGGTTGTGGATTGCTCTAGGCATGTCCACATTATGCTAAGTGATCTACTTTAAGTGGTGGGTGTGGTCATTTTAGCATTGGCAGAATAGTTATAGCATCTAATTAATAGTTCGTTATTTTTGTTTAGTGGATGTACATCGTTTATTTCAAGTGAAGATTTTTAAAGTTTTGTTTTAGTTGGCAAGCAAGCGAGCATTCTCAGGGGCATCACAATTTGAAAATCGGGGATATTTGTTTATTACATGTGTGGATATACGTATGTGATTTTGTACCTTCGACCCTTGCATATTTTTGTGTTAGCTCTGTGTTCGACCCCATCCCAATTTCACTAAACAGAATCCTCTGGTTTATTGATCATTACTCATATCATCATAGAAATTGAATTGTTTACCGCTTTGAATTCTTTTGCGGGTGCAGTTAAACTAAAAAAACTTACCAGAGTTCCATTTCTATTTGAATTAGTGGCGGTGGTAAGTTAATACGCTATTTGTCACGGTCGTAAGCCCTACGCAACAGTATTTACTTGAAAATTCATTGTCCACTAGACGACCACGAAGGTAAGTCTTGTGTAGGTATGTTCAGTTGTGTGAAAGTATTGTACATTACAACTACTACAAGCTGCAAAGAAAATGTTTAAACGAGTGATGTGCTTGAGCACAAATGTTGAGCGAGCCTACCTTGTTAGGTTACATAAAACTATTTACCACTGGTGTCACCTGGTTCTGCCTCCCTTGTTATGGGGAATTCTCTGTAAGATTCTGTCAAACTTAAAAATTATTCCTTGAAAGGTATAATTAGCTAATGGGTATGACTGATTAGTATTTATCATGCTTTCATCAATTTTACATTCTTTATTTACTAATATGTCAATTTTTTTATTAAGTACATTTAAACAAACTAAACCCCACCCAATATTGTAGGTGTGGCAAATGTGACTGCATGATTGGCCACTTTAAAATTGCTTTCTACACCCATGTATTGTTACATAATATACTTTAGCTGTTGACCATTAAAATAATATACAGAATTACTCTCTCACCTTAATTTCAGGAATAGTGATAACTTCTGTAGTATTAAGCCATTCTGACTACCTCAATTACCAGTAACTGGTGAACAAGCTTGCAGCTCTACCAAAAAAAACATAGCCAGAGTTATTTTTGTAATTTTAGCTAACAAAAATGGAACTACGTACTTAACTCAGTTTCTCCCAAACAATGGTGGCTCCCTTGGTTTTAATTTTAGCCGCTCTGGCTACCAGTGGTACTTGACAACCAACGAGCAGCATTTTGCAGCCCCCAAAAAACGACGCGGTTTTAAAAATTACGTTTGGTAAAGGGTTTCAATGCCATAGTAACCGTTCGCAGTAACTTTTTGGGACTTCAAAAACAAGCGTTTCGAAGGAATTATCTCACAATTTGTAGCCCAAGTTTAAGTAAGACTTGTATCAGAAGAAAGTAGAGTCAAGCCTAAAAGCCGTGTTTTTAGGGGAAAAAATGGAACCCGTGCATGCGTTTAAAGGGCATACGTACCATCCATACATACATATATATATATATATACATGTATATATATAACATATACACAACTTTGCATTGTCCACCCTAATGTTGTTTTAGTTAACTAAAACTAAAACCAAGACCCCTTAGTTTTGGGGCATTTTACTTTTGGTAAGAATAACTAAAACTAAGCTATAGAGAACATGAAAAAACTAAAACTGATTATTTTAGAAGACAGTAAATTCAATAATAACTAAAATTACCAGTAGAGTGGATGACAAAAACTAAAACTAAGCAATTTTATTGTAAACAATTCACCTTGAATTATGTCATTATTAAATGAAAATATAAATTCCCATCAAGTAATTATTCTCTAAACTACATAACAGATACCATACTTTATTAATAATACCCAAATTTTCACAGAAGTATGCAATTTTTGAAGTTCTTTGGGAAAACTACATGAACAACTTTCTTTAAGGAGTCTCATTATTGCAGAATTTGAGAGGCAACATAAATTAACTAAAACTAAGACAATTGATAGTATAACTAACTAAATCTTCTACATGGTATTGAAGAAAAACTAAAAACTAACTAAATCTTCAGGGAAAATTTGGGGAAAAAACTAAAACTAAGCATCCAAGATATTTTTTTAGTATGAATAACTAAAACTAAGAAAGTCTGGAATCTCTGAACCAAAACAACACTAGCACCCCTAATACTATCTTGATCACTCCACACTCGCTCGCCAATAACGTGATTTTTTTTTTGATTTTTTTCCCTTCAATTCAAACAGTTGCGGGGAGTGGTTACCATGGCATTGAATCCCCCTTACCGTATATACATACATTACTAATAATAAATGGTTCTCTTATAGCAACATTTTTAATACATATTGATAGTAATGACGTTTCTGTTGAAAGTAACACTTCTGACTTTGACCACTAGTCATTTAGCTTTAAGGATATAACCTGTTATGACTGTTGTCATAGATATCTTTATACCACTGGTCATTTATCTTCAGGCACAAAACATGTTTGTTTGGTTTTCATAGTTACTTGCTTGTATTGTATTCTAATAAGATAACCTAAAACTGAGAGTGTTTTTCAATAGTTTTGACAGTCGTACTGCTGTCCTCATTAACCCTCAGTGCGCATGCGCCTGAGGGTATATAGTAGTCAACCTGTCATTCATTCAGTCAACAGCGGATCTCGAAGAATACGGCTACACAGGCTTTGAAAGCGACATCAAACTGTAGCACTTCACAGAGTAAGTCCCTTTGATGTGCCAGAATTGTTAGTTTTGACTTAGTTTTCAAGAAAAAGCAGTAGAATTTCAGTCCTACAATCGTACGTTACGGTAATGGGAACCGCCCCTTAAAAAACTTGCTTGTCACGTGAGCCAGCTTGCAGGTGCAAATCACATTTAAATAGCTAACAATTACATACATTCAGCTTGAGGTGTTGCGTGGCGTAGTTGTTGAGCGAGCAAACACCTAACCTAATAGTCTCTGGTTTGAACCCTGGTAGACACTTTTTTTTCATTTTTTTTTCATCCTGTTTTTTTTTTTCCTTTTGTCTTCTTGCCTTATTTTCCTCTTCCTACTGTTTTTATTTCTTTCCTACCTTTTCCTTCCATTTCCTCTTTCTTTCCTGTACTGTTTTTCTTTCTTTCTTCTTCCTTTTTCTTTTCTTCCTACCTTTTTCATTCATTCCTCTTTCTTTTGTCCCTCTTCATTGTCTTTTTCTCTTTTCTGCCTCTCTTCATACCACTTTTCTTTCTTTTTTTTGTTTCTACACTTTTCCTTTGTTATTATTTTCTTTATCATACTAGCTAACTAGCGCTGAGGGTTTGCACTTCAGTGCTCTAGTTACTAGTTATTAGTTAGCCAGTACAATGTAAGTGAACTTGCCTTTTCCTCTTTTCTTGCACATGCGCTGCAAAGACTGTCAGACTCACAACAAACACAGCTACTACAGCAATAACAGAAGCTGTTCCTATGACTACCCCAGTAGCAATTTCTCCAGCGTTATTCGAATCACCTGTGAGAATTATAGCATGTAAAAATGTAATCACAACAATTATAATTATATTAATTTAAACTTTTCACATATAAAGTCTTTTACCAGCTAAGCATTAAAAAGCATTAGCTATTCAGTTAATTTTACAGGTATTATGACACTAAATTCAACCTTGTGACTGATGGAACCAAGAATTCTTAGCATTGGACTGCTCTAATCTCCACTTTAAAACAATGATAATCTAAAACAATGTTGTTATCTTTGTTTTATATGTTGCTCTGGTGCAGTACTTCCTGTAATAATAAAAAATTGAAACAGGAGCACCACTTTTTTTTGCTGCTTCTTTACAAATTTCAATAATGGTTACTTGAATGCTTATAGTAGTTTAGTGTCTGTTCGCCCGAAAATTTGATCGTTGAATGAATTTCAGAAGCTCAATTCAGCCATTAGAAAGTGAATAAGCTGTGTACTCTGTCTGAACATGTAGCAACTCTGGGATCATCAGACATTGAGCTTCTGTTAGTATCAATGGCGAGTCCAAATTTTTAGCTTTTTTTCTGTGCGAATTAATATACTTTCATTATATAGAATAGTAAAATCCATTCTTGCTGGAATATCTTTACAAGAAATAAATAATAAAATATTCATACATTTTTCATGTTACCCAACTGGTCGTCATTATAGTGAAAGCATAAACTTCTCATGTGAATTTTACTTACATCTCCAAGTGAAATG
>WLWD01001733.1_pt1 | contig 36449 bp, 39 predicted proteins | sample 6712731 | NCBI WGS metagenome assembly WLWD01 (sample SAMN12718690, study PRJNA576275) | sponge metagenome | isolation source: marine sponge | host: Mycale hentscheli | place: New Zealand: South Island, Marlborough, Capsize Point | collected 2014-11-01 | reverse complement strand
GTACATACTCAGTGGTCCCCGTTTTGCCCTCAAACCTAATTTCTTCTTACTGAATCGTTTTTTGCAGGAAATATAAAGAAAACAAAAAATTAGAATTTTTTCAAGGTCAAATCGTTTTTCACGATGATATTATTTTTTAATTTCCCTGGTAACATTGAATTTATTTCCTCCTGACTCATATCGCCGTTTTTTCCTATACACTTCTCAAGGTAATACTGCAAGTAAGTTCGTGGATTGATATTATTCTGTTTACATGTTTGAATGATCGAATACATACAGGCGGACAATTCCCCGCCCCAAAGTGAATGGTTTCCAATATAATTGTTTCTTCCCAGAGCACAGGGTCTTATTCCGTTTTCCATTTTATTATTATCCATCGGGATTTCGGGATTACCAACAAATATAATCAGTCCCTCCCAGTGATTTTTCATTGATATCATTGCTTTAAGTCTGGCTTCATGAACTTCATCTTCATCAGCCTTAATCTCAACGTTGATTTCTTTTCCCATGTCATGAATGGCTTCACGTAATCTCGAATCGTGTTCTAAAAACATATCACTTCCGGGAGGATGTTTTACTCTCTGATTATTAATTTTGTACAGTTCGGCGATTTTCAACAACCATTCCTCTGCCCATCTGAGCAGTCCGTGCTCTTCGGGATATTTTTTTTAATGTCAGTGAAATCTCTTCTCACATGAGCCCAGCAATAGGCCAGAAGAACCAAACCCAAACCGGCCAACATTTTGTAGGCAGAATACCTGTCTACATTCAATATTTTCAATTTCCCCTCAGGAATTTCAACTGGTTCTTTTAGTTGTACTATATCGGTAATCCCCAGAAGAGTTTTCGCAGGAACAGAAGCGCTTCTTGTGCCGTCAAGAACGAAAATAGCAACATCTTCAGATTTGAATCCCCACATATACCATAATTTTTTCATGGCGTCACAAAGCATGTACCAGCGAGTTTCATCAGCGTGCCATCTTATTCCATTTTGCAATTCAATAATAAGTTCTTTATAAAGAGGCTCCAAATAGGTTCCAAATATTGTTTTCAAACCACCGAAAACAGTTCCTGGAATCATATTGACTTCGTGTTGCTGCATGTCGAAAATTTGACGCGGAATCGGTATATGCTGTTGATATTTATCGATAAGAATATCAATCCATACTTCCAACCCATATTTTCCCTGCTGAATGAGTTTAGCCGGCATGGGAGCTGTTATTATTTTGGGAACGCTAGGGGCGTAATTCGCAGGAGGAGTATATTTACGCCTGATAGTACGTTCCACGTACCATTCGACTTTTTTTCTGATCGTGTATGATACTTCATCCATGCCGTTCTGTTCCGTCCAATTCTCCGCCGGAATTCCATGAATGACTTCTCCCTCAGGCAGCCTAATAATTCTATCCACAATCTGCAGCCCTTTAGGAATTTTCCTTCCATTTCCTTTGGGGCCATCCTGACCTCCGGATTTTCTCTTTTCGTGTCATTGTCCTTCTCCGCTTCAGTCTTTTTTTCTTTCTCCCCAGCCGATTCGTCTTCCCCGGCATTAGTGATTTCTGATTCGCTGATTTCTTCAACTACAATAGAATTCCTATCCTCAACTTTGATATCTGACAATTTCAGTTTCTCACTCTTCAAACCAAAAAGCATAGATGCGAATTTATTCGCTTTACCACGTTAATTACTCAATTCTCGTTCCAGTTGCCGAATTCTTTTCTCCAGATCTTTATTCGCCTCTTTTTCACAATTCAATTCCCCTTTCTGCTGTTCAATCCGTCGCTTGAGTTTATTGAATTCATCCACGGCAGCATCAAAAATCTGACGGAATTGTTCGTTTCCCTTCTTCAGCTGCTCATTTTCTACTCTCAGTCGCGAAAGTTTGCATGTTTCCGGACATTTTCCGTAAGAATGATTATGTCTGATTGACCTTTGCGCTTTCGGCAACTGTTATTTCCCTTTGGTAAGATTTCTTTTTTTCAGACTTTCATAATTACACTGGCTGATTTCCTGCAGCAGGGCTTTAACTTTCCTATATCTCTCATTCATTTCTTTTGCCTCGCCGATTGATCCGGGCGGAAGATAAAGATTTTTAGTTCTACCTTCTTTTTTCGAACTGAGATAATAGCAGATATGTTTCTCTCCATTGTTACAGGTGCAGTTCTTTCCACATTTTGAGCGATACATGACAACTGAACCAATAATAATATCAAGGTTGCTCATCAGTTCCTTTTTTAATCTCTCTCTTTTTTTCATATCTGATATAATTCCTTAATTTAATTAAATTGCACGTATTAATACACACAATAATGCCACCGAAAATTAAATCAATGAAAAATTCGTCTTTTTTATTATTTTTTCAGGGATGGCTAAGGGGAAAGCCAGGAGGGAGAAATTCTAAAGAAGACTTTAGGCGATATGTACTCTTGATTTAAGAAAGAATGAAGGTAGTCCTAAAAATGGCAACGTGGATCACTGAATACGTACTTTTCATCAGATGAATCATTGGCGCAATGGTCAATTTCTTCAAGATAGCGATTGAGCGCCTGTTTTCTTTTTTCGATATTTATTTGTTCTTCAGTTTGCCCTTCTTTTTTCTCAAATTCAAACTGGCTGGGATCCAGTTCCCCATTTTTAAGAACCTTGACAATTTTATTTATATCATTTTCATCAAGATTGAAGAACTTTGCAATATTCTCATCATGTCGGGCAGAGAATTTAATAAATTCATAAACTGAAAATTTGGGATTTCTGAGTAATTTCTGCAGTCGTTTTTGAATTGATTTTATTTTCCGGGGTTTGTCTTTTTCATATCCAAAAATTGAATCAGCCAAATTTATTGCTTCTTTAACATAGGGAAGAATGGGGTTTTTATAACCACCGACGTCCAGGATTGTTCGCGTGATATTTTCGGGGAAATTCCAGGAATTAACGATGGCTTGGCAGATTTCTTCATAATCGACTTCGAATACTTTAATACATGCCATTTTATAGGAACTTCCCTGACGGACAAGATTCTCCATATGAGCATATTTATCGGGAAATGAATTTGCCAGTACCTGATGGGGCAGCTGACTTAGCAAACCTGCAACGAATGCTTCTTCGGGATTGCGATATTCTGTGGTGCGAGCCAATGATAAAGCAAATGAGCCGGTAAAATAGGAATGAAGCAGGAGTCTGTATAAAGTACCATTCTTTGAATTCTTTTTTTGTTTATCAAAAATAGATAGTCGAAGCGCCAGTGATTGCACTTTTTCGAAACCTAACAGTACGACCGCAGATGAAATAGTTTGTATGGGAACCCGAGGGCGGTACAGCACAGAATTTATGGTTGCAAGCAGATTCGATGACAGGGCGCTGTCACGCATAATAATTGCAACTAAATCCGATGCTCTGCTATTTGATTTTCTGCATACATTTGTCAGATCCATCACATTAACCCTAAATTGAATTAAAAGTTAATAACTATGTTCATTTTACCGCTTGATCTTTCCTGAATATATGCTCAAATAACCTATTTAATCGTTATTAATAAAGGGTTATTGCCATGTCGTATATCGTGGAACAGAAAATCAAGGGTAATATTTACCTCTATCGTGTTGAAAGCTATTGGGATAAAGATAAGAAACAGTCTAGACAAAGACGGAAATACATTGGGCCAAAAAAAGGACGAAAGAAGGAAAGTAAATCAAATAACTGCAATATTGTCAACAATAAATTTGGAAATATTTTTTTATTGGATCACGTGTCGGGTAAGCTCGGATTAACACCATTGCTTAAAGAGCTTTTCGGAGAACCCTATAGAGATATCATGAACTTGGCATATTTCTTTATTTGTGATGACAGAGCTTCATATCTTTATCCATACTGGCTAAACGAACAACATTCACCCCTTGTCCGCCGACTTACCTCCGAGGACATATCAGCTGTATACCAGGATGTGGGTAAAAATCAAAGGGCTGTGACTGATTTCTTTGAAAGATGGGTGGCTCTATGTTCTCCAAAATCAGGTATTTATTTCGATATTACGTCAATATCAAGCTATTCTACTAATATTGATTTTGTGGAGTGGGGATACAACCGGGATCATGAAAACCTGCCCCAGATAAATATGGGAATCGTGTGCACGAAGCAAAGCGAACTTCCATTATTTTATCAGATTTATCCAGGCAGTATTTCAGACGTTTCGACACTGAATAATTGCCTGAAGCGTTTGGAATGGCTTGGCATAAAAGATGTTGTACTTATCTTGGATAGAGGGTTCTGCAGCAAGGCCAACATACTGAAACTTAATGACATGAGGGACAATATTTCTTTCATTCAGCCGATGACATTCAGCCTCAAATTAGTGAGAGAATTGATAAAGAAGCATCGTAAAGATGTCAGGAAAATGGAGAATGCATTTAAATTCAAGGAGGAAATTCTCCATCATCATGAAACGTTAGTTGATTTGGAAGGCAATGCCTTCAAGGTTCATATCTACTACAATGAAAAGGCTGGGCTTGACCAGCGCCATGGCTTTCTGGCACGACTATTTGACATAGAGAAGAAAATCAGTTCTCAAAAATTTGAATCGATGAAAAAATACTTAGATTTTCGCAGTGAACGAATTCCTGAAAATTGGTCAAATTTTTCAAGTTAGACAGAAAAAGAATGGTAATTACACGCAATGCCAGAGCAATATCAGAGCATTTGGCGAGAACTGGCTATTTATTATTTTTGTCAAATTCTGATGCTCATAACCGTGATGGCATGCTGGAATACTATAGGAGTAGAGACATTGTTGAAAAAATGTTTGACGTGGAGAAAAATCAGCTGGACGGGAAAAGACTGCGAGCGCATACACCATATAGCGCTGATGGGCGTATTTTTGTTAAATTTGTGGCCTTAATTTTACATAGTCATCTCAGCAGAAAAATGAAAGCATCTAAACTATTCAAACAATATTCCGTCAGGGAAATGCTGGCTGAATTAAGTAAAATACGATGCAGTAAAATTAATGAAAAAATGTTGATTAGCGAGATTTCAAAATCCCAGAGAGATATTTTCAAAGCATTCGAAATTACTCCCGAAATGGTTACTCAATCCTCGTTATTAACTTCGACCGCCAATTAAGGGAGAAAGGATGTATATTATGGCTAAAAGAAAGTCTTGCAAACCTTCATGTAAACCATCTGGTCGGAAAGTAGTTCGCGTCAAGTCGCACAACCGACGTAAACCGTGTAGTTAGTCTTTAACTATAACTTGGTGGGGGCGCTCAATATAAAATCTCAATAATTACGTTACTGGTTACTAAATTAGTGACGGTACATTTTTAAATTCATCGATAGAAATAACGCGTTCTTTTTCGGTCATTTCTTTTTCTTTCAGGTAATCAATGAGCTTATCAATATCGCCACCGTGTTCAGCCAACATTTTTTTACGAACGATACGAACTTCTTCAACAATTGGATCATTTGTCATAAGTTTTATTCTCCTGGTTGTTCTAATAGTTCTTCCGGCGTCAAAATTAATGGTGTAAACCGATTTAGTTTATGATTGACGTTGAATAATTTCTGTATGACTTCGCCATTAGCTATATGTTTACAATTCCATGTCAACAAATAATCTGTTTCATACACAACTGCTAATGCAATATGCAAGAGATCTGTGTGTGCGTTTGGCGACAATCCAAGTTTTCCCTGATAGAGATGGACAAGTTCTTGAACTTCATTTGTTATGGCTAATACTTCTAACCCGTGAACGATTGCCAGCCGTCTCTCTGCTGCGTCTTTGTCGCCTGCTCTTACTTCTTCCAACACTGCCTCAGATATAACCACTCGAAATCGATCTTTTGCACGATCCCACCAATCATAAGAAATCTGCTGATGAGCACTGGTGACAAGGTCACGGCTTGGTTTTGCTGTTAGATAGCTTGGAATGGTCGTTTCAAGGTAAACGGATCTCAATATTCAATTTCTTGTCATTACTGTATCGTTTACTTTTCTGTTCCGAACTTCCAATGTTTCGATCATTTCAGTAATTATTTTCTGATCTTTTTCAGGTAAATTTTAGACTTGCAATAATGATCGCCAAAGTTTTAGTTTTTTAGGCGAATCCCAAGCAACATTCTTATCGCCTAACAACATGTCAGTGGAGACGTTTAACGCTTTAGCTATTTTGACAATTAAGTGAGCATCAGGTTCACCGCCTTGAGACTCGTAATGCACAATCATCCTTCGTGATAAATTGGCTTTATGCGTCAATTAATCCTGCGTTAACCCGACTTGTTTTCTTAATTGACAAAGCCGTTCACCGAATCCTTCAACCTTTCCAGCACTTCTATTGCTAATGATAATATTTCGTTTACTCTTGCCTTTTCAATAAGTTAGTATAAAAAATTTTATTTATTACTAAAATTAATTTTTTTATAAAAAAGATCAAATATTGTTCTTGATTGATATGTACATGTATTCAAAGAAAAGCGGTTTTTGAGAAATCTTGGAGGATCTACTCAAAAACCGCTAGCAGTCTGTCGGACTTTGGAAATCGTCGCGAGAAAATCGTCAAATTGAGAACATTTTTGTCCAAATTTGAGGAGTATATTGCAATATATGACGATGATTTGGAAAAAAATGAGCCAAGAGTGCGATTTTCGCAGTAGATTCTTCCAAAGTCCGACAGACTGCTAGACTAACCACGAGCGAAAACTCCGGCTTTGTGTTTATATAATACATTCTCTCCTGGGTTTTTGCTCACCGAATGTTGAAGATCCCATATGGTCAAAAAACTCATCCGTTGCAATTTTTTGGGTAACCTTTTCAGATTTTGAGGCGGGAGATTGTCGATTAATCGGAGTTGAGAGTTCTTGATTTACCTGGATTTTCATCTGGTGTGAATTTCGGGGAGGATTTTTGGGTAAATGTTTCGAATTTGAACACAGTTCACCGGTGATATTAGAGTTATGACAAGAATGTTGGTAAGAGAGTGAAACTACGCGGATTTGCGATGGTAGTAATTAAGCATGCCACCGATTCTCTCAGATTTTTTAATGATGTGACCACTGGATTCTCCAAAACGTTCGTCCGGGAACGGTATTACGTTGTCGATTCCTTGATGGTTACGTTCGGCATGGTAATGAAGCAAATATTCTTTAATGCTGTAACGCAGAGATTTTTCACCCAAAAGAATCAGTTTATCAAAACATTCCGCTCCCGTGTTGATCAGGGTTGCATTCCCGTTTCAACCTCCGCTGTCCGGTGTGCCTGCCGTGTGTGTTTAGACATAGTGAATTCGCGAAGCAAGTTAAACCATTGAATTTCGAGGATATACGTTTTCGTAACAAAAGTATTGTGAGAAATCCGGGCTAGGTTAATGGCTCATAATTCATGAGAACTAAGTTGTCAGTTAATGCTTCATATATTTTTTCAGAAATCTTGCCGTCTTTTCCCGAGCCAATTTGGATTCGGGTAGGGTCCAGGTTCCCTGAAAATCATGCCACATGCCTTCATAGGGATCGAGTTTGACCTCCTGACCAGAGTCATCCAGTTTATGATATTGACGTATAGCATTGCTGAGAAAAATTTCCTTGGTTCCGACTTGAATCAAGGTTGGTGGGAAACTAGGCTTGTAATTCCCGTACACCGGAGAAACATAGGGGTTTTTCTGGTCCTTGGGATCGGCATATGCGTCGGCTGATGGTTTTAATAATGCAGAATAATTCAAGATTGGGTCTGCATCTTTGAGAGTGGCGTAGGTATCCCCTGTCTCGGTAATGTCTGACCAGGGTGACCATAGAACCACGGCGGCCGGCATTCCAATTCCCTGATTTCGCATCTTGAGTACGGATCCACAGGCCAAGCTGCCCCCGGCGGAATCCCCCCATAAAGCGAGGTTTTCCAGTTGATGCCCATCTTTAATCAGGGCCTTGAAGACTGAAATGACTTGATCTGTGATCTCCTTCCACTTGGCAAATGGGGCAGTTGTGTAGTCTATGGAAATCACGCGTAGTCCCGTTGCGTCAGCAACAGGAACAGAAAAATAGAGGGTCGAGGCGGCGCTGAACAGCGTGTAGGCGCCCCCATGTGTATAGACCAATAGTTTTCCGTTGTCTTTCCAATCTTTTGGCGTAATTTCGATGATGGGTACGCCGCTTATCTTACGCTTTTTGATGATGGGTTGGTAACTTTTAAGAACGTCTTCATTTTGCTCCTTAACGCTCTCTTCGGTTTCCAACCAGGTTTTTTCCAGCCTGAAAGATCGTCTGGGGCCGGATAGTCAGGGTACGTCGCAGGACATATGAATTGGGATATCATCGCCGCAGCGTCCCTGGAAACCGTTGTTGGTACGTAGCAGTTATCGGCCTTTGCGGCAGATAGAGTTACCATCGAAACCATCCATATATAAATCATCCTCCCCAGATCAATCGGTATAACTTGAGCGATTTGGTTGCGTAATTTTTCTATTCGTCTGTTTATCATCATCATTCTTCCTTCAGTTTTCTTTTAAGTATTTCTCTTGTTATATGTCATGTTCAGTATTCCAGGCGCTCCTGTAGAAACTCCGTCATCTTTTTTCGAGCCAATTTGGATTCAGGAAGATTCCAGCGGGTCTGGAAGGAATGCCACATGCCTTCGTAGGGCTCAAATTTTACTACCTGACCCGCATTATCGAGGGTTTGGTAATACCGTAAGCAATTGTCGAACAGAATTTCGTCGGTTCCGACTTGAATCAAAGTGGGCGAAAAACCTTCTTGATAATTTCCGTAGGCGGGAGAGACATAGGGGTGTTTATGGTCTTTTGGGTCGGCATAGGCATTCACGGATGGTTTGCATATTGCGACATATGCCGAAACCGGTTCAACGTATTTTGATCTTTCATTTTTGGGGATGATATACGTATCGGTTACGTCGGGCCATGGCGACCACAACACGACAGCTCCCGGCATGCCATACCCCCGGTCGCGCATTTTAAGGACCGATCCTGCCGCAAGACTACCACCCGAAGAATCTCCGTATAATCCAATACTGTTAAGTCCATAGCCTTCTTCGGCGAGGGCTCGGATGACGGCAATGACTTGATCGGTGATTACTTCCCATTGGGCAAACGGGGCGGTCGTGAAATCGACCGAAACCACGCGCAACCCGGTTGTGTCGGCAACCGGAGCGGCTATATAAATGGTCGATTCCGAGCTTAACAGAGTATAGGCGCCGCCGTGCGTATAAACCAGTACTTTACCGTTATCCTGCCAATTCTGTGGTTTAATATCAATCACTGGCACGCCGCCCATTTCACATTTTTCAATGATCGGTTGGTAGCATTCAAGAACCTTCCGGTTCTTTTTCTTCGAGGTTTTCTCGTACTTCCAGTGGGCCTGTTTCCAGCCTTTAATATCCTTTGGAGAAGGAAAGGAGCGACTCTTCCACATGAATGCCGCTACCGCATCCATTGGACATAGACCATTTCTTATCGGCATTTAGGATCCTGCTCCTCTTTATTTTTTTCCATCTGAACCACCTGATCAAGGAATGCGATCACATCATGGTCTTCGGCAGATTGGCCTGGCCATTTATACAGCATATCCCACATGGAAATCCCTTTGGGGCCCATAGTTTCCCACCAATCAAGGGTGTGCTGAATATCAATTCCGGCGAACACCCGCGAATGCAGGATGATCTGTTTGGCAAGGCCCAGTCGATAATCGTTCATAAAATTTTCGTAAGAATAGTCTGCAACGCCATTTTCGAGAAGGAGTGCATGATACTTTTTAAGTAAGGCGCCTTCATGTTTTTTCCGTTGCTCGGGAAGGAGCCCAACGATCATCAGGCGGGCAAGGTCCGAAGGCCCGCAGTCAATGGAGACGCTTTGCCAATCCAGTACGCAGAACGGATCCCCCTCAGTAATGGGGGAAAGAATTTGTTGTCGGTGAAAATCGCTGTGGCACAAGGTCAGCGGTCCTTCTCTGGCATAGTCAGCTAAGATATGGGCATGGGACAACCAGAGATCGAGAATAGAGATCACGGTTTGGCCGACGTCATCCCGATGCCGGTCGCGCATGATGTCCAATGCGTCGCTTACCTGTTTGATAAGTGTTTCGAGGATAAACGAACCGTTCTCGTAATATACGCCTTTCAAATCATGCTCCCGGTTCCACCATTTCCCGTGAAAGGCCGCCAGATGTTCAACCGCCAGGTCAATATCGGCGACGGCGCCGGTGCCTATATCTGTTGCGCGTGTATGGTCGATATAATCTAGCAGCAACATGAATGAGTGATCATCTGGGTTGTACCCCGACGCATAACAACGGGGCACTGGAATTCCTGGGTCATCGGCAAATTTCTCATAAAAATTGACTTCACGTTGAAATCCCTTCAGCCCATTGACCGCGTCTTTGATCGCTTGGTTATCTAATCCTAATTTTGCAATAATTCGGTTTGGCGCTTGATCGGGGGCGCGGTCATACGACAAGGTTAAGATATAGACCATAGAGGTTGATCCCTGCTTCTCGACCGCTTCTGCATGAAATCCCGTAATTCGTTCCGCTTGGATCACCTTCTTCTCAAGGAATACCAAATTTAACCACTCCACTGAAATATCGTCCAGTTTGGTTGGGAAAGATGTTGACATGTTTAGACTAAAAGATTGCATACTAAAAAAACAGCGCTTTGTTTGAAGTTAAAATATTTGAAATTTTTTAGCAAATAGATCGATAAAATTCCATGTTTTGATGGTCGCTGCACAGCTGTGGATGATTCGGTTAAGAAACTGGAAATAAATAAGTCCTCGAAATGGCCCTCAGATTTGCGTCAGATTGGTTTGAAGCGATTGAACAAACCCGCAGACTCAGCCGTAGCTGCATTGAGGATTTTGTGATTGAGTTTCAACACAATATGATGTGAAGATGAGATGATTATTTCGATGACTTATTTATTTTCAATTCCTTAACATGTTTATTTGCATGTGATCATTTATCAAGCGCTTGATTGATCACGTAAAAAACGCCTCCACTTAATCGTCGCTTGGGAATTCGTCCCATAATCGAATTCCTTTGCCATTAATAATAGTCAATAATATAACTATAAAATTATTAATTAAAATAGTTTAGCCTGAGAAATGGCTTATTTGCTTTTCCTGGAGGCTTTACAAGTAACTCGGGCATTCCTGCCTGAGCAATAAATTCGGTTAGCAGACAGGAATGTCCGCTTTACTTTTTGCCATTTCTGGACAGACGCTAATTATAAAACCACATCGAACAAAGCGTAACGTGCTGTAGTCGAATTATTATTCAATGCCGGGATTGGCCTCGCCTTAAACTTAAAAAAACGGCTGGATGATCAAGTTTCTCAGACAAAGTTGCTTTCGTCCGATTAAAGGAAAAAACTGAGCAAGCTCATGGCTGGCGTTCAATTTGAAAGGTTAAAAGAATGCAGAAAGGCTGGATCAAATCGAGACTTTTATACCCCACGTCAATGCTATGGATTCTTCTTGGGCGGTTACTGCCATCCCGGGCATGGTGGAACGAAATCGACGAAAATATTGTAGTCGGTGAAATACCATTCAAAAAGGATGTAAAAAAAATGGCAGGGATTGGTATAGAAGCGGTCATAAATGCCTGTGAGGAATATAGAGGTCCCATTGAGGAATATAAAAAATTCGGAATTGATCAGCTTCATATTCCAGTCATCGATTACCAGTTGCCTTCAAAATCAGATATTTTAAAAGCAATTGAATTCATCGAGAAAAAAATTAGAGGTGATCAAAAGGTGTATATCCACTGCAAAGCCGGGAGAGGAAGAAGCGCTACTATTGCCTTATGCTGGATAATGAAAAATAAAAATCTAACACCAGCGCATGCATTAGAATTCCTCGTCTCAAAACGACCTCATGTAAGTCGTCGCCTCGACAAAGTAATTTCTGTTCAAACCTATTACCAAAATATAAGATCAAAATGATCAATTCCCTTGAGAGTATATCGCGTCTCCAGTTTTTGTTCCGAAAATGACGCGATACGCAGAAGTTAAGAATGGATAATGAAACGATGCTAAACTCGACAAAGTGTAGATAACAATTTATGGACCGGTTTGTTATATTCTCATTTTTTAGTGTCTGTGGGGGATTCTCGTTGCAATGCTTAACAAGGCGGCGAGTTCTGCAATAGTCATAACAATTACATTTCTGAATTTCTGGAGAATTAGGTTGAAAATCTGCATCCCCAGATATTCAACTATGATGGGCAAGAACGTCTATTAAACGTTAAAAAAATGCACTGACGAATTGTTTTAACCAGAGTAGTGTTGCACCAATGGAAAAAGCCGCAAATGCCATTGATTGCGGGGTGCGGACGGCGCCGGTCTTATCACGTTTTTCTTTTGCCTGAAAAAAGAGAATGACCGCGCCTGCTGTAATTAAAAGTGTTGTGATCATTGGAGTATTAAGGTTGCCGTCATTCTGTTAATTATAATTTTTTTATTTTGAGATAACAATGAAAATTTGATATCCGATTTGCATCATGTCCATCGGATCTGATCGTTAACGACCGGCCTCCTGTTGACAGCAGTGTTTTCGTGTAAATTAATGGCTGTTAATTGTTTTAATTGCCTCTAAAATCACTGCAGGACTGAGTCGGATTTTATAATTGGGATTCACATAAGAGAACTGAATAATTCCTTTTGCGTCAACCAGAAAAGCTGCAGGGGCGGGTAAAATATGATGTGTTCTTCCAGAGTCTCTTTCAATATCGATTTTATATTCCGTCTTGTACTTTTGGACTAATGAATGATCCACTCGAAACGCAATGCCCAATGCGGCGGCGGCCTCCATATCATTATCCGATAACAAGCGATAATTTAATTTGCCCTCCGCACCCGGCATCGTTACGATTTCTGGTTTGTCGGCGCTGATTGCAATGATTTGCCAGCCAGCTTTAATGATTGCAGGTTCTATTTTTTGTAATTCCTGTAAATGAACGTTGCAATAGGGGCACCAGCCGCCTCTGAAGAAAATAATCAATGTCGGTTTTTCGGCAACCGCTTTATTCAGGCTGAATTTTGAACCATTGGGTTGTTTTAGGGTGATTTTGGGTAATGGATTACCGATAAGAATTGGGCAAATGTCTTCAGCGCTATCCGGGACGCTATAGGCTGTAACGGCTGAAAACGCTGTTGATAAGATAAATGCCGCGATAAATCTGGATCGTTTCATTTAGATGTCCTGAGGTTAGGATTAACATGAATGTTGGCTAACAGTCGAAGAGGCTGTTAGCATATCATTTTTATCGAATGGTTAACTCAAATTATATTCTTAATTAACCAATTATAGTTCACGATTTATAGACATGCTCGCAAAAGCGAAAATAATTTTCCTGGAATACTCACAATTCTTCTGTTGCGAAAACGTATATCTCGAAAATTCAATGAATGCCGATGAAGTAATCAGAGGCTATATGGGACGTTGAAGGGAATCTGGATGTTCGCCTGCAATCAGTGAAATGCGGGCGCCTTCTTCGCCTAACTCAAGACATTCAAATAAATTTCGGATTGCATGCCCCACACGGTCTGATGTTAAGTTATTATCCTGCACCAAAGCAACGATTCTTCTGCCGAGTTCGGCCGCTTCATTTTTCAGCGGGGTAATGTGATCATGATCATCAAGATTTTTTCCGTTTAATCGACAAGGACGTAGAAGTTTTACCAATGAATTTAGATCATTTATCAACGGCTTTAATTCATTAGTATCTGCGGTAATTCGCTGAAAAAGAAGGGTTCTCAGTTTACAGCTTACTCGGCCTGCATGCGGTAAGTCAAGAGGCAAATTAAAATGTGGAATACGTGTCATCTTATAATTCACATTTTAGATTTCAAATTTGATATTTTAGATTAAAATGACCGAAGCGGACCTCAAAGAATGCACGAAGCAATTCGCGCCAGGAATCATGAGATGGGTCGATCGTTTGCCTAAAACAACGACGGAGCGAGCTATCCTGAATAATTCATCAGTATTCTGCTGCGAGCCCTAATCTCTGCTCAAATAAGCCGATTAACTCACAACACATCTCAGTGAATGAAAATTCACTTTCGCCGTGAAAATTTCTCTAATCAATTTATTATAAGCGAGTTAAGCGCTCTCGCGACGAATCGCATGAATTAATCAGGCGTAGAAGCTCTATGAGCTGCGTTTGAGTAGCGCGGGCATCCCTGCCTGCGTAAAATTAGGCATAGCATTGCCTGCCGCACATCCATTTTTTTCTCAGCCAGGAATGGCCGAGCTACTTATTTTTAGCTGAACGCAGCTCATAGAGCTTCTACAATCAGGCGGCTAAATCACTCGCTCATTGCCGCCGTCTATCGGAATTTGGGATCCGGCAGTTTTTGCAAACAGAGGACCCGCCATTGCACATACTAATTTGGCGACATCATTTGATGATATCGTTACGTTCAGGAGGTTGTTTTTTATATTCATCGATGGTCAATTTATAGCTATTCGCACGCTTCTGCAACACGTCATCGGTCCAGATACCAGTGTCAAATACTGCGTTCGGGTGAATTGTATTCACGCGAATTCCATTTGGTGCAAGTTCAAGTGCGGCGACGCGGGCCAATTGATTTAGTCCGGCCTTGGCAACGCTGTAGGCTGATGCTCCGGGGCCGGGCGCTGGAACATTCTTTGAGCCGATAAAAATGATCGCCGGATCAATCCCATGACGGAGGTAAGGGATTGCATGTTTTACCAAATTCATGTGACTACTGAGATTGACATCCATACTTTTCCGCCATGAATCGTCATCCATTTCTTCTATTCTTTTTGTAGGAGGAAAAATGCCCGCATTCGCAATCAAGATATCTAAACCTCCAAACTGTCTAATTGTTTCATCAATGGCATTCTTGAGCGCATTCTTATCAGTCAAGTCGCAGATAATACCTTTGACTGCAGGCGATGTAAAAGAATTTTTTATCTCCGGATTAATATCGATGGCGCCGACGCATGCACCTGCATTGACAAGACACTCAACACAGGCTTTGCCATGCCGCTGGCAGCGCCGGCAACAATTGCAATCTTTCCCTGAAAGGGAGGGACATTCCTCCCTCTTTTAGTTTTGCCTGTTCCAAATCCCAATATTCCACATCAAATATCTTATCTGCCGGCAGCGTTTTCCAACCACCGAGTTTCTCAGCCCATTGTATTGCACGGACAGTGTGCCGGTTAATGTCGGCAATTATTTTTACTTCATTAACCGCCTTGCCAAAGGCTAATGTACCATGTCCCGGCCATACAGCCCATCGAGGGGCCGGATCCAGGCTGGTTAATGATTCATTTTTATAGTTGCAATAGTAACGATGATACTCGGTTGCATATTGATCGATTTCCGCACGGTCGCCGGTGTTTATTATGAGTGGAATTCGTTTCGTGCGAATGACATGATCCGGTGTCAACGGACCTTGCGTCGCGGATTCGGATACCCGGTCCATCTCAGAAAAACCGATGGCTTCAGCAGACGAATTCATTGAAGCGATTAACGCAAGTCCAGCCTTTTCTGAAACCATCTGCCGAATGTGGGCCAATCCGGATAAATCTTCATTTTGCGAGGGCGCCTTTGCGATTTCCTAGGCATTACTATTTTTAACAACGGTGTTTGTTTTTTCATGACAAATATGCGGTCATAAGGGGCCTCAGAGCCTCTACAGCCTGCCTCCAAGGAGTCTTGACAAGCAAAGAGTCCCTGAGCCATCGGATAAACTGAAACGACCTCTGAACGGCTTTATAGAGTCGTGTAACAAGCGGGTTTTCTTTTCTTCCGGCCTCCTTGATCTTTGCCAGATCCTTTTGAATTCTCAGGGTTCTCTTCTTTTCAATCTTGGTATCGGATATGCCTTCTTCGGATTCAAGTTTACGTTCCAGGATTAAGGTGAGGTTGTGCGCCAGAACCATGAACTGCGCCTAGACACATTTAGCGTTCAATGATTTTGCCCAGGCCCTGTTTCCCATCAGTTTATTTTTGAATTGGTCGAACACTTTTTCAATGTCCCATCTCTTCTTGTATATGAAAGTGATCAACCCCGGCGGCAATGTCATTTCGTTTGTCAGGAAGACAAATCTCTTTCCAGTTGCCGGTTCAATGTAAACAATTTTACGCAACCTGCGACCGCTATTTGTTACTCCCGTCCGGTCCGAGATTATGCCTGCATTGCGGGGATCCTCCCGGTCAAACTCGCGGTCGTCACAGATTAGCAAATTGGTATTCTCCTTCATTCGAGTGATGATGTAAATCCCCTTCGACTGCTTCCAGTTATTCCACTGGACGAAGTCGTAGATCGCCGGATCATAGGCTATAATTACCTTTCGCCCTGTCGGTTCTTCCATACGCAGGGCATTTGCCTCCAAGTGTTTCAACGCGGTTATATCATGCTCTTTTTTCACCTTCGGACGAGCTACATCCAAATGAATCATCGTTTGAGTCCGAAGATTCATGGCAAAAAAATGTCCGACGGGGTAACGCTTCTGATCAATTAGCTGGTCATGAGCTGAGCTTCCATGGCAATGACCGTCTGCGGCGTAGATCGCGACTCCATCAAGTTCGGCATGCTCTGCAAAGGGATCGTCTTTTGCCGTGGCGATCTCATCGGCTTCTGCTCGAACTGCACAGGCAATGTTTTGGGTAAGTCGTAGCCGCCTCTGGCTTTTCAAGCTGATAAAGAACCGGCTAACGGTGATCGCCAGCTTCAAAATCGTCATTGCTTTTTGAATCCAGTCTCGTCCGCTACGTACATCGTTCAGGCACCGCCCAACCCCTGCCTTCAAAAAATGCTCGTCGGGGAATTCGGGGCAATCCCTCTTTGCCTCGGCCTTTACCAGTGCTCGCAGCATCGGGCTGTAGAATTCATTCTCGACAGTAGTTGCTTGTGTTTTACTATTCATTATTTTCCCTCCTTTAAATTTGTTGTTATTAATGAAATACCTTATTGCAAAGGAGCACATAATACTTCAATTTAAAGCCATAACATACTAATAATAAGCAGTTTATATTTCAATAGAATTGCCGTGAAAGACTCTTGCAATATGGCCATACGGTCATAGCAGTGGCATTTTACATTAAACAGGAGGTGTCTGTCGTACGGGAGTGCGGGCGATTTGATGAGAGCTCTCAGTGCATGAAATAAACATCTTCAAGGCCCCATTATGAGCCATGTTTTTCAGGAATAACCAACACCGTTGATTTTTAATATACGTTTCTGCTTCATTAACAAGATTGATCATCCGTTCATAGGAGGTTTTTGGATTGTCATGAAACGTAAAAATGCCGTGATTAAGAAGGATTATTCCTTCGATTAAATCCCAATCCAGATTTTTTGTCATGTCATAGACTGTTTTTGCCAAAATAAATCCGGGCATGACATAGGGAACGATGATCACACGATCTCCATAAATTTCATGTATCCTTCGCTCACCATCCACGGTATTTGTGATCGCGACGATTGCATCTGCATGTGTGTGATCGACAAATCTATGTGGAATAATTGCATGAAGGATAGCTTCGACTGACGGATTGGGTGCATCAGCATTTGTCATTGCTGAACGCTGTATGTTTACCATATCGGTATCTGACAAGTGCGGCAATGTTGCCAGGCGTTCTAAAATGTATAATTTTACGGGTGCAAATCCCCGCGCTTCTATAGTGGCAAGATCCCCGCCGCTTCCTTTTACATAGAGAACATCGTCGGCGTCCCCCAGTAAGTTGGTTGCTGTGGCCTTGAGCGAGGTATTCCCACCTCCATGGAGGACCAGGTCGGGGTTGCGTCCAATAAGCTGAGAACTGTACACCCTTAACTTTAGTAAATCACCATTGAGACCATCGGCTTCACTATCATTCCATAAACTTTTCAATTAAACAAATCTTTCCTGTTTCAAACGGGGTTTATTTCGGGAATTCAATATTTGTATTGGATGCAGTATACTACAATATTTACAATATCAAAACATCGGATTAATATACCAATGATTCGTCACTATCCCAGGTAGAACATATGTCTCGCATCATGAGTGCAGCATGTCTCAAAAATTTCAATTGGCTCACGTGTTTTACGATTTTTTTTGCCTTGATTTTTATAATTTTTATCTTACTTCTCATACCTGATAATTCAAAATCATCGATGCCGTTGAGAGCAGAAAATCGTCCGTTTACCTGGAATCAGGATTCGTTCTGGAAGAAAATGGAAACGATGTTTCTGGCTGCACGTAATGCCGATCAAAAACTGGTTGAGGCTCAAATTGATATGGAAATCCGGGAACTGTACGAACTAAGTAATAAAATTGGAGATGATATTTTATCATTTCAGGATCCTCGGATTAAGATTATTGAGTCAAAACTATTTAATTTATCCCCTAACGTGGACAAGCCACAACCAAACAGGAATGATTTAACATTGAAACAAAGGGATGCTTCACATCAGGCGTCAGAAAGTAGTTAGTTTACGCTTTTCCCCAGAATATTCCTGAATATCGAATGTCGAACAAGGAATTATGAATAAACGAAGGAAAAAACTTCAAAATTCGACATTTCTTGTTGGTCCCGTGGGATTGATTGATATTATTTTTTTTGCGTTATCTATTACAGCATACTCAAAAGTGTAAACTATCCTGTAAAACATCTCAAAATAAACGTAAATAAAATGGAATTACTCACATCAACGTACAAAGAAAAAGTAATCAACCTCCTGCATAGCAGGAGGCATTAGGATTCCCCCTCGAAGGGGGACGTTACGTAGAAAAAGCCCCGCTGGGGCTGTATTGCCGTTATTAGAATTCTAAGTTTGGTTGATCGTTATCTAACTTTTCTTGATTCCTCATGTATTCTCTTATTGCCTCCTCATTCATACCAACAGTGCTCACACAGTATCCGCGAGCCCAAAAATGCAGCCCTGTCATACGACGGATATTTAACAGTTCCCGGTGAATGCGGACTGCACTTTTTCCCTTCACAAAACCGATCACACTAGAAACACTAAACTTAGGCGGGATACTCAAACACATATGAACATGGTCTGGCATCAAGTGCCCTCCCAGTAATTCTACTTCACGCTGACGACATAGTTCCCTCAACATGTCACCCATACGACTTCTTAATTTACCATACAATTTCTTCTTACGATATTTCGGCACAAATACCACATGGTACTTGCACTCCCATTTCACATGTGATAATCTCTTCCAGTCATGCATCTGTTCTTCCTCCATTTTGGCCAACGGGGCTTTCTTGGAGGAAAAACTTTACTCGATTTACATTACATCAAAAGCCACGGACCGGTCGAACCTATACGAGTCCTCCGCCAGAGGCGGAGGTTTACTAAGAAAATTAGTGGTGTTCTTAGCTGTTTCGATAGATTGATAATAACGGGGACACTTCCTCAAATATGTTATGCCCAAGGGATGACATCCTACCTTTGCGGTCAAGGAGAACGTATTTTTGACTATCCCAAATTTGCGGAACCGTTTAAGAATCAATTGCGAGCCAATGCTCAACAGATAGCAAAAGACAATAATATTGAAATAGAATTTGTGGCGAAATCACATATCCGCAAAGAAGATTTAGTTAAAAAAGTTTTGGATAAAAAAGGGATTCATACAGGCTTGGTCTATATTATTTCAGCCATGGAAGCCTGTAGCAGTTATAAACCATGGCATGACAAAGAGTCGGGCAAAACATTCCTCAAAGGGTAAATGTTTGCACTATTACTTCTATTTCATTGACCCTTATCTTGGTTACGGCTATGTCAGAGTTCCTGCTTGGCGCCCGTTTAAATTACAGATATATATTAACGGGCACAATATATTAGCCAACGAACTGGACAAACAAGGCATAAAGTATTCTATGATAGACAACGCATTTGATTACATCGAAGATTTTGACAAGGCGCAAACTGTCTGCGAGAATATGGACATTCAAAAAATACACAAAAGACTTGATGAACTAGCCAAAACATATTGTCCGGTACATGCATCATTCAATCAGGTATGCCATTGGAGCATAATGCAGACTGAATATGCTACAGATATTGTTTTTAAAAACCAGGAAGACCGACAATTGATATATTCAGAACTGACTGCGACTGCTATACATACGGTAAAACCGGATAACATTGCCACTTTTCTCGGACACAAAATAGATCCCAGATGCCAGGGCGAAATAGGCAACAATTATAATATCCGTATCGAAGGGAGCCGTATTAAACATACAATGGGTAAAAGCTCAATTAAAATGTATGACAAATTCTCCAAATTGCTCCGTCTTGAAACCACAACTAATGATATCAGTTTTTTAAACACACTACCGTGAGGTTGAACACCGCGACGGCAGCAAATCCATGTGCTATGCCCCTTTGAAAAAAAACATTTACAGCCTTTCAGTGTTAGGTTTATTGTTCAGGGCTTCCAATAAACGATATTTGGAATTTATTTCTGCCTTTGACAACAAAACAGTCGGACGTAAAAGACTCGACAAAATCACACAAGCTAAAAAACAGAGCAACAGGAATTACAAAGGGTTCAATTTATTTTATCATGAAGACCTGTCCTTATTACTTACTGTTCTGCGGGGGGAATACAACATCACAGGATTTAAAAACAAAGATATAAGGGCCAGACTACCCGCGTTTAATACCAGCAAAATATCAAGGCTTATTAAAAGACTTAATGTGTTTGGTCTTATAAAAAGGGCAGGTAAAACATACAAATACTACTTGACAAAGTTGGGAAAAGAACTGGTTATAACCGCTCAAAAACTTAAAGAAACCATATTGATTCCAGCTCTGAATTATTAAACTCTTGCCAAAAAATACACGAATATTATTGATAAGATACTAAAACGCAAATCCGGAAATTGGGACCTTAATTCACTTGACGCACGCGAAAGTTTGTATCGCATCTTCTATGGAGGAAGGGCAGCCATAGAAGAAGCCATGCTGCAGGCCCCCATGTCTGCCATACCTGATTTACAACGATGTGCATCCACCAGATCGGGAACGCCATCAGTAAAATTTCGCGGCGTTGAGATTCACAGTGGCGATATTCTATTGTCGCGCGGCGGATCTCCGGCTTCTGCTTTAATTTCCAGAGGCAATGATTTTCCTGGTAATTTTTCGCATATTGCATTGGTTCATATCGATGAGAATACCGATGAGATATCAATCATTGAATCTCAAATTGAAACCGGCGTCGTGATTCGATCTGCGGAAGCGTATATCAATGACAAAAAATTGCGGATCATGGTATTGCGATTACGGGTAGATTTACCGCAAATGGTCCGCGATCCCTTACTACCGCATAAAGCAGCAAAACATTTATTCAGAATTGTGAAAAAGACGCACATCCCCTATGATTATTCCATGAATTATCAAGACCCAACGTCAATGTTTTGTTCTGAGGTTGCTGCGCACGCATACCGCCAGTTTGGAATAACGTTATGGTCGGGACTATCCAGCATATCAGGAGTGGGCGCACGCTCGTGGTTATCATCTCTCGGAGTTCAATACTTCCAAACCCAGAAACCGACTGATCTTGAATATGATCCGATGTTGGATATTGTTGCTGAGTGGCGAAGTGCGCCGACATTATACATGGATCACATCGACAATGCAATTATTGATGTTCTGCTTGAAGGGGCGAATTCCGGCGAAGAAATTGGCCAACGGTGTTTGTTTTTTCATGACAAATATGCGGTCATAAGGGGCCTCAGAGCCTCTCCAGCCTGCCTCCAGGGAGTCTTGACAAGCAAAGAGTCCCTGAGCCATCGGATAAACTGAAACGACCTCTGAACGGCTTTATCGGGTCGTGTAACAAGCGGGTTTTCTTTTCTTCCGGCCTCCTTGATCTTTGCCAGATCCTTTTGAATTCTCAGGGTTCTCTTCTTTTCAATCTTGGTATCGGATATGCCTTCTTCGGATTCAAGTTTACGTTCCAGGATTAAGGTGAGGTTGTGAGCCAGAACCATGAACTGCGCCTAGACACATTTAGCGTTCAATGATTTTGCCCAGGCCCTGTTTTCCATCAGTTTATTTTTGAATTGGTCGAACACTTTTTCAATGTCCCATCTCTTCTTGTATATGAAAGTGATCAACCCCGGCGGCAGTGTCATTTCGTTTGTCAGGAAGACAAATCTCTTTCCAGTTGCCGGTTCAATGTAAACAATTTTACGCAACCTGCGACCGCTATTTGTTACTCCCGTCCGGTCCGAGATTATGCCTGCATTGGGGGATCCTCCCGGTCAAACTCACGGTCGTCACAGATTAGTAAATTGGTATTCTCCTTCATTCGAGTGATGATGTAAATCCCCTTCGACTGCTTCCAGTTATTCCACTGGACGAAGTCGTAGATCGCCGGATCATAGGCTATAATTACCTTTCGCCCTGTCGGTTCTTCCCATACGCAGGGCATTTGCCTCCAAGCGTTTCAACGCGGTTATATCATGCTCTTTTTTCACCTTCGGACGAGCTACATCCAAATGAATCATCGTTTGAGTCCGAAGATTCATGGCAAAAAATGTCCGACGGGGTAACGCTTCTGATCAATTAGCTGGTCATGAGCTGAGCTTCCATGGCAATGACCGTCTGCGGCGTAGATCGCGACTCCATCAAGTTCGGCATGCTCTGCAAAGGGATCGTCTTTTGCCGTGGCGATCTCATCGGCTTCTGCTCGAACTGCAGCAATTCCCGGTGAAACGGAACTCTTTTAATAGAAGTCCGTTACAAATTTTATGCCATCTATAAATTGTCAAAATCTATTGTCGGCATTCTGGAATTGAGGCTGATAGCGACTTCAACCTCGGAGTCAGAACCTAATTTTAGAGGATGAGATAGCTGTAATTTGCTTCATATAAAGATGTTATAGTTCACCGGGAATTGCTGCTCGAACTGCACAGGCAATGTTTTGGGTAAGTCGTAGCCGCCTCTGGCTTTTCAAGCTGATAAAGAACCGGCTAACGGTGATCGCCAGCTTCAAAATCGTCATTGCTTTTTGAATCCAGTCTCGTCCGCTACGTACATCGTTCAGGCACCGCCCACCCCCTGCCTTCAAAAAATGCTCGTCGGGGAATTCGGGGCAATCCCTCTTTGCCTCGGCCTTTACCAGTGCTCGCAGCATCGGGCTGTAGAATTCATTCTCGACAGTAGTTGCTTGTGTTTTACTATTTATTATTTTTCCTCCTTTAAATTTGTTGTTATTAATGAAATACCTTATTGCAAAGGCAGCACATAATACTTCAATTTAAAGCCATAACATACTAATAATAAGCAGTTTATATTTCAATAGAATTGCCGTGAAAGACTCTTGCAATATGGCCATGCGGTCATAGCAGTGGCATTTTACATTAAACAGGAGGTGTCTGTCGTACGGGAGTACGGGCGATTTGATGAGAGCTCTCAGTGCATGAAATAAACATCTTCAAGGCCCCATTATGAGCCATGTTTTTCAGGAATAACCAACACCGTTGGGTTTATTGTTCAGGGCTTCCAATAAACGATATTTGGAATTTATTTCTGCCTTTGACAACAAAACAGTCGGACGTAAAAGACTCGACAAAATCACACAAGCTAAAAAACAGGGCAACAGGAATTACAAAGGGTTCAATTTATTTTATCATGAAGACCTGTCCTTATTACTTACTGTTCTGCGGGGGAATACAACATCACAGGATTTAGAAACAAAGATATAAGGGCCAGACTACCCGCGTTTAATACCAGCAAAATATCAAGGCTTATTAAAAGACTTAATGTGTTTGGTCTTATAAAAAAGGCAGGTAAAACATACAAATACTACTTGACAAAGTTGGGAAAAGAACTGGTTATAACCGCTCAAAAACTTAAAGAAACCATATTGATTCCAGCTCTGAATTATTAAACTCTTGCCAAAAAATACACGAATATTATTGATAAGATCCTAACGTGGACAAGCCACAACCAAACAGGAATGATTTAACATTGAAACAAAGGGATGCTTCACATCAGGCGTCAGAAAGTAGTTAGTTTACGCTTTTTTCCAGAATATTCCTGAATATCGAATGTCGAACAAGGAATTATGAATAAACGAAGGAAAAAACTTCAAAATTCGACATTTCTTGTTGGCCCCGTGGGATTGATTGATATTATTTTTTTGCGTTATCTATTACAGCATACTCAAAAGTGTAAACTATCCTGTAAAACATCTCAAAATAAACGTAAAATAAAATGGAATTACTCACATCAACGTACAAAGAAAGAATTAGTGGTGTTCTTAGCTGTTTCGATAGATTGATAATAACGGGGACACTTCCTCAAATATGTTATGCCCAAGGGATGACATCCTACCTTTGCGGTCAAGGAGAACGTATTTTTGACTATCCCAAATTTGCGGAACCGTTTAAGAATCAATTGTGAGCCAATGCTCAACAGATAGCAAAAGACAATAATATTGAAATAGAATTTGTGGCGAAATCACATATCCGCAAAGAAGATTTAGTTAAAAAAGTTTTGGATAAAAAAGGGATTCATACAGGCTTGGTCCATATTATTTCAGCCATGGAAGCCTGTAGCAGTTATAAACCATGGCATGACAAAGAATCGGGCAAAACATTCCTCAAAGGTACGCACGGTAAATGTTTGCACTATTACTTCTATTTCATTGACCCTTATCTTGGTTACGGCTATGTCAGAGTTCCTGCCTGGCGCCCGTTTAAATTACAGATATATATTAACGGGCACAATATATTAGCCAACGAACTGGACAAACAAGGTATAAAGTATTCTATGATAGACAACGCATTTGATTACATCGAAGATTTTGACAAGGCGCAAACTGTCTGCGAGAATATGGACATTCAAAAAATACACAAAAGACTTGATGAACTAGCCAAAACATATTGTCCGGTACATGCATCATTCAATCAGGTATGCCATTGGAGCATAATGCAGACTGAATATGCTACAGATATTGTTTTTAAAAACCAGAAAGACCTACAATCGATATATTCAGAACTGACTGCGACTGCTATACATACGGTAAAACCGGATAACATTGCCTCTTTTCTCGGACACAAAATAGATCCCAGATGCCAGGGCGAAATAGGCAACAATTATAATATCCGTATCGAAGGGAGCCGTATTAAACATACAATGGGTAAAAGCTCAATTAAAATGTATGACAAATTCTCCAAATTGCTCCGTCTCGAAACCACAACTAATGATATCAGTTTTTTTAAACACTCCCGTGAGGTTGAACACCGTGACGGCAGCAAATCCATGTGCTATGCCCCTTTGAAAAAAAACATTTACAGCCTTTCAGTGTTAGGTTTATTGTTCAGGGCTTCCAATAAACGATATTTGGAATTTATTTCTGCCTTTGACAACAAAACAGTCGGATGTAAAAGACTCGACAAAATCACACAAGCTAAAAAACAGAGCAACAGGAATTACAAAGGGTTCAATTTATTTTATCATGAAGACCTGTCCTTATTACTTACTGTTCTGCGGGGGGAATACAACATCACAGGATTTAAAAACAAAGATATAAGGGCCAGACTACCCGCGTTTAATACCAGCAAAATATCAAGGCTTATTAAAAGACTTAATGTGTTTGGTCTTATAAAAAGGGCAGGTAAAACATACAAATACTACTTGACAAAGTTGGGAAAAGAACTGGTTATAACCGCTCAAAAACTTAAAGAAACCATATTGATTCCAGCTCTGAATTATTAAACTCTTGCCAAAAAATACACGAATATTATTGATAAGATACTAATAGTATGTGGAAACCAATGAAAAATTATTGGAAATACCGACAATGAATCTTACGGTAATAAATGCCAACAATATTTCGTAAAGGACCTTTATAGATATTTCTTTTATGCTGGAGATAGAGACGAACCACCGCATGTTCATATTGAGCGTGATGATAACGTTGCAAAATTTTGGCTTGACCCAGTGAGGATTCAAATGAGTGGTGGATTTTCCCGAAACGAGATTAATCGAATGCAAAGAATTACCGAAGAGAATCGGAATTTATTATTAGGACGGTGGAATGACTACTTTAACAACTGAAATAAATATCGCAAACGCAGTGAATTTATCGGTCAGTGAAGACTCTTTGACCGTCGAATTAGAAGATGGGCGAACAGTATCAGTACCCGTTGCATGGTACCCTAGAATCTTGCATGCAAAGCAAACGGAACGGAATAACTTCCGAATGATTGGCCACGGAGATGGTTTTCATTGGCCTGATCTAGACGAAGATATCAGTGTCCAAAATATGCTTGCCGGAAAGCCTTCCGGTGAAAGTCAGAATTCGTTTAGAAATTGGCTAAAGCAACGGGGAAAAGTTACGCATTAACTTCTACAAGGCAATTGAGGACAACTGTTTATCCAGCGTGCACGCTGGATAAACAGCGCCTCATCTTGACGTTATCGACTTAAGGGATTCGTAGCGCAGAGTTGCCAGGCAAAAGGATCTCGCGGATGCTATTCTGGTAAAACTTCGAAAACCATCCACGATGTCCGTAGATCAAGCGAATCCATTCTGCTGGACAGCAGAACGATTCGTCCGGCTGAATATATTATTCACCGGCAGCAACACTTAACATCAATTTAACAAGGCAGTCCATAATACCGGCGCGATTTTGAGCTAAAATTATTGCCGTTAATATTACATATTCAGACGCCATGTTCTCGGATGGACGTGGCTCACTTAAACGTTCTCGCTAAAATGAAAATGAATCAGCAGTTCCAAATCTATGTGTATTTATTAAACGAAGGGACTGATGTCTGGCGACCTGTGCAGGCTAGGAGCCTTGGAAATCACCTCTTTAGAATTACGTCCGAGAATGACGATCCGGAAGATGAAGAGTGGCAATTCTTAACAGGTGATACGGTAAGGTGCGAAGTGCGAATGCTTTCCAATTCAGAACCGCATGAACGCCTGGTTGCAGTGGGGAAAATATAAAATCTGGTAGAACACAGCATCCAACCTACTATACTACCGCACGATTTTTGGTTATTTTTTGTTGCCATCAATGTGACGACTCCAAGCGATATTTACTCGGATAGCAGGTGGATCAATTTAACGTATTGCTGCATTGACTGTTACATTATTACAGCTGGCAGAACCCAATCTCCGCCGGTCAATCGAATCCATTCCTGACGGAATCGATTCGTCCGGCAGTCACACATGAACGGCAAATTGAAACACGTTAAAGTGGAAGTATAGTTTCGACAAAAAGATAATAAGATATTCAAACCTACTATCCTGAATAATTCATCAGTATTCTGCTGCGAGCCCTGATCTCTGCTCAAATAAGCCGATTAGCTCACTACACATCTTAGTGAATGAAAATTCACTTTCGCCGTGAAAATTTCTCTAATCAATTTATTATGAGCGAGTTAAGTGCTCTCGCGACGAATCGCATGAATTAATCAGGCTATATTCTCGTGCGTTTTTAAAGTTTGGTTATTGCCATCTGAGCGATGGCCCGAGTCAGGATTTGTTCGGATAGCAGGCGGATCAATTCAACGTTAGATTGCCAGAGGAGATTACATGCCATATGTCTCAATGTTTTTTGGAATAATCATCCGAATGTTCCATAAAGAACATAATCCGCCTCATTTTCACGCTGAATATCAGGGGCAAAGAGGCGTGTTTGATTTTGCTGGAAAACTGATAAAAGGAAATATGAAATCAAAAACAGCAAAAAAACTAATAAAAAAGTGGGCTATTTTACATAAGGAAGAACTTATTGAAAATTGGAAAAAAGCTGAACAGAAAAAGCAAATAGACAGAATAGCGCCCCTTGAATAGTTAAGGAAGTTTCTCATGGATTATATGCCAGTTGTAATTGACGCAAAGTATATTTCAGATTACAAGATTAAAGTCATATTTGACAATGGTGAAGAAAGAATTGCTGATTTTCTAGAATGGTTAGATGGTGAAATATTTGAACCACTTAAGGACAAAAGATATTTCCAGAAATTTTTTGTGGATGGTTGGAGTATTTCATGGCCAAATGGAGCAGATATTTCACCAGAAACCTTGTACGAAGAAAGCCAAAAAATCTAACAAAATAAGGATTAGTTCCGAGTCGATAGAATCGAGCGCTCGTAACTAATCCATGGTTCATGAAGGCGCGGAGATGGTGTATATGGGGATGGGTTCAGCAATCAGGGCGAATCGTCCATTTATTTTTATAGTCGATTATGTTTTCTCTGTCTGCTGCATTGAATTAGTTTGACTTTCAAAGGTGATTTATTGCAGATTTTGGGTTGTAAAAGTGAGTGATTTCTTGACGAGTGCATCATAGTGAGGCCATGTTTTCCGAAAAGCTTTCAGGAACGATGTATTAGCCTGAATAATTCATCAGTATTCTGCTGCGAGCCCTAATCTCTGCTCAAATAAGCCGATTAGCTCACAACATATCTCAGTGAATGAAAATTCACTTTCGCCGCGAAAATTTATCTAATCAATTTATTATGAGCGAGTTAAGCGCTCCTCCGGGGGTGGGACTCCGCACGAATCCGCATGAATTTCATCCAGTTAAATTGAGTCAGACCAAAATGTAAGACATCATCGTGACGAATCCGGTTGACATTTTCTCGGTGGATCACATCAATCGTTATTATCGACAGTATACTACTTTTATTGTTGGAATCCGCTCCAATTTGGAGTATACTATTTTTGTGGGCGATGACCCGGGGTCCAAGTACCGGGTGAGGCATTGTCCCGGGGCGTCAGGACATGAGCTATTATGCCATATAATCTTGTTTTCAAGAGCACCTAGCCTCTTTGGCGGCATCGCCCACCTTTTCTTATTTTCCTAATTCACCGAATTAGAAACTGATCGGATAACTATACTGCAAGCAGTAGATTTTGCGATCCCGCTCACCGTCCGAAGGCGCAACTCCATCCGGTACAGACAATGCATTACCGAAGGACTTACGTCGAGCTTATTGAGTTAGACCCCGTTTGAAAAGGTATTGCGACCGCGCGCTTGCCTATTTCGGATAACTTTTTCGTTTTTACAGAGCGATATTTGATGCTTGAGCATCGGATTCGCGCCGAAAAGACGAAAAATTGCCGAAAAAGACAGGCGCCCTTGGGGTTGAGGCGGATGAGGGACATTTTTTAACGGTAATCGCTAAGTCAATACCTATAAGGTATTAACGTGAGCAATTACCGTCGAAACCTGCCCCACATGCGCTCCCAACGCGGTTCGTAATTCTTTTTCGAACGGGGTCTATTTACTTTAAAGGGACAGGATATTTGCCAATGCGAATGAAGTATTGCAAAGTATGAAAGACAACAGCAATTCCCGGTGAACTATAATATCTTTATATGAAGCAAATTACAGCTATCTCACCCTCTAAAATTAGGTTCTGACTCCGAGGTTGAAGTCGCTATCAGCCTCAGTTCCAGAATGCCGACAATAGATTTTGACAATTTATAGATGGCATAAAATTTGTAACTGACTTCTAATAAAAGAGTTCCGTTTCACCGGGAATTGCTGGAAAGACAACAAGCAATTTTTATCAAATCAGCCGATGTGTATTGATTTTTATAAAAAATAACATATCCATTTGTAAGGCTCCCGATTGTATTATTGCTTCAGTGGCTATTGCTCATGAGATTCGGCTTCTACGCAAGAGTGTGTATTCAAAGTGTGAGTGACTCTGGTGAATGCTCGGGTTGAGGTAAAAGTAACGCGGTTCCACGCAAAGCGGGACTAAATTTGTTGTTTAGCTGGCTGCGCACATGTGATTCAGCCTTCTGAGGGGTTTAGTCAAGATGTATTTTCGAATATTTTTTACTTTTTTTAACAAAGTTATTAACAGGCAAAAAACAATTTCAAGAGTTCTATCATCTAATACAATGTGAGTGTGTTTTTTATGCTCTTTGACATCTAAATTGATTTAAGTGGCAGCTGTCATATAATTGAGAATTTTAGATCCTTTCCTGGTTAAGGATTGTAAATAGTTTAGTTCATTATATGGGATTTTATCCTGCCAACATCGAAACATGATTCGAATCCATTTGAATGCAAGAGCCCGAAGAATGACATTATGAGTTTTCCCTTTTTCGATTTGCATACGATAATAGGCAGCTGTCCACAAAGAATATTGGAGAGACTGCCCCGCGCATTCGATGAAGCTCTGGCGCAAATGCTTAGGGCATTTATAGCGAGCCAATGCCACCTTCGATTTTCCACTTGAAATGGTTATAGGCGCCACGGCAGAATATTTTTGTAAGCTCTCTGGCGACTTATAGCGTTCCCGATCAGCGCCAAATGCACTGGCTAACCGTGCAGAGTGAACGGTCCCTGCCCTTGGGAAACTTCTAAATATTTCAGCATCTGGATGTTGGGGATAAAGTTCTTTAAGTTGTTGTTCATATTCAGCAATGCTCTGAGTGTATTGTTTGAGTAATTGGCATAAGAGTTTCACTTCTATAGGTGAAGTTTTCAATATGGCCTCATTGGAAGTTAAGGGCTGGGTTTGACGAATGAGTTGCAAACGTGTCTCAACAACTTTCTTTTTATAGCAATGATGATCGTGGTAAAATTTTCGCAGGGTAGCATCTTTGACTTTTTGAAGCTTCTGCAACGTTGGCCATTTCATCAGGAAATTCCAAGTTAATGGGGAACAAATGTCCTCACTAACCAGATCTATTGCTTGAGGAAAGTATGCTTTCAACACACTTCTTAGTTGATTGATCACCTGCTTGCGACGATCAACGGCATCTCGCCGGTTTCGAGCAAGGATATCAATTATCCGGACAATTTCTTCAGCTGGTTTCCAAGGAGTCAATTGATTACGATGGTTTGCGACAATTTCGAGAAGTTTTGTTGCATCGTCTGGATCATCTTTTGCCCCACTGGGGCGAAATGCCTCACAAAACTTAGCTAATGTTTTTGGATTAATCGGATAGAGAACAAAAAGATCATGGCAGATCAGAAAATTAATCAATGCTCCTTTACTTTGTTCCAGGCATACGGCGATAGGGCCATTTCTGAAACGGTTACGTAAATAACCGATCCACTGGTTTAACGCTTCAGGACTTTGCTTAATTTGTTGACGCGTGATTTTTTTCTCCAGGAACCTGAATGCTGATGTCATGTTTTTCATCAGCCCAATCAATGCCGATTAAAGCAACAAATTCTTGAGAGGTTGGTTGTTGGATCATGAGTTCTGCCTCCTATAAAAAGTAAGTGAACAAAAGGTATATATTATGAATGATTCTCATCAACAGCATCGTGTAAAAACACGCCCTTTGATTCTGCGTAATCCTTATAGAATATCTTAGATTGATAATCTTCTGAGTATACGTTAACGAATCAAAGACTCGTATCCGTCGAAATGCTGGCTGTAAACGTTACCGTTAGGAATGGCTTATTCGTAGCGAATACGAGGCGTGTTGAATTTAATTAAAATACATTTTATTAACACCTTTTACGATTTTAATTGTTAATAGTTTTATAACTAATTATAAATTACTATAAGGAATGGCCGATTTACTATTTGTCACTCACACTTTGAATACACACTCTCTTAATACAGGGGATTCAAGTGGAGTGAAAATAGGTGGAAGTCCACTCACTATCCGTATTCATGGTCTATGTTTCAAAAGTAAGGTATAGAAATACGTTTTCGATAGGGGTGAGTGACGCCAAATTTTACAATTGGGAGCTTCGTTTGATGATCATTAGGCTATTTCAGGGGTGAATCGTGGTCCGTGTACTTAACTTTCATTATGCATAATGCAGGCTAAGTTTTTTTCAAGTAAGGTTTTTCGGGGACATTCTTATTGCTGTAATATTAACAATGTCATGTAACATTTTCATGGACAGGGTAATCGATCAATTCAACATTAACAGGCGATGAAAAACTCAAAACTAAAGATAGAATGCTGATGGATGAACCAACTCCAAAAGAATTATTTCTGCAAAGCCTAAGTCGATGTACGGCGGCCGAAAATTTCATCCCATCATTCTATGATCGATTTCTAAACTCTTCCGACGATGTTCGTGAAAAGTCCCAACACACAGACTTTGAGCGTCAGAATCGGATGCTTTTGCGATCACTTAAATTGGCAGCTGCGGCAACGTCCGGCGATCCGGAAGGGCTGCGGGAATTGAGGGAGCGCGCGGAAACTCATGATCGTTACCATCTTAACATAGAGCCGAAATTCTACTATTTGTGGCGTAGTGCGATCATTGATACCGCGTCCGAAACCGACGCTCTGTGGAATGATGCTACTAATAATGCCTAGCATAGTATTCTTAAGCATGTCATAAACCATATGATCAAGTATTACTAACCTGAATAATTCGTCAGTATTCTGCTGCGAGCTGTAATCTCTGCTCAAATAAGCCGATTAACTCAATTTTACATCTCAGTGAATGAAAATTCACTTTCACTGTGAAATTTCCTCTAATCAATTTATTATGAGTGAGTTAAGCGCTCCCGCGACGAATCGCATGAATTAATCAGGCTAACACGCATCGGAAACCTGCGCTATTGCTTTTCGCGGATCAATGTCAGTCCAAAACGAATACCTTAAGCCGGTTGAATTGAACTCTTGCCTTAATTATCGACTACTGAATAATGAATCTCTATCTTAACAATTCAGTAAACGGTGGTGACGCGACAATATTAATGGTGCTAAAAACACCCGACAACAAGCAGTCCCACACCGACATGTGTTTTTTTATGCCTGAATATGTTGTATATATTCGGGAGTGCAGAGAATAAAAGGTTCTTCTCGGATATCTGTAAAATCAGATTCGAATTGCATAAAGGTAAATAAATACCCTTAGCGGACTGTTTTTTTAAGAGGCTTATGACGCTCGATTGAGAGCGTCTTTGGAGTGCGTGCAGCCTGATGCCGCTTTGGATTTCCACGGAGTGGAGGAGCGCCTGGACTTGCAGTCGTTCCTTTACTTGACCATGCGGAATTTTTCCTGAAATCCCCACCTCAATCTTCGCTCTGCGAAGTTTCAAAGCGTGTCGGCCGCACGCAAAAACCTTCTCCAAAAACTTTGCTTCACAATCAGGCGCCCTGCGGGAATTCGAACTTAACAGCTACATAAAAGAAACATCAGCATGTCAGTCGCAACAGATATTTAAGGAGGTTACGTTTTACAGTATACGAGAAGATTACAATTTTTATGCATAATGCAGGCAGGCTGGCTGGCAGTCTGTCGGACTTTGGAGGAATCTACTGCTAAAAACACCGGACAACAAGCGGCCCCACACCGACATGTGTTTTTTATGCCTGAATATGTTGTATATATTCGGGAGTGCAGAGAATAAAAGACCCGTAAGGGGAATAATCTCGGCCGTCTTGTTGCGGTTTTTTAGCTCCCGAATCCCTTTTCGAACGGGGTCTAACTAGACCGTATTCGAAAAGGCAAATTGCTCAATTTTTGCCGTGCCATTTTGGCGCAATTTGTTGATTTTAATGTCGGTGAAACATGGGTCTGACATAATCGTTGCCGATTCGCCAGCTTTTCTGCGAGCAACTTGTCGTTGAGACCCAAAAATAATTATTTTTGAACACAGTACTCCCGGTTGAAGCCCTTTGGTGTTTTTTTACTTCACTATTTTGTAGGGATCGTCCTAAGCCACTCGCCGCAGTTTTGCTTCAGCTTCTTTTTGACGGAGCTTACGAATATAGCCCATCCGACAAAAATTATACGCAATGACTTTCTCAAGCAATTCAGCGCGAACTTCCTCAAGACCGCGTCGTCGAAAACGCTTCAGGCCAAACACATATTTAAGTGCAAACATGAGCGATTCAACAGCTGAACGATTGCGACGAGCCTCAAGATAGGCTGGACTATCCCAATCTGACTCGGGCGTAATCCGTTTCCCTTTTGAGCCGCTTATACTCACAGTGGCTACCCCTCTTTCTTTTGCGTCCTCTAAATTTGACTTTGATGAATAACCGTCATCAACGCTCACTAAAGAAGCCGCCGCCTTGGTGTTCTCAATGGCTAAATCAAGTACAGGGATAAATTCTTTCGAGTCGGCGGCATTCCCTTTGGGAACCTTACAAACAGGGATAAAACCATTGCCGCTTCGACCGAGTTGTGGTTTATATCCTATTTTCGCGGGTCGAGGATCTTTCTTTATATAAGCTGCATCTTCATCTGAAATGCTCAAAACCTTCTCCGCAGAAGGAAGATGGACATCATTCATTACCCGATTCTCCGAGTAAAAAAGAACATGATATCCATCTGCAAGATCCTCGTCTATTTGCTTAAAAATGGCATCGAGCATTTCTCGACGACTTTGCTTCATATCGAGTTTTGCGCTCCGTTCTTTCATCTCTCCAAGTTCCCTTTTCAGATAACTCAGCGCTTTGTAGGCTGTCTTTAAAAATTTCCGATAGAACTTCTTTATCCTCTTTTTACTATTCGCTTTTCCGGCAATGGAATTGATCTTGAACAGCAGCGTTTGCAAAGACGAAATCCAGCTTGCCATCCACCATGCCCGGAGTGACGGACCGCCATACTTCGAAAGTTTACCACCCAGACTAAACAGACGCTCAATAAGCTTGAGCAGAATACCCGCATCGGTCGGCCACTCTACGTTTCCTTCCACGGACGTACTGTCGAATGTCAGCTCCTTGAAATCGTCTAGGCCCTCACTGAGAATTAGCCCTCACTGAGAATTAGCCCTCACTGAGCACGGTGAATTTGTTCTCGTGTTTCATTAGACGCCGCATTTACATTCTCAACAATCGTTGTGATCCCGGGAAGAAGCAGATCACGTTTTTGCAAGTAGTCTAAAATTGTGACCGAATCCCGTAAGCGTTCAATTGATGATAAACTGCTTAAGGTATGGAAGTCGCCTCGCAGGACAAGAAAAATCAACACCCGTTCGGCTTCCATTCGCGGACGACCCACTTGTAAATAAAGGGATGGAGCTTCCGTTTGTTCCACTTCACTCAAAATTTCTGGAAGGGCCTCGAATTTTGATTCAAAATAGGCTTTATCTTTTTGCCGTAACTCTTTTTTCTTTATCGCTACTGCATCTTGATCCTTTCGAATGCTATCGCGAATTTCCGGATGTCGACGGCTCATTTCCAGAACCTCAGACAAGAGCTCTTTCAAGTTCGTATCCGGAACCGGCAAGAATAGGTTGCTGCTGCACACCGAGTCATTTGGAATTTGCTTGATCATTGTTGCCTCCATGGCAAATTAAATTAGATTTTAAATTATTGCAAGATAACACGTTACGCAATTTATTCAAGCCCAATTCCATGAAGAATATAGAAATTTTATACTCGGAATACCCTTTCCGAATGGGCTCTAACTAACCTGCATTATGCATAAACTTTTTATTACGAGTCAACATATCACATAATGTCAATGAGTTATACCATTATCCGGGTTCGAAACAGTTTCCGCCACGGATTTCCAACACTGTTTCTGTACGCGGATGAAATTCATAACTCACTGATCTCTCCGCCGTTTCGGTGTCCTGCCATGCGGGATGTTGACTCTCATAGTATGTTATGAATAATGCAGGTTAATTATCGGCTGCTGAATAATGGATCTTTATCTTGACAATTCAGTAAACGGTGGTGACGCGACAATATTAATGGTGCTATCAACACCTCAAGTTAGCGGCCAGCGCTCCCGATAATCATGCGCATTTTTATGCCCAGATTTCTCGACGGGAGTGCAGAGAATAAAACACTCGCGAGAGGAATAATCTCGCCGATCTACTTGTCGGTTGATAGCTCCCGTCGTCTTTTGCAATGAACGATCAATTCACAAGTAGAGGTATAAAATGTCAACTCAATCCACCGATAGCCCACCCGGGGAACTTAAGTTCAAGGTCACAGAGGAAACCACAACGCAGTTCTATGATATTATCTGTTACATTTTTGAACAAATGAATCAACATCGCACCGCAGATATCATTTGTTTAATGCGACTTCAAGAGGAGAGGGCGAAAAATGAAGGTCATATGAATTATGCCCGGCATCAAATTAAAAGCGCTGTGGTCACACATTTCATTGATCAAACAAATGGATGAACGGAATGATAGAGACTATCCATTAACCGACGGAGCGTAGATCTATTACGTCCAAAGCTTTTGACCTGGCAGATTCGGAATCTTACCGATGGGAGGAAGTAGGATCTTTTTAGGCCTCTGGTTGACTCTATGGAGCAGGGGTGGCGCCTACTATTACGCCATGCGAAAAATCGATTGTTTGCAGTATAAGCAGTATATTAGAATCTTATTTTTAGAAAAGGAGAAGATATATGGCTCAATTTATTATTACTTATCTGGGCGGCGATCACCTGTCGAACCTGGAGGAAGGCAAGCAACATCACGCGAAATATAAAGAATGGTTATCTTCGTTGGGTGATTCTGCGGTTAGTCCTGCTAATCCGTTTAAGGATACGTGCACAGTAAATTCTGACAACGGTGTTGGTTATTCCTGAAAAACATGGC
>WLWD01003705.1_pt1 | contig 36450 bp, 27 predicted proteins | sample 6712731 | NCBI WGS metagenome assembly WLWD01 (sample SAMN12718690, study PRJNA576275) | sponge metagenome | isolation source: marine sponge | host: Mycale hentscheli | place: New Zealand: South Island, Marlborough, Capsize Point | collected 2014-11-01 | reverse complement strand
GGTCATGTACTGTTGAGAGTGGAGTGATTTCCTTATGCCTGGGTTGCCTGTTGGTAAAAGATTTCAATCTTGCCATCATCTTCTGTAATAATGAAGGCTGGGGTGGTTCTTCCACAGAGTGAGACTGCCCTGTACTGCTAGCCTGACTGACCTCTGCCCTGGTGTCACTACCACCATGGGAATCAGCTGTAGCCTCAGAAGTGGATTCAGCTTCAGAAGTGGATTCAGTCGCCAGACTATCTTTGAGAGTGTGAAAGAGTAGAGAAGCTTCCTCAATGAGATTCTTTACAATGGTCCAGTTTGTGGTTCTTTCTGCTGTAGTTGGATCAGACTTGCCTTGGACTAGCATATTGGAGCAACACTGTACTGTACCTGTGCTGCCATGAATCTGCTCCTCTTCTTTAGCTGACAGAAGATCTATGATCTCTTTCTTAATTCTCCTAAGAGTTGTACTCTTGCCTTGTCTTGGAGGACCAAGGGACATAAACTTTAAAGACAGAAGCTTCAACACTTCTTTGGAAACAATGAAGTGTTTGTATGCATCTTCATACTTGAAAGCTATTAAACATAAAATAAAATAGGAATTGTAAAATATTGCAAATAAACACTAATTACAGGTATTAACAGTCTCATTGGTTATACTGTACAAGTAACCCACACACTGCACCAAGTATGGTGGTTAGCTGGCTCCCCAGCAATAGAGTGTGGGCAGCTGGTTTTATAGCCTGGAGCTAAGCTGGTAGAAGCAGCTGCCAGTAGAAGCAGCTGCCAGTAGAAGCAGCTGCCAGTAGAAGCAGCTGCACTCTAGCACTTGCAATTTTGGCAAAGACAATCAATTACCTTACTTATTATCATTAATATGGTAAATATTTAGTTTTAACATAATTAAACTTAATAATAAATAATAATACATGTATTCTAGTTTTATTATAGTACAAGTTTTAATTCCTAACTTTAGTTTCCCATATAATCTATAAATGGGACATTCTAAAGAGAAGCCAATATCACTGAAGGCAAGATGGCTTTCTAGAGATGCTGCTATTTACTTACACTAACCTGACAGAGTTTCTTTGTATACTCCATCTCTAATAGCAACCAGCAACTGTCCAGTAGACAAGACTGAAGCAGCTATCCATCCAAAATTACTCTTCTGTTCTGGTCTATCTCCCTCACTAGTAATCTCAATCCATTCCTCTGTCTTGTTGGAATAACTTCTAATGGTAGAAGAGTAATCGATGCCGATTAGATTCGATACATAGGAGACGATAGCTACGATATCAGTAAGTGTGGTTACTGTCCTCCATATTGTTTGTCTTCTTGTCCTGCCATTACTAGCAGATGCTATAAGAGACTCTAAACTGCATATAAACAGAATCTCGTTCTTGCCATATCCTCCTGTGAAGTAGAAGTTGCCTTCATGGAATGTTGATCGCATGTACCAGCATGAAGAAGGAAGTGAGTCTGCAGTCGTCCAATGGTCGTTGAGTAGAACTTCCACTACGTCCAACTCCTCGAGATGTGAGCCATGCCCACCAGCCACGACCAGGACCTCTGGTGATCCTCCACTAACTGATGATGGCCAGGAGCGAGGAGTAGGCATGGCACGTAGCGATGGCTTCCAGTCTAGACCAGTAGCACTAGTCAACAGAGAGTTAGTGGCGCCAGTGGAGGGATGCTGTCCACCAACCAATACAAACTTAGACTGGTAGGTAGTTAGGGACGAGGCTTGATATGGTGCACGAGTAGTAGTCCATGAGTGAAGGTCAGTAGAGATGAGAAGTGTGTGATAATCATCATGCATAACTATGACTTTATCATGTAGTACTGCACATTGTACAGGCTGGACATCCTTACTCCATGTATGGCAGTGCTCCAAGTGAAGTGAGACTGGAGGATGGAGATCTCTCTAAATACAAATAAATAAATAAATATATAATTAAATTGATATACAAACAAACAAACAAACAAACAAACAGCACTAGGTGCTATTTAAACGAGACTTTAACATGCAAACACACAAACAAACTTATATAAGACTACAACTATCTTATAAACAAACACACAAACAAATGTATTCCTATATCAACAATGCATACTTTCTAAACATTCTGCATAATTTTAAATAAATTAATACGTATAAAAGGCTAATAAACAATAATTCAGCGAAGCGAGCGGAGCTGACTCTCTAATGAGTTCGCGATATATGTATATATTTAGGTCTAGAAATTGTTTTTGTTCTTGCGTGGGCGTACGTGTGCACCTTTTATCCTACGCGCTTGCGCGGGCCGGGTAACCTTCTTAGCAACATTTTGTTTTGTTTACCCGCCGTACGAAGTAGCGATGCCCAGTAGACAAAACGTTAGAAACGCTTGGTCAAGAGCTTTGAGGGCGTTAGAAACTCCAGAAGAAAAATTAGTAAGGAGAGCGATAAGAAATGAAAAAGACACGGCAAGGAGGAGGAGAGCTAAAACGAAACAGAAACAGGTAGCAAAGTAAAGAATCTTTCTTTTTGAAAAGCCATTAAATGTTCCCAATTTATTTATTAGACTATTCCTGAGGATTACGGTACCAGGAGCCTTCATCATAGTAAAAAGCTACCACTATTGTTTTCTCACTTTGACAGTATTTTGTAGCCACACCAAGCATGCATGGAATAGCTGCAATTACAGGGAACATGCATCGCTCGCTTCGCTATTTTGTGCTATTAGAGCGCATCACTAGTACTATAATTATAACCATGTAAACAAACACACAAACATACAATTTTACTCGCTATACATTTATAGAAATGTAAACACATGATAACAACAGCAACTCTATGACATGCTTACACACAAACATATTTCTCACACAATGATTAAATACAATACAATATTTTAATAAATGAAATAGTAAAAACAATGCTGAGAAATTGACAAATAAACAAACACACAAACATACAACTGGTACAATACGTAAATATGTGCACACAAACACACAATAATAACATGATATTCCAAACACACAAACACATAATAAGAGAATGTGCTGTTTCTTCCTGTGCTAAAATAATGTACAGTAGGCACCAGAAAAATAGGTTCTCAACTCTGTTCTGTAGAACGATCTTTTTTTTTTTTTTTGCACAGAAAGGAAATATAGTAGAAAAAACAACAACAACAAACAAAACGATATGGCAGTTGATAAAATAGTTTTCAGTTCGACTATGAGACCCAACTATAGCGGGTAGGAAGACTAAGAAGTAGGGACCTGTCAGAGCAGCAAGTTCAGCGAAAATCTAGTCAGTCTGCTTAATCTAAGCAAGTCAGTTTGTTTTATATTTATTGTGGAAGCTGTTTAGCATGACCCCTATAGCATTTAGAGGGTAGTACAAGGCTTAGCTTGCTGATATAGCTGTGGAAGAGTTTCTAGCTTTTAGCAGTAAATCAACAGAAACGAGAACTTCACTGGTAAAATCTTTCATGTAATGGTACCAACTGGTTAGTCAAAATGCAATGAAAAAAATTGTAAAAAAAGCCTTTTTCTTTTCGAAAGACACCTGCCATTGTTTATAAAATGCTAACACATGAACAAATACATTAAAATGACAAAAAAAATCCTCCTATAAAAGTGCACAAACATACAAATACATCCCAAATACAAAATTCAATACACATTGTAAGAAACTATAACAATAACAAGCACAACAACAAAAACTAATCATAAAAATAACATTACAACAAATATGTTGTGCTTATGTGTTATAAACACACAACTTACTGTATTTCTGGATCAAACTAGACTTCAAATGGAACAAACTAGACTTCAAATGACTAGAGTAAAATAGTTACAAACTATAGCAAAAGGAGAGGGATAGTCTTGTCTAACTATCCTCAAAAACACACTAGCAACTGAAAAAAGAGAGGGAAAGTCATGTCTGAGCATGCTCATAAAAAGAACCTGGTGCTTTTTAAGAGCATGCTCAGGAACATGACTTTTACCCTCTCTTTTTTCCAGTTGCCAGTGCATTTGTTGTGAGCATGCTCACACATTAGTTTCCCTCTCTTTTCCAGTTGTTAGTATTTTTATGAGCATGCTCAGACATAAATTTCCCTCTATTTTTCCAGTTGCTGATGCCTTTTATTGAATGCTCAGACTTTAATTTTTCTCTTTCTTTTATTTCAGTTGTTGGAAAATTATGCTTGAAATCATGCTAAGCACTTGGCATGTGTGTAGGTAGTAGTGTTTTCCCTTCTTTCAACTCTTTTGTAAAAGTTATCTATACAAAAGACTGGATCTAAAATAAACAACGGATCTAGTAACTAGGTAAATCAAACACTTGATCTAGTAATCAGTTAGGGAGTAGCAACGTGCTATGTGCTCACCTCAGTAGGAACTTGTGGCTGGCTTTCCGTCATAACTGGCTTACAGACTAGATTCTATTTTTTTCTCCAAAATTGGGCGTTCCCACATTCTGTGTTTATCTCTGACCCACCACACCCAAAATGCAGACTTATAAAGTAGATTCATAACATATTGCGTTATTGGAAGAATCACGCGAATAGAATTAATGTAACGACCTTGTGCAGAAAGGCTGACCTCCACCTTTGACCTCAATCGCTATCACTGGAAGCGCACTTGACCAGCTCTCACTGCTGAAGTGATGGGTGGTAAGTGTTCTCCAGTGTGTGTTGGTAGTATAGAGAAGTATTGGTTCCAATAGGTATACATTGCTAGATGATAATGCATCACCAATACTGGAGTGCTATTTCTGACACTAGCTAGCTCGTTACATTAACCTGACAAAAGTGTGCATGTTTGTGTGTACATGTTTGTGTGTTAAATATACATGTGCAGTGGAACATCAATTATCTGGACATCAATCATTCCAATCATCCATTAACCGGAACAGAACAAAGACTGCACACACATTTAAAATTGCAAGCGGCTGAAAAAGGGAGGAGCTAAAGCACTGTACTTCAAAGAATTTTAATTCCAGAAGTCCACCATCACTATCACCAAGAAAGGCAAGGGTAAGTTGACAGCTTTTGCTTCCACAATGAATTGCATTTTTGGGTCCTTTATGAGTATAGACCCCTTGCAGTAGGCGTGGTCGAACTTGGGTTCGCCTACGCGCCGCCATATTGGTGCACACAAGCATAACGGCGCGGTAGCGTGGAAACTCACAGAAATTGATGAGATGGTAATTTGTGCAGTAGTCAACTGCCATAATTGAAGTGATAAAGGAGAGAGCATTAGGTTCTTCAGATTACCTGCTGTTATCACTCATCAAGGAGCTCAAGCCCAGCAGCTCAGTTCTGAGAGGCAACAGAAGTGGATATCTAAGATCAATAGAAAAGACCTTACTCCAGAAAGATACCCGAATGTCCGAATCTGTGCCATACATTTTGTTTCAGGCTCTCCTGCTCAATTATTTGACCAAGCAAATCCTGACTGGGCCCCTACATTGAATATGGGCTACAGTAACGACAAGCAAGTAAAGTGTGCAAGTTCTACTTCGAGGTATAACAGAGCCAAAGAGAGGTCAACACGAAAGAGAAGGCGTTCCAAGACCCACCAAGAATTAGCTTCAGATTGTAATACTTCAGTAGTGATTGAAGATCAAGAGCCATCTGAAGAAGTGCCAGGAATTGAAGCACAAACAGAATTATCAACTAAAGATTTAGAAAATCTGGAAAAGAAAATGAAAGGACTAGAAAAGGAAGTGAGTCAACTGAAGCATGACAACACTCAGCAAATTGAAGTGATCAGACATCTTAAGACTGAATATGGGTCCCTTTTGTTTACACAGGATTCTTTCAAAGAAGATGATGGGAAAGTATTATACTATACTGGACTTGGGTCAATGAAACTGTTTTCGACATTATTGGCATATATTGAGCCTTACCTTAAAGACCGTTCATCTCTCACCAAATTCCAGCAGCTATTACTTACTCTAATGAGACTTCGCTTGAGTCTCAGCGGGCAAGACTTGGGATATAGATTTCAAATCCATCAATCAAGTGTAAGTAGAATTTTTGAATATGTAATTGGTGTACTTTATTCCAAGTTGAAACCTTTGATCAAATGGCCTGACAGAGATGCATTGAGGAAAACAATGCCTATGGTGTTTAGAAAACATTATCCGAATTGCGTTGTCATCATAGACTGTTTTGAGATCTTCATAGATCGACCAACAAATCTCCTTGCACGTGCCCAGACCTATTCCCAATATAAACATCACAACACTGTGAAATATTTGATTGGAATTACACCCCAGGGCAGCGTGAGTTATATTTCAAGTGGTTGGGGCGGTAGGACTAGTGATAAACACATCACTGAGAACAGTTCTTTCCTGACTAATCTTGTTCCTGGTGACCTGATACTGGCAGACAGAGGATTTGACATTCGTGACACATTGGGTACCTATAGCTCCAAACTTGAAATGCCAGCATTTACCAGAGGAAAATCCCAACTCTCAGGAATAGAGGTCGAACAAACAAGGCGAATAGCAAATGTTCGAATCCATGTAGAGCGAGTTATCGGAAACATAAGGAAGAAATATAGCATCTTGAGTGACACCCAGCCTATTGACTTTCTTGTATCTCCTGATGGTTCCTGTTCTCTATTAGACAAAATAGTTCATGTGTGTTGTGCACTAAACAATATTTGTGATTCAGTCATTTCATTTGAATGAATACCCAGTATTTATCACTTTATATCACTCAAGGACATTTGATATTATACATGATTTTGTGTACTTAATTTTAGCTATATCAATGAAATTTCTATTAAGTGATAATGACAAATCTGTAATGAAAATTTTATAATGAAATCTATAGAAGTATCTAAATAATAATGTTATTCATCACTTCCTTGTCCCATTAGTTGCAATAGCGTTTATTGTTTTTGAATGCTTTCTTCGAAATTGAGGAAGTTTTGCACAGTCTGGACAATACCATAGTGTAGACTTTGGTTTGGACGATAATTTCAGGCAGCTAAAATGAAACCATTCATGCAGACACTCTGGATTATCGCACCCTATCATTTCGTCTTCTTTGTCCTCATGGCAATAACAATATTTGTAAGTTGCCGCAACTTCTTCACAAGCAGCTTCACTTGAAGCTTTAGATGATGAGGATACTGGTGGAGATGGATCCATGGCTGACGGTCTGGAATAAAATTTTCCTACAAGTTCTGGTAGTATTCCTACTTGAAAGAAATGATCGACTTGCTGTATATGATTTAGCCAAAATACATTATCTGGATATATCCTCTCTATATGAACATCCTTCTTTGTCCAAACTACAAAGTCACAGTATGTTCTCTGTGTGCAAAACAACTGACATTGCACCTATAGTACACATAGAATGATCATGTCAATTACGGAATTGTACTGTTTTAGGGCCAACTACCTGATAATAGTATGTGTGATTGTGCTTCAAATGGTATCCTTCCTCAGTATCTTCCAAACAAAATGTTGACTGCTTGGCAGCATCTTCAAGCATACTATCTCTTTGGCAGTATGGACACTGTATTCAAAGAATGTGGATTATGGTGTCTGTATTTACAAACAAATTACTTTGACTTACCTTAATCTCACAAATACCTTTATTGCAACATAAGCATTGGACTAAACCATCAGGAGTTGCTCCAACAAATGGATACTCTGTACTCAGAAATAGTCCAGCTTCTTGGAATTGAAATTCACTGTGGGAATGGTTTGACAGGTGGATGTATTTTTCTTGAGCCACTCGTTCATGGTCACATCCCCATTTGGTGGCACTTGTTTTAAATTTGTTTAGTTCTGGGTGGCAAATGCTCATTATTAGGCTGATGGAAGGGGATGATGGGCTAGTGTGTGCTGCAGCTTTAAATCGTGAGGCAGTAACCCGTCCAGTTCTCATGCTGAACCATAAAGTTGAACCAGACTGTTGCCTAGTGCTGGCTTCGACAACTTCAGCTTCATGATCAGATACTGTAATGACACATTCTTTACAAATTTTGAGTAAATCATGGTAATTCAGTGAAAGGTATTCCGGCTTGTACAAAGTTGAAAGACATAACGGCAAATCACTGTTTACTGCTTTAGGTATAAAATTTGATGCGTATGGTTCAATCAATGATAAGATCACTGGTTTACTTCCACATTCATTGAGCATAGAAAAAAAGTTGTCCATGTCTTCTTCAATTGCATTCTCAAAAGCAGGAGTGGGTGATTTTGATTGTCGCCGAGATGGTGTAGGTGTGGGTGATTTGGATTGCCGCTGTGACGAAGTGGCAATAAGTGCTGGGGTAGGAAACGTAAGTGCTTTCATCTCATTCAAACTTCTCTTTCTTCCTACAAACTCAATGTCTTTCACTCTAGAATATGGGACATCCTTTACTGCAGTAGGCATTACCCAGTAGGCTTTTCTATCTGTCACAGTCATGGAGTCCCTAATACGTACTCCTGCTTCAATTGCCCATAGCAAAGCAGCAACATGAGAACAACTTTCCCCAAGTCCCGCCATGCAGTCACAATTGCTTGCAACAATTTTTCCATCTTGTTCAGCAATAACCCAAGGAGTTAGAGGCTTTACACTGAGTCTCTGGGAATGATTCACCTAAGAACATACAAGAATTGTATGAAAACATTGCTTCTATTATAATTGATAATTCATTACCTTTGCTATCATAATCACTTTCTTAGAGCCGTCCAAATTTGTTACAATTTTCACAAGTATTTCTCTCACCCACCCAGAAAGGAAGCTTCTATATGACTCCATACTCTTGTAATTCATTAGATCATCTCCACTATAAACACTAGGAGTAAGGAGGAGAAACATGCCCACATGAATATGAGTAACACTTGGCCATAGATCAACATTGTCCTTCCACTCCTTTCTATCCGTTTCATAGGGGTCCAAATGTTCTATTAGCTCTAACTTCTCCTTATACCTCTTTCTAGCCGTCTCATCTTTCAATAAAGAAAAATAACCTCCAAGCAAAAGCTTTTTTTTATTGCCGTTTGAAGTTGAACCAGAAGCCATCTCATTACTTGTGCACCAATATGGCGGCCACAACGCGAGCGCAAAATTAACCACGCCTACTGCAAGGGGTCTATAGCAGCAACATTTTCTTCTTTTATTGTTATGCATTTGAAAGCACAATATCACAGAGTTAGAATGTCTAAAACATTCCACTAAATATGGCAGATCTTTTCAGTTCTTCTAGGACCTCTTGGAGCCCTAGTACTTTCTCCAGTGAAAGTATGGCTTAGCAACAACTCTTCTCTTATGCTTAGTTTTGGTTAGTTTCTTTTCAAACAAACAATAAGTAACTCTGTCTTTACACTCGTAATCCTCCCACCCCTAAAATGAATCCTGTGTGAAACCCAGCTTCTGTGACTGCTGAAAGAACCTTTTCAGTGCCCAAGCAACTGAATAATTAGCTACAATCAATTATGACTGAATGTGGTTACATACAGTGCTTCCAGCTTAAAGAGTGGAAGCTTTGGGAATTTGTAATAGTTACTTAATCTACAATAATGTTTGATGTGTACATGATGATACTCTGTTGCTTGCTGCCTACTGGACCATTTTGCTGATCATCCCAGATTAGGTTTGGCTTAGCTCCTGATAGCACACCTCTCGCTATTTCCTCCTCCAGCTGCTGCTTAGCTTGCACTCTAGTGACAACCACCATAGCGTCACTTGTATACTCAGTTGTGGAGGATTGATTACAGCACTAATGCTAAGTAGCTGCTTCAGCTGCGGCACGTCTCCTCCAAGGAGGACTGACACTGGTAATGTGTCAGATATCGCAGCTTCAACCTCAATTGGTATTCCATTGACTTCCATTTTAACCTTGGCTAATGGATAGAGAACAGTATCACTGTGGGCACATCTAATTGTTGCCACGTCTCCCTCAAGGATACTTTCCGGTAATACCAGCTCCTGAAGCACCATTGTTCGTTTGCATCCCGTGTCCAGAACAATTCCTCAACAGGTATACCTTTAACTTTACCACTGCATTGCCAGTTGTCCAGCATTGAAGAAGGGGCTGCTCCCTCACACAGCATTGCACGTTCACCAGGGCAGTTGACAGCTATATGACTATAGTCCTCTTTACCATATTATATATGTAATTTATAACTCGACTTTTTTTAGTAACTTTAATATAAGTGTTAGAAGTTAAACTCAATCTTTTAACAATAGTGTAGTTTTAGGCTCGCTCGCCATTTGTGCTCAAGCACATCACTAATTATAGTATGTGTTAGAAAGATGAATGACCAATCACCTCCACGCAGTCTCACATAGCCAGACCCTTTACCTACCACTATGCTGGGAAAGGGTCTGGTGGCATTATATGTACGTGTACTACCTATTCAAAACCTCAAGGTTGAGTTGTGGTTCCGGCCGTGGTTGTCAGTAATTTAGGGTTTCCGCAGCCACTCAATCAACTCATTTCAGGGATCCCAATATTTCCACATACCAGAGGAACGGGGGGCAGTGGAACTTGCTGAACATAAGGTGCCAAACACTAGATTCATGGAAAGACTGCAGGAAGAGAAATATTAGGGTTTGTAAAATGGTAGAAAACTCTGCTTTTTGGTATTGATAAAAAAAACAAGTGATTTTGTGACAGGAATAATGCCACTGTTATATAATCTAGCATGTCGTACCTTATAGCAGTGTTGTACCTTATAGCAGTGTTGTTGTAATCGTGATTTGTGATAATTAATTACAATGGTTAAATAATCTAAAGTAATTGTGATTGTAATTGGACTATAAAAAACAAGTAATTGGTAATTATAATGTAATAATATTGCAATTACAAATTACTCTTTAAGATATGATGCATCAAATTCTGCAACTATTCAGAGTGAACTTATGCAATATTCATTCATCATTTGCATCACAAGTTATTTATGTATCATAATCTATTCAATAAGTGATTCCACAACTTCCCAGTGTAGTGTCCCAGGCTATACTTTCACACTTTCGAACTCCTTCCGGAGGTGGAGAATCCCCGTCATGGCCTTTGACCTCTAGCTCAGAAGTAGTGCAAGAGAACACGCTAGAATAGCTTGCTGCTCTTTCTATTCAATCCACACCATTGGAGGGAAGGGAGGGGGGGGGGGGGGGTGTGCAAGTTCCACACTTCTCTATCTCTGTCCAGTTGCTAGTAATATCCATCAATGTTGACACAGGTCACTCCCCCATCTACTACTGTCATTGGCAAAGACCCTCACTGCCTAGCACTTATATTCTTATATCTTCTATTCTGACATCACACAAGCTAGCCTCAAATAACTTCAAATACTCAGTTGATCTTGAACCCATGCACCCCTAAAAGAACACTCCCAAATAGTGGCCGGTAGAGGCGTGAGGTTTTATTTGTAGATTGGTAACCCCTCAGTTAGGACCACAGTCAACCCCTCAGTTAGGAGACCACAGTCAGGTCATTTTCCACACTGCCACCTTTGCTACTCATCACTGAATTCAGAGAATGAACTACCAACTGCGTTCTGAGAAAAGATAGCTAGTGTTGGTTTGTAGAAATCTAGAAAATGCCCCCCCCCCCCCCCCACAATTCATCTCAACAATCAACCTACCAAAATACTCAAAGTTGACCCCACCCATCTCTTGTGAGAGCTCGTGTGCAAATGTTATTACATTCAACATACACTGATGATGACGTTAACAAACAACAGTTCCCGAGTCTTTCCTTTAGTTATGCATAGATAATGCTGACTTTAGGGTACCCATCTATAACGTCGTGGCTGTCACATGTAGTAGCATGGGTAGGTTGGATAAATAACGCAATATTTATGTACAGTATACACTCTGAATATCAGACACTTTGGGACACAATTATGAAGCTGCAAAAGCCGCAAATGGAATCATCTGATTAGCAAATTTTCATTAATTAGATCCTTCATATCTTCTTTCCAAAGCAGCTGCCCCAACATACAAACCACTCTCCTTTCCAAAATTTGTATCAACATATGAACTCAATATAATCATTTCTGTAAGATAACCAGATGTTCTTAATTACTATGAAGACCATCTTCATAATAATTGGAAACATATGGATGTGAAGCTTATGTCCTGTTATGAAAAGTGTGCATGTGTATTTTGATTTGGTGGCCTGGCTGAGGTCTGGGAAGAATGTCCTTAGCTACATAGCCAGTAAGGATTAAGAAAGGTGCTAGTGAAATGACAAAGTTCTTCATTTCAGATATTATGTTTATGCATTGATTGTAGCTATCTCTTAGCTGGCATCTTACCGTGTTCAGTATCCTCTACAGTGCATAGCTGATAGCAGCTGACATTTTACCATCTGAAACTCTAAACTATCCAAAATTAAAATTTGGCAGATATGAGTCAAAGATCCCGACAAAAAGCGCTGAAGTATTAAAATCGAGTTTTTTAAATTGTGTATGGGAGGGTTTTAATGTCCTCACTTGCAACAACTTTATGGGACTTGAAAAACAAGCGTTTCTAAGAAATTATCGCACAGTTTTAACAAATAAAACTGGGAAGAAGCCTAAGTAGCCACACACACACACAAAAAACCTAATATATATATTATATATATAATACTTATAGCACGAGTCAGAGTACAATATGGGAAAATATTTTACGAGCACGCAAAATATTTTCACGAGCCAAAGGCGAGTGAAAATGTGGCGTGAGAGTAAAATATCATTCCCATATTGTACGACGAGTGTGATAAGTGATTTATTGCTGCCTTGATATTTTTTCTCAACCGGTTACAATTCAATTTTCATTGATTTTACTCGCTACGCGCATGCGTAGTGTACCGTACAATATAAACCGTACAATATGGGAGAATACAGAACGCTCGCGTGATGCGGAAATATTCAATTAAAAATATAAAAGGTGCAATAAATATATATATATTTATTGCAGCTTTGATATTTTTACTTGAATATTTCCGCATCACGCGAGCGTTCTGTATTCTCCCATATTGTACTGTTTATATTGTACGCTACTTGTAGCGCGCGCGTAGCGAGTAAAATCAATGAAAATTGTATTGTAACCGGTTGAGAAAAATTTCAAAGAAGCAATAAATCACTTATCACACTCGTCGTACAATATGGGAATGATATTTTACTCTCATGCCACATTTTCACTCGCCTTTGGCTCGTGAAAATATTTTGCGTGCTCGTAAAATATTTTCCCATATTGTACTCTGACTCGTGCTATAAGTATTATATATTGTTTGCTTCATAATAGTATTCTTATATAGCTATATAAGTGTAACACACAACTCTCTGACACATACTTGTTCACTGTATAGCTACATATGTATATCATCACAAAACTAACTTGACATATTGCAATATATTTGGGTAGGGGGGTTAATTTAGATAGTCAGAATTAACAGTTTGAATTCCCTATGCACAATGGCTCGCTTGCCATTTGTGCTGAAGCACATTACTAGTCTATGATGACAGACAGACTTCTGGAGTATGATAATAATCTTCTTTCAAGCCAAGGTTTCCTATGTTTTAACTCTATACCAACTGTGCAGCAAACACTGACAAGCGTGCAGCAAACACTGACAAGCTGTACAATAACCATTCTATGTGTATATGTAAGCATTCCTATGTTAGGGTGGGAGGAGTTTCACTTCCCCCTCCCTCCCTCCCTTCCCTGTATGCTCACTGTGCATTTTATGTCATGTGTTAGGCCCTTTGAGAAATTCACAGCAAGTCATGTGACTATCTGTTGCTGATGCACACCTCAACGGTCTCTAGGTACGGTCTGCTCTGTCGCCCACACAACGAGCGTATGTTCTCTTCAGAGGATTCCAGCAGCTCCTCCAAGTCTTATCCACAGTGATTGGTATAATCATAATGGTCCTGTCCACATGTGCACTTTTACTCCTCCTCTACTTCTTCTATACACCAATGGGTATTCTGTGTATTGTACATGTGTGTGTGTGTGTGTGTGTTATATCTCCCCTCACCCCTCCATGATTAGCCGTGATGAGAACTTGTTGAGCAGGCTTGACAGACTCAGAGTAGATTCTGTAGTGGCCATTTTGTTCCTAGTACAGACACTTCATGACAAACTTTAGAAACCAAGACAATTATGTTGATTTAAATTAGATTGAGTAAATCCCAGAACCACGAAAGTCCTAGTTCCAAGATGAAGGTGTTTTGTTATTAGGCAGACGTCCGCACTCACAAACAATCATGACTGAAGATATCTCAATATATGGCACTCTGTATATATGTGTGTGCGTGTGGTAGTGTGACTATTATTCTGTGTGTATGTGTGTACATTGTTGACTGTGTGTATGTGTGTGCATGTGGCAGTGTACAGCGTTGACTCTGTACTCGGTGGCCTCAATATTTGGACTTTACTATCTCCTCTCTCCAATTGTGGCTCTCATTTCATTTGGAGGTTATGTCAAATACAGGTAACTAACTAACTGTTAACTCTCTCACTTAATTACTTAGAGATGAGGCATCATTTTGTTGTTGTTTTTGTTGTTGTCTATATTTACATTAGGTTTGCCAATTTTTCAACTCGTGTGCTCAAATTTATTAATTTTTTAAAGTGGTAAGTGTGTGTGTGTGTGTGTGTGTGTGTGTGTTGCAGCTGCAGACTACCTCCCAATCGGAATCCCATCCTCAAGTACCGTCCCAACATCTTGTTTTTCATCACAGTGGTTGGGTGTGTGGGTGTGGTCTTGTTCTGGGTGCTGCAGCGTCACTCCGGCTATGCCTGGCTCATCCAGGACCTGCTTGGCTTTGCTTTCATCTCCATGCTCCTGTCTCGCCTTCGCTTCTTGAAGACCTGGGTCGTTGCCATGCTCATGGTGCTCCTGTTCTTCTAAGACATCTTCATGGTCTTCATCACTCTGTACTTCACCAGCGTGAGTATGGGATTGCTCGTTGAGGAGGGGAGGAGGAATGGGTGGAGTTTTAGCACATTGATTTGGGAGGTCAAGTCGGTTGTCCATGAAACAGATAAAAACTCAAATGTCTCCATTACGGTCTAATATAATAATAATAATAAAAAAATAATAATAATAATAAAAAAATTAAAAAAAAAAATAAAAAAAAATAATAATAATAATTAATAATGATTCAGTCATTCTCGGCTGAAATAATAATAATAATAGCAAATGTTCTCATTCTAACAGCCAATATTATGTTAATTAAAAGTTAATTTTAATTAACATAATATTGGCTGTTAGGACGAGAAAAATTTGCTCTTATAGTGATAATGATAATGCTAATATATTGGAGGGAGGAACAAGAGCCTCTCCTCCCTAAGAAGGTCTAAATAGATCAGTGTATATGAGCCAAGTGAGAGAAGGCCTTTGATCTGTAGTGTTAAGGGTGCTCGCACACCGCCTACGTGCTCAACCCACGCAAACCAATTAAGAATCATTTAATGTTAATTGACGGTTGCTAGGGATTGCAACTCCGCTTCTGTTCTTCGTAAATATACTCTGCTAGGGGGATTGCGGATACTTACCGGTAGTCGTTGACTCACCAAACTAGTATTCTGAGTAACTCGATTTATAGAGCCCCAAGGTTACCATTAAACACAACTTTCTTGAGGTACTTAAATATTTTTAGAGATGGAAATTTCGTACTCAGCCCCCGTAGACTATTTGCAACAACCCTATCAGTTTTACTTTAGTCTATTTCTGTGTTATTTTCTACTTATTCCATTTTTTACCACAATTTTTTCTAGTGCTGCAAGAACTATGAGATAAATTAAAAATCTAAACTGACTACTTTTATTACCTTACTCTATACAAAAAATAGATTTCTAACAGTTCGTCCTCGTCGACTAATAACACAAAACAAATTCAAGTAGCCTTGCACGTTTTCACCATTTTCCTAACTGTGAACCCCATTGATGCCACGATGCATTAGAATCATGAATATGAAATCCTTCTGTATGTCCAAAGTGTACTTGTCCACTAGATATATGCGCCTTGAGAGAATCAGAGTCATGCGGTACTCCAAGCTCATCAGCAATACTCGAAAAGTTGTCTGTCACATCCTCTACAAATTCGATGCTGAATTCCTCTTCATTTACTCCCCAATCCTCGTTGTTGAGGTGAGACGCTACATTCCGAAATTATTGTACAGCAAATACATTTACTAAATCTGTAGGTATATTTTGTAGCAATACTTTTTTTTGGGGGGGGGGGGGGGGGGGGGGTGAAAAGGTAATTTTGCTTTTCCTGAACATGTGTTGTCATCTTTTATTTGAAATATGCCATGTCTTGCTAGTACAATAGTCATAATTTTTATAGTGTAGTATGTTTTAGGCAGTACATTGCTATCATTATTTTGCTTAAATTACCTGTTCTAGAATTTAGTTCGGTTTCAATGATTTCTGTGCTGATTTGTCCAGCGGTTATACCTGCCGGCTCTGTGTGAGGAACTGTTAAGCTAAGAACTTCCTCATTGGTGTAACAAGAAGTCCCTTCATCACTGGCTGGACTGAGGCTTTCTTCTAGATCTACTGCAATGACCTCCATGCTAGCAGAATCTATACATTGTGTGTGTGTGTGTGTGTGTGTGTGTGTGTTGGTTTATTATTCACATTTATTCTATTATTTATTTTTTGTATGGAGTGTACAGTTTCATATCAATGATACTACCTTCAGGTTCCAGTGAGTGCTGAATTGGTTCAGGTACAGCAATGTAAATACATCAGAAGCACTGTTGATGCAGACTCCTTGGGTGTTCTGATCAATGATACTGAGTACAGCTAAAATTTAACCATAGTAGCAGTGAAGCAATTTGTTTGAGTTAAATGCAATACCTCTTTTGGAGTGGCATATCATCTGTCTCTTATTTCTTGCTGTGAGAAACTGTTGCTTTTTATTGGCTTGAAGCCTCCTGCCCATGATCTTTAAAATTAAACAATCAACACCCACCAAATTGTAACACAAAGCAACCGCACAAATTTACCACTGGCTCCAGGGCAGCTCTTCTCTTATCTACGCGTGGGTTATTTAAGGTCCGTTGCTATGTGCGAGCACCTTAAGACACACCCAAAAGACGCCCACAGTTGTAGAATATTTCATCAATCTCATTTGTAAATTACCTCAATAGAAGTGGAATATTCTTGCTACTTGCATCTTGTCAGCTCAGGCCGCTAACGATGCAGTTCTGTTGTTGTTGTTGTTGTTGTTGTTGTTGTTTTACCTCATCTCACCACTTTAGTATGATGTAGTTCCTGCCTGTGTGATATACTCCTAGAGTGATTGTGTGGGTGGGGTTTAGTGACTGGTTATATTTTATTTATCATAGGACGGAGTGAGCGTGATGGAGAAAGGCTGCTCCTGGTCCCAAAGTTCTGGTTCTCTTCTCCACTGGAGGCTACATGTGCTGGTAAGATGTGTGTGTGTGCGTGCGTGTGTTTTATACACTGCAGTATAGAGGATAGCTTGTGCTCTTCTCTCGAACTTGAGTTTGACCAACTTATAGCAGATACAACTTATTTCACAATTGACGGTGGACTATCTAAATTGTCATCCACACACACACACAAAAATAATGCATGTGCTCTCACACACGCATGTACACACACAAAATCTTTACAAAATCTTTGGCTACCACAACTAAAGGAAACTTACAATAGTGATGTGTCAAAGCTGTGTTACAAGTTGTTATGTAAACACTGAAGTTCTTTTTCCCTCTATGTGTGTGTGTGTGTGTGTGTGTGTGTGTGTGTGTGTGTAAGTAAAGTAGCATTATGTTAAACTTCAAGCCATTTCCTACTGGGATTGGGTAGGGAGAGAGAGAGGGGTGTGGGAGAGAGGGGGGTGGGGTGGGTAGTGTTGTTAAGTGATATGTCTCAATTTAGCATCAGGCAGTATCATAATGGGAGAATCTGCAATAAAAAATTTTTTTTTTAATTGCACTTGTGTGAACATGCAGAATTGCAGCTGTATTTTGTCACATTAAAAAAAACATTACGAGTTTTTCTTTTAAATAGGATACAAAAAAAATGTAAAAATATTTTTTTAATGGAAAAAATACTAATATAAAAAAACACGGCATTGTAATGTTATGGGGAAGTAGGTAGGCTATCGCTGGGAAAAAAATCGACTTCAGCTAAATGTCAAAACCTCTTTCTCCAGTGAGTAAGTGTCATAGAGGTGCTTCAGTTCCACACTTCTACGTACATGTTTGCCAGACTAACAACTCTGACGGGTACCCCGTGTACAAATATGAGTTCATTCTGGCCAGCCAGTACTTCTGAATTTCGATTTGGCAAATTTCCGGGTGGTGGTGGCTCTAATTAGAACTGGTAAGCAAACACTGAAGAAAAGTTATTGTGCGGTGAGCCCGGCGGGGAAGAGTAGAAGACTTCTGGAATGTACTGGAGGGTCCTAGACAATGAAGAAGCGGCGGCGTATTAATGGCGCCTGGAGTCACTTGTTTAGAATAGATATATCACGGCTCACAGCTGCGACTTGAAGGGAGAATCTGCTTTGGTGTCTTTGGAGAGCTTGATAGAAGGTTGGTGTAGCGGGTAGAAGTTAGAAGCAAGTTTCAGTGTGTTAACTTCAACTTCTCAGGAGTTTTTGGTGCTAATTTTTTTCCATCCCTGTTACGTTGTGAAGGATGAATAATATTATATTTGCACACCATGGCATGGCATTAAAAGAAAATGTGAATTATTACATTTATTGGCTTATATATTTATTCACTTGTTTTTTTAATTATTTTATTTCTACAATATATTTATATTTATCAATTCTTATTTATTGATTTATTTAAAATAAAACCTGTATCAAATTTTAGATCATAGTACTTAGTCTAATCTACCTCACAGGAGAGAACGGTGCTGGCATGCTCTTCATAGAAATAGATCAGGTCCCATTATGAGAAGACACAACTCCTTGGTTCTAGGGTACAACCGGCAGGTTCACAACTAAAGTGCAGAGCAGAAGACATGGCTTCCTTGTTCTCCAGAGGAGAGAATAGTATACCTTTGGCTCTCCTAAGAAGTCATGCCTCTTGAAGGGGAGGATACTACATCTTAGTTATTTAGAAGAGAGGACATGACTCTCCAGTGGAAAGGTCAATGAGAAGGCACAGCTCCTTGGATCCCCTTGATAGTGTTGCATACTTCAGAACGTTTGATTTGGTTCATTCCATATTGTATATGATTATGGCCCTGCTACTATGGAGTTATGATTTTATTTAGAAAGTGAACAAAAAATTATTAATTATCTACACTGCTGCTCTTGCCCTACAGTACTGGTAGTCCTTTGAGGTGAAAGCTCTTTGTGGTAAATTGTCTGCTACACTTGGTAAGTGTTCAAATTGTGCGCGAGTTGCGTACAATAGTCAGTTCCCAGAGAGTAAATTGGATCGAGTTACGGGTGACTTTTGTGGTATTCTACTGAATCACTTAATTACCGCAGGTTCAGGTGGTACTACACCCTTAAATAGATGAAAATTGGTAGTTAGTATTACATACTGCAATATTTTTGCAATACCGTATCACAATACGAAAAACCTATGAATTTCTGCCGTGAACCTACCTTCAACACAAGCTCTCTATGGTCATGATTTGACTTGTGTGTGTGCATGCGAGTACATGCTGGTGGGTGTGGTCAAGGATGGATGCTTAATATTGGTCAAGTTGAATCTATTTTCTGTGCATACCTGGTAGTAGAATATCCCTTACCTAATCCCTCCTTCCTCCTCTGCAGTCCTTGGTTACTGGCGTGCTACTGCATCTCTAGGGAAATATTTTGTGTCTGTTGAACTCCTTTCATCTCCACCCTCCTAGCAGGTGTCACACTGCCCACTCGTTGACAACTGCCAGCTAGGTCCATGTGGGAATTCCTCTGCCAAGTGTGGCGGTCTCTAATGAAGTGCTGGGGAGTTATGCTCCCTCTTGAAACACTAGCACTGCCTCGAGAGAGCCATGTGTCTGAGCATGCCTATTAGGAATGTTGGCGAGGTGTTTGCTGTTGCCAATGCCTGAGATGACTATAATTACAGGGTACCTCTCACTTAAGAGCTGCCAAGCTAGATTTTTAATTCTTTTTTACAACTCATTCCTTTTACATGTGCAGTTTGATGATGTACTAAACTCAATAATATGTCACAAATTCTGAACTGTTCTGTGCGTATACATGTGTGTGTGTGTGTGTCAGAGTGTATGTACTCGCCTAAGCATAATGGCGTATAATATTCGTTGTAGCCAAAGAGGGTTCTAAACTTTTAATTCTGGTAGTTTTTCTATTTCAAGGTCTGAATTTGACCCACTCGATTGCACGCAGCCGTACCTGATGAACTCTACTTAAAACTTCATTTTTAATTGGTTTCAGAGAGAGCATTAACACACAAACTTATGACTCTGATCAGCACATCAGACACTTGGATTAAATGGAGTGGTGTAGTACAGCACAACATCGTGAGTGAGTGAGTGAGTGTATGAGTATTAATCTGTGAGAGCTAGGCAACTCAGAGAGGGGGGGGGGGGGGGGGGGGGGGAGAGTGGATCTCAGCACTGGAGATATATCTACAACAGTTTGCAGAGCTTCTCTTGCCATTGTCTTCTGAGGCTTCTTCATCTTGGTCATCAGACATCTATCACACTGAAGCATGACCATGGTGCACGTTACATGTGATGGTCATTTAATGTTATGATTATTATTAAAATTATACGTATTTATATTGTATGTATATATACATGTGTATATATATATATACTTGATGCACGAGTCAGCGTATTCACAAGAACACATAATTGTTTTTACGAGCAGAAGGCGAGTGAAAGAAACAAACATGAAAGTGAAATATCATCTCCATATTGTACGACAAGTGCAATGAATTGTTTATTATACATTGGATATTTTTCCGAAAAGTTACGTTTAGAGGTAACCCCGCCCACTTCTAGAAGTCCATGTCTAGAACTACAAATGGGCGTGGCGTGTAGGAGCATTCAGTATGGGAAAATATTGAAGACTTGCGTGATACAAAAATACTCTAGGAAAAATATCCACTGTATAATTATCGTACGCAGGATATGTGTGTGTATGTGTATATATTTATAAAACTTATCATCAGAGTGTGATATAGTGAAATATTTCACGAGCAGACTAATTATTTTCACGTGACTGAGAATGAAATGTCTAGCATAACCACTCTGACAGGTGTAATAAGTGGTTTATTCTACCCTAGATATCTTCACTACTGTAGTTTATGCTAGGACCTTAGCTCACACTGTGTGAAGTTGACTGTAGGGCCCCAAACCCCCAGCAGTGATTTTAGCAGGTCGTATTCATCATTGCATGAGAATGATTGGGATGGCGGAGAGAGGACTGGAATTAATGGTGGCCAGAGGAGCTCACAGAAAGACATTTGGGAAGAGGCTGCTAAGACATGTGAGTTGTGGGTGGAAGATAGAGGAGGGAGGGGCTAGAGAGGGAGGGGCTAGAGGAGGGAGGGGCTAGAGGAGGGAGGGACTAGAGGAGGGAGGGACTAGAGGAGGGAGGGGCTAGAGGAGGGAGGGGCTAGAGGAGGGAGGGGCTAGAGGAGGGAGGGGCTAGAGGAGGGAGGGACTAGAGGAGGGAGAAACTAGAGGAGGGAGGGACTAGAGGAGGGAGGGGCTAGAGGAGGGAGGGGCTAGAGGAGGGAGGGACTAGAGGAGGGAGGGACTAGAGGTGGAAGTAGTTTGAGGAGGGAGGGGCTAAAAGGGGATTAACGTTGTAATTTCATTAGCGAATGTTGTTGATGTGTTTGATTGGGCGCATGACTAAAACGAGGTGTATACAAATGTGGTTTTGTACCACTCTTTTGAATGCATACACATAATATTTATATAGTACAAAGCTACTCACATAATTGTTGCATGCTAACCAATTTGATTGATCCCTTATATTGAAACATCTGTCGCTTAGTATATCACTGTTATTACATATTTCCTAAGGGATGCTATTTTGAATGAATCAGTTTTGTGGTTTCCTCTGTAGGACTAAGTGATTGTGTGTGTGCGTGTGTTTCATGTAGCAAACCATTCGTATGTACGTGGCACGTATGCAGATCGATGTAGACTTCTCGTCCTGAAAGCTACTCATGCTATTTTTTTATAATTTAAAAAAAATTTTTTATTGCTTTGCTGATAAACAGACAGGAGAGGCCAACTAGCTCAGCTATTCTTAAGGCCTTCCTAAAACCCCAGCAAATGCCAGGTACCCAATCACAGCTGGGTGGACTGGTGGGGCTGGTAGGAGGCAGATGGAAAATCAGGTGGAAAAAATGCCAGAGTTGGGCTTGAACTCGGGGACCTGAGGCCCTGAGCCCAGGACACAACCACTACACCACACAGCCACCTGTAAGGGAACAAGGAGCTAGAAAGGAGGTAAGGGAGGACACACAAGTCTTCTAGTCCATGTGTTTCTCATTGCTATTTTGATGATCCTTACCTAATTCACCTTTGTGGTTTAGTAGATTGGCTATCAAGGTTGCAGCTGCTCAGATGGCATGTGACATGTTGGACTGTGCCATACAGGTGTGTACATATATGAAGGAGTGGCTTGATAACAAGTTATAACAGAATAAATTAGTTTGAAAAGTCTTGCAGTCAGGATTTAACTCAATTGTTGCAATGTTATTTAGCTTCTTTTGTTTTCATTTCAGGTTCACAGAGGCATGGGAGTGCGTCAGGACATGCCCCTTGCACACATGTATGCTGGTGCCCGTTCATTGCGGATAGCCGACGGCCCAGACGTGGTCCACTTGGAGACAGTGGCCAAATTAGAACTACAGCAACAACTAGCCAAACTATGAGCAAATTCGCATACTTTCTCTTGTTCTATAAATAATTGATTGTTTGTAAACAATAATATTTTGTGTGGGAGTTAACAAATGAAGCAGAAATTTGAAGTTATAATTAAGTTGTTATAATAGAATTAACAAAAAATAGTTGACAATGTGTAAATTTGAAATATGGGATATGATATATAAAATATAAAATACAATGAATGTTTTCAAAGGTATGTCCATGTAGTGTTGATGAATTCAATCACAATACAATAATTCAAATGCTACAATAATAACAATATACTTACTGGAGCTGTCGCTGTATTTTATCTGCCACTTGTCTACAATAGTCCACTTGAGACAATACAGTAACAAACTCCTTGAGGGCAGTAGGTCTAGTTGATAAGACTGTACGAATGCTACTCAGAAGGTTCCTTGTCTTCTCTACATCAATCCAGTTCTGACGTTGCAGGAGCTGGTCATACATGTCAGGAGATATGAGTCCAATACTGTAGCAGTGATCAGCTACTGTCATAACACAAGGCTTCACTGAGAGGACCAAGTCAGGATACACACTCAGAAATATACTCAAGCTATTGCCACCTAATAATAAAATATTTGTAATGATACCAAATAAAAACAATAACTTGACTTACTTTCAGAGACCTCTACCACAGGATCTTTCTTCTCTACCACAGGATCTTTCTTCTCTACCACAGGATCTTTCTTCTCTACCCCAGGATCTTTCTTCTCTACCACAGGATCTTTTTTCTCGTATTTCTAAAACCAAATAAAAAATTGTTAGTTATAAGCAAGTTACAATACATACGTTTATTTCTACATACCTGTCCATACCAAATGAGGTGTCTATTCTGAAGTGCAATTCCTTGGGAACTGTTGACACATGTCATGGCTGAAGAAATAGACTCTACTTCATGAACTATCCCGAGATGATTCCCTCCTTCATGTGAACGACAGTCAAAGGCAAACTGGTAGTCCATGGAGCTGTTGTAGTTCATTCTGGAACTAGCCTTCTTTAGAGTGTCTTCTATTTCTTGTTTTAGAGCAGTACATTCATGGTGAATGGAGTCTTGGAAAGTAGGATCACACGAAACTACGACTTCAAAATATTTACATCGAGATATAAATGTTACACGAATTCGTTTAGATCCATACATAAAGTGCACCATGTTTTTCTTGACTCCTTCTCCAATGAAAGTGAAGGACTTGTTGGATACGAGACATGCCATTGCAGCAGGAAAGAGTCCCATAGGAGTAAACCCACTACTGAAGTATATCAAGAGGGGTTCCACGAAACAAGATCTGCAGGATTCTTTGTGGAATAGGTCAAGTTCCTTTGCACTAGTGTTTTCTAACACGCAAGGCATGATGTATTCTTTCTCCTCTTCTAACACTGAGTTAGTATCAGAAGATTCGACTGACGCAATTTCAGCTATGAAGTGAAGATATGCAAGCAAAGCTACCAGTTGCTCTGGTGGAATCAGATCTCCGGAAATGTTAGCTGTAGCTGTCTTCAAATCTGTCATAGAGAATCGACCTGTCTTCCTGAATCTCTCGGATGTGGCCTGACCTATGCTATCAAAGCTCATGGCTTTAAGAATGACACCAGTGATACTGTCATACACTACCTGGATGTCTATGATGACCAGGTCCTCCAAACCAGGAACACTGGGGAAGTACATTAGAACACCGGCATGGTGGTGAAGAAACCACAGAGCTGCTTTGGTCTCGTAGGGTGTCATATTGAAGGCATGGGACAAGGCCAAGCAGGTCTCCAGGCTGGCTGTCCTCACTTCTCTCATGCGAAGACACAAGCTGAACAGAAGCCACACAGCTGGAATTTTTAGCTTTTTAAAGTGTTTCTCCATGGCATTCTCCAGTAGCTGATGCAAGAGATCGATCTCTTCTACTCCGCCTCCCATGTTGTCTAAAGAAACAACTAGCTTGTCTTTTGAGCAGAACTGAACTATGCCTTTTTTGTAGGAGTCAGTGTCTCGAATCACTTTTTGAAGCTGTGAGTCGACTGTAGCGATGACTTCCTCAGAAACCTTGTCTTTGTGAGTGCCCACTATGTACACTACTGACTTGGAGGATTCCAGTATCTCACCAATGGCTGAGTTGTCTGGTCCAGGTAGAGGTTGAAGATGGGTGGAGGAACTGAAGCAAGATATACTGGCCAGAGTACGCAAAAGAATCTCTTGCAGAGTAAACTCAGATTTCTCTGGTGCAGTTGTCTCTCCTGAAGTTCTCTGATAAAAGACCCGATACTCCTCATCCAGTTGGAACTTGTAGCTAAAGAACAGCAAGTAGAGGCCAGGTCCTATGGTGAGTGCTGGTAGCATGTCCATCAGCTCCGGCTGACCTCCGGTGTCCTCCATTCTCAAAAAAGCTTTAAAAGGGTGCTTCACATTTTCTGCAAAGTGTGGTTGTTTGGACACTGTCTCGAATATGGCAGCTATTTCAGAATAATCTGGTGATCTGATTTTTTGTTTGGTCAATAATTTTAGTTTTGCCAGCATTTTATGAATTAAGTTAGGCTGTGGCTTTTGAACAGGGCGGGATTGCTTGGTGTTTCTAATGTGCTGTTTTTTAACCTGATGAGACTGCCCTGTATTGCTAGCCTGACTGACCTCTGCCCTGGTGTCACTACCTCCATGGGAATCAGCTGTAGCCTCAGAAGTGGATTCAGCTTCAGAAGTGGAACCAGTCACCAGACTATCTTTGAGAGTTTGAAAGAGTAGAGATGCTTCCTCAATGAGATTCTTTACAATGCTCCAGTTGGTGGTTCTTTCTGCTGTAGTTGGATCAGACTTGCCTTGGACTAGCATATTGGAGCAACACTGTACTGCACCTGTGCTGCCATGAATCTGCTCCTCTTCTTTAGCTGACAGAAGATCTATGATCTCTTTCTTAATTCTCCTGAGAGTTGTACTCTTGCCTTGTCTTGGAGGACCAAGGGACATAAACTTTAAAGACAGAAGCTCCAACACTTCTTTGGAAACAATGAAGTGTTTGTATGCATCTTCATACTTGAGAACTATTAAACATAAAATAAAATATGAATTATAAAATATTGCAAATAAACACTAATTACAGTTAATACAGTCTCATTGGTTATACTATACAAATAACCCACACACTGCACCAGTACCATTAGCTGGCTCCAGCAATACAGAGTGTGGGCAGCTGGTTTTATAGCCTGGAGCTAAGCCATTAGAAGCAGCTGCCAGTAGAAGCAGCTGCACTCTAGCACTTGCAATTTTGGCAAAGACAATCAATTACCTTTCTTATTATAATTATAATTAATATAATAAATATTTAGTTTTAACATAATTAACACAATAATAAATAATAATATTCTAGTTTTATTATAGTACAAGTTTTTAATTCCTAACTTTAGTTTCCCATATAATCCATAAATGGGACATTCTAAAGAGAAGCCAATATCACTGAAGGCAAGATGGTTTTCTAGAGATGCTGCTATTTACTTACACTAACCTGACAGAGTTTCTTTGTATACTCCATCCTCACTAGCAACCAGCAACTGTCCAGTAGACAAGACTGCAGTAGCTATACATCCAACATTATCCTTCTGTTCTGGTCTATCTCCCTCACTAGTAGTCTCAATCCACTCCTCTGTCTTGTTGGAGTAACTTCTAATGGTAGAACGTCTATCGATGCCGATTAGATTCGATACATAGGAGATGATAGCGAAGATGGCAGTAAGTGTGGTTACTGTCCTCCATATTGTTTGTCTTCTTGTCCTGCCATTACTAGCAGATGCTAAGAGAGACTCTAAACTACATATAAATAGTATCTTCTTCTTGAGATCTCCTCCTGTGAAGTAGAAGTTGCCTTCATGGAATGTTGATCGCATGTAACTGCATGAAGAAGGAAGTGAGTCTGCAGTCGTCCAATGGTCGTTGAGTAGAACTTCCACAACATCCAACCAGCCATGTGAGCCACACCCACCAGCCACGACCAGGACCTCTGGTGATCCTCCACTAACTGATGATGCTCCGTAGCGACAAGTAGGCATGGCACGTAGCGATGGCTCCCAGTCTAGACCAGTAGTACTAGTCAACAGAGAGTTCGTGAGTTCATGAGTGGAGGGATTGACTCCACCAACCAATACAAACTTAGACTGGTAGGTAGTTAGGGACGAGCATTGATATGGTGCACGAGTAGTAGTCCATGAGTGAAGGTCAGTAGAGATGTGAAGTGTGCAATAATAATGCATAAGTATGACTTTATTATGAAGTACTGCACATTGTACAGGATGGACATCCTTACTCCATGTATGGCAGCGCTCCCAGTGAAGTGAGACTGGAGGATGGAGATCTCTCTAAATACAAATAAATAAATAAATATATAATTAAATTGATATACAAACAAACAAACAAACAGCACTAGGTGCTATATAAACGAGACTTTAACATGCAAACACACAAACTTATATAAGATTACAAATATCTTACAAACACATTCTAAACATTCTGCACAACTATAAGTAAATAAATAAAAGTACATAATAAACAACACTACTGTAATTAAAAACATGTAAACTAACACAAAAACATACAATTTTACTCACTAAATTTACAGAAATGTAAACACATGATAACAACAGGAACCCTATGACATGCTAACACACAAACATACACTTTTCACACAATGATTAAATACAATACAATATTTTAATAGCTAAATGAAATAGTAAAAAACAATGCTGAGAAATTGACAAATAAACAAACACACAAACATACAACTAATACAATGCGTAAATATGTGCACACAACACACAATAACAACATGATATTCAAAACACATAATAAGAGAATGTGCTGTTTCTTCCTGTGCTAAAATAATGTACAGTAGGCACCAAAAAAAATAGGTTTTCAATTTTGTTCAGTAGAATGATTTTTTTTTTGAACGGAAGGAGCTATAGTAGAAAAAACAAACAAAACGATATACATAGTAGTTGATAAAATATAGTTTTTCGGTTCGACTATGCTAGTGTCTAAATCTTCACTGTTAACCAAATGCCTCACTTCTAGATGCTATTTTAAATATTGGGGCCATCATTCTTACTTCTAGAGACCCAACTGTAGCTGGTAGAAAGACTAAGAAGTAGGGACCTGTCAGAGCAGTAAGTTCAGCAAAAATCCAGTCAGTCTGCTTAATCTAAGCAAGTCAGTTTTTTTTTATTGTGGAAGCTGTTTAGCATGACCCCTATAGCATTTAGAGGGTAGTACAAGGCCTTAGCTTGCTGATATAGCTATGGAAGAGATTCTAGCTTTTAGCAGTAAATCGACAGAAATGAGAACTTCACTGTTAAAATCTTTCATGTAATGGTATTAACTGGTTAGTCAAAATGCAATGAAAAAAATTGTAAAAAACCTTTTTCTTTTTGAAAGACACCTGCTATTGTTTATAAAAAACACATGAACATATACATTAAAAATGACAAAAAATAATCTTCCTATAAAAGTGCACAAACATCCAAATACAAAATTCAATACACATTGTAAGAAACTATAACAATAACAAGCACAACAACAAAAACTAATCATAAAAATAACATTACAACAAATATATGTTGTGCTTATGTGTTATAAACACACAACTTACTGTATTTCTGGAACAAACTAGACTTCAAATGGAACAAACTAGACTTCAAATGACTAGAGTAAAATAGTTACAAACTATAGCAAAAAGAGAGGGATAGTCTTGTCTAACTATCCTCAAAAATACAATAGCAACTGAAAAAAGAGAGGGAAAGTCATGTCTGAGCATGCTCATAAAAAGAACCTGGTGCTTTTTAAGAGCATGCTCAGGAACATGACTTTTACCCTCTCTTTTTTCCAGTTGCCAGTGCATTTGTTGTGAGCATGCTCACACATTAGTTTCCCTCTTTTCCAGTTGTTAGTATTTTTATGAGCATGCTCAGACATAAATTTCCCTCTATTTTTCCAGTTGCTGATGCCTTTTATTGAATGCTCAGACTTTAATTTCTCTCTTTTATTTCAGTTGTTGGAAAATTATGCTTGAAATTATGCTAAGCACTTGGCATGTGTGTAGGTAGTAGTGTTTTCCCTTCTTTCAACTCTTTTGTAAAAGTTATCTATACAAACAGTGGGCTAGTGAAAAACAAACAACGGATCTAGTAACTAGGTAAATCAAACACTTGATCTAGTAATCAGTTAGGGAGTAGCAACGTGCTATGTGCTCACCTCAGTAGGAACTTGTGGCTGGCTTTCCGCCATAACTGGCTTACAGACTAGATTCTAATTTTTCTCCAAAATTGGGCGTTCCCACATGCTGTGTTTATCTCTGACCCACCACACCCATAATGCAGACTTATAAAGTAGATTCATAAGATATTGCGTTATTCGAAGAATCACGCGAATAGAATTAATGTAACGACCTTGTGCAGAAAGGCTGACCTCCACCTTTGACCTCAATCGCTATCACTGGAAGCGCACTTGACCAGCTCTCACTGCTGAAGTGATGGCGCGGTAAGTGTTCTCCACGTGTGTTGGTAGTAGAGAAGTATTGGTTACAATAGGTCTATATGGCTAGATGATAATGCATGCATCACCAATACTTGAGTGCCATTTCTGACACTAGCTAGCTCGTTACATTAACCTGACAAAAGTGTGTATGTTTGTGTGTATGTTTGTGTGTTAAATATACATGTGCAGTGGAACATCAATTATCTGGACATCAATCATTCCAATCATCCATTAACCGGAACAGAACAAAGACTGCACGCACATTTAAAATTGCAAGCGGCTGAAAAAGGGAGGAGCTAAAGCACTGTACTTCAAAGAATTTTAATTCCAGAAGTCCACCATCACTATCACCAAGAAAGGCGAGGGTAAGTTGACAGCTTTTGCTTCCACAATGAATTGCATTTTTGGGGTATAGCAACATTTTCTTCTTTTATTGTTATGCATTTGAAAGCACAATATCACAGAGATAGAATGTCTAAAACATTCCACTAAATATGGCAGATCTTTTCAGTTCTTCTAGGACCTCTAGGAGCCCTGGTACTTTCTCCAGTGAATTTAACTCCATTAACTTTTTTCCATTTCATGAAGAAGCCTTTTTAAATATGGTTTAGCAACAGCTCTTCTCTTATGCTTAGTTTTGGTTAGTTTCTTTTCAAACAAACAATAAGTAACTCTGTCTTTACACTCGTAATTCCCCCACCTCTAAAAGGAATCCTGTGTGAAACCCAGCTTCTGTACTGCTGAAAAGACCTTTTCAGTGCCCAAGCAACTGAATAATTAGCTACAATCAAGTATGACTGAATGAATGTGGTTACATATAGTGCTTCCAAGAGTGGAAGCTTTGGGAATTTGTAATAGTTACTTAATCTACTACAATGTTTGATGTGTACATGATGATACTCTGCCTACTGGACCATTTGGCTGATCATCCCCGATTAGGTTTGGCTTAGCTCTTGATAGTACCTCTCGCTCACATCGCACTATTTCCTCCTCCAGCTGTTTATTAGCTTGCGCTCTAGTGACAACCACCATAGTGTCACTTGTATACTCAGTTGTGGAGGATTAATTACAGCACTACTGCTATGTAGCTGCTTCAGCTGAGGCACGTCTCTTCCAAGGAGGACTGACACTGGTAATGTGTCAGATATCGCAGCTTCAACCTCAATTGGCATTCCATTGACTTCCATTTTAACCTTGGCTAATGGATAGAGAACAGTATCACCGTGGGCACATCTAATTGTTGCCACGTCTCAGGTATACCTTTGACTTTACCACTGCATTGCCAGTTGTCCAGCATTAAAGAAGGGGCTGCTCCCTCACACAGCATTGCAAGTTCACCAGGGCAGTTGACAGCTATATGACTATAATCCTCTTTACCATATATATGTAATTTATAACTCGACTTTTTTTAGTAGCTTTAATATAAGTGTTAGAAGTTAAACTCAATCTTTTAACAATAGTGTAGTTTTAGGCTCGCTCGCCATTTGTGCTCAAGCACATCACTAATTATAGTGTGTGTTAGAAAGATGAATGACCAATCACCTCCACGCGTAGTCTCGCATAGCCAGACCCTTTACCTACCACTATGCTGGGAAAGGGTCTGGTGGCATTATATGTACGTGTACTACCTATTCAAAACCTCAAGGTTGAGTTGTGGTTCCGGCCGTGGTTGTCAGTAATTTACGGTTACCGCAGCCACTCAATCAACTCATTTCAGAAATCCCAAGATTTCCGCATACTAGAGGAACGGGGCAGTGGAACTTGCTGAACATAAGGTGCCAAACACTAGATTCATGGAAAGACTGCAGGAAGAGAAGAGAAATATTAGGGCTTGTGAAATGGTAGAAAACTCTGCTTTTTGGTATTGATAAAAAAAACAAGTGATTTTTGGAACAGGAATAATGCCACTGTTATATAATCTAGCATGTTGTACCTTATAGCAGTGTTGTTGTAATCGTAATTTGTGATAATTAATTACAATGGTTACATAATCTAAAGTAATTGTGATTGTAATTGGACTAAGTAATTGGTAAGTATAATGTAATTATATTTCAATTACAAATTACTCTTCAAGATATGATGCGTCAAATTCTGCAACTTTTAAGAGTGAACTTATGCAATATTCATTCATCATTTGCATCACAAGTTATTTATGTATCATAATCTATTCAATAAGTGATTCCACAACTTCCCAGTGTAGTGTCCCAGGCTATACTTTCACACTTTCGAACTCCTTCCGGAGGTGGAGAATCCCCGTCATGGCCTTTGACCTCTAGCTCAGAAGTAGTGCATGAGAACACGCTAGAATAGCTTGTTGCTCTTTCTATTCAATCCACACCATTGGAGGGAAGGGAGGGGGAGGGGGGGGGGGGGGGGGGGGAGGTTGTGTAAGTTCCACACATCTCTATCTCTGTCCAGTTGCTAGTAATATCCATCAATGTTGACCAGAGTCAGGTCACTCCCCCATCTACTACTGTCATTGGGAAAGACCCTCACTGCCTAGCACTAATATTCTTATATCTTCTATTCTCACATCACACAAGCTAGCCTCAAATAACTTCAAATACTCAGTTGATCTTGAACCCATGCACCCCTAAAAGAACACTCCCAAATAGTGGCCGGTAGAGGTGTGTCCCAAAGTGTCTGATATTCAGAGTGTATACTGTACATAAACATTGCTTTATTTATCCAACCTACCCATGCTACTACATGTGACAGCCACGATGTTATAGATGGGTCCTAAGGTCAGCGGTATCCATGTATAACTAAAGGAAAGACTCGGGAACTGTTGTTTGTTAACGTCATCATCAGTGTACGTCAACATTAGTGTATGTCTTAACATCAGTGTACAGTATATATCAACATCAGTGTATGTCTTAACATCAGTGTACATCAACATCAGTGTATGTCTTAACATCAGTGTACAGTATATATCAACATCAGTGTATGTCTTAACATCAGTGTATGTTGAATGTAATAATATTTGCACACAAGCTCTCACAAGAGATGGGTGGGGTCCAAAGCCTCCTGTCCTGGTACTTGGATCTCACCATGTGGTATATTAACTTCTAGCCATAACTTGACTGCATGACATGCTGAGCTATCTAATTACAGGAATGAATCCTGATAATTTTCCAAGTGCAGATAGTAACTTTGAGGATTTTGGTAGGTTAATTGTGGAGATGGATTGTGGGGGGGGGGGGGGGGGGGGGGGGAGGGGGCATTTTTCTAGATTTCTACAAACCAACACTAGCTATCTTTTCTCAGAATCTTTCTTATGCCCTGTTATGAAAAGTGTGCAAGTGTATTTTGATTTGGTGGCCTGGCTGAGGTCTGGGAAGAATGTCCTTAGCTGCATAGCCAGTAAGGATTAAGAAAAGTGCTAGAGTGAAATGAAAAAGTTCTTCATTTCAGATGTTATGTTTATGCATTGACTGTAGCTATCTCTTAGCTTGCATCTTACCATGTTCAGTATCCTCTACAGTACATGCTGATAGCAGCTGACATTTTACCATCTGAAACTCTAAACTATCCAAAATTAAAATTTGGCAGATATGAGTCAAATCCTGACAAAAAGCGCTGAAGTATTAAAATCGAGTTTTTTTAAATTGTGTATGGGATGGTTTCAATGTCCTCACTTGCAACAACTTTTTGGGACTTGAAAAACAAGCGTTTCTAAGAAATTATCGCACATTTTTAACAAGCTCGGAAGAAGCCTAAGTAGCCACACACACACAAGAGCTAATATATATTTATATATATTATAATATATTATTTGCTTCATAATAATATTCTTAGATAGCTATATAAGTGTAACACAAAACTCTCTGACACACGCTTGTTCACTGTATAGCTACATATGTATATCATCACAAGACTAACTTGACATATTGGGCAATATATTTGGGGTGGTAGGGGGGGGTAATTTAGATAGTCAGAATTAACATTTTGAATTCCCTGTGCACAATGGCTCGCTTGCCATTTGTGCTGAAGCACATCACTAGTCTGTGATGACAGACAGACTGCTGGAGTATGATAATAATCTTCTTTCAAGCCAAGGTTTCATATGTTTTAACTCTATACCAACTGTGCAGCAAACACTGACAAGTTGTGCAGTAACCATTCTATGTGTATATGTAAGCATTCCTATGTTAGAGTAGGAGGAGTTTCACTTCCACCTCCCTCCCTCCCTCCCTTCCCTGTATGCAATCATTCTCATTGTGTGCATTTTATGTCATGTGTTAGGCCATTTGAGAAATTCACAGCAAGTCATGTGACTATCTGTTGCTGATGCACACCTCAACGATCTCTAGGTACGGTCTGCTCTGCCGCCCAGACAACGAGCGTATGTTCTCTTCAGAGGATACCAGCAGCTCCTCCAAGTCTTTGTCGGTGGTCCACGGTGATTGGTATAATCATAATGGTCCTGTCCACATGTGCACTTCTCCTCCTGTACTTCTTCTATACACCAACGGGTATGCTGTGTGTGTTGTGTGTGTGTGTGTGTGTGTGTGTGTGTGAGTCTTATCTCCCCTCACCCCTCCATTAGCCTTGATGAGAACCAGTTGAGCAGGCTTGACAGATTCAGAGTAGATTCTGCAGTGGCCATTTTGTTCCTAGTACAGACACTTCATGACAAACTTTAGAAACCAAGACAATTATGTTGATTTAAATTAGATTGAGTAAACCCCAGAACCGCGAAGGTCCTAGTTCCAAGATGAAGGTGTTTGGTTATTAGGCAGACGTGCGCACTCAAGAACAATTATGACTGAAGATATCTCAATATATGGCACTCTGTATGTATGTGTGTGTGTGTGTGTGTGTGGCAGTGTGACTATTATTCTGTGTGTATGTGATCTCTAAGTAATCGAGTGAGAGAGCTAACAGTTAGTTAGTTACCTGTATTTGTCATAACCTCCAAATGAAATGAGAGCCACAAATGGAGAGAGGAGATAGTAAAGTCCAAATATTGAGGCCACCGAGTACAGAGTCAACACTGTGCACTGCCACACGCACACACATACACACAGTCAACAATGTACAAGGCATCATTTTGTTGTTGTTTTTGTTGTTGTCTATATTTACATTAGGTTTGTCAATTTTTCAACTCGTGTGCTCAAATTTATTAATTTTTAAAGTGGTAAGTGTGTGTGTGTGTGTGTGTGTGTTGCAGCTGCAGACTACCTCCCAATCGGATTCCCATCCTCAAGTACCGTCCCAACATCTTGTTTTTCATCACAGTGGTTGGGTATTTGGGTGTGGTCTTGTTCTGGGTGCTGCAGCGTCACTCCGGCTACGCCTGGCTCATCCAGGACCTGCTTGGCTTTGCTTTCATCTCCATGCTCCTGTCTCTCCTTTGCTTTGAAGACCTGGGTCGTTGCCACGCTCATGATGCTCCTGTTCTTCTACGACATCTTCATGGTCTTCATCACTCCGTACTTCACCAGCGTGAGTATGGGATTGCTCGTTGAGGATGGGAGGAGGAATGGGTGGAGTTTTAGCACAGTGATTTGGGAGGTCAAGTCGGTCATCCATGAAACAGATAAAAACTCAAATGTCTCCATTACGGTCTAATATAATAATAATAATAATAATAATAATAATAATAATAATAATAACAATAACAATAACAATAACAATAACAATAATTAATAATAATAATAATAATAATAATAATTAATAATAATAATAATAATAATAATAATAATAATAATAATAATTAATAATGATTCAGTCATTCTCGGCTGAAATAATTATAATAATAGCAAATGTTTCTCATTCTAACAGCCAATATTATGTTAATTAAAAGTTAATTTTAACTAACATAATATTGGCTGTTAGGATGAGAAAATTTTGCTCTTATAGTGATAATGCTAATATATTGGAGGGAGGAACAAGAGCCTCTCCTCCCTAAGAAGGTCTAAATAGATCAGTGTATATGAGCCAAGTGAGAGAAGGCCTTTGATCTGTAGTGTTAAGGGTGCTCGCACACCGCCTACGTGCTCAACCCACGCAAACCAATTAAGAATCAATTAATGTTAATTGACGGTTGCTAGGGATTGCAGCTCCGCTGTTCTTCGTAAATATACTCTGCTAGGGGAATTGTGGATACTTACCGGTAGTAGTTGACTCACCAAGAATTTCCAACTAGTATTCTGAGTAACTCGATTTATAGAGCCCCAAAGTTACCATATAAACACAACTTTCTTGAGGTACTTAAATATTTTTAGAGATGGAAATTTTGTACTCAGCCCCCGTAGACTATTTGCAACAACCCTATCAGTTTTACTTTAGTCTATTTCTGTGTTATTTTCTACTTATTCCATTTTTTACCAAATTTTTTTCTAGTGCTGCAAGAACTATGAGATAAATTAAAAATCTAAACTGACTACTTTTATTACCTTACTAAGTTAAGACTCTATACAAAAAATAGATTTCTAACAGTTTGTCCTCGTCGACTAATAACACAAAACAAATTCAAGTAGCCTTGCACGTTTTCACCATTTTCCTAACTGTGAACCATTGATGCCACGATGCATTAGAATCATGAATATGAAATCCTTCTGTATGTCCAAAGTGTACTTGTCCACTAGATATATGCGCCTTGAGAGAATCAGAGTCATGCGGTACTCCAAGCTCATCAGCAATACTCGAAAAGTTGTCTGTCACATCCTCTACAAATTCGATGCTGAATTCCTCTTCATTTACTCCCCAATCCTCGTTGTTGAGGTGAGACGCTACATTCCGAAATTATTGTACAGCAAATACATTTACTAAATCTGTAGGTATATTTTGTAGCAATACTTTTTTTTGGGGGGGGGGGGGGGGGGTTGAAAAGGTAATTTTGCTTTTCCTGAACATGTGTTGTCATCTTTTATTTGAAATATGCCATGTCTTGCTAGTACAATAGTCATAATTTTTATAGTGTAGTATGTTTTAGGCAGTACATTGCTATCATTATTTTGCTTAAATTACCTGTTCTAGAATTTAGTTCGGTTTCAATGATTTCTGTGCTGATTTGTCCAGCGGTTATACCTGCCGGCTCTGTGTGAGGAACTGTTAAGCTAAGAACTTCCTCATTGGTGTAACAAGAAGTCCCTTCATCACTGGCTGGACTGAGGCTTTCTTCTAGATCTACTGCATTGACCTCAATGC